>Ga0114940_10000167_pt1 | contig 41374 bp, 36 predicted proteins | sample ColdCreekSource_FD_87195 | JGI IMG/M metagenome (GOLD analysis project Ga0114940, IMG submission 87195) | Groundwater microbial communities from Cold Creek, Nevada to study Microbial Dark Matter (Phase II) - Cold Creek Source | ecosystem: Environmental > Aquatic > Deep subsurface > Groundwater ...
ATTGCGGTCGGTAATCAGCGTCAGCACTGTCAGCGTACCGAGCAACTGGATGACGATCATCGCCAGCAGCCACGGCCAGACAGCTACGTAATATTCGCCCAGCATTGCGAACAGCTGTTCCGGGGTCATGCCGGGTTTGGGTTCGGGTTGGGGAAACAGGATCGAGAATGCAAAATTGGGCAGGATGAAGAACACCCCGGCCAGCGCCCACAGCACGTCCTTGTTGGCCGAAACAAGGTTTGCCGCTTCTCGCCACGCCTTGTCGCTGTCAAACCCCATGCCGCTAACTCCTTCGCGTGCCTGCGCGCTTGATAACCACAGCAAATCGCGCCACGCAACGCAGCATGAATGATATGCGCAGTCAGGCGATCGAATGGCGACAGGATCACACCCTCGTGCCCTATCGCGACGCGCTTGAAGCGATGACTCGGCGCAATGCCGCAATCGCTGAGGGAAGCGCGGAGGAACTGGTCTGGCTGCTTGAGCATCCACCGGTCTACACCGCCGGAACCAGCGCGGCGGTGGGCGAATTGCTCGATCCGCGCTTTGAGGTGGTCGAGGCCGGACGCGGCGGACGCTACACCTATCACGGCCCCGGCCAGCGGATCGGTTACGTCCTGCTCGACCTCAAGCAGCGCGCGCGCGATGTGCGCGGGTTCGTCCACGCGCTGGAGGGCTGGGTGATCGATACGCTCGGCGATTTCGGCGTAGAAAGCTGGCGCAGCGAGGGCCGGATCGGCATCTGGACCACTGACATCGACGGACGCGAGGCCAAGATCGGCGCAATCGGCGTGCGGATCCGCCGCTGGGTGACGATGCACGGCTTTTCGGTCAACCTTGACCCCGATCTGTCGCACTTCGGCGGAATCGTACCCTGCGGGATCGAGGAATTCGGTGTTACCAGCCTTGCGCGTCTGGGGCTGAACGTCGATAGCGCGGCGTGGGACACGGCCTTGCTGGCCCGGCGCGGAGAGTTCCTCGCAGCGCTTGAACGGCCCTGTCCGGAGGAGGTTGCCGAATGACGGTGCGTTTGTTGATTCCGGCGCTGCTGCTCGCGCTGACGGGCTGCGGTAACGAGGCCAAGCCGACCGGCGGCTCGGCCGATGGCGAGATTCTGCCAGGTTCGGCCAGCGATGCGATGCTGCCGCTCGATACAGTCCGTTCGCAGCCGCCATTGGCGCCCAAGGCTAGCGCGAGCAGTTCGGACGGCGATGACAAGCCGGAACCCAAGCAAGCCGCGCCCAAAGCTGAACAGCCTTCTGTCGCCGCTACTCCAGACGCTCCGGAGCCGGCAGCTCCGTCTGAGGAATAGGCGCTAGCCTTCGATTCCAAGGATCCGCTGTGCCAGTTTGAGGTGCGGCCGGTCGATCATCTTACCCGCGATCTGCAAAGCTCCGGCAGAAGGATTGGCGGCAAAGGCTGCGACGATCGCGCGCGCATGCTCAAGCTCGGCTTCGCCCGGCGTGAAGGCGGCGTTGATCACTGAAACCTGCCCCGGATGGATCGCCAGCATGCCCGAAAAGCCGTCCGCCCGCGCTGCCTCTGCTGCACGCTTGAGGCCCGCAAGGTCGGAGAAGTCAGCAAACAGGGTCTCGACCGCAGGAACGCCGCGGGCGTGCGCGGTCAGCAAGGTTTGCGCGCGCACCCAGCGGAAAGTGTCGGTCCAGTCCCCATCTGCGCCGAGCTTGCGGCTTGCCCCGATCGCGGCGGAAAGGTCTTCCGCGCCCCATGTCAGGCCTGCCAGGCGCGGCAGCGATGCGCCGGCGTAAGCGGGAATGGTCAACGCCGCCGCTGCGGTTTCGCTGACCAAGGGGAGGATCTTGGTTGAGCCCGCAGGAACCCCGCTGCGCTGCTCCAGTTCGTAAAGTTCGGCCCCGAGTTGCTGCACCGATTCCGGTCCAGCCGACTTCGGCAGCATGATCCCGTCAGGCGCACCGGGCAACACCGCGAGCAGATCGTCGCGCCAGTGATGGGTGTCGAGCGCGTTGATCCGGACCCAACGCGCAAAGCTCTGGTCCGCAACGACCTGCCGGCGATGCGCCCGCAACCATTCGACCGTAAGCGCGCGGGCGGCGGGCTTGTTCTCCTCGACCACCGAATCCTCAAGGTCGAGGATCAGCGCATCCGCGCCAACCGCCGCTGCCTTGCCTAGCTTCTTCTCGCTGTCACCGGGAACGAACAACCACGAGCGTGCGGGCATCGCGTCCTCCTCAGGCTGGCTGGAGCACGGGGTAGTCGATGTACCCGGCCGGGCCCGGCAAATACCAGCTGGCCGGAACATTGGTGTTGGGCGCCCATTCCGCGCCGGTACGGATCCGCTCAGCAAGGTCGGGGTTGGAAATGTAAGGGCGGCCGAAGCTGACCGCGTCGCAGCGGCCCGAAGCGACATCGGCGGCGGCTTCCGCTGCGGTGTAGTCGCTGTTGAGCACCAGCGGTCCCTTGTAGATCGAGCGGATTAAGCCGTCCTGCTGGGGCACGTCGGTCTGGCCGAAGGTGCCGTTCGGGCCCGGCTGACGCAGTTCGACGAAAGCAAGTTTGAGGTCCTGGCAGACCTGCGCGGCCGCACCGAAGATGCTCGCCGGATCGCTGTCATCGCAGCCCTGGCTATCACCATTGGGGGAAAGGCGCACGCCGACCCGGTCATTGCCCCAGACTGCGATCAGGCGGGTCAGAACTTCGCGCAGCATCCGGGTCCGGTTTTCCGGGCTGCCGCCAAAATCGTCGTCGCGCAGGTTGGTGCCATTGCGCAGGAATTGGTCGATCAGGTAGCCGTTGGCGCCGTGGAGCTGGACCCCGTCGAAGCCCGCAATCTTCGCGTTCTCAGCTGCGGTGCCGTAGTCGTCGATGATCCGCGCAATGTCATCCAGCGTTGCGGCGCGGGCCTGCTCATAATCCTTGCGCCCGTTCGGAGTGTGGGCATGGCCCGGCGCCGTGGTGGCCGAGGCCGAGACCGGCGGCTGTCCGCCAAGGAAATCGGGATGGACGATCCGGCCCATGTGCCACAGTTGCAGCACGATCTTGCCGCCTTCGCGGTGCACTGCTTCGGTCACCGGTTTCCAGGCTTCGGTCTGCGCGGCATTCCAGGCGCCGGGAGCGGCGGGCCAGCCAAGCCCCTCAACGCTGATTCCAGTGGCTTCAGAAATAATCAGGCCTGCGCCCGCACGCTGGCGATAGTATTCGACCATCATCTCGCTCGGCACCGATCCAGCGTCGGCGCGGCCGCGAGTAAGCGGGGCCATCTGGATAAGGTTGGCAGTCTCGATCGCGCCGATCTTCAGCGGCTGGAACAGGGTATCGTGCATGGGAACTCCCGCAAATCGTTTGGACCGGTTTAACCGTGCAGCTAAGGTGTGGGCATGACGATTGCAACCGGGGCCAACGACGAGGCTACTCAGAAGAGCTGGAACGGCTGGCATCTTGCCGCGCTGCTGGGCGGCAATGTCGCGCTGGCGCTCGGGCCATTGTGGGTGCGTCTTGCGGATTCCGGTCCAGTCTCGGCCGGGTTCTGGCGGCTCGCGCTGGCGATCCCGTTCCTCGCTCTGCTGGCACGGAGCAATGGGCAGCGATTGACTGGTTTCCCGCGCAAGGTGCTGTTGGCAGTACTGATCGGTGGGCTGTTCTTCGCCGCCGACCTCTCAAGCTGGCATCTCGGGATCGAGCTGACCCGGCTCGGCAATGCCACGCTGTTCGGCAATGCCGGATCGATCCTGATCGTCGCCTTCGGGCTGCTAACATTGCGCCGCGCGCCAAGGATCAACGAATGGCTGGCTTTCGGTGCCGCGATCCTCGGCGCTGCGATCCTTCTCGGACGCAGTCTGGAGATCGACCGGACCACCCTGATCGGTGACCTGCTCTGCCTGCTCGCCGGGTTTCTCTACACCTTCTACATCCTCCTCGCGCAGCGCGCGCGCGATACGCTGGGCAGTTGGAGCCTGCTGTTCTGGTCGAGCCTTGCGGGGCTCCCGATTACGCTCGGCGCTGCGCTGGTGCTGAACGAGCCGTTCTGGCCGACGCAATGGGGGCCGGTTGTGCTGCTCTCGCTGACCAGCCAGGTGATCGGGCAGGGCCTGCTGGTCTATGCGCTCGGCCACTTCCCGCCGCTGGTGATCGGGCTGGCATTGCTGACCCAGCCCATCGTCTCAGTGGTGCTCGGCTGGTTCAAATTCGGAGAGGTGCTGACCCCGCTCGACGGATTGGGAATGGCGTTGGTGGCAATGGGACTGGTGCTAGCGCGCGGATCGGAGAAGCCATCGACGGCACCACCATCGACTGGGACGTGATCGGGCGATAGGCTGCTGATCGGGAGTTCAAGGGGAGTGAAAGTATGTTTCGGCTCAAGACAGCTGCAGCGATAGCAACGCTCGCGTTGGCTTCCACCAGCATAACTGCAGACGCGCAAAAGACCGAAACGCCCGAAAATTTGGCGTCCGGTGCGGCAGCCGGTGCGGCAGCCAGTGCAGCCTTCGCAGCCACGACGGCCGCGTACATCGCGGATGCCACCTATGTTTCGCCGGTTGAAGCCACCCTGCTTGGTGAACACGCGTATGACAGCAGATTGCCCGATATTACGGCCAAAGGTCGCGCCGCACGGGTACTCGGTTGGCGGTCTACCCTGGACACTCTCGAGACGATCGATTTCGGCTCGCTGAGTCCCGACGATCAGGTCGACTACGCGATGCTCAGGAACGAGTTGGAATACCGAATCTGGACCAACGACGTCTCGCAGGACTGGGCGTGGAACCCGCAGATCTACAACGATATCGCCGCGGGCTCGCTCTACAGTCTTGCCGCGCGGGATTTTGCACCGTGGGATGTGCGGCTGAAGTCGGCCACGGCGCGGATGGAGGCGCTCCCGGCATTCATCGCCGAAAGCCGCCGCCAGCTGGTTCCGGCGCGAGTGCCGCAGGTGTTTGCCGAGACTGTCGCCAAGCAGAACGAAGGCATCATCCAGATCGCCGAGGAAATGCTCGCGCCGCACAAGGACGTGCTTAATGCCTCGGATCGCGCGCGGTTTGATGCCGCGCTGATGAACCTCAAGGCGGTGGTCTGGGAACACCAACAGTGGATCGAGAAGACACTGGTGCCGCAAGCTCGGGGAGAGTTCCGGCTAGGTGCGGAACGCTACGACCAGAAAATGAAGTTCGCGCTGATGAGCGACCTCACCCGGCCGCAGCTAAAGGCCGCGGCGCTCAAGGCCAAGGACGCGGCGCGGGCCGAAATGTACGAGCTGGCGCGTGAGGCGCTGCGGACCCGGATTGCCGACCTGCCGATGCCGCCGAACCCTAGCCCGGAACAGCAGCAACTGGTGATCGAACAGGCGCTCAAGCTGTCCTACGCCAAGCGTCCGCCGCGCGAACAGCTGGAGCAGCGTGCGCGCGAGACGCTGGCCGAGGCGACCGAGTTCGTCCGTCAGAAGGGCTTGATCCGGATGCCCGACGGGCCGGTGCGGGTAATCACCATGCCCAAGTTCCAGCAAGGCAATTCGGTTGCCTACAACGATCCGCCAGGGGTGTTCGAAAAGCACCTGCAGAATTTCTACGCGGTCTCGCCGGTCCCGGCCGAGTGGAGCGACGAGCAGGCGACCAGCTTCCTCTCCGAATACAACGACTACATGATCCACGATCTGGGGATCCACGAGGCGATGCCGGGTCACTACCTTCAACTCGACCATTCCAACCGCGCGCCTTCGACGCTGCGGGCGATGCTGTGGTCGGGCCCGTTTGTTGAAGGGTGGGCAGTCTATGCCGAGGGAGTGATGAAGGACGAGGGCTATCTGAACGGCGATCCGCTGTTCAAGCTGACCGTGCTCAAGATGCGGCTGCGCTCGATCACCAACACCCTGCTCGATATCGGCATCCAGACCGAGGGGATGACCCGCGATCAGGCGATGGAGCTGATGATGAAGGGCGCGTTCCAGCAGGAGCGTGAGGCGGCCGGCAAATGGGTCCGCGCCAACCTCTCCTCGGTTCAGTTGCTGAGCTATTTCACCGGCTATGAGGAACACCGCTTGCTGCGCGCCGAGGCCGAACAGCGCTGGGGCAAGAGCTTCACCTTGCGCCGCTACCACGATTCAGTGCTGAGCTTCGGGTCGCCGCCGGTGAAATTTGCTCGGGCATTGCTGTTCGGCCTGCCGGTGCGCTGAGGCCGCTTACTGCCGAGTTGTCCACTTTCGGGACGCACAAACACTTGCACCCGCGAAATGGGGCGATAGTCTGTCATCAGCAAATTGCGCAATCGGGAGGGCTTCGGTCCTCCTGATGGCATTTCAGGGAAGCATTGAAATGGCAAAATTTTCAAACAAGGTTCAAGCTGACACTGCCCGCGAAGCGTTCGACAAGCACGACGTTGCGCGGTTCGATGGCTCGTTTACGCAGATCCAGACCCAGCAACTGCAGGTGGTAGAGCCAAGCGAGTACAACCTGGACCACTATGTCGGCGGCACTTACCGCGGCAAGCCGATCGTCGATCTTGAAGGCGTCATCGCCCATATCGATTCGGGCAATGCGCAGAAGGTCACTGCCAACAACACGATCACCTACACCTTCCTCAAGGAAGGACAGGAACTGATCAGCATCTACAACAATCCGAAGTACGAATTTTCCGCTGGCTACGGTCTGTCGGCGTTCCGCCCCGACCAAAAGGCCTATGCGGTTGAAGCTATTGGGCTGTGGGACGATCTGGTCGCACCTTCGTTCCGCGAAGTGAACGGCCGCGGCGCTGACATCCAGTTCGCCAACTCGTGGGATCCGGCACAAGCCTATGCCTACTATCCGAGCGAGCAGGGCGGCTACAAGTATCTCGGTGACGTGTTCATCGCCGATGCGAAGACCTACTTTGACGCGGACGGCAACGTCGTGTTCGAAGGTAACTATTCGAACGCGGACCTCAGCTTTGGCGGCTATGGCCAGACCACGATCGTCCATGAACTCGGCCACTCGCTCGGCCTGTCGCACCCGGGCAACTACAACTATGATCCCAATCTGCCGCTGACCTACGCCAACTATGCTGAATATGCGCAGGATTCAGAGCAGTATTCGATCATGTCGTATTGGTCGGCCAGCCAAACCGGCGCGCGGATCGTCAACTGGGGCACGTTCTTCTTCAACAACGAACAGACCCCGTTGGTGCACGACATCCTGACCGCGCAGGTCAAGTATGGTGCCGATCCGACGACTCGTGCGGGCGACACTGTATACGGCTTCAACGCGACGGCAGGGAAGGCAGTCTATGACTTCTCGCTCAATGCGTTCCCGTACCTCTCGATCTATGATGCCGGTGGCAACGACACGCTTGATCTTTCGGGTTTCCGTTCGTCGATGGTGATCAACCTCAACGATGGTGAGTTCTCGTCGGCCGGGCAGGGTGAGATCACAACGGCTTACACCGCGCTGGCGCTGAAACCAATCAACGACGCAATTGAGTTCACCTACGGCATCGAAGATAACTACGCCCCGATCGCGCAGGCGACGATCGACAGCGTCATGGGCAGCTACATGACTCGCAACGCAAACGACATTGCGCTCGATTGGGGGCATACCGGCGTGCGTGCGACGCAGTACGAGAACATCTCGATCGCCTATGGCACCACGATCGAGAACGCGATCGGCGGCGCTTACCGTGATATCATCGTCGCCAATGAAGCGAGCAACGTGCTCACCGGCGGCGGCGGGGCCGACGTGTTCGTGTTCCAGCACGGCGGTACTGACACGATCACCGACTTCGCGGTCGGCAGCGACCTTATCGACCTGTCGTGGCTGGGTGTCACTGCAGCCGATGTCACCATCTCGGCCGGGATGGCGGTAGCCGACCTCGGTGGCTCGTCGCTGACGCTGCTGTTCAGCAACGGCGCGACCCTTACCAGCGGGGATTTCTTCTTCGGCTGAAGGTTCGAGCGCTGGCTTGAATAGAAAAGGGCCGTCCTGCTGAACGCGGGGCGGCCCTTCCTATTGGTCGGGCCGAGTTGTCAGGGGCGCCCCAGGTCACCCTTGCCGACCGTCCCGCTGGCCATCTCGAGCATCCGGTCGAGGCTCTTCTTCGCGGCGAGGCGAAGGCTTTCCTCGATCTCGATCCGGGGCTGCAGGTCGCGCAGCGCGACGTAGAGCTTCTCCATCGTGTTGAGCGCCATGTAGGGGCAGATGTTGCAGCTGCAGTTACCGTCGGCACCCGGTGCGCCAATGAAGGTCTTCTCAGGCAGCGCCTTTTCCATCTGGTGGATGATGTGCGGCTCGGTCGCGACGATCAGCGTATCACCAGGGAAAGTCTTGGCGAATTGCAGGATGCCGCTGGTCGATCCGACATAGTCGGCGTGGTCGACGATGTGCGGCGGGCATTCGGGGTGCGCGGCGATCGGCGCGCCGGGGTATTGAGCCTTCAGCTTGAGCAACTCGGTTTCGCTGAACGCCTCATGGACGATGCAGACCCCCGGCCAGAGCAGCATCTCGCGGTCGAACTTGCGACTGAGGTAGCCGCCAAGGTGCCGGTCGGGGCCAAAAATGATCGGCTGGTCCTTGGGGATCTGGCTGAGGATCGTCTCGGCGCTGGAACTCGTGACGATGATGTCACTAAGCGCCTTAACCTCGGTCGAGCAGTTGATGTAGGTCAGCGCGATGTGATCGGGGTGCGCCTCGCGGAAGGCCTTGAATTTTTGCGGCGGGCACGAATCCTCAAGGCTGCATCCGGCGTTGAGATCGGGCAGGACGACGATCTTTTCGGGGCTGAGAATCTTAGCCGTATCAGCCATGAACTTGACCCCGCAGAAGGCGATTACTTCGGCGTCGGTGGCAGCTGCCTTCTTCGACAGCTCGAGCGAATCTCCGACGAAATCGGCGAGGTCCTGGATCTCCGGCTTCTGGTAGTAATGCGCGAGGATGACCGCGTTGCGCTCCTTGCGCAAGCGGTCGATCTCGGCGCGCAGGTCAAGGCCGGTCAGGTTGGTCGGCTGGGCAGTCATTGCATGGTCCTTCAGAAGTTGGACCCGAAATGGGCTGCCCCGCCGCAGCGATCAAGGCAAAAACGCTGCCATCGGTCGCGCCGCGCCGGGGGTCCCGGCGACAACGGCCTGCGTCGCCGCGATCCCCATCGGGGTATAGGCGATGACCATAGCGATGACATGGACGGCCAGCACCACACCGGTCGCGAGCAGCCAGGCCGGATGGACCGCGCCGTCACGCCGCTTGTCGATGACCATTCCGGCAAGCGGGAACACCAACGAGACCAGCAGTCCGATTTGCCATGCCCATGGAATAAATAGCGGCATCGGCAGAATGCGGCCAAAACCCGGTCCGGTCAGGATTGCCATCCCGGTGAGCACGAAACGGCAATGCCAATCGGTCTGGCGCCGATGGCGGATTGCTGTTGCAACCAGGCCGGCGAAGCAGAACAGCAGCAACAGATTGCCCCAGAAAAACTCGTTCTGCGCAAAGAAGAACGGGCCGCCCGTCCGGCGCAAAGAAGTGACCATGATTACCACGCCCATCAGCACCATAAACGGCAGCAGCAGCGCTGCGATCCTGCCAAGCCGGCGATGCTGAGTGAGCTTGCCGCTTGCGGCAAAGCGGGTCTGTGTCAGAAATAATGCAGTCCAAACAAAGAATAAGACCGCGTGCACATGGTACGCAATCGGCACAGCAAAACTTGAACGCCCCATCGCGAGGTTGAGCGAGAATCCTGCGACAATTACTACAGTCATGGCCACGGCCATACGGAACGCCATCTGTGCGTCGCGATGCGGCGTGACTTTACTGCGAGCGGAGGTTCCGAACGTCGTTGCCATGTTTGTCCCCAAAAGAAGGAAAACTGGCGGCCCGTTTTATTTGGTTAATGCGCGATGCCATTGGCAGCGGAATCTGTCAATTCGCTGCGACTGGTTCTCCGTCAAACCGGACGGTTACCTTGACCGCACCGTAGCCCGCCACCTGCAACGGAATGACGAGGTTCTGGCGGACCGCTTCGCGCGCCGCGCCGCGGGCCATGTCGAACAGCACCGGGTTGGCGGCCTGTTGCACTGCCTGTTGTTCGGCAAGCCTGGTGTTGTCGCGCGTCAGCTTGTCCTGTGCGGTGCTGGTGATCCAAACCCCCTCGCGCAGATATTGCGCACGCGCTTCGTCCAGGTTGGGGCGCGAAACGGTCAGCGGGGGCAGGGTGACAGTCAATTCGTCCGCCGCGTCGTTCCACGCCAGCCGCTCGCGCGTGACCTTGGAAAGGTCGAGCGTGTAGTCGACCCGTGCCGGGATCACCGCGACCTGGCGGCTCTTGAGCAGGCCCAGAAGGCGTTCGTCATCGCTTGCTACCACAGGCGCGAGCTCTGCGCTGAACACGGTCAGGCGGTTCTGCTTTTCGAAGGCAACCAGGCTGGTCGCCAGCGGGTCGCCAAGGTCCTGCGGCCCGAAGGCCCGCCACAGCGCCCAGACGGCCAGCGCCAGCGTCCCGGCGAATAGTAGCCACGGCAGCACCGGGGCCGGAGCGGGTGCGACAGTGACCTGCGTTGGGCGCGGCTGGTCTAGGCGATCAGGTTCCACGTCTCATCCTCTGGCCGGACCCGGCCCTTCTGCTGCAGGTCGATCAGATGTGCCAGCACCGAGCGGCCGGCAGCGCCATGCAAGCGCGGGTCGAGGCCCTTGTACATCGCGGCGACGAACCCCGGGATCTGTTGCGGCCCTTCGCCTAGCAGACGCAGGATCTGCGCCTCGCGCTGGCGGCGATGGCCAAGCATTCCGCGTACCAACTGGCGCGGCTTGGTCACTGCCGGGCCGTGCGCCGGATAAAGGGTACGGTCGTCGCGGTCGTACAGTTTTTGCAAGCTCGCCATATAAGCGGCCATGTCTCCGTCGGGCGGGGATACCACGCTGGTCGACCAGGCCATGACGTGATCGCCAGTGAACAGGGCGCCGCTTTCGGTCACCGAATAGCACAAGTGGTTGCTGGTGTGGCCGGGCGTGGCGACCGCCTCGATCGTCCAATCGGGCCCGGCGATCCGTTCGCCATCGGCCAGCACGCGATCGGGCGCATAGCCGTGATCGAAGGCGCTGTCGGCGCGCGGGCCGCTGTCGACCAGCGCCAGCGGTGCGCAGCCGATGATCGGCGCGCCAGTCAGCTTCTTCAGCGGAGCAGCGGCGGGGGAGTGGTCGCGGTGGGTATGCGTGCACAGGATCGCGGTGATGCGCGCCGATCCGACCGCGGCGAGAATGGCTTCGACGTGCCCCTTGCCGTTGGTGTCCGCGCCTTTGAAGGGAGACGGCTCACCGCCCGCGCCGACGTCCGACGGACCCGGATCGATCACCGCCACTTCGTCCCCGGCGCCGACGATGTAGGTCTGCGTGCCGGTAAAGGTGTACGGCGAGGGGTTGGGGGCCAATACGCGGCGCACCAGCGGTTCGCATTGTTCGACAAGGCCGGTCGGCCAGGGCTTCTCAGGCGGTTCCATCGCTTGCGATATGGCCCTTGCTGGCGCTGCCGCCAAGCCCGCAGTCGGTCATCCTTGTGCGCTTGTGGCCGCAGAGAGCCGATCGCGCAGCCGCTCAAGCGCTCCGGGAGGGGCAATCTGGCCATCGCGCCAGGTCGAATCGAGCCGCAGCAGCCGTGCGTGGAAGCGCTCGGTCGCCGCGATCAGCTCGCGCACTTCCGGGGTGAGCAGCGCCAGCCGCTCAGGCTCGGCATAGGGTGACTGGACCAGGCGGCCATGGCGGCGCAGCTGAAACTCGCTAAGGTCCCCGGCAAAATAGGCGCGATGATTGAGCAGCCAGGCCAGCGCATGCATCATCCGCGTGGTGGTCCGCAGCGCCTCGCACGACATGGCGACGCGCGTCTCGTCTTCGGCGCGGCCAAGGTTGTCGATCCTGCCCGACATGTCGAAGGCCGCGCGGACCTCGTCCGAGAGGACCAAGGCGTCGGTGTACAGACCTTCGATGATCCGCGGGTTGATTGTGGCTGGTTTGGACATTTGCGACATCCGTTACGCTGCCCGAATCCCTGCTGCCAACTCCCCAGATGGTAAATTTCCGCCCCATTTTCGCACTGTCCCGGCGGGGGACGGAATTAGTCCGATAAACAGACGTTTGCTCAGGCGATTATGTCAGGAATCAGGTAGTCGCCGATCATCGCGATCTGATCTTTCAGTCGCAATTTCCGCTTCTTGAGCCGGGCAAGCTGAAGCTGGTCGTTGGAACCGGCCGCAGTCAAAGCGTCGATCGCCGCGTCAAGATCGCGGTGTTCGATGCGCAGCACTTCCAGTCGCTTGCGCATCTCGTCTTCGGTCACGCCTTGTCCCTTCAATCACTCATGTCGCGCGGTTTGCCGCGATGCTGGGCGCATCCATCGCACACCGCTCGAATCCGCTTCGCAAGATAGGCTTGATATGCTTCCATGACAATCGCGGCGACCGGGTCTTGATCGAGTCGCTCTGGCCCAAAGCGCCGCTGGTCCTGGACCGCCCGAGGGGGCAAACGAAAGGAGTATCCCCTATGGAATCGACGCACGTCAGCGCATTGCAGTTCAAACATGCCGGCATCGAACGGCAACTCGAAGAGGAACTGAGCCGCCCATTGCCTGATCTCGCGCATGTCCAGACCCTCAAGAAGCGCAAGTTGCGCATCAAGGAAGAGCTTCAACACATCTGATCGCACCTGCGTCGGCCGCCGCCGCAGTTCGCTGCGCGGCGGTCGGCACGCGATTTTCGCGGTGAGTGCCGTTCCCAACCGGCAGGCGATCGGTTAGGCTGGTTGCATGACGACTGCTGCCAGCGCCGCCCGCTCGATCCTCACCCGTCTGCATGATGTCATGGCCTCGCGCAGTCATGCGCAGGCCAAGCTCAACAACGTGGTCGATGCAATCGGCACGGGCCTCAACAGCGAGGTTTGTTCGATCTACCTGTTGCGCGAGGGAATGCTGGAACTGTTCGCCACCAAGGGGCTGGCGCAGGAAGCCGTTCACGTCACCCGGATGGGGATCGGCGAGGGGCTGGTCGGCACGATCGCCGAGAATATCGAGACGCTCAACCTCGCCGAAGCGACCGCTCATCCGGACTTCTCCTATCGCCCGGAAACCGGCGAAGACAAGTTCCATTCCTTCGCGGGCGTGCCGATCGTGCGGCGCGAGCGGGCGGTCGGGGTGCTGTGCGTTCAGCACATGGACCCGCGCCGCTACGAAGAGGTCGAGATCGAGGCGCTGCAGACCGTGGCAATGGTCCTTTCCGAACTGATCGCCAATGCCGAACTGGTCGATGAAGAACAGGCGGCCATGCTCAGCCCGGCGCAGACCGGTGCCGATCGGATCGCCGGTCTGTCGCTGGTCAAGGGGCTCGCGAGCGGCGTCGCGGTATATCACCAGCCGCGGATCACCATCGAGCACGTCGTCGCAGAAGATACCGAGGCCGAACGCCAGCGGGTCTATCTCGCGTTCGACAAGATGCGCGAGCAGATCGACAAGATGCAGGCCCAGGCCGAATTCGGTGTCGGCGGCGAGCACGAGGAAGTGCTCGAAACCTACAAGATGTTTGCCTATGATGAGGGCTGGTCGCGACGCATCAACGAGGCGATCGATTCCGGCCTCACAGCTGAAGCCGCGATCGAGCGGGTTCAGCAGCACACCCGGATGCGGATGCGCAAGATCGACGATCCGTTGCTGGCCGACCGGATGCACGATCTGGAAGATCTCGCCAATCGGCTGCTGCGCACCGTTTCGGGCCAGATGGGCACCGCCGCTTCGCAGGGGCTGCGCAGCGACACGATCCTGATCGCGCGCAACCTAGGTCCGGCCGAATTGCTTGAATACGACAAGCGGCGCTTGAAGGGCGTGATCCTCGAGGAAGGCTCGCTCACTGCGCACGTGGTGATTGTTGCGCGGGCAATGGGGATCCCGGTGCTCGGCCGGGTCAAGTCGCTGCGCGGCAAGTTGCGCGAAGGCGATCTGCTGCTGCTCGATGGCGATCAGGGCGCTGTCACGGTTCGCCCCAACCCCGCGATGATCGAGGCGTTCGAGGCACGCTTTGCCAAGAACCGCGAGCGCCAGGTTGCCTATGCCGCGCTGCGCGATGTCGAGCCGTTCACCCGTGACGGCACCCGGATCACCGTGCTGATGAACGCCGGGCTGCGCGATGACATGCCCAACCTGTCGCTGACCGGCGCTGACGGGGTCGGACTGTTCCGCACCGAATTCCAGTTTCTCGTGTCCGCTACGCTTCCGCAGCGCGAGCGGCAGACCCGGCTCTACCGCGATGTACTCGAGGCCGCCGGTGACAAGCCGGTGGTGTTCCGCACGGTCGACATCGGCGGCGATAAGGTGCTGCCTTACCTGCGCCACAACGACGGCGAGCATGAGGAGAACCCGGCAATGGGCTGGCGCGCGCTGCGCGTTGCCCTGGAACGCGAAGGGCTGCTGAAGGTCCAGGCCCGCGCCTTGCTTGAGGCGGCGGCGGGGCGCACGCTCAACGTCATGTTCCCGATGGTGTCGGAGCCGTGGGAATTCGATCAGGCCAAGGCCGTGTTCGAACAGCAATTGGCCTTCCTCAAGTCACAGAAGAAGCACCTGCCCGATGCAATTCGTTATGGCGCGATGCTCGAGGTCCCGGCGCTCGCCGAGCAGCTCGACCTGCTTGCGCCGAAGCTCTCGTTCCTGTCGATCGGGACCAACGACCTGACCCAGTTCCTGTTTGCGGCCGACCGAGCCAATCCCAAGCTGGCGGAGCGTTACGACTGGCTCAGCCCTTCGATCATGCGGTTCCTCAAGCGGGTGCTGGGCGGGGTGGCCGGGCATTCGGTGGACGTGACGGTTTGCGGCGAAATGGGCGGGCGGCGGCTCGAAGCGCTGGCGCTGGTCGGGCTTGGCATCCGGCGCCTGTCGATCACACCCGCTTCGGTCGGACCGATCAAGGAATTGCTGCGCAAGATCGACGTGAACGAGATCGGCGCCGCGATGACCGGTTGGCTCGCCGCTCCGCCGCCGAGCATGCGCGCTGCGCTGGAAGAGTGGGCGGCGGCACGCGGGATCGAGTGCGACTGAGTGGCGCGCCAAGCGGCCTGTCTTGACCATCCGTCATGCCTGCGGTGCAGCCCATCGTGGACAGCGTTAAGAGCCTCTGAAATGCGTTGACTTTCGCGGCTCAGCGCAGAATGTCCGCGCATCGGGATCGTTACTATAAATAATCACCGGAATCGGGATGTCAGAAGAGATAGTAATGGAAGCGGAATTGCCGCTCGATACTGCTGGTGCGCGCCTCAAACGCGCGCGTGAAGGTGCTGGCCTCAGCCTCAAGCAAGTTTCAGAGCGGACCAAGATCCCGGAGCGGCATCTCGGACTGATCGAGGAAGGCCAGTATGGCGGCCTGCCCGCTCGCACCTATGCTACCGGCTTTGCCCGTTCTTATGCCAAGGCGGTCGGGCTGGATCAGGTCGTGATCGTTGAGGCGGTCCGCAGCGAACTGGCGCTGAACGAGCCCGAACAGCCGCGCCGCACGATCCAGACTTTTGAGCCCGGCGATCCCTCGCGCTTGCCCAGTTCGGCGCTGGCCTGGATCGCAGGACTGCTCGCGCTGGTGCTCGTCGTCGGTGGGCTGGCCTATTGGCGCAGCGGCTCGAGCGCGAGCGACGAACTGCCCTCGCTGCTGCCCAGCGAAACCGCTGCTCCGGTTGCGAGCCAGGCGGCACCGACCGCGGCACCCACGGGCGGTCCGGTGGTCTTCACCGCCACGGCGCAGGGCGTCTGGGTCAAGTTCTACGACGGTGCCGGCGTGCAACTGCTGCAGAAGGAACTAGCGCAGGGCGAAAGCTACACTGTGCCGGGCGATGCTGCCCAGGTGTTCCTGTGGACCGCGCGGCCCGATGCGCTGGCGATCACCGTTGGCGGCCAGCCTGTTCCCAAGCTGGCCGATCAGCAGCGCACGATGAAGGATGTGCCGGTTACCGCTGCAGCGCTGCTCGCGCGGGGGGTGGCAAGTGCTGCGCCCGCTCCGTCTGCCTCGGTTCCGGCTGCTGCAAGTGAAACCGCAGTGCGCCAAAGTAGCCAGACGCGTCCGGTCGCGGCTGCCCGCAGCCAGCGCACGCCGACACCGGCTGCGGCCGCGCCCGCAATTCCGGCGACAGAGGATCATTCGGGCCACGCGATGCCGGCTGCTGCGCCTGCCGGGGCAAGCCCGACCCCCGCCGCCACGTGAACCGCTCACGAGTTGCGGATAGCTGCGCGGCCGCGCTCGACAGCGCCGGGCCGACAAGGTTAATGGGCGGCAAGCGGTTCATCGCCCGTATCGCATCGATCCGGCAATGCCCGGACCATTCGGAACTGGACATGGTGCTATGACACAATTCTCCAAAATCAAGCCGCCGCTGCTGGTGGCATTGATCCTCGCCCTCGCTGCTCCTGCGGTGCCCGCATTCGGTCAGACCGCGTCGGACGCTGCAGCCGAAGCCCGCTTGCGTAAGCTTGAAGCGGAAATGCGCGCGGTGCAGCGTACGGTATTCCCGGGCACTGACGGCAAGTTCTTCCCGCCGCAGGTTCAGCCAGCGGCCGGGTCAGCAACGCCAACTGGCAGTCCTGCAGCGACCCCGGTCAGCGACATGCTGACGCGGATGGAAGCGCTTGAGACCCAGCTGACGCGGATCACCGCGCAGAATGAGATCAACACCAACAAGCTAGCCTTGCTTGAGGCGCGGGTGGCCGCGCTTGGCGCGGCCTCAGCTGTTCCGGCGACAACCACGCCGGCGGCCACCACCAGCGCGCCGAGTGCCAACCTGACCGCCATGACCGGCGGCGCATCGGCTCCGCGTCCTGCCACTTCGACGCCTGCCGCAGCAACGGTCACACCGCCGCGACCTGCTGCCGCGATCGGACCTTCGGCGCAGCGCCTCGCCGCTGTCCGCGCGGTCGAAAAGCCCAAGACCGACGACGCCGGGGATGACGAATATTCGTATGGCTTCCGCCTGTGGGAAGCGAAGTTCCAGCCTGAGGCGCAGCAACAATTGAAGCTGTTCCTCGACAAATATCCGCGGCACGCCCGGATCAGCTATGCGCGTAACCTGCTTGGCCGCTCGCTGCTCGACGAAGGCAAGCCGCGCGAGGCAGCGCAGTGGTTTCTGCAGAACTATCAGGCCAACAAGGCCGGTGAACGCGCGCCAGACAGTTTGCTGTTCCTCGCCGAATCGATGCGGCTGCTCAAGGATACGCAGCGCTCTTGCGTTGCGCTGTCGCAGTTCGTCGATGAGTATCCGCGCGAGGCCGCTGCGCGGCTCAAGGCCCAGTACGACCAGACGCGCGGCGGGGTGAAGTGCAATTGATAAGGCGCTCTCGCCCGATCTGATCGAGCGGTTTCGCGGCGATCTGATCGCGCTCAAGCGGCGCGACGGTGCACTCGGGGTGGCGGTTTCCGGCGGCCCGGACAGCCTCGCGCTCCTCCTCCTCGCGGCTGCTGCGCTACCCGGACAGGTCGAGGCGGCAACGGTCGATCATGGACTGCGGCCAGAGAATGCCGCCGAAGCCGTGATGGTCGCACGGGTCTGTGCTGGGCTGGGCGTACCGCACACAATCTTGCCGGTGACGCTGGCAGCCGGAAATGTTCAGGCTGAGGCCCGCACGGCGCGTTACGCCGCGCTGTCCGGCTGGATGGCCGAGTGCGCTATCGCCACCCTCGCGACAGCGCATCACGCCGATGATCAGGCCGAAACGCTGCTGCTCCGGCTAAACCGGGGATCGGGTGTGGCTGGCCTCGCCGGAATTCGGTCCACTGGACGAGTGCCAGGGAGCGATTTGGCCTTGGCCCGCCCACTGCTGAGCTGGCGGCGCGAAGAACTGGGCGCAATCGTTGCACAGGCCGGATTGATCGCGGCGCTGGACCCATCGAACACGGACGACCGGTTTGACCGCGCCCGGATCCGCAAGGCTTTGGCCGATGCCGACTGGCTCGACGTCCCGGCTCTTGCCGCCAGCGCGGGCCACCTTGCCGATGCTGATGCTGCGCTCGATTGGGCGGCAGCGCGCGAGTGGCAGGACTGCGTGACGCGCGGCCCGATGGGGCTGACCTATCGTCCGCAAGCGCCGCGTGCGATTGCGCTCCGGGTCCTCGCCCGGATCGTCATTGAATTGGACGGGGAAGCGCCGCGCGGTTTGGCGGTGGCACGGCTGTTCGATAGCCTCCTTGCGCGCCAACCGATGTCGATCGGTGCACTGGTTGCCCGGGTCACGCCCGAGGGGTGGAGCTTTACCCGTGCTCCTATGCGGCGTCCGAAAAAATAGCCTGCGGCATCTATGCAGCCGATCGTCCCGCTTTGTGTTTGCCGACTTGCATCGCGGCGAAGGCAGCGATGGCCAATGGTCCCACGAAGATCCCGAACACCGCGATCAGTGGCCACTGCTGGGATAGCGCCCAGCCGCCCACCAGTGGTCCAGTGAAGGCACCAATCCGGCCAATGCCGAACGCCCAGCCAATTCCGGTGGCGCGCATCGCGTCCGGATAGACCTGCGCGGCGATCGGGTAGAGCATGTTGAATCCGCCCTGCAGGGTGACACCCATCAGGAAGGCGGTGACGAGCACGCCGATCAAGGGCATCGCCACTCCGCCGAACACCAGGAACACGCCCGCTGCCAGCAGCAGCAGCGTGCCGCAGAGCTTGCGCACGTCCATCCGGGTGGCGGCAATGCTGCCAGCGACTGTGCCGGTGAACGCGCCGAAGTTGTAGATCGCGCTGGCGATCAGCGCGTCGGATTGCGGCAGGCCGGCCTCGATCGCCAGCTTGGTGATCCAGCTGGCGATGAAGTAAAGCGCCATGAAGCCGCAGATCGTTGCCGTCCACAACAGGAACGAGGCGCGCCGCCGTTCGCCCGCGATAGTGTCCGACAGCATGGGTGCCGCCCCCTCGCTGGAAGCAGCGGTCATGCTGTGCGGCAGCGCCAGCGCGACGACCGGCACGAACACCGCCGAGACGATTGCAGTCGCGACCAGCATGGTCTGCCAGCCATAGATCGGCAGCGCCCAGGCAGCGATGAAGCCGGTGATCATCGCCCCGATCGGATAACCCGCCTGCAGCACGCCAACCGCGAAGTTGCGATGCTTGAGCGGGGCAATCCGCGCAGCGATCGCGGCGATGCAGGCCAGTACCGTGCCGATTCCGGTCCCGACCACGAAGCGGATCGCCGACAGTTGTGCCACCGAGGTCGCAAAGCTGCTGACATACATAGAGACGGCCATCAGCGAGATCGCCACCATGATCATCCGCTTGCGCCCGACCCGGTCAGCCAGCGGGGCAAGGCCAAGCCCGCCCAATGCCATCCCGGCAAGCCCTGCGCTGAACACGATCGCCAGTTCGGCTGGCGAAACGCTCCAGTCCTTTTGCAAGGCCGGGGCGATGTAGGAGATGATCAGGACGTCCATTCCATCGACCATGTTGAGCACGAAGCACAGCGCCACGATCAGCGCGGTCTTGGGTGTCCAGTCGGTCGGCGCGGCCGCATCGGCGGAGGTTTGGGCTTCGAAAGCGGCCATGCTGGGAAAGTCCTTCTAAATGCCCGCGGGATCGCGGTGGCGCGATTGGGCGCTCAGGCGGATTGCGGCGTTGGTCGCGCCGTAGGCGTCGTAGCCGCGACGCTCGACGACTTCGAAGAACACCCGTTTGGCAACCGCGCGGCTGTAGAACTGGAAATATTCGCCCTCGCCGTCGCGGTCGTAGAGAATGTTGAGCCGGGCCATCCGCGCGACTAGTTCGGCATCGAGGCCAAAGCGCGCCTCAATGTCGGCGTAGTAGTTCGGGCCGATTTCCAGCATCGGTAATCCAGCCGCCTGTGCGCGCTCGGCGGCGGCAAAGACATCGGCGGTGGCGAAGGCAATGTGCTGCACCCCGGCACCGAAGTAGTTGTGAATGAAACGCGTCGAGAGCGAATTGGCGGCCATCGAACCGTTAAGCGTGAAGCGCACTCCGCGCGCCGGAGTCTCGACCGCCTGACTGTAGACGATTCCCATCGGGTCGGCGATTTCGAGCTGCGGCGTCTTCGCCATTTCAAACAGCGCGGTGTAGAACAGCAGCCAGCTGAGAAATTCCTCGTACTGCATGGTCTGAGCGACGTGATCGATCGCGGTCAGATCGGAGCGCACCGGCTCGGCATCGGCCTCCGCCAGGGGGAATTCTTCCTGCCACATCGCGTCGCAGGTCTTGGCATCAACCAGGTAGAGTAGCGCCCCGCCGATCCCGCGCACCGCCGGGATCGCCCATTCGTCCGGTGCGGCGGCCTGGGCAAAACGCTGCATGTCGAGCGCTGCGGCGCGCTCGAGCACGGCTTGCTGGTCATCCACCGCCAGGCCGATCGCGCAGACCGAGCCGCCGTGAACGATGTCGAAGCTGTGGGCGAGGCCTTCGGGTTCGGAATTGACCACCAGGTTGATCGCGCCCTGCTGCCAGCGGACCACGTCCTTGCTGCGGTGGCGTGCGACTTTGCTGAAGCCGAGCGCCGCGAAGTGGCGGCTGAAGTCTTCGGCTTCGGCATGGCTGGCGGCGAATTCGATGAACTCGACCCGTGCCGGTTCGACCGGCGCGATCAGTTCGGCGGCCCCACCCAAAGCGCGCACCGCGCCGTCGTGCAGCACCTTGAGCCCGCGCAACCCGTCGCGCGCGATCTGGCTGGACGATCCCGCGCGGAAGCGGTCGTTGAAAATCTCGAGGCTCCAGTAGCCCTGGTAGCCGATCTTGTGGACCGCTGCGGCATAGTCACCCAGCGCGAAATCGCCTTGCCCGGGCATGCAGCGGAAGTGGCGGCTCCAGCCGAGCAGGTCCATGTCGAGCCGCGGTGCGTCGGCCAGTTGCAGCATGAACAGCTTATCGGCGCGAATATCGCCGATCGACGATGAGGGGATGTCGCGCGCCAGCGAATGGAAGCTGTCGAGGCACAGGCCGAGCGCCGGGTGATCGACATCGCGGACCAGCGCCCAGGCCTCGCGGTGGTCGTTGACGTGCGGGGCCCAGGCCAGCGCCTCATAGGCAATCCGCTTGCCGTGCGCGCCCGCGAGTTCGGCGATCCGGCCGAGATCGTCGAGCAACTGGCTGCGCTCACCGCTCGCTTGCGGCGAACAGTTCGAGCAGAGCAGCACCAGATCGGTGCCAAGCTCGTCCATCACCGCGAACTTGCGGCGCATCCGTTCGAGCGCGCGTTCGGACAGCTCCGGCGGCAGCCCCTCAAAGTCACGGAATGGCTGGAAGATCGAAATGGTGAGGCCAAGCTCACGGGCCAGCGCGCCGATTTCGCGCGCCGACTGGGGAGCAGACAGCAGGTCATTCTCGAAAATCTCGGCGGCATCGAACCCGCGGTCGGCGATACTGGCCAGTTTTTCAGCGAGGTTGCCGCTCAAGGATACGGTTGCGATCGAGGTCTTCATGGCGCGCGCTCCACCTTGCGTTCGGCGGCGATCTCATTGAGCAGGCGGTCAAGCATACGGGCCCGGTCCGGCTCGGCTCCGGTAATCAGGCGAAAGGCTTCTGCCGCCTGCCCGACCACCATCGAAACACCGTTGGCAACCTTTTGACCGTTCGCGCGGGCCGCGCCAAGCAGTTCGGTCTCGAGCGGGAAATAGATGATGTCGGCGAGCCACTGCGACGCGCTCATGCAGCCGGGATCGAACGGTAGGCCGGGCAGGCTGGCCATGCCGACCGGGGTGGCGTTGACCACGCCTTGCGCCTGCGTAACCGCGGCTTCGGCGGTGGCGGCGAGGCTGAAGGTGCAATCCGGAAAATGCGGAGCCAGGCGCCCGGCAAGGTCCGCAGCGCGCTCGGCAGCTGGATCGAACAGCACGACCTCGCGCGCTCCCAGCGCGGCCAGCGCATAGGCCGTTGCAGACCCCGCACCGCCCGCGCCGATCTGGGCCACACAGGTTCCGGCAATGTCACCGATCTCGCGCTCGATCAGCCAGCTGAAGCCCAGCCAGTCGGTATTCTCACCGATCACCTGCCCGCCCTGGAACACCAGCGTGTTGACCGCGCCAAGTACACCCGCAGCGTCGCTCAAACGGTCGCAATTCGCGAGCACCGCCTGTTTGAATGGGAAGGTGACGTTGCTGCCCGAGAAGCCGCGCTCGATCAACGAGTCGATAGTGCCTGCAAGATCCGCGTCTGGGCGGCCAAGCGTGTCGAAATCAACCAGCTGGTAAGACAGCTGCAGGCCCAATGCGCGGGCTTCGCTCTCGTGGATCTGGGGCGAACGGCTCTGGCCGATGCCCCGGCCGATCAGGCCAACGACATGACTGCGCATCGTCAAGCTCTTGTCTGAAGTTGGGAGGAAAGGCGGGAGGGCAGATCCTGCCCTCCCGGTAGAATTGGCGAACAGTGCAGGCTGATCGGCCGGCCGGAGATGCGACCCGATTTCGCCGTCCGCAGCGCCTTGGCGGTGCTCGCGGACATGCGCTGGGCTCTCCGACCGGACTGGATCAGAACTTCACCGTCAGGCTGGCACCGAAGTAGCGATCGAAATCGCGCGGCAGTGCCTGGGCGACCGCGCCGCCCCCGCCGACCGAGCCCGAGATGCGGCGCAGGCCGGCAACGTAGTGCTTGTCGAACAGGTTCTTGACGTAGAGCCCCAGCTTGTACTGATCATCGGCGAAGCTGAAGTTGATCGCCGCGTTGGCCACACCGAAGGCCGGACGCCGCCAGATCGAAGCGAGGTTGTTCGCATCGGCCAGGTTGGTGAACAGCGTCTGGTCGGTCCAGGTGTAGTTGGCGTTGAGGTTGACCCCGACCCCGCCGGCGGCAAAGTCATAGCTGCCGGTCACGCCCCACTTGGTTTCCGGAGCGTTGAGCGGATCACCGCCCTTGAGGTTGATCCCGCCAACGATCAGGTCGCCGAACTTGTTGTCAGCGAACAGGAAGTTGCCCGCCAGCCGCAGTCCGTCGACCGGGCGGAAGATAACTTCACCCTCGATGCCCTTGGTGAACAGCTTGCCCGCCGAACGCAGCACCGGAGCGCCCGATCCGTCAGTGCCCGATGACGTAGTCTGATAGCCCGAGAACGTGGTGTCATAAGCCGTGACGTTGAGCGTGATCCGGCGATCCCAGAACTGCGACTTGAAGCCCAGTTCCCACGAATTCGACGTTTCAGGCGCGACCGGGCTGTTGTCGAAGCCGGCCTGGCTGATGAACATGTCGGCGTCTACCGCCTGGCCCTTGTAGCCGTGGGCCCACGAGCCATAGACCATGAAGTCGGGGTTGAACTCGTACTTGGCAGTGATCCGGCCGAGAACGGCGTTGTCGCTGAACTTGCGATTGAAGTTGAAGGCCGGGGTGCCGATGTTGGCGCCCGGAGCAACCTGGCCAGCCGGATTCGTGCCAGCGCCGCCACCGATATGGTCGCCGTTCGGGCCGGTGACCTTGATGTGCGTCCAGTCGATCGTGTCGTGCACAAAGCGCACGCCGCCGGTCAGGGTGAAGCGGTCGAACGGGTGGAAGTTGACGTTGGCGAAGGCAGCAGTGTTGACCGTGCGGACCTGACCAAGGAAGTCGGCGAAGACATAAGCGGTGTCGCGGTTGACCGTCAGCGTGGTCGGGGTCGGATAGCTGACGTTGCCGGCGATATTGGTGCGGATGCCGGCGATGGTCAGATCGCGTTCGACGAAGGCGTTGTAGTAGAACAGGCCCGCGATGTAATCGACCGCGCCGCCGGTCGGTGATGCGAAGCGGATTTCCTGGCTGAAGGTGTTGTTCAGTTCAAGGCTTTCGCTCTCACCGCAGACCGGTTCGGCGCTGCGGCTGGTGGTCCGGCACGAGAAGCTGAGCGGATTGATCAGCAGGTTGTCCATCAGGGTCAGCGCCTGGGCGGCGGTGATCCCGGGGTTGGTCGCGCGGAACAGCTCGGTCGGGGTGACCCCGGCGAACGGGGCAGGGGTGCCATCACGGTCGCGGATCGCGAAGTCGCGGTATTGGCGGTAGGCGGTGATCGTGGTCAGCGTGTGATCGCCGATCTCGATGTCACCGGTCAGCGAAACGCCGCGGTTTTCCTGATAGCCTTCCTGCAGGGTATCGAAAGCGACGAAGGTGTTGTCAGGGCCGACCGGGGTACCGGTGAAGGCTGCGGTCACGTTGCCCGAAGCGGCCGCCACGCGGAGCGGTTCACCGCAGCAGTCGGCAGTGCGCTTGCTCCAGTCGGCGGCCAGCGTGAAGACCGCGCCGTCAGCCGGTTCGACCAGCAGCTTGGCGCGCACGCCATAGCTTTCGGCGTTGTTGATGGTGTTGCCGGTGCGGATGTCGCTGACCACGCCGTCCTCGGCGTGGTAGTAGCCGAAGACGCGGTAAGCCATGCGGTCACCGATCGGGCCGCTGATCCCGAGCCGGGCCGAATATTCACCGTGCTCGGCGATGCCGAATTCGGCCTTGCCTTCGAATTCGTCGCGGTTGGGAGCTTTGGTGACGATCGAGACGGCGCCAGCCGAGGCGTTCTTGCCCTGCAGCGTGCCTTGCGGCCCGTTAAGCACTTCGACGCGTTCCAGATCGCCGATCCCGTCGAACACGGAGCCAACGCGGGTATAGACGACCCCGTCGACAATCGTCGAAACCGAAGGTTCGACCGCGATCGAGAAGCTTTCGGTGCCGATCCCGCGGATCGAGAAGTTGAACAGGCGGGCTTCGTCAGCGGCCTGGAAGTTCAGCGTCGGCGCGATCACGCCGAAATCCTTCGCCGAATCAATCGCCATATTGTCGAGCGTCTCGGCGGTCATCGCCTGAACCGAGACGGCGACGGACTGCAGTCGCTCGGCCCGCTTGTTGGCGGTAACGGTGATTTCGCCCTCGAGAACCTCTTCGTCGCTGGCCGTGGGAGCTGTTGCCGAATCGCTCTGAGCAAATGCCGGCGCAGCCTGCGCGGCCAGGGCAATTGCCAGTGAAGCAACGGAAATGCGTGCGAAATTCGCCATCAGTCAAGTCTCCCCTCTTGGCGGCTCTGCTGCCGCCTACGGGACGTCAAATATACGGACCGTTTGGTACGGTCAACAACAAACATTCTAGTTGGAATGTTGTTGCGAGGGAACTTTTGTTGCGCCATGGTGCAGGCTATGGACGTGGTGATGAAGGACAATCCGGACCGGGGGGTAGCAGTCAGGCAGCGTGCACCACGCCGCCGCACCAAGCTGCGCGATGCGGAAGCGACCCGCGACGAGATCCTGACCGCAGCGACGCAGGAGTTCGCCGAAAAGGGCCTGTTCGGCGCGCGGGTTGAGGAAATTGCCGCGCGCACCGCCACCAGCAAGCACATGATCTACTACTATTTCGGCAGCAAGGACGGGCTCTACTCGGCCGTGCTCGAACGTGCCTATACCGGCTTCCGCACCGCCGAACGGGCGATCGACTATGATGCGCTCGAACCGGTCGAGGCGATCTCGACACTGGTCGCCGAAACGTTCGACGCCCACCTCAAGAACCCCGAGACGATCCGCATCCTGATGTCGGAGAACCTCGACTATGCACGCCACGCCAAGACGATCGATCATGGCGGCCAGCGTGAGCTGGTGCTGCACACGACCCAGTCGATCCTCGATCGCGGCCGCGATGCCGGCCTGTTCCGGGGCGATATCGACGCATTGCAGTTCCACCTGACAATCAGCGCGTTCAGCTTCTTCTTCGTCGCCAACCGCTACACCTTTGGCACGGTGTTCGAACTCGACATGACCGACCCGCAAGTGATCGCCGCCCAGCGTGCGGAATTCATCGAAACGATGCTGAGCCGCTGCCGTGTCTGACCCGGTGCGCCCGCCGTTATCGCTGGCGGCGCTGACCGTGCTTGATGTTTCCCCGTTCGAGATGATCCGGATCGCGCGGGCCTGCGGCTATTCGCACGTTGGCCTGCGTCCGGTCGCGGCCACTGCGGAAGAGCCGCATACGCCAATTCTGACTCACTCTGCCAACCGCCGCGAACTGCACGCGGTGCTGGCCGGCGAAGGCATGGCCGTGCTCGATTGCGAGATCGTTCGGCTGGTTCCCGAGATCGACTGGGACACGATGGCGCAGGTGATCGACTTTGCCGCTGAGTTTGGCGCTGGCCGACTGCTGGTTGCCGACAATGATCCTGACCCGGTGCGGTGCGCCGCTTCGCTGGCCCGGCTGGCCGACATCGGCGCAGTTCAAGGCGTGGTCCCCTGCCTCGAATTCATGCCTTGGACCTGTGCGCCCAACCTCGCAGCGGCGCGCGCGCGGGTCGCTGGAATACCCAACGCAGCGCTGCTGATCGATGCATTCCATCTTGCTCGGTCGGGCGGCTCGCCTGCTGACATTCACTCGAAAGACCGGGTATCTTACCTTCAGCTTTGCGACATTGCCGGACCGATCCCGGCGATGGACGAGATTCTGCGTGAGGCGCGCTCCGACCGGCTGCTGCCTGGCGAGGGCGACATTGATCTGGCCGGTTTGCTGACACGCTGCCCCGCGTTGCCGATCAGTCTGGAAGTTCCAAACGACCGGCTGCGCGACGCAGGCGTGTCAGCCGAGGACCGCGCTCGGCGAGCGCTGCAAGCGGCGCTGGAGGTGCTGTCCGCAGACCAAGCCGATGCGTGAATGTGATCTGCTCGTAATCGGCTCGGGCGCGGCGGGCCTGTCAGCCGCGGTCGCCGGAGCGATCGGCGGGCTTGATGTCATCGTTGCCGAACGGGCCGAGGTGCTGGGCGGCACCACCGCGTGGTCCGGCGGCTGGATGTGGCTGCCGGGCAATGCGCTGGCGCGCGAAGCAGGGATTGTCGAGGGTGTCGCCGCGCCGCGCGCCTATCTCGAGGCAGTGCTGGGCAACCGCTTCGATCCCGCGCGGATCGATTCGTTTCTCGCAGGTTCACCGGCGATGGTCGATTTTTTGCGCGAGCACGGGATGGCGTTCGAATCCGGCAACAAGATCTGCGACATCTATGGCGACCAGCCTGGTGCCGGAACGGGCGGCCGCTCGTTGATCGCCGCGCCATTCGATGGCCGCAAGCTTGGCCGGAAAATCGGGCTGCTGCGCCGGACAAAGCGCGAGACAGCCTTCATGGGCATGCCGATCCAGGCCGGACCCGATCTTGCCGCCTTTCTCAACGTGATCCGCAGCCTGGCCGCCGCGCTCCATGTCGCGCGGCGTTTCCTCGGCCATCTGCGCGATCTGGCGTTGCACGGCCGGGCCATGCATCTGGTCAACGGCGTGGCATTGGTTGCGCGGCTGTTTGACCTAGGCGAGCGGCACGGCGTCACCTGGTTGACCAGGGCCCGGGTGAGCGAACTTACCGAAACCGGTGGGGCGGTCAGCGGCGCAATTATCGAAACGGCGCATGGCCGCGAAGAAGTGCGGGCACGGCGCGGTGTGATCCTCGCCACCGGCGGATTGTCGCACAGCGCCGACTGGCGCGACCGGCTGTTTCCTTACCCATCCGACCACGCGACTCTGGCCGTGCCGGAGGCTGACGGTAGCGCCATCGCGCTCGCCGCGCCGCTTGGGGCCGAACTTGTGGACGATCTTGCTGCGAACGGCGCCTGGTGTCCGGTCTCGCACCTGACCTGGCCCGATGGCAGCAAGGGCGTGTTTCCGCACATCATCGAGCGCGGCAAGCCCGGGGTGATCGCGGTGCGCAGCGATGGCCGCCGCTTCGTCAACGAGGCGGACGGTTATCACGATTTCGTCGCGGCGCTGCTCGCGGCAACCCCGCCGGATGAGTCGGCGCGGGCCTGGCTAATCTGCGATGACCGGTTCTTGCGCCGCTGGGGGCTCGGCGCGGTCAAGCCTGATCCGGTTCTGGCGCGGCATTGGCGGCGCACCGGCTACCTCAAGAGCGCGCCGAGCCTTGTCGCGCTGGGCGAGGCTTGCGGGATCGACGCGCAACTGCTCGCAACGGTGGAGGACTACAACGCCGGCGCAAAGCTCGGGCGGGATGACCAGTTCAGACGCGGATGGTCGCCGTACAACCGTTATCAGGGCGATCCGGCGCGCCAGCCCAACCCCAACCTCGCCCCGATCGAACACGGTCCGTTTCACGCTGTCGAAGTGGCACCGGGCAGCTTCGGCAGCTTCGCAGGCCTGCGCACCGATGGCCAAGCGCGTGTCCTGCGCGGCGACGGCCAAGCGATCCCCGGCCTGTTCGCGGCCGGGGCCGACATGGCGAGCATCATGGGCGGGCACTATCCCGCGGGCGGGATCAATCTCGGTCCGGCAATGGTGTTCGGCTATCTGGCCGCGCGGGCCGCGGTGCGCGGCGATGAAACCATTTCCCCCGGCGCGTGAACTTGCTGTAACCGGCTGGGCATGAGCGGCTTCCTCTTTGCTTTCCTCGCCACGCTGATCGCCGGGATCGGTGCGCGCGATCAGCTGACGATTGCCGGGCTGGCGACGCGCCTGGGGCAACGACCGGGGCTGCTCGGGGTCGCGGTGCTGAGTGCGATCGTCACCTCGGCGATTGCCGCATGGGCCGCGCTGGCGGTCATGCCGATCCTGTCGGGCAATGCGGCAGGCGGAAAGATCCTCACCGCCATCGCGCTGGGGCTGGCGGGCGGCGAAATGTTGCTGCTCAAGTCGCGCCAGATGCCTGATGAGCCGACCCACTCACTCGGCGCGACTGGCATCGTGCTGTTCGCGCACCAGCTGACCGATGCGGCGCGCTTCGTGATCTTCGCGCTCGCCGTGGCAACCGCCGCGCCGATTCCGGCAGCGATCGGCGGCGCGGCGGGGAGTATTGCCGTCGTCACGCTCGGCTGGCTGGCGGCGGATGATCTGCCGCTGCGGCTGGTGACGAGAGCACGGCGGATCGGCGGCGGGGTTTTGCTTGCGATTGCGGCTGTTCTTGCCTTGTCGGCGCGCGGTCTGGTCTGAGCGGGCAGCCCGGTGCTAAGATCGCTGCGATGACCAAGCTGACAATGATCGAAAATGGCGACAGTGCCGCTGTAGCCGCGTGGATTGAACCGCGTCTGGCTGCCGCACTTGCAGCAACCAAGGGCGAAGTAGCGATCACCTTGCCGGGCGGTTCGACCCCGTTTCCGATCCTCGCGTTGCTCGCCGAAGCACCACTCGACTGGAGCCGCATCGCGGTTTGGCCCGGCGATGACCGGATCGTCCCGGAGGATCACCCGGCGAGCAACATCGGCCGCATTCGCGCCGCGCTCGAGCCGCTCGGCGCGTGGATCATGCCGCTGACCGAAGGTGCTGAGCCGCCGCATTTTGCGCTCGCCTGGCTCGGGCTTGGGACCGATGGGCACATTGCCTCGCTGTTCCCGAACACCGATCCGCAAGTGAACGATCCCCAGCTGGTGCGCCGCCTGACCCCCGATCCGCTGCCGCCCGAGGCACCGTTCGACCGGCTCAGCCTGACCATCCCGGCACTGCTGAACAGCGATGAACAGCTGTTCGTCGCCTGGGGTGCGGAGAAGCGTGCGCTGCTGGAAGGTGCGGCCAAAGGCGAGCATGACTTGCCGGTCGCCCGGCTGCTCGGCGCGGCACGTCAGCCGGTCACGTGCTTCACCTGATCCCCGCGCCGCTGCACCGCGCGGCCTATCGCGTCGCGCACCGCGCCCGGCTGCTGTGGTGGCGTTTGCGTCGCCCAAGGCTGCGCGGTTGCCGGATTCTGGTGTTCGATCCGGAGGGCCGGGTGCTGCTTGTCCGCCATTCCTACGGCAGCGGCAACTGGATGCTCCCGGCTGGCGGGCTGGGCCGCAATGAGGATGCTGTCGCCGGAGCTTTACGCGAATTTGCCGAGGAGGTCGGCGGACGGCTGGAGCGAGCGCGGCTGGTGATGCTGCTCGAAGAACCGCTCTCGGGGGCGACCAATCACGTTCATGTGGTCACCGGAGTTTGTGCCAACCAAGTTGTTGGTGACCGCCGCGAAGTGATCGCCGCCGAGTTCTTCGCGTCCGGCGATTGGCCACCGGACCTCTCGCTCTCGCATAAGGACGGGCTCGATGGCTGGGTCAGAGCAGCGGAAGCTGCGCTGCAGGCCTGACCGGGGCTGGCGCGTCCTCGTCCGGATCGCCTTCGATGGCTGACAGCGTGAGTCCCATCAGCCGCACCGGCTGAGGCAGTGGCAGCACCTCATCGAGCAGTTCGTGCGCGACCCGGGCAAATTGCTCGCGACCTTCGACGGAGCGCGGGAAGGAGCGGGCGCGGGTCAGCGCGGTGAAATCGGCGTGCTTGAGCTTGAGCGTAATCGTCCGGCCCTTGGTGTCGCTCTTGACGATCCGCTCCCAGGTGATGCCGATGATCGTCTCCAGCACTTCGCGCAGCGCCGAGCCGGAGGAGATGTCCTTGTCAAAGGTCCGTTCCGCCCCCAGCGATTTGCGCGGGCGGTTGGCCTTGACCCGGCGCAGGTCGATACCTCTGGCGGCGCGGTAGAGATAGTCCGCCTGCGATCCGAAGTGCTGGCGCAGCCAGTCGATGTCTTTGGCGGCGAGGTCCGCACCGGTCTCGATCCCCAGCGTCGCCATTTTCTCCGCACCTTTCGGCCCGACCCCGAAGAACCGCCGGATCGGCAGCGACTGGACAAAGGCCGCGCCTTCTCCGGGGCGGATCACGCAGAGCCCGTCAGGCTTGTTCTGGTCGCTGGCAAGCTTGGCGAGCGACTTGTTGTAAGACACCCCCGCGCTCGCGGTCAGCCCGGTTTCGGTCTTGATCCGCGCCCGGATCAACTCGGCAATGCGCGTGGCCGAGCCGATCCCCTTGAGGTCCTCGGTGACGTCAAGGAACGCTTCATCAAGGCTGAGCGGTTCGACGTGCGGGGTGTAATCAAGGAAGATCGCCCGGATCTGCTTCGATACCGCCGTGTAGACGGCAAACCGCGGACGCCGGAAGATCAACTGGGGGCAGAGCCGCTTGGCCGTGGACGAGGGCATCGCCGAGCGGCAGCCGAATTTGCGCGCCTCGTAGGAACAGGTGGTCAGCACGCCGCGCGGTCCGTCGCCGCCGACCGCAATTGGCAGTCCGCGCAGTTCCGGCTCGTCGCGCTGCTCGACGCTGGCATAGAATGCGTCCATGTCGACGTGGATGATCTTGCGCAGGCCGCCTTCGCCGCCCGGCAGATCATCGTCATCGAGAGCTTCACCGGCCATGGGGCGATAGTAGCGCGGTGAAAGGGGGTGGCCAAGCGCGGGTGCAGCGGCCATGGAACCGCGATGCGCCGCGACACCAGCCATAGTGACGAGTTTCGGCTCGGGCAGACAGAATTTGTCGCAATGATGGCGATGATCATGGCGCTGCAGGCGCTGTGCATCGACGCTATGCTGCCCTCGCTGGGAGTGATGGCGAGCGAACTGGGCGCGCGTGACCCCAACGACCGGCAACTGGTGGTCGGCGTCTATCTGATCGCGGCAGGCTTTGGATCGCTGATCCCGGGCTCTTTGGCTGACCGCTTCGGCCGCCGCCCGGTGCTGTTCGGAGCGCTGGCCTGCTACGTCGGCTTCTGCATCGCTTGCGCGCTGGTCCAGGACTTCCAGACGATGCTCGTGCTGCGCGCGCTCCAGGCGATTTCCTGCGCGGGCCTGGCGGTCTTGCCGAGCGCGATCGTCCGCGACCGCTATGGCGGTGACAAGATGGCGAGTATGCTCTCGACGATCTCGGTGGTGTTCCTGATCGTGCCGGTGATGGCCCCCAGCTTCGGCCAGTTCGTGTTGCTGTTCTCGGGCTGGCGGACGATTTTCTGGGTGATGTCGGTGTTGGGCGTGGCGGTCGGCGTGTGGACCTGGCTGCGGCTGCCCGAAACGCTCAACCCGGCCTACCGCCAGACGATCGACCTGGTCGCGGTCGCCATCAATATGTGGGGAGCGGCGACCAACCGCTCGGCGATCGGCTATACCATCGGGGCCTCGCTGGTCACCGGCGGGCTGTTCGGTTTCATCAATTCCTCGCAGCAGCTGGTCGCGGAGCACTTCGGCGCGGGTGACCGCTTCCCGTTGATCTTTGCCGCCTGCGCCGGGGCGATGGCGGTGGCCAATTTCACCAACGCGCGGATCGTCGAACGATTTGGCGCGCGGCGCGTTTCGCACGCGGCGCTGCTGGCCTTCATCGCGGTCAGCGCGCTGCAAGTCTGGGAGGCCAGCCGCCCAGATCAGGACCTGTGGCACTTCGTTCCGCTGATGGCGGCCAACATGTGCCTGATCGGGTTCATCGGCGCGAACTTCGGTTCGATCGCATTGCAGCCGTTCGAGCGCACTGCGGGCGCGGCCAGCTCGTTCCAGATGTTCGCACGGATGTTGATCGGATCGGGAATCGGTGCGGTGATCGGGCAGGCCTATGACGGTTCCGCCCGGCCGCTCGCGCTCGGCTTGCTGCTCGGGGCACTCCTCTCGCTTGGCTGCGTGCTGTTCAGCGAACATGGCCGCTTGTTCCGACGCCTGCTGCCGCCCGGAACCGCGCGCCCGGTAGCGGACCCACCACCACGGTGAGCGCGCACTTCGACCTTGCGGTGATCGGCGGCGGCGTCAACGGCGCGGGGATCGCGCGCGACGCGGCGGGGCGGGGGGCGAAAGTGCTGCTGCTCGAAGCGGGCGATTTGGCGCAGGGCACCTCTTCGGCTTCGACCAAGCTGATCCACGGCGGTCTGCGCTATCTCGAGCATTACGAGTTCGGGCTGGTCCGTGAATCGCTCAAGGAGCGCGAGGCGCTGTGGGCTATCGCGCCGCACATCATTCATCCGCTGCGGTTCGTGCTGCCGCACGTCAAAGGCCTGCGCCCGCGCTGGCTGCTGCGGCTGGGGTTGTTCCTCTATGACCACATCGGCGGAAGGAAGGCGCTGCCCGCGACCCGTTCGGTCGATCTGCGTCGCCACCCGGCGGGCGCACCGCTCAAGCCCGAATTCGCGCGCGGGTTCGAATATTCGGATGGCTGGGTCGACGATGCCCGGCTGGTGGTACTTAACGCGCTCGACGCCGCAGAGCACGGCGCAGAGGTCCGCACCCGGACGCGGGTGACGGCGGCGCGGCGGCATGGTGATGGCTGGGTGATTGAGACCACCGGCGGCACTTACCATGCCGATGCGCTGGTCAACGCGGCAGGACCGGCGGTGCTCCAAGTCGAGGGGCTGCTGGGCGACAAGCCCGATTACGGGATGCGGCTGGTGCGCGGCTCGCATATCGTCGTGCCCAAGCTGTTCGACCATTCGTACGCCTATTTCTTCCAGCTCCCCGATGGCCGGATTTTCTTCGCGATTCCCTATGAACGCGATTTCACCCTGATCGGCACGACTGATCGCGATCAGACCCCCGATGCGCCAATCAAGGCCAGCGAGGAGGAGATCGCCTACCTGTGCGAAGGCGCGGGCCGCTATTTCGCCATGGCGATTACCCCTGCCGATGTGGTCTGGACCTATTCGGGTGTCCGCCCGCTGATCGACGATGGCTCGGGTCGGCCCGAAGCGGCGACGCGCGGCTACCGGCTCGAGCTGTCGGGTGATGGCGAAGGTGCAGCGCTACTCTCTGTCTATGGCGGCAAGATCACCACCTATCGCCACCTCGTCGAAGAGGCGCTGGACCTGCTCAGCGCGCGGCTACTGGTGCTGGCCGGTCCGGCTTGGACGACAACCAGCGCTCTGCCGGGCGGGGATTTTCCGATGGACGGGTTGGAAGCGCTCAAGGCCGAACTGGCGGCGCGCTATCCGTTTCTGGAAGTGCAGGACCTCGACCGGATTGCCCGCGCCTATGGCACCCGCGCGGTTCGCTGGCTCGATCGCCCGCGCGGCCGCGAATTCGGCGGCGGATTGTGCCAGGCCGAGGTTGATTATCTGCGCGAGGCGGAATGGGCGGTCAGCGCCGAAGACGTGCTGTGGCGGCGGACCAAGCTGGGGTTGCGGCTGAGTGCAGAACAGGCGGCGGCGTTGGCAGGATATTTGGCTTCTTGCTGAATTCCATTCGTGCCCCCTTCCCCGATGGGGAAGGGTTGGGGATGGGGGAGCGAGGCCGTCAGGCTGAGCGTCCTCGCTGACGTTGAGCCCCCACCCCTTACCCCTCCCCGATGGGTAGGGGAGCATGTGTGGCTCGAACCGTCGCCTACCTCTCCCCCAAACTCCGCCACGCCAGCTCGGCGAATTCGCACAGCAGGGGCCGGGTATCGCGCGGGTCGATGATGTCCTCGATCCCGAACTTCTCGGCGGTGCGGAACGGGCTGCGCAGGCGGTTGAGCCGGTCACGGATCGCGGCAAGGTGCGCTGCAGGGTCATCTGCGGCACTGATCTCGCTCTTGTAGGCGACCTCGATCCCGCCCTCGATCGGCAGGCTGCCCCAGTCGCCACTCGGCCAGGCGTAGCGGTACTGGAATGCCTCGGCATTGCTCATCGCGCTGCCGGCGATGCCATAGGCGCGGCGGATTACTACGCAGCACAGCGGCACAGTCGCCTTGTAAATCGCGTTCATCGCCTGGACGCCGTAGCGGATCGTCCCCGCCATCTCCGCCTCGCGCCCGATCATGAAGCCGGGGTTGTCGACCAGGTGGACCACCGGCAGGCGGAACTGGTCGGCGAGCTTGATGAAGCGCTCGGCCTTCTCGCTTGAGCGGGCTTCCCATGACCCGCCGAGGAAGCTCGGATCGCTGGCCATCACCGCGACCACCCGGCCATCGAGCCGGGCGAAGGCCGTGATCAGCGCGCGGCCCCACATCCGGCCCATCTCGAACACAGAGCCTTGGTCGAACACCATGCCCAGCACCTGGCGCATCGAATAGACCCGCTTGGCATCGCGCGGGACGATGCCGAGCAGCTTCTGCTCGCGCCGGTCGACCGGGTCGGAGCACGGCAGGCGCGGGGCGGGCTCTCCCACTGAAGATGGCAGGTATGACAGGAACCGCCGCGCCGCTGCAAAGGCTTCGGCCTCGCTCGCCACTTCATCGTCGACCACGCCGTTGCGGGTGTGGATCTCGCTGCCGCCCAGCGATTCCTTGTCGCTCGGCTCGCCGATTGCCTCGACCACAGCGGGACCGGCGGCGAAGACCTGGCTGAGACCCTTGACCATCACCGAGTAATGGCTCGCCACCACCCGCGCTGCGCCAAGGCCTGCGGTCGGGCCGAGCGCGAGCGCAACCACCGGCACCGTTTCAAGATTCCTGACGATCACGTCCCAGCCGGGGGTGGCGGGCACGTAGGTCGCACCGATGTCCTCGAGCGTCTTGACCGAGCCGCCGCCGCCGGTGCCGTCGATCATCCTCACCAGCGGGATCCGCAGGCTCTGCGCCATCTTCTCGCACTGGATGAATTTGCGGTGGATCGCCGCGTCGGCCGCGCCGCCGCGCACGGTGAAATCGTCGGCGCTGGCCACCACCGGGCGGCCGTCGACGTTGGCGCGCCCGAACACCAGGTTTGAGGGCGACAGACCAGTCAGCTTGCCGGCCTCGTCATAATGGCCCTTGCCGGCGATCTTACCGATCTCGCGAAAGCTGCCCGCATCGACCAGTCCCGCGATCCGCTGCCGCGCGTCGAGTTTGCCGCGCGCGTGCTGGCGCGCGACCTTGTCCTCGCCGCCCATCGCCTCGGCCAGCTTGCGGCGGGCGTGGAGTTCGCCAACCTCGCGTTCCCAGCTCACGCCAAATCCTCCCCGGAACGGGGAGGTGCCCGTAGGGCGGAGGGGTCGGGTGCTCTCCGCAAACGCTGCGCTTGAAGGAGAGCACCCGACCCCTCCGTCAGTCCTGCGGACTGCCACCTCCCCGTTCCGGGGAGAAATTCCAGTGTCAGCCTCATGCCGCCGCCTCGATCCGCGCCAGCAGCGCCTCGACCTGGACCTGCGCCCCGGCCACGGCAGAGAGCTCGGTCACGGTCCCGTCGAACGGCGCGACCAGGCTGTGCTCCATCTTCATCGCCTCGAGCGTGAGCAGCTTCTGCCCCTTGGTCACCGTCTGGCCTTGGATGACCTCGACCGCGATGATCTTCCCCGGCATCGGCGAGAGGATATCGCCGTCGTGGGCGTGGTGGCCACCCGTGCCTCGAAATGCCAGATCGAAGGATCGAGCCATGCCCTCGCTGAATACGATCACGTTGTCGCCATCGCGGTAGCCTGATGCGACTAAGTCTTCGGAGGAATAAAAATCGACACCATCTGAGCCAACCGAAATGACCGCATCGTCCGCCGCAGCAAGGTCCACCAAGCGGGTCTCGCCATTGGCCCCGAGCGAAATGGTCCGTCTGGGTGCGGCATTCAGTCGAAACCCATTGAGCTCCAGCCGTTCGTCGTCCGTCGCAATTCGGGCCGCGACGAGCCATTCGTCATCGGATGGAGCGGTCTGGGGTATGAGCGCGTCACCCGACTTGGCGATGAAGCCTGTGTCGATTTGGCCGGAACGGAATTCTTCCGATTCCAATGCCCTGACGAGAAAACCAGCATTGGTTCGAACCGGCCAAACCTCGGTTTGAGAGAGAGCGGCACCTAATTTTTCGATTGCTTCGTCACGATTGCTTCCCCGGCTGATTACCTTTGCGATCATCGGGTCATAGAAAGGCGAAACCTGCGCCCCGGATTCTACACCGGTTTCAATGCGGTCGGCTGGCCCGAATTCCAGATGCTCGAGCTTTCCCACACTGGGCAGAAACCCGGAAGTCGGATCCTCAGCATACAACCTTGCCTCCATCGCCCAGCCATCGATCGCCAGCTCGTCCTGCCGCTTGGGCAAAGCCTCGCCCGCTGCAACCCGCAGCTGCCACTCTACCAAGTCGACCCCAGTGATCTCCTCGGTCACCGGATGCTCCACCTGCAGCCGGGTGTTCATTTCCATGAACCAGATGCGGTCGGCCCTCAGCCCTTCGGAGGCGTCGGCGATGAATTCGATCGTCCCGGCGCCGACATAGTCGACCGCATTCGCCGCCTTGACCGCCGCCGCACACAACTCCTCGCGGGTGGCTTCGTCCATCCCCGGTGCGGGGGCTTCTTCGATCACCTTCTGGTGACGGCGCTGGAGCGAGCAGTCGCGCTCGAACAGGTGGACGACATTGCCGTGAGAGTCGCCGAACACCTGCACCTCGATGTGGCGCGGGCGCTGGATGTACTTTTCGATCAACACATGGGCGTTGCCGAACGAGCTTGCCGCCTCGCGTTGGCACGATTGCAGTGCATCGGCAAAATCGCCCGCTGCTTCGACCAGCCGCATCCCCTTGCCGCCGCCCCCCGCGACCGCCTTGATCAGCACCGGATAGCCGATCTGCGCGGCTTCCTTGGCGAGATGCGCGGGCGCTTGATCCTCGCCCATATAGCCCGGAGTCACCGGCACGCCCGCAGCGGCCATCAGCTTCTTGGCCGCATCCTTCAGCCCCATCGCGGTGATGCTCGCGGGCCTCGGCCCGACCCAGATCAGCCCCGCATCCAACACCGCTTGCGCAAATTCCGCATTCTCAGAGAGGAACCCGTAGCCCGGGTGGATCGCTTCCGCGCCGCTGGCCTTGGCGGCGGCGATGATCTTCTCGCCCACCAGATACGATTCGCGCGCCGGGCTGGGGCCGATGTGCACGGCTTCGTCGGCCTGCCGCACGTGCAGCGCTTTGGCGTCAGCGTCGGAATAGACCGCGACCGTGCGGATCCCCATGGCGCGCGCGGTGCGGATGATGCGGCAGGCGATCTCGCCCCGATTTGCGATCAGCAGAGTGGAAAACATGCGACACTGGCTAGGGCGCATCGCCGCGCGCCGCAATGCCTCTTGCGCTCGGCTTGGCGCGACACTAGAGCGGCGCGCAAACGTGTATGCGCTTATCCCAACGGGGCATTTCCATGGAAGACCGCTTCAATACCATCGCCGGCTGGACGCTGTTTTCGGGCATCGTTGCACTGGGCCTGTCCAGTCTTTCGGGCCATTATTTCAGCGCCGACAAGCCGCATCGCCCGCACAAGATGGGCTACGCGATCGAAGGCGTGGTTGAAGAAGGTGCCGCTGGCGCCGCTGCCGTGCCGATTGAAACGCTGCTCGCCAGCGCCGATGTCGCCAAGGGTGAGGCTACTTTCAAGAAGTGCATGGCCTGCCACACGATTGCTGCGGGCGGGGCCAACGGCATCGGCCCGAACCTCAACGGGATCATGGGCAAGCCGGTCGGCAAGCACGCCGCCGGGTTCGCCTATTCGCCTGACCTGTCGGGTCATGGCGGCAACTGGGACTGGGCGAACATGAACGCCTGGCTGACCAACCCGAAGAAGTTCGCTGCGGGCACCAAAATGAGCTTTGCCGGCCTTGGCGACGGTGCCGAGCGCGCCAACCTGATGGCCTACCTCAACAGCCAGGGTTCGAACCTGCCGCTGCCCGCCGCTCCGGCTGCTGCCGCTCCGGCCGAAGGCGCTGCACCGGCTGCTGAAGGTGCCACGCCGGCAGCCGCGCCCGCTGCGGCCCCGGCCACGCACTAGGCGTCGATCTACGCAATTCGAAGGGGCGGGCCGCAGGGTCCGCCCTTTTTCGTTGGGTCAGTTGCGCCCCTTGAAGCCCTGCGCGATCACGTACCATTCGGACGAGCCTTTGCGGCTCGCGGGCGGCTTGGCGTGCTTCACGCTGGTGAAGTTGCGCTTGAGCACGGTCAGCAGCGCTGTATCGGTTCCGCCGGCAAAGACCTTGGAGACGAGGGTCCCGCCCGGGGCGAGCGATTCGATTGCAAAGTGCACCGCCGCCTCGACCAGGCCCATGGTGCGCAAGTGGTCGGTCTGCTTGTGGCCGACGGTGTTTGCCGCCATGTCGGACAGCACCAGGTCGGGCGGGCCGTCCAGCGCGCCTTCCAGCGCGGCCGGGGCCTCGTCGGCCATGAAATCCATCTCGAAGATCGTCACGCCTTCGATCGGCTCGGTCGGCAAGAGATCGATCCCGACGATGCGGGCCTGCGGACGCACTTCGCGCACCACCTGGCTCCACCCGCCCGGAGCGATGCCGAGATCGACCACGCGTTCCGCCTTCTTGAGCAGGTTGAACTTCTCGTCGAGCTCCTTGAGCTTGAACGCGGCGCGGCTGCGATAGCCGGCCGCCTTGGCCTGTTTGACGTATGGGTCGTTGATCTGGCGGATCAGCCAGCGCGCCGAACTGGCCGAACGGTTCTTGCCGGTGCGCAGTCGCTCGCCCGGATCTCTACCCGAGCGGCTCATCGCCGAGCCTCGCGGCGCAGGGTGCGGAGCGAGCTGCGGCTGCGCTCAGCCGCGCCTTCGGCGGCCATCAAGCTGCGCAGGATGCCCTCGCGGATGCCGCGATCGGCGATCCCCAGCCGGTCGGCCGGCCACAGATCAATGATCGTTTCAAGGATCGCGCAGCCTGCCACCACCAGATCGCTGCGCTCACGCCCGATGCTCGGCTGGGCGCGGCGCTGGGCGGGGGTCATGACTGAGAGGTCCTCGCAGATTGTACGCATCGCGGCGGTCTGGACCAGCAGCCCGTCGACCGCGCTGCGATCGTATTGCGGCAATTGCAGGTGCAGGCTGGCCAGCGTCGTGACCGTGCCGCTGGTGCCCAGAAGCCTTAGTTCGCGGCCCGGGCAGGTCTGCCCGCGTACGGTTGAAATACGCTCGGCGAAATCGGCGAAACTGTCACGCACGAGCTGGCGCATTTGGCCGTAGCGCGCCGCGCGGGCATCGGGGCAGTCGATTTCGGCGGCGCAGCTTTCGGTCAGCGAGACGACCCCCCAGGGGACCGATTGCCAATCGCAAATCCGCGGCGGATGCCCGGGGCGGTTCTCGATCAGCACCAGCTCGGTCGAGCCGCCACCAATGTCGAAGATCACTGCCGGACCTTCACCCTGTTCGAGCAGGATGTGACAGCCCATCACCGCCAGCCGCGCTTCTTCTTCGGCGCTGATGATGTCGAGCGCGATGCCGGTTTCTTCCTTGACCCGGTCGATAAACGAAGGCCCGTTCTCGGCACGGCGGCAGGCTTCGGTCGCAACCGAGCGGGCCAGATGGACATTGCGGCGGCGCAGCTTGTCGGCACAGATGTGCAGCGCGCCCAGCGTGCGCTCCATCGCCGCATCACTGAGCCGCCCGGTCTGGGCGAGCCCTTCACCCAGCCGGACCACCCGGCTGAAGGCATCGATCACCACGAAATTGTCGCCCTGCGGCCGGGCGATCAGCAAGCGGCAATTGTTGGTACCAAGGTCGATCGCGGCGAAAGCCTGACGCTGGTGGCTCTGGCTCGACGCGAAAGTCGGCACCGCGTCGCGCGCCTTGTGCAACGGCGCGACAGGCGCGCCTGAGCAGGGGTCTGGGAGGGAGCCGGTCGAAGGGAAATCCGGTTGGGGAGAGGGAGCAGCAGAGCCTGCGCTTTCGCGCTGGGGTGGCTGCACATCGAACCCGCTACCAGTCTCCTCGTTCATCGCCGGCGGAAGCTCATCCGCCATGATACGTGCACTCATTATCGTTTTCCCGCCGGATGCGGCGAGTACCTGACGGCGACGCTACGCCTCCGCGCGCGAAACAGCAAGGGTGGCGGGTTGACCGACTCTCCTTTCCGCCCTAGAGGCGCGCGCTGTTGCCCGATCCTCTAATGGTAAGAGAGCGGACTCTGACTCCGTCAATCAAGGTTCGAGTCCTTGTCGGGCATCCATTTTCCTACATTGCCACAACCTGCTAGCTTCGCCCCGCACCCATTTGGTCTGCGGCGCGGCAAAGCCATGGCTGGAAGGCCGTGCTGCGGATGCACATTATCAACTAACTCCCCGCGACTCGGGGAAATGAAGGATTTCAAATGACCGAACCAGAGGACAAGCGCCTCCACCGCCGCCGCTTCTACAAGGCCGAGCAGGAAGCCGCCTTCGCCGAAGCCGCGCCGCACACCACCCCGCAGACGCAGGACCCCTCGTACCGGCTCGCCTATCGCGACACCGACTTCCTGCTGCGCGAGGAGCTGCGCCCGGTACGATTCCAGCTTGAACTGCTCAAGTGCGAGATGCTGCTGGAGGAAGCCAAGATCGGCTCGACGCTGGTCTGCTATGGCTCGGCGCGGATCCCCTCGCCTGAAATGGCCGAAGAAGCGCTCAAGACCGCCACCACGCCCGAACGCAAGGCAGTGGTCGAGCGGTTGGTCGCCAAGTCGAAGTATTACGAGGAAGCGCGCAAACTGGCGCGGATCGCCAGTGACTGCGGGATTGTCGAACAGGGGATGCGCCAGTTCGTGATCTGCTCGGGCGGCGGGCCTTCGATCATGGAAGCGGCCAATCGCGGCGCGCAGGATGTCGGCGCCGAATCGATCGGGCTCAACATCGTCCTGCCGCACGAGCAGGCCCCCAACGCCTATGTCACCCCGCACCTCTCGTTCCAGTTCCACTACTTCGCGCTGCGCAAGATGCACTTCCTGTTGCGCGCCAAGGCGGTCGCGGTGTTCCCCGGTGGGTTCGGCACGCTCGACGAATTCATGGAACTGCTCACCCTGATCCAGACCGGCAAGATGAAGCCGATCCCGATCCTGCTGTTCGGCGGAGAATTCTGGGGTCGGGTGGTGAACTTCGAGGCCCTGGTCGAGGAGGGCGTGATCAGCCCCGAGGACGTCGGCCTGTTCAAGCCGGTCGAGACCG
>Ga0114940_10000168_pt1 | contig 41230 bp, 32 predicted proteins | sample ColdCreekSource_FD_87195 | JGI IMG/M metagenome (GOLD analysis project Ga0114940, IMG submission 87195) | Groundwater microbial communities from Cold Creek, Nevada to study Microbial Dark Matter (Phase II) - Cold Creek Source | ecosystem: Environmental > Aquatic > Deep subsurface > Groundwater ...
CCGAGGAGCGACGAGGCTTTGATGCCTGTGTCCTCGCTCAACAGTGTGATCTCATAGCTGAATGGACGGCTTAGCTCTTCGCGTCCCACCACGCTGTGCAACATGAGCTTGTCGCCAAGCGGAGTGACAACCTGGGCCAGCCTGTCGAGCGCCATGAACTCTCCGCGATGACGCTGCCTTGGCTACTGCACAAAGGGCGCGTTCTCTTCAAAGGCTAGTGCTCTCCCCTGCGAGGGTCTAGGGGAAACAAGCCCGCCTGTGACCCCACTCATAATCTCAGAGGGCCGGAATGACAGCAGCCCACCTCTCACCACCGTCTGCAGGCTGCCACATGACGCGCCCTGAGCCACCAGAATCGAAGTGTATTACGATTGTAGTTTCCTGTCGAACAAGGGGGTGGCTCATGTCGCATCGTTCGCTATGGGCCGCAGTCATGTTTGCGACCAGCGCCTGCGCGACCGAGCACAACGGTCGACGACGCGCCGCCCTGAAGCTCCACGCGCAGGAGGCTGGCAAACGGCGCGATTTCGACCTAGCTTCCGGGGCCCGCAAACCTGAGGTCCCTACCCCATGCCGCTGTATGAGTTCCAATGCGTCCGCTGCGGAAAGCCGTTCGAAGAGCTCGTGTCTGACCTCACCCACTCACCAGAGTGCCCTGTCTGTTCCAAGAACGACGAGGTCACACGCATTCCGTTCGGGAATGTCTCGGTGGGGCGAAAAGAGGACCTGCGCCCGCCGTTCATCAAGGGCACACGGCCGCGCCGCTCTCGTCGCTAGCGGCGCTGTCACCGGTGGGAAAGCCGAGCGCCACGAGCGTGCTGCGTAGCTGTCCTTCGAGCGGCGCATGCACGCTCACGCGCTCGCCCGTCTCCGGTTGCTCGAAGCTGATCGAAATCGCGTGCAGCGCAAGCCGGTGCAGGTCGTAGTGCTCGCGGAAGTAGCGATTGTGTTCGCCCTTGCCGTAGTTCGTGTCGCCGATGATCGGGCAGGAGACGTGTTTGAGGTGACGGCGCACCTGATGCAAGCGGCCGGTGAGCGGATGCGCTTCGACCAGCGCGTAGCGACCGTTCATCGCCAAGCAGCGCACACGCGTGACCGCGGGCACACGCGGCCCACCTTCGCGGTTCTGGATAGCGTGATCGATCTCGCCGTCCTGCGGCTTGCCGCGTGTGATCGCCCAGTAGCGTTTCTCTACGCGCCCTTCTTCGAAAGCCTTTCCGAACACGCGCGCGCTGTCCGACGACAATGCAAATACGAGCGCGCCGCTCGTCCCACGATCCAGGCGATGCACCGGATACACGTGCATGCGGATGCGATTACGCACTGCGCGCATGACGTCGTCGGCGTCGTTCGCGAGGCCGCGGTGCACGATCACGCCGCTCGGTTTGTTGACGACGACGCAGCTCTGGTCGCGATGCAGGAACGTCAGCTCCAACGCGTGCCCCTCACTGCAGCTCGAGCGTGCGCTCAGGCTCGTACATCGTGACTGTGGCGATGCGCCAGGTGCCCGTGGCCTTGCGCATGGTGTAGAGCGCGCTGATCTTTTCGAGCAAGTCCCCCGTGCGCGTGAAGCGCTCGGCGCGCGCGTTCACGAGCGCGAGGTCGTCGGCCAATATCTTGACTTGCACATAACTGAGCGTGCTGCGCACGTAGCCGCGGGTACGCAAGCCGTAGATCAAGCGATCGAAGAACTGCTCGGCCTCGCGCACGTTGTTGAGCGCGTGCGTGCCTGCAGCGGAGATGAACAAGCTCGGCGTGTGGAAATAGGGGGTGATCGCGCGCGGATCGCCGATCTGGAACACAGTGAAATATGCGCGGTAGGTCTTCTCGACCAGCTCTGCCTCGCTCGACATAACGCCTCCCACAACCTCGTGGCTGTCGGAGCGTTAGCACGGAATCCGGGAGATTCCTAAGCTCGTCGACTACTCCCCATCGTCACGGCCCAGAAGCCGCTTCAGCAAACCAGTTGGCGTGCCGTCTTCACTCGGCTCAGCGCCGCTGCAGCGCTGAGCGGCCTCGAGCTCCCGCCGCGCGCTCGCCTGCATATCCGCGGCGACATACACTTTCGCCAACGTGCGATGCGCTTCGGCCTCGTTCGGCGCCAGCTCCACCGCCCGCTTGGCGCTCTCCATCGCGGTTCGCAGGTCTTTTCCAGCGCGCAGCAGCGCGAGCGCGGCGCGCTGCAGTGGCGCGCTGTCGGTGGGCCGCCCTTCGACGACGCGCAGCCACGAGCGCGCGGCGTGTGCCCAGTGTTGTTGCTTCTCTTCGTATGCGGCTTGTTTTTCGAAGTCGACCGCTGCGGTGCGCATCACTTTGAGCCTGAGCTCCGCGAAGCGCGCCTGTACGCGCGGATCATCGAAGGTCATCGCCAGAAGCAGCTTGAGGTGTCGGCTGGCTTCGGTCGTGTTGCCCGCGCCGTAAGCGGCTTCCGCCTGCGCCAGGATCTGACCTGCCGCTCCCAGCGGCGGCTCGTTGGGCGCCGGCTTGTCCGTATGGGACGGGCCAGCCGACTGCGACGGCCGGCCGCGCGCGCCCAACGCAGCGGCTGCTGCAGCTTGCTCCGCCGCAGCTTGCGCCGCGGCTTCAGCAGCAGGCCGCGAAGGCCTGACCGTTCGAGCGCTCGCCGTGGGCCCTCGCGAAGGCCGTGCGCTGCGCGCTTGCCCTGGCGGAGGCTGCGACGGGCTGGCCGCGCCCGCCGGACGCGCAACATCCGCCGCCGGTGGCTGCGACGGAGTGCCGGCACGCAACGCGCCAGTCTCACCCGCAGCAGGAGGTCGCGTCGGGCTCCCCGTACGCGCTGCCGCTGCCAGCTGCTGCGCTCGCAGCGCGGCGCTCGCTGGACCCGATGCACCGGGCCGCACTGTGGCACGCGTGGATCCGTCCCCGGTCGGCGGGCGTGTCGGCGCTGGTTGGGCGGGGACTGCTGCCGCTGTGGGCGGCGATGTTCTGCCCGGCATAGCAGAAGGTCGTCGCAGCGCAGCGGCTGCAGCCCGCGCCCGTGCGCTCTGCTCGCGCGCCGCTTGGCTGGGCGCTGGGCCAGGGCGCTTGTGCTGAGCGGTCGGCGTCACATCGGATGGCGGCGGCGGATGCCTGAAATCGATCTCTTCGTCGCTGCCGTCCGACGGTCCGGGAGCCGGAGGCGGAATCGACATGCGGCCACGCAGCGCTTCCGCAGCGGCCAACCACTCCGCGCGCTCTTTATACTCGTCGTACTCTTCTTGGCGTTCCGAGTTACCCAGCGCGCTCGCTGCCTGACGCATCTGGCTGAGCACGCGCTCGATGCGCTGCGCTTCCTCCGCAGGACGAACGCTCGGATTGAGCTCCGCGCTGTGCTTCAAGTACGCATTGCGAGCCTGCTCGGGGCTCGAGCCCGCAGGCACACCCAACAGCGCGTAATGATCAGCGTTCTTTGCGCGCGACTCCAAACCGCTGAGCGCATCCTGCTGCGTAGGCGACAGCGGCCGCTGCGATCGCACCACCTGCGGCGCCGCTGTCGGCTGCGGCGTGGCGCGTAGGCTGCCAGCGGCAGTCAGCTCGATCGCACCGTGACGCTCGAGCTCAGAGAGCATGCGCTCGATCGTGTCTAGCTCGAGCGCGAGCTCCTCCGCGAGCGCCTCGGGGTCACGCTTGCCGTCGAGGTAACCGAGCAAAAAGCCCAGCATCGGCTCGTGCTGCAGCACCTGTACATCCACACCAAGCTTCCGGCGTGCGATCCGCGGCCGCGGATCGTGCGCACGCGCCCACGCCACCAGGTCCTCGACAAACGCTTGCTCCTGCCGCCTGAGTCCCTCGAACTGCAGGCCGACGCCCGGCACGCCACCGAGACTGCGCGCGCGCTGCCCACTCAGCACGTGCACGACGCGCCCGCGGAGCGACGCGCTGCGGCCCTCGGGCAGCGTGACCATAGCGGTCAGCTGACTGAGAAGCTGAGGCGCCTTGTCGGTCGCGAGAAACACCCCCCCGACACTCACATTGCGCGCCTGACAACTCGTGGAAGGTAGGCCTGCCTGCTGCACCCGCACCGCGAGCGACAGCACATAACGAGAGACAAGGCGGCGCGGGCGCACCTCTGGCCGGTCGGACACGTTCAGGGCTCCCAAAACGTCCAATCGGCCGGTCCGGCCCCGGCCTTGAGATAGCTAGAGGGCGGAATCCTCAAGCCCAACCCACGTAACCGTAACCGGTTGCGACCAGAGTTAGTCGGGGTAGGCTCTCGCCCCCATGGCACGGATCGCGATCGTAGGAGGCGGGCTCGCAGGCTTGGCCGCCGCACACACACTGTCGCGCGCGCGACACAGCGTCCTGGTCCTCGAAGCCGAGCCGAGGCTCGGCGGGCAGATCCACACTGCGCGCAGCGACGGCTTCGTCGCCGAGCTGGGCGCAGAGGGCTACGTCGCCCGGAGCGACGCGCTACCCAAGCTGGCGCGCGAGCTGGGCGTGGAGAAAGAGCTTGTCGGGCAAGTCGAGCAACGCTCGCTCGGCTACCGCAGCGGACAGCTGCAAGAGCTCGCGCCTGGGGAATCGGCGGCCTTTCTCGGCTTCCAGGTCGCTAAGCAAGATCTCGGCGAAGGCATTCGCACGCTGCGCGGCGGCATGGCGCAGCTGATCGAGGCGCTGGAGCAGAAGCTCGCGAGCCACGTGGAGCTGCGGCTCGGCTTCGAGCTCAAACAGATCGAGCGGCGCGCCAAAGGCTTTACGCTGCGCGCGGCAGACGGCACGAGCCTGACGGCTGACAAGCTCGTGATCGCGACGAGCGCACACGCCGCAGCGCCGCTCTTGGGCGCGCAGATCGGCCCAGCCGCCTTGGAGCTCGCACAAGTCACAGCGCACTCGAGCGTGAACGTGTCGCTCGCCTTCCCGCGCGCGGCGATCGCCCATCCGCTGAACGCGACCGGCGTTGTGTTCGCACAAGAAGATCAGCTGCACGGCTGCCGCGCGTGCGTGTTCGCGAGCTCGAAATTCGCAGAGCGCGCGCCCGAGGGACACGTCAATTTACGCGTGTTTTTCCGGCCTGAGCCGCGCGAGCTCAAGATGCTCTCAGACTCGGAGTACAAGGAACGCGCGCTGCAAGTGCTGGCGCGCGTGGTCGGCCCGACCGGCCCTGCGGAGAAAACCTGGGTAGCGCGCTGGCCCGATGCCCTGCCCGTGTTCGACGCTGAAAGTAAGCAGATCCTGCAAGCGCTGGAGACAGCGCTCAAAGGCAGCGGCATCGCCGTGGCAGGCTCAGCTTTCCACGGCTCAGGCATCGACGCTGCAGTGCGCTCGGGCCTGTCCGTCGATAAGCGCCTGTAGAGACTCGCGCGAGTTTGGGGTACAGCCGCGGCAGGCGTGTCAACAACCGCCCCCAAAGTAGTGCTAGCTTCAATCAAACTCCACGCGAGCTTGCGCTGTGCGCCTCGCGTGCACACCCTTATCCGATGGCCATGAGTCAACCGAAGATTCAAGACAGCGCGCTGCGCGCGATGACAGACGACGGCGCATTTCGCGTGGTGGTCGTGCGTACCACGGACACGGTGCGGCGTATGCTCGAGCTGCAAGGTCACCGCGGCCAAGAAGCACAATTTCTCGGTGAGCTCATCACCGGCGCGGTGATGGTGCGCGAGACGATGGCGCCCGATTATCGGCTGCAGGCGCTGCTGCGCAGCCACGACAATCGCCATCGTTTGGTCGCGGACACGCATCCCGACGGCGGCTCACGTGGTCTGATCACGCACGCTGCTGAGGGCGGCAACGGCACCGGCGCATCTGCAGCAAGCCGCGCGCAGGGTCACTTCGAGATGCGCGGCAGCAGCCTCGAGGTCGTGCGCACGCTCTACAGCGGCGACGTGCATCGCGGCGTGGTCGAGGTGCCTGAAGACGGCGGCGTTTCGGAAGCGCTCATGGCTTATCTGCAGGGCTCGGAGCAGGTCGCTTCGATGCTGGCTGTGGCGTGTGTGCTCGACGCCGACAATAAGGTGATCGCCTCCGGTGGCTATCTCGTGCAGCTGCTGCCCGAAGTGGGCCGCGCACCGCTCGCGATCATGGCCGAGCGCCTGAACGACTTTCGTGACATTCGGGAGCTGCTCACCACCACAGACGCGGCTCCGTCACCGCTGCTAGACGAGATACTCTACCGTATGCCCTTCACACGGCTCCACGAGAGCGGGCTCAGCTGGAAGTGCCGCTGCAGCGCCGTGCGTGTCATGTCGAGCCTGGCGGCGCTCTCGCGTGCCGAGCTGGCCGAGCTGATCGCGGATGGCAAACCCATCGAGTTGTCGTGTGATTTCTGTAACCAGACCTATAACATCGGCCCTAACCAACTGGCTGGTCTCCTGGAACAGAGCTGATCTTACCTATGAGCACCTACACTCCGCGCTACACGAGCATCGTCACGCTGATGGACCGGACCGTGGCTCGGTTCCCGAACCGCTCGGTCTTTGGCACACGTAAGAATCACGGCTGGCACTACATCAACTACGCGCAGTTCGCGGAGCTGGTCGCAGCCATGCGCGGCGGGCTCAAAGGCCTCGGAGTGAACGTAGGCGACCGCGTCGCGGTGATCTCGGACAACCGCGTGGAGTGGGCGGTCGGTTCCTTTGGCACCTTGTCGCTGGGTGCGGTCTACGTGCCGATGTACCAAGCGCAGAAGGACAACGAGTACAAGTTCATCCTGCGCGACTCCGGCGCGCGCGTGTGTTTGGTTGCGAACAACCAGATTGCCGAGCGCCTCCGTAAGCTGCAGTCCGAGCTGCCGGACCTGAAGCAGATCATCGCGTTCGACAGCCCCGAGTACGAGGCACTGCTCGAGCAAGGCCGCAAGAACCCTTCGCCCGCGCCCGAGGTCGACCCCGAGCGACTGGCCATCTTGATCTACACTTCGGGCACGACCGGCGATCCGAAGGGCGTGGAGCTCACGCACCTGAATCTCGGCGCCGTCGCGAGCAGCATCATCGAGGTCGCGCCGCTCACCGAGGACGGCGAGCTGACGGTCGCCTTTTTGCCGTGGGCGCACGTGTTCGGTGGCTGCGTCGAGATCTCAGTGATCATGGGCTTCGGCGGTACGCTCGCGATCTGCGAAAAAGCCGATCGCCTGCTCGAGTACTTGGCCGAGGTGAAGCCAACCGCGCTGTTCGCCGTGCCGCGCATCTGGAACCGCGTCTACGAGAACGTGAACAAACAGATCGACGCGCGCCCTGCCCCGGTGCGGAAACTGCTGCGCGCAGGTCTCGCTGCACGCGCCAAAGAAAACTGTGGCGAAGCACTCTCCACCTTCGAAAAGGCGGCGATGCTGGTCACCTCTAAGCTGCTCGTCGGCAAGATCAAAGCGCGCCTTGGTGGGCGCGTAAGGTTCGCAGTGTCGGGTGCTGCTGCGCTCGCACCGGAGGTCGGCGAATTCATCGACACGCTCGGCATCGTGGTGCTCGAGGGCTACGGCCTCACCGAAACCACCGCGGGAGGCACCGCGAGCAAGCCGCACGAGCGGCGCATCGGCTCGGTGGGTAAGCCGTCGCCGGGCATGCGTGTAGTGATCGACGCCAGCGTCACGAGCACAGGCGGACAACCCGGTGAAGGCGAGATCATCATCTACGGACCGACCGTGATGCGCGGCTATCACAACCTGCCCGATCAAACGCAATCGAGCTTCACCGCGGACGGCGGGCTGCGGACCGGCGATCTGGGGCGCATCGACGACGATGGTTACCTGTTCATCACGGGCCGCGTGAAGGAGCTGTACAAGCTCAGCAACGGCAAATACGTCGCGCCCGCTGCGCTCGAAGAAAAGCTGCAGCTCAGCCCACTCATCGCGCAGTGCTTCGTGTACGGCTCCGACAAACCGCACAACACTGCGGTGATCGTCGCGGACATGGCGAACGTCGAAGACTACTGCAAGCGGCACGGCATCAACACCAACGAGTCACCAGAGCGCCTCTTGCAGATGCCGCAGATCCGCGAGCTGTTCCGGCTCGAGGTCGATCGCAACAGCCGCGACTTCAAAGGCTTCGAGCAGATCCGCGCGTTCGTGCTGACCCCCGAGCCGTTCACGACCGAAAACGACTTGATGACGCAGACGCTCAAGATCAAGCGCCGCAACGTCGTGACCAAGTACCAGCGTGACCTGGGCGCGCTGTACACGTGACTCCCTAAGACCAGGCGCTAAACAGCGTCTTGTCGCTCGCGCGGCGATAGGCTTCCCGGCCATCCAGGAGGCCCGCCGTCGCGAGCTCCAGCAAGCTGCGGTCCATGCTCTGCATCCCGGCTTCGCCTTCGTACAACGTCGAGATGCGCTCGAGCTTCTGCTCGCGCAGCAGCGCGCATAACTTGGGCGTGCCTGTCAGCACCTCGAGCGCGAGCACGCGACCGCCCGCTTTCGCAGGTAGCAGATCGAGCGCGAGCACTGCCAACAGCGACTCGGATAACTCACGCGCGAACAGTGGGCGCAGGGCCGCAGGTGCCGCCCCCAGCAGCAGCTCCAGCGCTGTCACGGCACTCCCGGCGCGCAGCTCACCCAGCGCGAGCACGCCGCTGTGAGCGGCCTCGAGCATGCGCGAGAAGGCCTGCGGCGCAGCCAGGTTCGAGCATGCGATCACCTCAGCGCGCGCAGCGAGCGCGCTCTCGATGCCATGCGCGTGGCTCGTGCAGTGTCGACCCACGTCGCGCTGCATGATCACAGCGCCGTTGCGAGCGGCGCTGTATTGCACCGGCTCTTCTACAGTCGCGACGAACGCGTGTCGCTCGCTGGCGAGCTGCGACAGGATGCGCGAGATCAGCGCGCTCTTGCCGCTGCCGGCCGGCCCGGTGATCACGATCAGGCCGGACTTCGCGGTGGTCAGCGGCACGATCAGCGGTGGGATCGCGAGCTCCGAGCTGACCTGCGCCTGTTGGCTGAGCAACACCAGCTTGAGCGTGTAGCCGCGCACGGCGGCATGACAATACGCGCGCACACGCTCGCCGGACTCCAGCTCTTTGGTGCACGAGACGTGGTGCTGCTCGCGCAGCATGCGCATTTCGTCCGCGCTGAGCAGGCGCGTGAGTGTGCGCTCGAGCTCATCGGCACGCATCTCGACCGTACCGGGCAACGGCAGCCACTCCGCGAGCCCGCGGTACAGCGGCGGTCGATTCGGGCTCAGCAGCAGCTCGCTCGCTTGCAGCGATGAGAGCTTACCGAGGTAATCGCGCACCCGCATCATGACCTTCAGCCCTCCAGACAGCGCCGATCCACGCCCAACGCCGAGCGCATCGCGTCGGCGGAAATGATCGACGCGCTGACCAAGTCGTTCAGCGCGTCACGCAGTGTGAGCACCTCATCGGGTGCGGAGCTCTCGATCGCCGCTGCCAGCTGCAGCATCTCAGCCTTGCGCACGTGTTGTGTCAGGCGCGCGCTGCCCAAGACCAGCTCGAACGCAGCCACGCGACCCGGCGGCTCGCGCCGCGGAACGAGCCGCTGATGAAGCAAGAGGCGCAGCCCATCGGCGAGCTCGCGCCGCACGTTTTCAGGATCACCTTGAGCCTCCGAGAGCAGCCGGCGCAACGCCGCGAACGAGCTGCCTGCACGCATACCGCCCAGCACCAAGCAGCGCGCACGACTCGCCTGCAAGCTGGCTTCGAATGCACCCGGAGCGAGCAGGTCCGCGACCACCACCACATCGGCGCCTTCGGCGAGCGCCCAGCGGATGCCAGCGGCGTAGCTCTCCACGTGACGCGTCACTTCCCGCTGCTCGAACACGCCCACACCACACTGCACGTTCAGCTCGATCGGGTTCTCCAAGGTCACCATGTGGCGCGAGCGCTCGGCGCACAGCGCCTGCGCGAGCGACCACTGCGTCGTCGTGACGCCGGAGCCGGCTGGTCCCGTGCAGATCGCGAGCCCCCACGGCTTGTCCGAGAGCACACGCAGCGCCGGGCCGAGCCCGAGCTGTGCGGGCGAAGGCACGTCGAGCGGCAACACGTGCAGCTGCAAGTGCGAACCATTTTCACTGACCAGCGCGTGCAATCGCGCACGGATCCCACTCTCAGATTCGTGGATTACGCGCAGCTCACCATCCAATGTGAGCTGCATGCGCTCCGCGTCGGTGAGCACCTCGGCTAAGATCTGCTCGACCGCAGCGTCGCTCACGGGCTGATCCGCTGCGAGCATATGCATGCGCCCGTCGATACGTAAGCGCGGCAGCGCGCCGCTGTGCAGGTGATAGTCGCTCGCGCCGTGTTGCGCGCACAGCTCGAGCGCGCGCTCGACGTGCTGCACGCCGTCGAACGCCGGCGCACGCAGCGAGCTGCGGGCATGGAGCTCGACCGCAGGCGGACGCGAGGAACGTCTCACCGCCATCGGCTGCAGCGGCGGGTCGCCCTCGAAGGGCTCGGTCGCTGGCGGCGGCCGCGACGGATTGCGCCAGTCGCGCACCGAGGGGATCGGGCGGCGGGACGCGCTGCGCGGCGGCATGCTGTGGCCGCCCTCGACCGGACGGCTCGTCGCGTTTCGCGGCGAGATGCTCTCGCGCTGCGGTGGCTCGGAGCGGGTGCCGTCGATCAGCGTGCTGCGTCCTGCAGCCATTGGCGGCAGCGCGCTCGGGTGTGATGCACCGAGCAGCGCTTCCGCGACCGAGCGCGCGGCCGGGGTGCTGGAGGGCGAAAGCGGAGGTGGTGCAAGCGGCTTGGTGCGCCGCGGGTCGGCGTCTTCATCAGTCTCGCGTGGCGCGCGGCTGGCGCGCATCGGCGGGCGTTCATCGAGCGTCTCGCGTGTGTCGTCGGAGGTCTGGTGCGCTTCGCTCCAGGAACCGCTGTAGCGTTGCGGTGCGGCATCCGAGCTCCGAGCACCCGGGGCGAGCGACTTACGCGCTGCAGCGCCGGGAGCGAACGACTGACGTGGTGCGGCGCTCGGCAGGCGCGATGCCGGAGGCCGCTGGGTGGGGCTGCCGGTGAGGTCACCGCTCTCGGGGCGGCCAAACCCGGCCTCAGCGCGCGACTCCACCTCACGCTGCGCGCGGCTGGCCTCACGCGCTTCTCTGCGCCGGTCGAGCACCCGCTGCTGCTGATGCAGCACGCTGTCCACGGCCACTTGGTCCATGTACCCGAACGCCAGCGCGATGCTCGCGACGCTCTGCCCAACCGCTTCGCGCTCTTGCGCCTGCATGCAGCTGGTGGCTTGCTGGCGGGTGAGCAACTGGAGCTGGACGGCAATCTCGCAGAAGAGCCGATCTTGCGGGTGCATCCCGCCTGCCAGTATACGTCAAGTTTTCCGATTTCTTCAAAAGCCCCTTTCCGTCTTAGCCCACACATCAGCTGCTGACGCGGGTGATCGGCCAGCAGATAGCTGCGACAGTCGGCCCGCGCCGGAGTGCTGGTCGGAGCATTCGGGGCGGGTACGACTTCGAGCGCTGCGCGCGGCAGCTCCACGCCTGGCCCGACGCTTGACAGGCCGCGCTGCATGGTCATCTTGCGGCGGTCAAGTGGCACACCGCTGTGCACAGCTGCGCGGCGCAAGCCCGCGTGTACCCCGGAGACAATACCGATGAGCGAAGCGACCCCGAAGACCCACAAATTCGAGGCTGAGGTCAGCCAAGTTCTGCGCCTCGTCATCAACTCGCTGTACAGCAACAAAGAGGTCTTCCTTCGCGAGCTCGTTTCGAACGCGGCCGACGCGCTCGACAAGCTGCGCTTCGAGAGCGTGCAGAACCCCGCGCTCGTACCGAGCGACTACAGCCCTGTGATCCGGCTGATTCCAGACGAACAAGCCAAGACCCTGACGCTCTGGGACAACGGCATCGGCATGAGCGAAGAAGCGCTCGGCAAGGACCTCGGCACGGTCGCGCGCTCGGGCAGCAAGGAGCTGTTGGAGCGGCTGCAAAAGGCCGAGCAGAAGCACGACATGAAGCTGATCGGTCAGTTCGGCGTCGGCTTCTACAGTGGTTTCTTGGTGGCCGATCACATCGATGTGATCAGCCGTGCAGCTGGCAGCGAACAAGCACACAAGTGGTCGTCGACCGGCGAGGACTCATACACGGTCGAGCCGGCACAGCGCGATCAGGTGGGCACGTCGATCGTGCTGCACCTGAAGGGTGAATTCGAGGAGTATGCGCGCGAGTGGAAGCTAAAAGAGCTGATCGAGCGCTACTCCAACTTCATCTCGTATCCGATCGAGCTGCAGGTCACGCGTAGCAAGAAGGACGAGCCCGACGAGGTGAAACTCGAGCGCGTAAACAAGGCCAACGCCTTGTGGATGCGCTCGGAGAAAGAGGTCACGGACCAAGAGTACGAGGACTTCTACAAGCATCTGACGCACGACTTCGAAGCGCCGCTGTCGCGCAGCCACTTCCACGTCGAAGGCACGCAGATGTTCACGGGCTTGTTGTTCTTGCCCAAGCGTCCGCCCTTCGACATGCAGAACCCCGAGCAGAAGCACGGCGTGCGTCTGTATGTGCGGCGCGTGTTCATCATGGACAATTGTGCCGATCTGCTGCCGCCCTGGCTGCGCTTCGTGCGCGGCGTGATCGACTCGGACGACTTGCCGCTCAACGTCTCGCGCGAGCTGCTTCAAGACTCTTCGATCGTCCGTACGATCAAGAAGCAGGTGATCCGGCGCGTGCTCGACATGCTCACGAAGCTCGCGAGCGACCGCAACGACGAGTACCTGGAGTTCTGGGGCAAGTTCGGGCCGGTGATCAAAGAAGGCCTGCACTTCGACGCGTCTTACTCGGATAAGATCGCTCCGCTCCTGCGCTACGAATCGAGCGCAGATCAAGGCCTGACTTCGCTCGCGGATTACGTGAAGCGCATGAAAGAGGGCCAGACCAAGATCTACTACGCGCAAGGTCCGAGCAAGGCGCTGCTGCTCGCGAGCCCGTTGCTCGAGCAGCTCAAGCGTCGCGGCCACGAAGTGCTGTTCATGACGCACGGCATCGACCAGTGGGCCATCGAAGGTCTGCGCGAGTTCGACGGCAAGCAGCTCGTCGACGCGATGCAAGAGAGCGCCGAAGAGGACGACGAGAAGGACGAGAAGAACGAAGAGGCAACCAAGGCCAAGGACGAGGCGACCAAGGCGCTCGACGCGCTGCTCAAGCGCTCGAAAGAGGTGCTGTCGGCGCAGGTCAGCGACGTGCGCGTGTCAGATCGTTTGACTGATTCGCCTGCGTGCTTGGTGGTTCCGCGCGGCGGATTGCCTGCGCACATCGAGCGGCTGTTGCGCGCGCATCAGCAGGATCTACCGGAGCAGAAGCGCATCTTAGAGGTCAACCCTTCTCACCCGTTGATCGAGCGCTTGAACACCGAGCTCGCGAAGAACCCGGAGTCCGCAACGCTGGGCGAGTGGATCGAGCTCTTGTTCGATCAAGCACTGTTGGTGGAAGGCAGCCCGCTGCCCGATCCGGCGCGCTTCACCAAGCGACTGGTCGCTTTGATGCAGTCCGCGCCCGCTGCGTGATGTATACGCCCCTGCCGCCATCAGCAGCAGGGGCGTTTCCTCCTACAGAGTCTCTAGATACGCAGTCAGGTCGTTTATTTGGTCCGCGCTCAGCTGACTGGTTTTGCCGTGCTTGTCACCACCGCCGCAGTCAGCCTTGGTGAAGCGCTCTTTGAGGGTCGACGCACAACCGTTGTGCATCAGCGGTGCGCGGAAGCGCACGCCTTTGAGTGAAGGCACTTGCAGATCCGCGCCGGTGCCGACGTTCTCGGTTTTGTTGTTCGTCAGGCGATCGCCCGCGTGGCACTGCGAGCAGCGCGCCTCTTCGGACTCGAACAGCACCTTGCCGCGCTCAGCGGCGGTGACATCGGTCGGTGCCGCGTGCAGCGCCGGCTGACGATCGAGCCAGTGTGACAGCGCATCGGTCTGGGCGTCGTTTGCATCGAAGCCCGACATGCGACCGAGGAAGACTTCTTTCAAGAGCATCTTGAAGTCCGCCATGTCGCCGTTCCAGTGCAGCGGCTCGGTGCCGATCAAGCCGCCACGTAAGCTCTGCGAGCGACGTGCGCCGATCTTCTCGAAGGACCAGACATGGCCATCATCGCCGGCCTCTGGATGGCAGGACGCGCATGCGATGCCCGCACCGGTTCGCGTGTGGAACAAGGCATGTCCCGTGTCAAAGCGTGAGTCCACGCCCAGCGCCGCGCGCGAGCGTAGCCGACTGGTGCGTAGATCGTAGAAGCTGATGGCGGCTGGCTCGCGCTCCTGGACCGCGAGCACGTGTGGCGAGACGAAGGCCACGGCTGTGGCTTGGCCCGACGGCTCTTCGATCGGATTGCCTGGCGCACACTGTTGAAAAGTCGTGAGGCCGCCCATCGTCGATCCATCGAATGCGTTCATGGAACCGGTTGCGATCTCTTTGACGAACGAGGTCTGCACGACGTGCACCTGGGAGCCGACGCCGTGATTTCCCGGTGCAGCCACAGCGAGCAGGATGCCTTCAGGATCGGTCGCGACATCAACCGCGAGCGTGACGTCGACCAAGTCTGCTGACATCGCGCGCGTGGACTCCATGCCCGTTGTAATAGAGGACTGCACGATGCCCATGCCGCATCCGCCCGAGCCGTAGCCACCGGCCGAAGTCTTCACCTCGTCCGTGCGCGAACGCTGGTGAAGCACGGTGATGCCTGAGCCCGGCACGTCGATCGCACGCCATGCGACGTTCGGCGTCGTCTCGACGTGCACGAGCTTCGAGACGAAGCTCGGGCTGCAGTTGTCGCCTTCTTGTTCGAGCCGTTCTTCGTCGCGCGCGACGCTCTGCGGGACGCGTGTTTCTTCGAGCTCACCGTCTGCGTTCAAGACGAGCAGCTCGGCCGAGCGGAAGCGCGTGACATACAACTTGTCTTCGCGCACCAACACGTCGCGGATATCGGTTCCGAGGTCGACCGTGCGCGTCGGCATGATCGAGCTGGGCGCAGCGTCGAGCGTGACCAGCGCACCCTCGGCGCACGACACATGCAGGCGATCGCTTGCGACGTCGTAGGCGATGCCGCGCGGAATGGCGCAGACCTCGCGGCGCGTGATCTCACTCTCTGGCTCGCGGGTCAGCGTGGCGATCGCGCGTGCGCCGCGCAGCACGACGTGAATGCGGCCCGCGGCGTCTTCGATCACGCGGCCCGGTTCATCGCCTTTGTTTAGCGTGCGCGTGTGCAGGACGTTCATGCCCTCGACACCAACGAAGTGCACCTGATCGCGATCCGGATCAGCGGCGACGACTGTGCTGCCGTCCGCGGTTGCGAGCAGCGTGCCTCCGCTGATCGGCGGAGGTGGTGCTTCGGTTTGGACGGTAGCCCCGAGCAGGCTGAACGGGATCGGCCCGCCCGACGGCACACTCGGTGCCACCCCGCAGGACGGCCGTACGACGGGGCTGCTACTGTTAGCGGTTGGTGGGGGCGTGGTTGGAACGATCGGCGCCGAAGAGCCGGCCGAAACAAATGGCGGGTTGACTGGTCCCGCCACCGTGTTGTCGACCACGACGGGTGTACCCGAATCCTCTTCCGGAGGCGGTTGTTCTGCACTGGTGCAGCCAAGCGCACCGACCACTAACACGCATTTCAGCGCCTGACGTAAAGCCATTCGACTATCCCTCCCTCAGTCTGTTAGGCACACACTGGCACAACGCGGCGCGTGGTCCCCTCACTGGCCGCCGATAGCTGCAGTAGCATGGAGATTTGTTTTTTGCTGCGGTGTGGACCGTGCGCTTTTGCTCGCTATGTTGAGACGGTCAGCTGTCTTGCTTGGCTATGTGTCACCTAAGCTTAGACGTTGAGATCGGGTACTGGTGGTTCTGTCAGTGCCGCCATTGGCTGCAGCGTCGCCGTTTTCGAGGACGAGGCACGCGTACGGAACGCGGACGCTTAGAGCATTCGTTGTTAGCGATGCCTCGAGGTGACTCTCGAGCGCTGCCACCTTCCGAGTACGATCGTTTCGCCCAAGGCGACCCACTCGATTCGAAAGGCTAAAGCACTCCGCAAGCATCGAGGCCTATTCGCAAAGGCGAAACGCATCCGCTCATGGAGCCCACGTGCACCTAGCCATGCGCGTGCACGTGACTCGTGCACGATCTTCCCCTCAGAGCGAGAGGGGCCCCCTCGCCGAGAACGAGCCCCCGCAAGCCCAACCCGGACGCCCGGGCCGGGCGGGCCGCCAACCCCCGGATCTCCTAAAAGATCCTGCACTGGGGCCCAGGCCCCGGTTGACCGCGTGGGCAGTGCTTGCCATTACACAGGGGTGCCGCGTCCCCTGTTTTACGTCGTACTAGTCGTGATCGTTGTGCTTTGGCTGCAACGCGTCGCCCGGCTGCGGGCAGCTCGTCCCGCGGCGCCGGACCCGCACATGCCCAAGAACCTGGTCTGCGGCGCCTGCGGCAGGGAGTACGACCCCCAGAAAAACGGCTGGTTGTGCCCCCAATGCCACAAATAGCGCCTGCTCCCGGTCAAACCTCGACGGGAGTCGCCATCACGTTCATGCCCTTGTCGACGTAGACCACGCTGCCGGTGATGCCCGAGGCGAGGGGGCTGAGCAGGAACGCTGCCGCGTTGCCGACTTCCAGAGGCTCGATCGACTGGCCAAGCGGCGAGTTGCGCCGGCTGAACTCCACCATCTTCTCGATGAAGCCAATGGCGCTCGCGGCGCGCGATGCCCAGGCGCCAGCGGAGATCGAGTTCACGCGCGCGCCGTACTTGCGGCCTACCTCGAACGAGAGCGTGCGGGTGTCCGATTCAAGCGCAGCTTTCGCGGAGGACATGCCGCCGCCGTAGCCAGGCACCACGCGCTCGGCCGCCAGGTAGGTGAGGTTCAAGAAAGCACCGTTCGGACGCAGCAGCGGACCGAAGCTGCGGGCGAGTGAAACGAACGAATAGCTGCTCGCCGACACGGCGGCCAAGTAGCCCTTGCGGCTCGTCTCGAGCAGCGGCTTCTTCACCTCTGGTCCGTTCGCGAGGCTGTGGACCACGATGTCCAAGGGTTTTTCGCCGAACTCTTTGACGAACAGATCCGCGACGCCTTGGATCGTGTAATCGCTATGCTCTTTGTAGCGGCGGTTTTCGCGGATCTCCGCGGGCACGTCAGCCATGGTGTCGAAGTCAGCGTCGAACGGGAAAATGCGCTCGAACTTCAGATCACCGCCGCGCGCCAGGACGAGAGAGTTCTTGATCTTCCCGAGCTGGATCAGCTTTGTGAAGATGCCGTACGCCGGTGGCCAAGTGCCCACGGATACAGTGGCGCCCGCCTCTGCCAACTGCTTTGCGATCGCGAAACCGAAACCCCCGTCGTCGGCCACACCTGCGACGAAAGCGCGCTTGCCAGTCAAATCAATGTTCAGCATGGCGGGCAGCAAATCACACAAAGACTGACAACTGAAGGGCCAGTGCGATGCGGAGCGGCATGCGTTTGGCGCGCTTTTCACAGCGTGCGCTGGCCGATCGGCCACAGCCCCACCACCGCCCCGGTTATGCTAGAACCCAGCCCATGGCGCTGCAGTTTGCCAAGTACGAGGGTCTCGGAAACGACTTCGTCGTCGTAGAAGCACTGGAAACAGCGCAACTGGAAACAGCGCTCGACGAAGCCCAGGCGCGCGCATTGTGCGATCGGCATCGCGGCATCGGCGCCGATGGCGTTCTGTTGATCGAAGGCGACCCTGCGCATCCGCGCATGCGTGTGATCAACGCGGACGGCTCACAGCCCGAGATGTGCGGCAACGGTCTGCGCTGCGTCGCGCTCCATCTGGTGCGCCGCGGTTTCGCACCTGCCGGCCAAGATTTCCTGGTCGAAACAGACGCCGGTCCACATCGCTGCCGCGTGGCAAGCGCGGAACGCGAGAGCATCGTCGAAGTGTCCATGCGACCCGCGTCGCTCGTCCCTCGCGAGATTCCGGTGGTGAGCTCTGGCGAGGCTGCGGTGCTCGATGAAGCCTTCAGCATCGCTGGGACACAGGTCAAGCTTAGCTGCGTGTCGATGGGCAACCCGCACGCAGTCACATTCGAGCCAGCCGCAGTCGATGCGCGCCAGAAGCTCGGCCCACTGCTCGAGAAGCACGAGCGCTTTCCTAAAGCCGCGAACATCGGCTTCGCGCGCGTGGTAGGAGCGCAAGAGATCGAGCTCGCCGTGTGGGAGCGCGGCGTCGGCTTCACCGAGGCGTGTGGCACCGGTGCGTGCGCGTGCGCAGTGGCAGCAGTGGAGACGGGCCGAGTGACACGCGAGCAGCCAGTGATCGTCAAGCTTCCCGGCGGACCCCTCGAGATTCGCGTCGGTGCACCGGGTGACCGGATCTCCATGAAAGGCCCCGCCCGCCACGTGTTCGACGGAACCTTCGTGCACTCGAGCACGCATGAGGTACGTTGCGTCACTTCGGCGCGTTAGTCAGGAGATCACCTGCGCGGAGGGAGCCGACGGCGAGCTCAGTCAGCGAGAGCAGCCTGATCACCGAAGCGTCGTGGCGCCCGCGCCATGTGTTGATGTTACCGCTACGCCAGCGCACTCCCCACCGAACGAGCAAGCATGTACGCCCGGGTCAGACTCTCGACCCGCCTGCAAAACGCTGGCTCGTGCCTTACAGTTGAGCTTCGGCATCATGGAGCAGCGCGAGCAAAGAGAACCGACAGGACGCATCCGCAACTCCGCGATTCGCCGTGAAGCGCTGCACATCGCACCGGGCAAACCGAATTTTAGATCCGGCCTGCGCGCAGCGATCGCGACCACCGCACCGCTTCTGCTAGCAGGGGCCACCCACCGCCCCGATCTCGCGCTCGCAGGACTCGCCGGCTTCAGCGTGGTGCTCGCAGACAAAGGCGGCGCTTACCGCTCGCGCGCGCTGAGCATGGCGAGCGTCACGTTGGTGGGCGCGTGCGTAACCGGCATCGGCATGCTCGCCGCCACGCACTCGGTGCTGGCCGTGCTCATGATCGCGTTGGTCGTCGCTTGCGCCGGCTTCATGCGCTTGTTCGGCGCCGAGGCGACGGGCGTCGGCACGATGGTAGCGATGGCCATGGTGGTCTCACTCAGCCGCCCTGCCCCGTCGCTCTCAGCTGCAGGCATACACGCGCTCTATTATCTCGCAGGTGGTGCGTGGGCGGCGCTGATCTCCTTGGTGTTCTGGCCGCTGCGCGTGTACCACCCGGCGCGGCTCGCGCTCGCCAGCGCCCTGCGCGCGCTCGCCGGCGTAGCGCACAGCTTGCTCGACGCAGACACCTCGGACGCGGCACAGTTCGCGCGCCGCCAGCGCTTGGGCCAAGCGCGCACCGCGATCGAAGCAGCACGCGTATCGCTCGGCAGCTTGCGCAAAGGCCGCATCGGCTCGACGTCGCGTGGGGAGCGCTTGGTCGCGCTGGTCGAAAGCTCCGACTTGGTCATGGGTGCGCTGGTCGCGATCGAAGATGGCTTGGCGTTCGAGCCACCCGAGCACTTGCCGGAGCTCCAGCGTTGGATCGAGCAGGTCGCAGGCTACATGGAACACCAGCTCGTCGAGATCGCAACGGGCCTCGAAGACGAAACGCCGCTGCCCCCGAGCATGCCGCGCGAGAGCCTGCTGCTCGCAAAAGCGGTGCGCGATGCAGCAGAGTCGCCGATCGATCACGAGCCGCGCATCCTCGTGCGAGCGGTCGAGCGCGTCCAGCGCTTGCGCGAGCTGGCGAGCGGCATCGACGATCCCAACGCACCGCCGCTGGTCGAACGCAGCGAGCTGAGCGGCCCCACGAGCGACGCTTCCAACTTATCGCTCTTGCGCGACCACCTCAGCCTCGACTCAGCTGTGTTTCGTCACGTGGTGCGTAGCAGCGTCGCGACAGCAGCCACGATGCTCGTCGTCCAGCTACTGAAGCTCGACCACGGCTATTGGGCGACCTTAACCTGCATGGTCATCCTGCAACCGCACGGCGCACAGACCTGGGCCAAGGCGCTGCAACGCGTGTTTGGCACGCTGATCGGCGCAGGCATCGCGGTGTTGATCGCATCGGTCGCGACCGATGCGCGCTTGGTCGTGATCTGCGTGTTTGTGTTCGTCGCGGTGGCAGTTGCGCTCTTGCCGCTGAACTACGGCGCGTTCACCGTGTTCCTGACACCCGCGTTTGTGCTGCTCGCCGAGACGCACGCAGGCAACACGGCGGTGGTCTCCGAACGCATCGTGAACACTTTGCTAGGCGCCGTGCTGGCGCTGCTCGGCTCGCGCCTGATCTTGCCGCTCTCGGAGCGCGACCAAGTGCGGCCGCTGCTGGTAGCTGCATTGTCCAGGCTGGAAGAGCCCGTGGAGCTCGCTGCGCTGAACGACCCGGTGATCGGCCAAGTGCGAACCGCGCGCCGTGGGCTCGGCATGGCGCTGCTCAACGCTGAAGCCTCTTACCAGCGCTTGCTCACCGAGAGCGGCATCCCGGCCGAGCAGAGCCAAGCCGTGCTCAGCCTACTTCTCAGCTCCCACCGCATCGCCTCCGGCCTGATCGCGATCGTCTTTGCGCGTGGCACACCCTTGCACGAGCGTCTGACCGAACGCGCTTCCGAGCTGCGTGCAGCCCTCGCCAGCCTCCGTGACGCCATCCAAGCGCACAGCGACCCCGCCCCTACGCCCGAGCCGGCCGAAGCCACTGACCCCGTCGAGCGCGTGGAAGTTCTCTTCGAACAGCTGGCCGTCATGCGCGCAGCAGCCTTGCGCTTCAACGCCACCCCGGCCCAAGCCAGGGCGGCGTAACCAGACAACTACATCGAGTCGTGCGCGCGAAGTGCGTCGAGTACTGCGCGGGCGACTGCCTCTTTCTCGCTCTGCTCGCGAGCTCTGGCTTCGTGCGCCCCATGAGCACTGTGCGCTGACTTAGCGTCGGCGCTCGGTGCCGCTCGTTCATGCGCCCCCGACTCGTTTGCCTTCTTCCTCATAGCACCCTCCCCGTAGTGGCGCTGTCCCTCACGCTCTAGTGTAATGCCGCTCGTGTGCCGAATCTGTGACGATAGATCACTCGAAGATCGCCAGGCCAGCCACGCGTGATGAGTGATCGAGCTCACTCGCGCGCTGAGGACGAACGTATCGTATCGTGGGTTCTGCCCCGGCTGCAGCCCGGGGCTGCAACTCACACAAGCTTATCGTTGCAGCATACGGCGGCAAGCAGCTATCGGCTGCAAGACAACCGGCCGAGCGTGCGCTCACACGTCCTAAGCTTCGCCGCTCTGAACGACAGAGGTCCAAGAGTTGGGCAAACACGCGCGGCATGTCTCAAAAAGACATCGGGCCGTTCCAGCTGGAACGACCCGATGTGCGTGAGCGAGGGGGTGAGACCACCCCCAGTTCGAATCAGCCTGGAACGATGGTGGCGCAACCTAACAGCAGGTCGACGCTCGAGTCGTCTTCGGCCGTGATCTGCTCGCAGGTTTGGCTGCAGGCGATCACGCGCTTGGGGTTTTCGGGATTGTCGTAGTACCAAGCGCTCTCGCGGCAGTCAGCGTTCGAGCCGACGCGCAGCAGCGTCGTGTGGTCTTCGTTGGCAGTCCAACGAACGTTCAGCTTGTCACGGTCGAACTGACCTTCAGTGGCTTGGGGGATCGTCCACTCACAAGGCACAGGCGTATTCTGCACTTCGGTGTGGTACTCGGTACGTGTCTCCGTACGCGTCACGGGATACGTGATGGTCTTCGTCACCGGGTACGTCACGGTGTGCGTTTCCGTGGTGGTCGTCGTCTCGCGGATCTTGGCGAGCGCGATCGAGAGCTTGTCAGGGCTGCTCGATACGTCACAGGAGTAACGCGTGCTTCCAGTGTCGCAGTCCGGCGCGCCACCCTTCTTCGCGATCTCGTCGAGCAGCGTGAAGTTCGCGCCCTTCAGACCTACCGCGAAGGTGATCACGCCCTTGTCCTTGGCGGCTTTGACGATGTTAGCAAGGTTGGTGGTGCTCTTCTCGCAGTTGTCGACCTCGGGCTTACCATCTGTCACGATCACCGCGACGCACTGTTCGTCAGTGTGAGTAGCTTGATAAGTCAGGCAGTACTGCGTGGCGCCGCGCAAGGCACCTTCGATCGGCGTGCCAAGACCTTGCGGACTTGTCCCATCTAACGAGCTGCTAATAGCGCTCGCCCGGCCAGGCAACACACCAGGCGTGACAGCCGGGGTGTTGTAGCCATTGCCGTTGCAGCTACCACCGCTCTTCGGGAAGTACTGGATGCCGACACCTAACCCCTCGGAGTCTTCATCATTGACGAACGACTTCACCGCAGCGACAGCAGGTGTCCACAGATTGCCGTTGCCCGTCGCGCCGCTCATGCTCGCCGAACGATCGAACAAGATGTAGAGCGTCGCCGGCTTCGTGGTCACGACTTCTTCGGTGACCTCTTCAGTCACCTCTTCCGTGACTTCCTCGGTGATCTCTTCAGTCACCTCGTAGGGCACATCGACCTGCGTCTCGACGACGACCTGCTCCGCCTCGAAGCTGCTCGCACCGCAGGTCGGCTCTTCATTGGGATCGACCGGGGCTCCGCCATCGGGGCGTTCGATGACCCAGGGATCGCTAGAGCCATCCGGCTCGGAGCTCGGACCAGCGTCTACATCGATCGCGCCCGGGCCGCCATCGCCGCCGTAAGCGGCTGCGTCGCCCTTGCTCTCGTCGCCAGTCGTTGTACAACCCGCTGTCAACGCGAACGCTACAGCGAACCACTCGGTCTTCGTCTTCCGTAACAACTCTTACACTCCGCGCACTGTTTTGTGCGTACTGCTAGTGCACCAAATATGGCCCTGACGGGTCAGCGATGCGATGTAATCATTGTCGGGGTGCAGCTGACAGCGGCGATGTGCCAGCCGAGAAACTGCGTTGAATTTCAGCGCGCGCGAAGCATCTACGCCCGCGCGTTGGGGTTTCCCGGCATGTACGCAGCTGTGATGTGCGCGAGCACGCTCAGCGTATGTGGAGCTAAATTCGACGTGAACGCAATTTGCTCAGCGATTAAGCAGGCGCGAAGTGCGTGAAACCACGCGTTCGAGCGCTTGCTCCGCAGCCGGCGAGATCAGCGCCGAGTGCACGAAGCCGTGGATCAACCCAGGCTCGAGCCAATAATCGACGCTGTTTCCAGCAGCTGTAAGCGCACGCGCGTAAGCAGCCCCTTCGTCACGCAGCGGATCGAACTCTGCTGTGACCAACAACGCCGGACACAACCCGCTAAGATCACGATCGAGCAGCGGCGAGACGTCCGGGTCGTCATTCGCCCGGTCGCCGCAATAGCTGCGGTCGAACCAATCGATGTCCGCGAGCGTCAGGAAGAAGCCCTTGCTGAACAGCTGGCGCGACGGCGAGCTCATGTCGCGGTTGGTCACCGGATAGATCAAGATCTGCGCGTGCGGCGGCCGTTCGTTGCGGGTGCGACGCGCGACGTAGGTGGCCAGGTTTGCACCCGCGCTGTCGCCGCCGACAGCGACGCGCGCTGGATCAGCGCCGAGTGGGCTCGCGTGCTCTTGCGCGTATCGGAAAGCCGCGAGGGCATCGCCGGTCGGCGCCGGATAAGGAAACTCGGGCGCTTTGCGATATTCGACTGACAGCACGTGCACGTTCGCAGCATGACAGAGCGAGCGACACAGATGATCGTGCGTGTCCAAGCTGCCGAGCGCGAAGCCGCCGCCGTGATAATACACGAGCAGCGGCGCCGGACTGCCAGCGTTGCGCGGCGCGTAGTGACGCGCGGGCAACGTGGCGTTAGGCGTCGCAAGCTGGAAGTCGCGCACACCGGCGACCTCTGGCGCTACCGCGTTGAAGCGCGAGGTGTTGTAAAGCATCTGCGTGCGCGCGACCGCGACCGACGGATGACTCAAGGTCGTCGTGGCGTCGAGCGCACGACTGATCGCGAGCAGGAGCTGCATCTCGGGGTGCAGCGCTGCGCCCGCGCGTGTGATCGCGGGACGACGTGTCAGCGCGAGCTGCACGCGCGGCGGCAAACGAAACAGCGCACGACCGATCGCAAGCTCGATGCGCCGAGGCAAAGAAAGTCGATTCTGCGACATAGCGCGGAAGACCATGCCCGAGACGAACCAGCAGGCGCAAGCGCGAGGACCTGTTTTGGCGGCTCACGCGCCACGAGCGCGCAGGTACAGGCCATGATCAGTACCCTGAAGCTGTGTGATAGCCCACGCACTTCTCGTGCTTGCAGAAAACGCCAGACGATCCCCAGGCGGCTACCCCCCAACCCACTTGAGGTGAGTGTGGATCGCGCCGTGGATTTGTGCCGCGAAGCAAATCCCTGTGGGGTCCCGCTCGCAAGGCCCGACGACGAAGCGTAGTGGTGCCTACGTTGAGGAGGAGAACGCCGCGAACGGGGCAAAGACTAAGCGAGGCGCGCTCACCTCAAGTGGGTTGGGAGGGTAAGTGCCGGGAATCTGACAAAGTGCTCGGCCGCCGCGGACAGCTGCTGGCTACTGATTCACGGCCATCTTCGAGCTCTCGGGCACCGTCACAGGACGATTGCGAATGTCCGAGCTAGAAGTTTTCTCGGCTGTCGCGCTCTCAGGCACGGTCACAGGGCGCGGGCGAATGTCCGAGCTAGAAGTTTTCTCGGCTGTCGCGCTCTCAGGCACGGTCACAGGGCGCGGGCGAATGCCCGAGACGCGCTCGGCCGCAGCGGTGTTTTCCGCCTCTACAACGCTCTCCCGCGTGGCGATCGTCTGGCTGCGTGCAGCCGCTGCGTTTGCTTGCGCCTCGGCGGTGCCTGCGACGTGCTCGACGGTCGCGTCGGACTCGGACTGCTCAGCCTGCTGATAGGCGCGTACGCCGAAGTGCGACGACAGGCGCGGCATCAGCTTGGACATGTCGCCGCTGTCGGCGGCCTCCTGAAAGCGGTCCGCCCAGCGCGTCAGGCGCTCGCTGAACACACCTGCGTGCTCGGCGTCGGAGCGTAGCTTGTCGGCGATATTGCCGAGCACACGCTGCGTCTCTTCGGGATGCCGCTGCTCGACCGACTGCAGCACGTTGATCAAACGCCCGGCGGGTGAGAAACGAGATTGAGAGGCCGGCTGGCGAGTGGTTGCCTCGGCCGCTGCCTCTGAGGCAGATGTGCTCGCCTGTGCTGTTTGCGCGACCTGCCCTGCATCCACGGTCTGACGCGCTTCTCTTGTGCCGCTGTTGGCGGCGAGCTCGTGACTGCGCCGCGAAAGATATCGGATGTCCATCAGATCCTCCTGACAGTCGAGGTGTCGAGGTGTCGCGCTCTCAACGGCTATCGGATGCGCATCTTCAGCCTTGAGCGAAATCCTACCGCTCAGCAAAGTATGCGCGCTGCGCGCGGCGGCAGCGATGGATGCTACCCCGCGGACTTGGGCTGACACGAACATTTTGTAAGCACAGCGAGGCCAACCCCCTTACAGAGGTTGTGTCCTCACAGAGCACACGCACCGGTACGGTCTGTAATCAGCGTCGAGGTGCTGCTCAACGTTCCGCGCGCAGATACTTGAGCACAGGTGCGTCGGTCGACAGAACGATCTCAGTGTCCTCGTCGATGACAGAACGGTACGTCTCTAAGCTCTTCAGAAACCCATACAGCTCGGGATCGCGGTTGTAGGCCTCTGCATAGATCGCAGCTGCTTCAGCATCCGCTTTGCCGCGGATCTCTTCCGCCTTGCGGTAGGCCTCGGAGCGAATGCGCAGCAACTCGCGCTCGACGCGACCCTCGATCTCCGCCCTCTTGCCTTTGCCTTCCGAGCGGTAGCGCTGCGCGATGCGCTGACGCTCCGAGATCATGCGCTGGAACACCTTCTGCTGAACACTCTCGACGTAGCTGACGCGTAGGATCTTGATGTCAGCTAGCTCGATGCCGTAGTCGGGCATCACCTGAGCCGACTTCGTCAGCACCAGCTTCGCGATCTCCTCGCGGCCGATGCTGGGCGCAAATGCGCCCTTCTCCTCGCCTTCGTTGTCTACTTCGTCGCCCTGCTCGAACTCGCGCGCGCTCGAGCGCACGAGATCGATCAGGTCGTGGTTGGCGACGACGTTGCGAACCTCACCATCGATGATGTCGTCCAAGCGCGACTGCGCGCTCTGCTCGTCGCGCAGACGCTGGTAGAACTTGGTCGCGTCTGCGATGCGCCAGCGCGCGAACACCTCGACCCAAATGTATTTCTTGTCACGCGTGGGGATCTGGTTGGGCGAGCCCTCCCACTCGAGCCAGCGCTTGTCAAAGGTGTGTATGTCCTGGACGAACGGGCTCTTCCAATGGAGCCCTGGCTCTTGCTCACTGCGCGCGATGCGACCGAACTGGGTGATCAACACCTGCTCGTTCTCCGCCACAGTAAACATCGCCGCTTGCAACATGAACAGCGCCACCAGCGCGACGCCGAGCGCCGAAACGAGCGAGCGCGTCATGGCTTCTTGGCTCCCGTTGCGGTGTTGTTCAGCCCAAACAGCGGCAGCACGCCTTTGATCGAGTCGTCGATGATGACCTTGCGACGCGCCTTGGGCAGCACGTTACCGATATTCTCTAAGTACAAGCGAGCGCGCGTCACTGCAGGCGCTTTGCGATATTCAGACTCGATCGACAAAAAGCGCTGCACCTCGCCGCGCGCATTGTTCACGCGCTCGGTGGCGTAGCCCTCTGCGGAAGAGCCCATTTGCAGCGCCCTACCCTCTGCCTCCGGGACCTTCGAGTTGTAGCCGGCCCAGGCTTCGTTGATCTCGCGCTCGCGCTCTTGGATGGCTTGGTTCACTTCGTTGAAGCTCTCGCGTACGCGCTCGGGAGGATTCACGTCCTGCAGCACCAACTGTAAGACTTCGATGCCCATCTGATAGTGGTTGCAGAGCACCTGCATCTCGTCTTTGGCTTGCTGCTGGATCGCTTCGCGGCCCACGGTCAGCACCTCGGTCACGCTGTGATCGCCGACCACTTTGCGCATCACCGCTTCGCTCACGTCGCGCAAGGTGCCCCGCACATTCCGTACGCGAAACACAAACTGATAGGGATCTTTGACCTTGTACTGGACGATCCACTCGACGTTCGCGACGTTGAGATCGCCGGTGAGCATGTTCGACTCTTTCGAAGAGTCTTGCCCGTCTTGCGCGAACTCACTCGATACGCCAGCGCGCGATGTGCGAAAGCCAAACTCCTCTTTGAGCTGACGCTGCACGGGCACTTTGATCGCCGACTCCACGCCGAGCGGCCACTTGAAGTGCGGGCCTGGTTGCTCGGTGCTCACGTAGCGACCGAAGCGCGTGACCAGCGCCACCTCCTCGGGTTCGACTTGGTAGTAGCTGGTGAGCGCCGACAGCAGCACGATCGCCAGCACCATGAACAAACCGAGCTGACTCGCAAACGTGCGCCACAACCGCGCGAGCGCATCGCCGAGCGCTCCAAAATCATTAGGCTCGGGACCGCGTTTCGGAGGTGGCATCAGTCGCTCCTTCAGGCTGTCATTTCGGCAGCTGATCTTGAGTCACGCACAACAAACGCACTGTACCGCGCGCGACGATCTGGCCCTGCGGATCAGTCACTTTTGCATCCCACACGTGTGTAGTGCGACCGCGCGTCACCGGCGTGGCTGTGCCACGCAGCACGGTCCCAGCGCGCACCGCTTTGATGAAGCTGGTGTGGTTCTCCAAGCCCACGACGCCACCTTGATGGCCGCGCTTGCGCGCCGCGAATGCCGCGCCGATCGAACAGATCGTCTCGATGATCCCGGCGTGCACGCCGCCGTGCACGATGCCGTAAGGTTGCAAGTGCTGTTCAGCGACGGTGACCTCAGCGATGCATTCCTCATCAGTGATGCTGACAAAACGCAGGTTGTTGGCTGCTGCCCAGCCCCCGCTCATTTTGTTTATTTCGTTCGCTACTTCTTTGCCGTCGTTCTCGTTCACTGTGAGATCCTTCTCTGTGAGGTCAGAACAAGTTCTGTTGACTGCGCTTCGGCAACGAAAGCCCGAGATGTTGATACGCGCGGTCGGTGACCACTCGGCCACGGGCGGTGCGCGCGAGAAAGCCTTGCTGCAACAAGAACGGCTCGTACACATCTTCCAGCGTGTCGCGCGGCTCAGAAAGCGCGGCGGCCAAGGTGTCGATGCCCACCGGTCCACCCTTGTAATGCTCGATGATCACGCGCAAGTAGCGCCTATCCATCTCGTCCAAGCCGCAGTCGTCGACCTCCAAGCGCCGCAGCGCTTCGTTCGCCAGCTTGAGATCGATCCGGCCATCACCGAGCACCTCCGCGAAGTCGCGTGCGCGCCGCAGCAAGCGGTTCACAATCCGCGGTGTCCCACGTGCGCGCCGCGCGATCTCGCCCGCGGCTGCGTTGTCGACGGAGATGTTCAGCAGCCGTGCGCTGCGGAGCACCACGCGCGCGAGCTCCTCTGGCGGGTAGTAGTCGAGCCGCTCCACGATGCCGAAGCGCGAGAGCATCGGGCTGGTCAAGAGCCCCGTGCGCGTGGTCGCACCGACCAAAGTGAACGGCGCGAGCGGCAATGACAGCGTGGCCGCGTATGGGCCGTCGCCCTGCACGATGTCCATCCGGAAGTCTTCGACCGCGGTGTAGAGGTTCTCCTCGACCACCGAAGACAAGCGATGGATCTCGTCGATGAACAGCACATCGCCGCGCTCGAGCTTGGTCAAGAGCGCAGCCAACTGACCTTTGTGCTCGATCGCTGGCCCGGAGGCCATCGCGAGGTTTACGCCCATCTCTTGCGCGAGGATCAGCGAAAGCGTGGTTTTACCGAGGCCCGGAGGCCCACAAAACAGCACGTGATCGAGCGGACCATTACGACGCTTGGCCGCTTCGACGTAGACGCGCAAGTTCTCTTTGAGCTTGTTTTGCCCGATGAAGTCGTCGAAGCGCGACGGGCGCAGCGTGATGTCGTACTCGCGATCATCGCTGGCCTGAGATCCCGCCAAGGTGCGCGTGGCTTCGGCGTTAGACTTGGGCATAACTCATACTCATTTGCGGTCAACCAAGGGTGGCAAGCGCTTGTCGCAAGAGCTGCTCGACTTGCGGCGCAGGACCCGCTTCACGGATCTGCGCTGCCACAGCCGCTTCCGCTTGGGCGCGCGTGAAGCCGAGCCGTGTCAGCGCATCGCACACCTGCGAAGGAACATCGCCCAAGGGCATGGGCGTAAACACGGGCGTTCCGGACGAGCCTTTCAGCGCAGTGGCGCCGGCGACACCAGCGAGCTTGTCTTTGAGCTCCAAGAGCAAGCGCGCTGCGGTCTTCTTGCCCACGCCGCTGATGGCTTCGAGCCTGCGGCGATCGCCTCGGCTCACCGCGCTCGCGAGGTCTGCCGCCGTCAGCTCCGCGAGCACAGCCAGCGCGACCTTGGGGCCAACGCCGGAGACGCTCATCAAGATCCGAAACGCCTCGCGATCATCGCCGCTCTCGAAGCCGTAGAGCGTCAGCGCTTCTTCGCGCACGTGGGTATGCACATGCAGCACGCCTGGGGCGCCCACCTGCAGCCGGCCAAACGAGCGGATCGGCACGAACACCTCGTACCCGACGCCGTTCACATCCAGCACGCACGAGCCGTCGGACGCGTGCTCGACCACGACACCTGAAAGCCGTCCAATCACGCCCGGAGGCTAACACACTCGAGGCTGCTACGCGCGCAAGCGGGGGCTATCCCGCAGCCCGCCTGAGCTGAGTGCGGATCGCGCCGTGGATTTTTGCCGCTCGCAAGGCCCGACGACGCCGCGAAGCAAATGCCCTTGGGGTGCGACGCGTGGTGGTGCCTACGTGGAGGAGGAGAACACCGCGAGCGGGGCAAAGACCAAGCGAGGCGCGCTTACCTCAGGTGGGTTGCGGGGTCAGCTTTACGAGGCGTTGGGCCAAGAGGGCCTGAGCGTGGGTGATGGCGATCGCCAGCGCGTCGGTCGCATCGACTGCGGGCAATACACGCATTCCCAAGATCGCGCCCACGATCCGCGCGACCTGCGCTTTGTCGGCCTGCCCGCGACCGGCGACCGAGCGCTTGACCAGGGCCGGCGCATAGGACGCGATCGGCAGCCCCGCCTGCGCTCCGACGAGCAGCGCGACCCCACGCGCATGGCCGAGCTTGAGCGCGGACCCAGCAAAACGAGCGTGAAAAATGTCCTCGACCGCCACCGCGGTGGGCACGTGCTCGGTGATCACGCAGCGCAATGCTTCGTAGATCTCGTTCAAGCGCGCCGGCAGCTCGCCGGTCTTGCTCGCGTCGATGGTCCCGGCTGCGACGTAGCTGAGGCGCGGTCCGTCGCGCCGTACCACACCCCAACCCGTACGATTGCTGCCAGGATCAATGCCGAGAACGATCATGAGAGGTCACTGCGACAAGCGTTGAAGCTCAGCTTCCGACAGCTCGAAGTCGCTGTAAACCTTCTGCACGTCGTCGTGATCGTCCAAGGCCTCGACGAGGTTCATCAGCACCTCAGCTTCACGCCCTTCGACGAACTTCTTGTTCTTGGGCACCTTGGAAAGGTGCCCCGTGGCGCCGTTGATCCCTGCGGCCGTGACCGCCTGGCGCACCTCTTCGAGCGCGCTCCGCTCGGTGGTGATCATCCAGCGTTCGCCCACATCCTCCACGTTCTCAGCACCTGCGCCGACCGCGATCTCGAAGAGCTGCTCTTCTTCGGCGGCTTCCTTCGGCACGTACAGCAGGCCTTTCGCGTCGAAAGCCCAGGCCGCCGAACCAGTGGTCCCCAGCTGCCCGTTGTGCCGCTCGAAGATCTTCTTGAGCTCGGGATTGGTGCGGTTGCGGTTGTCGGTCAGGGTGTCGATCAGGAACAGCGTGCCGGAGGTGCCCACGCCTTCATACGTGATCTCCTCGTAGCTCACACCTTCGAGCTCGCCGGTACCTTTCTTGATCGCCCGCGTGACGTTGTCGCCCGGCATGTTCGCCGCTTTGGCTTCGTCGATCGCGTGGCGCAGGCGCGGATTGCCGCTCGGATCGCCTCCGCCCATGCGGGCCGCGACGGTGATCTCCTTGATGACCTTGGTAAAGATCTTGCCGCGCTTGGCGTCCGCGGCGCCCTTCTTGTGCTTGATGGAGGACCACCGATTATGGCCGCTCATGTCTACCTCTCGTTCGGGTCGTTAGCGCGTGCCGGGGAGGTGATGCGAGCCTCTCCCCAGAGCGGTCACCCAATATATCGACCCGGCTCCGCGGCCGCTACCTTCTCCTTGCGGCCTTTTTTCCCTCGATCGTTGCGGCGGCTTCGCATTTTCACGGCGCGCTGTGCGCAAGCGCTTATTGAGGGACACCGGCCCGGGGGATGCGGTAGAGCGGCCAGGTGGTACTGGGCCCGGTCCAGAAAGGCCAAATCGCCCGCATGTTTGCTCGTGACGCCCTTTGCTCTGCCTCGACTCGCGGGGATCGCCGTAGCGCATGCGCATGGCTGTGGCTGTTTGGATTGGCGGGTGGTTGCGGCGTAGAGGGCGTTGAAGGCACTGAGGGCGTCGAGCCCGTTGAGTCTCCAGCGATGGCGATGTCTGCGTCGGGGGGTACGTCCGCACGTCCTGACTCGGCGCTGGCAAGCGGCGACTCGACCCTGCCATCGGCAGGCCGTGTTAGCGGCGCGCCCACACAAGCGCCCGCAGCTGGCAGCGGCGCTCCGAGCAACACTGCAGGGGCGAGCGCGCCGAGCAATGCCGCGGGTTCGAGCGCGCAAAGCAGTGCAGCGGGCGCGAGCGCAGCTGGTAGCGGCGGCACTACAACACCGAGCAGCGCAGCAGGCGCGAGCGCTCCAAGCAGCGCAGCGGGCGCAAGCGCTCAGAGCGGTGCAGCCGGTAGCGGCGGCTCTGCCGGCGCGAGCGCAGACCCGAACAAACCGCTCACCGTATTCATCGCCTCGGACTCCACAGCCTCGACCTACAAAGACACCGGCAGCGACAATGACCAAGCCGGCTGGGGGCAGATGCTCCCCGAGGTCGTGAAGAAGGTCGCCAAGGTCGATACCCGCGCGATCGGCGGCCGCACAGCACGCCGCTTCATCGACGAAGGCAGGCTGGACGAGATCTGGGAAGCGATCAAAACCGGCGACTACCTGCTCGTGCAGTTCGGCACCAACGACGGCCATCGCAGCGCGACCTACGAGATCAACGGGATGACCATCCCGTATTACTTAGACCCAGCGACCGACTTCAAAACCTACGTACGACGCTACATCGCAGGCGCGAAAGAGCGCGGCGCCGTACCGGTGCTGGTCACTCCGCCACCGCGCAACTCCGCATATTGCACCGGCGGCAACGGCACAAACGCTCACGCCCAAGCGCTGCGCGAGCTGGGCGAAAGCGATGACGTCGGCGTCGTCGACCTCAACATGAAGACCGTGCAGTACCTGCAAGCGATCTGCCCCGAGCCCAGCCCACCGGACTTCTTCTTGCAGCGCGCCGACGGCTCGGTCGACGGCACGCACTTCCAGGAGCGCGGCGCGCGCAAGCTCGCAGACTTCGTGGCAGAAGGCTTGCACGAGCTGAGCGTGACGTGGGTCCAAGACTGAGCGACATGACGGACGTTCCCGAACAATCGGCGCTCTTCGAGCTGCCCGAGCGCAGCATCGAGCCGGTGCCGCCCACAGCGGCGCAGCATGCGCTCGCCGAGGCCTTGCCCGACACGCTGCACATGGGCGCGATGACTTGGTCTTATCCAGGCTGGCACGGCGTGGTGTACAAGCGTCCACACGCTGAAAAAGAGCTCGCCGCATTGGGCTTGACCGCGTACGTCCAGCAACCGCTCCTGCGCGTCGCGGAGATCGATCGCAGCTACTACGAGCCGCTGCCAGCTGCAGTGTTCCAGCAGTTCGCGAAGCAAGTGCCGGACGACTTTCGCTTTGTGGTCAAAGCCCACGAAGACTGCAGCGTCGAGCGTTACCCACAGCACGCACGTTACGGGAAAAAGCGCGGCGAGCTGAACGAGCGTTATCTGGATCCTGAATATGCAGCGCGCGCCGTGGTCGAGCCGCTCGCCGCCCTGGGCGACAAGCTCCACAGCTTGCTGTTTCAGTTTTCACCCGTCGTGCCGACGCCCAACGAGCACTACCAGCGAGTGTTCGCGGACCGCTTGCACACATTCCTGCGCGGCTTGCCGCGAGGCCCGCGTTACGCCGTGGAGCTACGCACCGAAGCACTGCTCACTCACGAGTACGGCGCGGCACTCGCAGATGCCGGCGCGATCCACTGCCACAGCGCGTGGACCTACATGCCCTCGGTGTTAGAGCAAGCGCGTCGCCTGCCGCCGCAGACCCGCAAGCCGCTGCTCGTACGCTGGCTCTTGCGCCGCGGCGACCGCTACGAACAAGCCAACGCCCGGTTCGAGCCATTCAGTCGTCTGGTCGAAGAAGACCCAGCCACGCGTGATGACGTCGCAACGCTCGCAGCCAAAGCCCTGTCGCACAATGTGCCGGTATGCGCGCTCGTCGACAACAAAGCCGAAGGCTGCGCTCCGGCCAGCATCGAGCTGCTCGCCAGCGCACTCCACCAGCGCCTGCGCTGAGCCGCTGCCCCGATCAGCATCGAGCTGCTCGCCAGCGCGCTCCACCCAGCGACTCTCAGCGGTCCGCGCCGGGGAGTGAGCTGTAGCGCTTGCCAGCGAGGGTGAGCTCGCGCACGCGCACTTCACCGTTTGGGTCGAGCGCAAACGTGGCGTACGCGTTGTCGGCCGCACGTGCGTCGCGCAGCTCATTCTCGAGCGCGTGCGCTTGGGACTCGGGCACGTAGAAGCGGAAGCTGCGGTCTGCAGCTTTCAGCGGCAACGCACCATCACACAGCTCGCGCGCGCTGCGGCAGGTGGCACGCTCGGCCCGCGCAGCAGGCGTATCCTGGGTACGCGTCAAACACCAGCAACAAGCTTCCTGGTTGGCATCACAGGCCTCGCGCTCTTCCGTGTGCTCGGCATCTAACACCAACCGAAACTGCAGATAGTGCCCGTGCAACAGATCACGCGGATCGTAGCCACCGATTGGCAAAGTGAACTCTGTCGACTGTTTCAAGAACAGCTCGGCGCGTGCGATCGCGAACACGACCACGAGCAGCGGCAACACAAGCGCAACGCGAATCAAGTTACGAGACACCGGGTGCTCCTGTCTGTGCCCGCGCACGCTCGGTGAGCTGACGCATCTTCTGTTGCCAGCCCCAGCCGATCAACAACGTGACCACACCGCCGGTCACGAGCCCGACGCCCGTGTCGAGCAGCGATCCGAACACCTCGAAGTACACGAACAGGATGCGCAGCGCGAGCAGTGACGTCAGCGCATTGAACAACCGCAACCAGAGCGCTCGGTAGCTCACGAACGCACACAGCGAAAGCCACACGATCTGCAGCAAACCACCCATGTAATCGGCAGCGCCGTGCTGCCAACCGGCGGAGAAGGCGAGCATCAGCCAGGCAGCTGGCACCACGCACGCGACCGCAACACGCGTGCGCTCAGGCTCTGCTCGCATCAATCTCAAGCGCCACAGATAGACACTAAACCCGATCGCCATGAGCAGTGTCACAGCGAGCGACCAGGTCAGCGTCTCGCCCGACGACAAACCGTCGTACCAGAAGAACGCGAGCGCGAAGCCGCCGAGCACGATGCCCAGCACACCCGTCGCGCGCAGCGTGGAAACATAGTAGGGCCGATTCGCTCGCAGCCAAGGCACGAAGCTCAACAGCACGTACACGAGCGGCGAAGCAAACACGGCGCAGGCCGCGACGTTGCGGCCGAGCACATCGTTGGCGCTCGCTTGCAGCGCATCGAACAGCGCCGACAACGCAAACGCGTGTGTGGTCACCAAGCCCGCTGTGTACAACACGCTCAAAAACAAGCTCTCTCCAAGCAAACACAGCGGCAACGTCGCAAGCGACCAGAGCGTCAGCGCTTGATAGGTCGGAGAGTCGAGCTGGTAGATCTGACCGACCAGCGCGAGCGACGCCAACGTGTAGCCATAGAAGATCGTGATCAGCGCCTCGCGCGCCAGCCGCCATCCGCGGCTGACAGCGAGCTCGATCAGCAGCGCGAGCCCGATGCCGAGCACCAAGTCCACGGCCAGCTTGAGCGCGGCTGGGATCACTTCCCAGTTGGCCGCGACCAGCGAGACCAAGCCCAGACCGATCGTGCTCGCGCCCAAACCGACCAGTGTGTACATCCCGATCGGTCGCCGCTGCGCATCCTCAAACGCCGCGATGCGTGCGCTCGCGGCTTCATCGATCAGGCCAGCCTCACGCCAACGACGCAGCTTCTGGTCAAGGTTCATACCCGATAGCAGCGTACTACGAGTCGCAGCCAGCAACTACAGGTTGCTCAAAACATAAATACTTTAGCTGTGTCACTCGCCGCTGACAACTGCGTATTGCCATCGCCTAGACCAACGGGAGGACCTCACCATGACTCGCAGCTCGCTCGCTCTACGGACCACGTTTTATGTCATTTCTATCCTCGCGCTCGCGGCCAGCGCTGCGCACGCGCGGCCCAAACACAAAGGTGATCCCATCCCGGAAGCGGTGGCAGTGCCCGAAGGCCACAAGCACAAGATCTCGCTGATCGGCAGCGGAATCCAGCGCTACGAGTGTGCAGCCGTGAACGGCAGCTATGCCTGGAAGCTCATCGCGCCCGACGCACAGCTCTTCGATCGCCGCGATCGGCCGGCAGGTCATCACGGCGCAGGCCCATTCTGGGAAGCCCTCGACGGCAGCCAGGTGACCGCCGCAAAAACCGCTGAAGCCAGCGTATCCGAGGACAGCATCCCATGGTTGCTCTTGGAAGCGACCGGACACACCGGCAGCGGCGTATTCGATGACATCACCTACATTCAGCGTTTGGAGACCGAAGGCGGGCTCGCTCCGGCTGCCGCCTGCGCTGAAGCCAACAGCGGCACGCTGGTCGACGTCCCCTACCGCGCGCTGTACAAGTTCTTCAAAGCCAGCCACTGCTAGAGAAGCCTGCACGCTACCGCGAGCCGAGCGGCTCGCGGTAGCAGCCAATCGTTCAGTCCCCGCCGGTCCCGCATACCGGGTTCACGCAGTAAGCCCTGCCACCTGCGCTCGCAAGCGCGTCGGGTTGGCCGTCACATGCCCAGGCTGCCGGGCATTCTCTGTCAGTCGTGCACGCGCGCATGCACACGTTGAGCGCGGGATGACAAAACATACGCGCGTCGATCGTGTTGTCTTTGAGCGTGACGAGACACGCGGCATCACCCGAGAGCTCGTCACCCGCGATCGTACCGCCGCAGGCAGTGCCGATGTTAGGCGCAACGACCGCAGGTGATGTGTCAGTTCGGTCCTCGTCGAGGTGTTGCGTTTCGTTCAAACACTCGAGCTTGACGATCACGCCGTTGGGCGGACGTGCGGCTTGGCTGAACGCGACGCGCTGCGGTTCGGTAGGCGCGCACAACTTCCTAAGCTCATCGCTGAAGTCATCGTAGTACCAGCCATCGCCGACCGGCACCGCGCCTGCGCTGAGCGCCGTGACCGGCAGCTGCGTCACCTTGCAGTTCCTCCCGCCGCGCTCATTCGACGGGGCGCGCCCGCGATCCACCTCCGCGAGGAACGTACGCTGATCACACGCTGTTGGGGTGTCAGATCCCAGCGCCGCCGTGGGCGGCAGCTCCCAGACCACGTCGCACTGGACCGTCCCGTCTTGCTCACGCACCAGCGCACGCGGCAAGCAGCTCTTCACGATGCGATCCGCGATCACGTTGATGATCGCAGTCATCGCAGGTCCAAAGTCCTCCTGACAGATCGACTGAACGACACCGTTCTGTCCGAACGCTTTGGCGAGCTGCACGATGCGACGCGGTGGAAAAGCCACTGTCGGCTCGGCCTCACCTGACGCGGGACGCACACACGAAGGTGTGAGCTCACCGTTGCCAGAACCGGGATTCGACGCAGGGTCGATCACCTCTTGCATGCGCGCATCGGCCAAAATGCGATCGTAGAAAGCATCGCGCTGGGTGGGCTCGCGGAAGTCCACGCCTGCAAGCGCCTCTGGCGCAACCAGGTCAGGTGGAACGCCAGCGATCGCTGCAAACACCACCAGATCCTCGTTGCCCGGCCGGAGCCGACGCAAGCCTTGATAATAGCGCTGCTCCACATCGTACAAGAACTGCTTGTGCTTGAAGCAGCGCAGGTTGATGTCTTCTTCATAATATGGACTGTCAGCTAACAGTTGGTTCTTCGGCTTCAAGTGCTCCGTGTCTTGCACTGAGCAGTCCTCTTCATCTGTCACCACCACGACCGCGATCAACGACAAGCCCTGCTCGGCATCGTTGCGTAGAAAGCCCATGTTGCCGCCTTGTGCGAGCGGAAGGTCGCCCTTGCCCCAGGTGCCAGGCTCGGTCGTCGCGCGGAAGCGAATCTGGTCTGCAAGCACATTGCCCATCGCGTCGCTCTGCACGCGCGGCAAGAGCGCTTTGAGCGGCGCTTCGAGCTGCTGCTCGAAGCCGCAGCCCTGCGTGCCTAGCGTCGCGATGCAGCCAACATCGTTGGCAAAGCGATCGGCCGCAGCCGTTGATCCCTGCAACGAATCACTCACATAGCTCAGGAACTGTGGGTACATCTCCGAACATCCGTCGCCCTCTGCAATGTTGAGCAGACGACCGTCGTCGCCGCCATCGGCGCTGCAACGATCGAAGCTCACACCAGGCACCCCCATGTCCGTCGAGACCACACCGACGTGCAGGTTCGTGATCGCAGGAAATGCATCGGGATCGCCCGGAAAGCGCTCGCCCGTCGTCAACACCCGGATCACGCGCGGGAATTCCTTACGCAAGGAAGCCTGCTCGCCGGCCATGGAACGCGAGTTGTCCACGACAAACAGTAGGTCGACCTTATCGATGTTGTTCGCCTTGACCTCGCGGCTCACTGCGGAGACCAAACACGGCGTGATCGGCTTCAGCTCGCGGTCTAGACAACCGCCACAAAGCAAACAGATCACACTCAAAACCGGAACAACTGCTCGCATGAATTGCTGCATCTCCCCCTCCCCGTTGGATGGAATCGATCACAGCGATTGCAACGCCCGCGCCGCCGCCATCCGCGGCAGGAGCGGGCTCAGCCCTCACGCGCGCCAACAAGCTTGCTCACGGGCACCAAAGTTGCCAAAACCGAAACGTGAGCACGCGCAGCGCTCAGGTTGTGAGCCGTCTAAACCGCGCGATCAACATGTGTGCGAGTGTCGTGCGCTCGTCGCGGGTGAGCAGCATCCACGGCACGCTCGAGCTCAGCCCGATCAGTACCGGCGTGTACAACCACGGCCCCCATGCGCGCTCGTGTAGAACAAACGAGCAGCCCAGCGCGATCAGCGTGATCGCTAACATGCCCACAGCCTTGAGCGCAGGCACGGCCGTGTCCGCGTGCACGAAGCGTTTGGACAAGAACCCGGCGAGGAAGATCAGCGCGCTCAGATGCCCGACCAGCTCACTGGTCAACATGCCGGCGATCCCGTAGCGCGGTTGCAGCCACACCGCGAGCAACGCATAAGTCACCGACGAGATCAGCGAGTCGGCGAGCGCATATCCGGTTTTGCGCTCTGACATGAGACCCGTCAGGATCGCTTGCTTGGCAGCGATGATCAGCGTCGTGGCGACGCCGAGGCTGGTCAGCTTCACCACCGACGCGTAGGTCGCGCCGAACGCCACCGGTACGATCCAGTTTGCTGTCCACGCGACGGTCGTCGCGACGATGATCGCGGTCGCCAAGATCATGCGTATGTAGCGCAACAAGTCGCGGTGCACGACTTCTTTTGCGTTACCGCGCGCGCTCGCAAACTCGGTGAGGAAAGCCACGGCCATGCTGCCCGGCAGAAGCGCGACGATCTGATTCATCGTTCCGACCACGCGCAGCTCCGCAAGGCCTTCGATCCCGCTCGTGCGCGCGAGGTTCGCCGACACGAACAAGCCGACCAGCGCCGGCACGGCGGCAGCAGAGTGCACGGGCAGGCCGAGCCGCAACAAGTCGACCTGCGTGCTCCAGAGGCGACTGAACCGCGGCTTTTTGGCCTGCGCGCGCCACGCACGAACGGCCAGCGCGAGCAACGTCAGCCCGAGGCCAACCTGCAAAAACAGCTGCGTCGTCAGGCCCAAGCGCAGACCTCGCACATCGACCGCGTACGCGCCGACGAGCAGCACCACGTACAGGGCGTTCATGCCGACGTAGGCGAATGCGAGTGTGCGGACTGCGCCAAAGGCGAGCAGCACCACCCCGACCTGCGAGATCAGCTGACCGGCAGCGAGCCAGCCGGCCCAACCCATGTAGGGCGCGAGCGACGCCTCTCCAAACAGCTTCGCTGTTGGCTCGCCGAGCACAAGCCCGAGGAGCAGTGCCAGCAGCGAAACCGCGAGCACAAGCACCAGGCCGGACCCGAGAAACTCCTCGTCGGTCGGGTCTTCGGGTGCGCGAGCGGTCTCTGAGAGCCTGATCTGCAGCCCAGCATCGATGCTCAGCTTGAGCGTCTGGGCCATCGTGTTGGCCGTCTGCACCACAGCTTGCACTGAGCCCCAATCAGTCGGCGTGAGCAGCCTCGCGAGCAGCGCCGCGGACAGCAGCCCGAGGCCCCGCGTGACGACCGCCTGAGCCAGCATGATGAGACCTCGGCCTACGCTGCGACGCCAGAAGCTCATGCGATGCCGTTGATCATGGGCGGCAGCTTACCCGAGATTCATTGCAGTCGACCGCGGCATCGGCACCCGTGCTCTGACCGAGCGGATTTGACGCGGCCTCAGGTTGCCAGCGGGCCGGGCCCAGCGCGATCCGACATCAAATCCGCTCGGTCAGAGCACTCGGATCATCGGCGCCACAGGTTGCAGCCCTGGGCACGACATGGCATCGAGCATGAAAACATGCGCGAGCCCGCTCCGAACACCGCGATCCGTGCGCTGCTCGTCGCCAACGGCGACCACGGCCACGTCGGCGGGCACCTCGTGTCCTGCGCGACGGCCGCTGCGCCGCTCACCCTGATCGACACGCGCGCCGCCTGGCAGGGACCGCGCCTGTTGAGTCGGATCCTCTTTCATTTCGCGGGCAAGCGGCCCATCCGCCTGGGCTCGTTCTCGGCGCGCGTTGCAGCGCTCGGCGGCACAGGTGGCTTCACGCATGTGATCACGACCGGGATCGCGCCCGTGACTGCGCGCGCGCTCGTGAAGCTGCGCGCACGCGGCCTACGCACGGTCAACTTTCTGACTGATGATCCCTGGAATCCAGCCAACGGCGCGGCGCACTTCTGGTCGACTTTGAGCCAATACGATGTGGTGTTCTCGCCGCGTAGCGCGAACCTCGACGATCTGCGCAAGCACGGTTGTCGCGACGTGCGCTACCTGCCGTTCGCCTACAATCCCGCGGACCACTTTGTCGAGGCAGCCGCGGGCCCGGAGGAGCGCACCAAGTACGCCTGCGATGTGACGTTCATCGGCGGCGCGGACGCCCAGCGCGTCGAGCTTTTGGCACCGCTGCTCGCCACGCGCTTGCGCTGCCACCTGTACGGCGGCTACTGGGACAACTTTGCAGCCACGCGCGCGTACGCACGCGGCATCGTGCTCGACCGCGACTATCGCCTGGCGGTGAGCGGCGCGCGCGTGAACATCTGCATGGGCCGGCTGGCGAACCGCGATGGCCACGCGATGCGCAGCTACGAGCTGCCGGCGATGGGCGCGGCGCTGGTGGTCGAGGACACCAGCGAGCATCGGGCCATGTTCGGCGCCGATGAAGCGACGGTTCTGTATTATCAAACCGCGGAGAACCTGGCCGCCCAGGTCACTCGGCTGTGCTCAGACGAGGCGCTCCGCACACGCCTAGCGAGCGCGGTCCGAGAGCGCGTAGCGACCGGCGAGAACACCTACGCGGCACGCCTCCAAGCGCTGCTCGCAGTCTGACCTCTGCTGCAGCCAGCTAACCCCAGAAAACAACTGGGAAACTAGGGTGTACTCCCTCCCATACCCAACAATAACTCCCGTACGCGTGCCCGTGCCCGTGCCCGTAAACGTGCCCCCACGCGCACGCTCTGGAAGGCGCACGGTCGCGTACGGGCACGGTCGCGTACGGGCTCGGGCACGGGCACGCGTACGGTGAATATAGGGACAAGCTAGCGGGCAACACGCTTGGGACACCCTTCCCCCGCGAAGCCCCCCAGGTTCGTGATACAGCTTGGCGCATGTCTCGAACCGTACTCGTAACTGGCGCCGCAGGTTTCATCGGCGCACATGTGGCACGACACTGTGCTTCGCTCGGCTATCACGTGGTCGGGCTCGATGATCTCTCAGGTGGTTTCCGTGAAAACGTGCCCGAGGGCGTAGAGCTCGTCGAAGGCTCCATCACCGACGTCGCGTTGGTCACACGGCTGTTCGAGCAGCATCGCTTTGAATATGTGTACCACTTGGCTGCGTACGCCGCGGAAGGCTTGAGCCACTTCATCCGCCGCTACAACTACCAGAA
>Ga0114940_10000171_pt1 | contig 40050 bp, 30 predicted proteins | sample ColdCreekSource_FD_87195 | JGI IMG/M metagenome (GOLD analysis project Ga0114940, IMG submission 87195) | Groundwater microbial communities from Cold Creek, Nevada to study Microbial Dark Matter (Phase II) - Cold Creek Source | ecosystem: Environmental > Aquatic > Deep subsurface > Groundwater ...
AGGCGTTAATTGTACTTTGCTTAGAATTGCTCTCTAAATTACTAAAAACAGACCGCTGGGAGACTAAGAAACAAGAACGTTTAGCACAAGTCCTAGCTTGGCAAAATCCCGAAGGTTGGTTCACCGAATACGAAGGATGCGATCCTGGCTATCATACCTTAACTATCTCTTGTTTAGCCCGCGTCTACGAACTCAACCCCAGCAATAGATTAAAAGATGCGATCGCATCGGCGGTAATCCTTGCTGCTCAGTTTGTTCATCCAGATGGCTCTTATGGCGGAGAATATACTAGCCGCAATACCTATAATTTTTTCCCTCATGGCTTTGAATTGGTCGGTAAATGGCTACCAGAAGCTCTCAATATTAACGATCGCTTTTTGCAAGGATTAGACAAGGGCTTAGGTTCTTGTTATGCTGACGATCGCATTATTGGTCATCATACTTGGAATTATCTTCTAGCTTGGCGTGACTTTATCCCCGCCCGTCCACTTCTTAAACCTCGCCCTCAAGGACGTTTTTGGCTACCTGAAGGCGGAATCTTAATAGATCGCCGCAACAATACGGAACTATATCTGGCACTGAATAAAGGCGGCGTGTTTAAACTATTCCGCGATGGGAAGTTAATTATTTCTGATACTCAATTTTCCCTACAGGTACAAGTAGGTAATCAGCTTAAAAACGCTGTGGGGCATTTAGTTAGTAATTACCAAATTCAGTTAGAAGATGACCAAATTGCGATCGCAGGTTCTCTCGGTTGGGCAAAACAAAAACAAATGAACTCGTTTAACCTGATCGTCTTACGCCTAGTTATGCTGTCTTTCGGGCGTTTCTTTCCTAATTTGATTCGTAAAATCTTACAGAAAGTATTAATTACAGGGAAACAACAAGCACCATTTACATTCTCCCGTCGCTTATCTTGGCAAGGGGGCTTCTGGCAAATAACGGATGAACTAACAGCAACATCTTGGAATGATGTCATTGCGGCTGATCTAGGTTGCGATCGCACCTCTATTTATGTAGTAATGAGTCGTACTTTTCAGCCAGGACAACTACAGCCTGCTTTAGATGTCATAGATCAGCTCAAGAAATTGAATTCAGGTGAAACTTTTCGATTAATCAGAGACTTATAAAGCTATAGTGCTTAAGCTCTTCAACTTTTAGTTTGCTAGTCGCTAGTTGCTAGTCGCTTGTTGAAGTAAATTGCTTACTTCGGCATCGGTTGTCGGGGAGAAGTCATTGTACCAAAGACCGATTGCATAGAAGTTCTCTGGGCTTAGGAGGCAGACAACTTCGTCTACTTCCCTTTTAAGTTCTTGGCGGATTTGTGGCGGTGCTACAGGAACGGCGACAACAATGCGCTCTGGTTGCTGTTGTTTGATGGTAGATAAAGCCGCTTTCAGAGTCGAACCTGTAGCAATCCCATCATCAATTATAATAATGGTACGATGAGTTAAATCGGGAACGGGGCGAGTACCTCGATAAAGATGATCACGTCGCTCTAATTCTTGCTGTTCGGTCGCCACAACTTTTGCGATCGCTTTTTGGCAAATAGTTAGAGACTTTACTAAATTTTCATTCATAACCATAATACCTCCAAGAGCGATCGCACCCATAGCTAACTCTTTATTTCCTGGTACGCCTAGCTTTCGCACAATGCAGATATCTAAGGGAGCATGGAGAACTTTGGCAACTTCATATGCCACTGGCACGCCGCCGCGAGGTAAACCTAAGACCAGTACATCTGAACGATCAGCGTAGGTGGCTTTGAGTCGTTTTGCTAATAAGCGACCTGCCTCGATTCGATCTTGGAATTGTTTAGTCATTTTGTCACTTCCTGGAGACGCTATTGGAAAAGTCTCCAAAACCCTGGCCCGATAAAGTCAAAAGTCAAAAGTCTTAGGGACGAAGCCGTTCGCCCGTACTTTTAAGGAATTGCTTTTATCCGCATATTGGCTTACACATTTTATCTTTTTTGGCTAATGACACGCCCTCGTCTTTTATAGTAAATTACAAAATACGGTTTGAATCGTATTTTATTTTTAGTTTAATTTTTACCTTCAACTGTTTTTTTAATGAACAAATTAACCACCAAAGTAAATTTATCTGATTGGCTTGGAGTCAAATTTGCTAATAGTGAAAATGGAATTGCTTTTGACAATCACTTTGATCATAAATTTGCTATTGTTCAAGATTTTGTTGAAAGTCGAGACGATGATTTTAAAACGCCCGTGATCTACTATCAGGTATTTCCTGAAGAAACTGCAAGCCAGTTTTTAGCTACTCTCAAGCAAGAATTAGCATCTAAATTAGGAATGCCCAAAACCAACTCTAGGCAATCAATATTAGAGGTGATCAAAGCTGCGGAATTAAAGCTAATTATCTTAGATGAAATTCATCTCCAGCCTTTAGATACTTTACAAAATTTGTTAGGGTTTTTGGCAAGCTGTAATATTTCTGTTATTCTTTTAGGTTATCGGTCTAAAATGGAAATAGCTCAAATATTAGCCCTCCCTTCAGTTTCTACTTGGGATCAACTTGAGATATCAACCTGAATTATTGAGTAAACCGCTTGCATGGCGTAAATTCATCATCAATTTTATCTGTGTTTATCTGCGTTTATCTGTGGATAATATTAAAACCAATGACTGAAGCACTCAGTCTACTGATCTCCGTCTTAAAAAGATTTGATAGTTAGCCTGTATTTCTCATTCCAGCCGCAATACCATTGATCGTCAACATTGCCCCGCGCAATAGTTCTTCCTTGCTAAAGCGGAACTGAAACGGGCTTGATTTATCGTGTTGGCGTAAGCGTTTAATTAGGGCAACTTGTAAAAATCCCAAGGGAACAATTGTGCCGTTACGCAACTGTACTGAACGCTGTAGTTCAGGATCGCCATCGAGTAGTTTGTTTTGACCGTTGATTTTTAAGATTAAGTCTCTGGTTAAATGATATTCTTGCGAGATTTGAGTGAATAGCTTTTGAAAACGTTCTAAGTCTTCTGGTTCAGATAGCTCGTTAACGTAGTGTTCGGCTATCTGAAGATCGACTTTAGCCAGGGTCATTTCTACTTTAGAGATTACCATTTTAAAGAATGGCCATTTAAAGTAAAAATATTGCAAGAGGTCGAGATTTTTTTCTGGTTCTTGTTCTAAAAACTCCTGTAACGCTGAACCTACACCATACCAAGCAGGTAATAAGAACCGACTCTGAGTCCAGCTAAAAACCCAAGGAATAGCCCTGAGACTGCTCATATCTTTTTTCTTATCAGCATTACCTTTCCCTGGACGTTTGGAAGGACGAGAACCAATTTGTAGTTGACTAATCACATCAACGGGAGTGACGGAATGAAAGAAATCAACAAAGTCTGGTTGTTCGTAAATTAAAGCACGGTAGGCAGCACGAGATCGCGCAGACAATTCTTCCATAATCTCATTCCAGGGTTCGACGCGATCAAATCCACTACCTAATAAACTAGATTGAATAACCGCCGTGGTCATAGTTTCTAGGTGATAGAGTGCCAGTTCGGGTAATGAATATTTGGAAGCGAGTACTTCCCCCTGTTCAGTAATTTTGATCCTACCTTTAATCGTATCTGTGGGTTGAGCCAAAATAGCCGCATAAGCTGGACCGCCGCCTCTGCCTACAGAACCACCTCTACCGTGAAAAATACGCAAAGAAATGCCGAATTCCGAGGCAACTTTTTGTAAAGCTTTTTGCGCTTTATGAATTTCCCAATTACTACTTAAGAAACCCGAATCTTTATTGCTATCGGAATAACCCAGCATTACTTCCTGTAAATTCGTGGGTTTAAGTTGATTATTTTCTATTTGATTTTCTTCACCTCGAATTGCTGATACGTGCTGATATCCTCCAGCTAGAGAAGCACGGTAGAGAGGTAATTCAAATAGTTCCCGCATCACTTCAGGCGCACGTTTGAGATCTTCGACTGTTTCAAATAACGGCACAATTCTAATCGTGGTAGAACTGGTCGCGGGATCGTATAATCCAGCTTCTTGAGATAGCAACAACACTTCTAAGACATGGCTAACAAAGTTAGTCATGCTGATGATATACGTCTGACAAATTCCTTGCCCAAATTCTTGCTGTAGTTGACGCAACATCCTAAAAGTTTCGATGGTTTCGCAGGTAGATGGCGAAAAAGGCATTTCTGAGGGAATTAAAGGGCGGCGAGTTTTTAATTCTTGAATTAACCAGGTTGTTTTTTCCTGTTCGGAGAGTTGCAGATAAGGCTTGGGTAGAATTTGCAAATAAGCAGTGATATCGGCGATTGCATCTGAATGAAAAGAAGAATCCTGGCGGAAATCTAGTTCTGTTAAGGTAAACCCATAAACTTCTGCCTGACAAATTAAATTATCTAGTTCGCGACAGTGCAGAGTCGTCGCCCCTAAACTGCTCTGCATTAACTTTAATTCGCTGATAAATTCTGCTCCACAGGCATAGATGTTATCAGTATTTATTTCCGAGATTGCCTGCTTGCCTGCGGTATAAGCCAGAATTTGATTGCGATCGCGCGTATTTTTAAGTCTTTGTTCAATATAAGCTAATTTGAGACGATAAGGTTCTTGACGATAGCGCAGAGACAATTTTTCGTAGATTTCTGGCATTTGTTGCTGATCCTGTTCTAGAGAATCTAACAAATCGGGCAATACATCGCTCCAGTGTAGAGATAGACTCAATAATTCTCGCAATTGGTCGATGGATTTGAGATATTTGTCTAGAACTATACTTCTTTGATAGCAAGCTGTTTCCCAGGTGACTTGTGGAGTTACAAAAGGGTTTCCATCACGATCTGAACCTACCCAGGAGCCAAAATAACAAAAATTATGAGTAGGGGCAGTTAAATTGGGGAAAGAAGCATTTAAAGATTGTTTGAGACGAAAAGCTAATTGGGGAATGACATCAAACAAGACTTCTTGAAAGTAGTGCAGGGCATAATCTACTTCATCTAAAACTTGAGGCTTAAATTGATGTAATTCGTCAGTACGCCACCAAAAACGAATTTCTTCTGTTAATTGATTTGTTGCTTCTGCTGTTTCCCAAGAATCGGTTAATCCCATTTCCAGCATCACTTCTTCTGCCGCATCTAGCTGTTGCAAAATTTGCGATATGCGTCGCTGTTTTTTGCGAATTGTATGGCGGACAATTTCTGTGGGGTGAGCTGTAAATACTAATCTGATGTCTAGCTGTTCTAGCAGTCGTTGCAACATCAGAGGCGGCATATTAATGGCTTTGAGATAGGGAAATAGCCCATTAAATGTCCCTCCTTTATTGTCTGGTGTTTCTTGTTCTGTCTTTGGATTACTCAAAGTTGATGAGGTTTGAGCTAATTGCTCATTTTGAGCGTCGCTATGAGATTTGTTATTGGTAGCACGTCGAGAAAGTTTTTGATCTCTACGTTCATAGTGTTGTTCAACTATATTGGTTAGCTGGAAGTACAGAGCAAAAGCGCGAGCTGCCTGAATTGCTTCATTGAGGTCTAGTTTTTTGATTAATTGAGGTACGGAAGATTGGGGTAAATCTGTTGCTTGCCCTTCAGCAGAAGAAAGAGAGCGCATCTGTTTGAGTAGATCGAGCATTTCTTGTCCGCACTCAGAACGAAGTACTGATTCCCACAAATCTTCTACTAATTTTTGCCTGGGACGTAATAGTAGTTGATTTGTAGAAATTAAATTAAATTCTGCTCTAGGAGATTCAACAACCGAACTCATAAAAACCTCTATTTGGCTATGTCTGGTAAATTTAATTTGATTATCGGATGAGCTTAAGTGCGATCAGGCTATCGCCTTTGGTCGCAATTAGGAAAAGTCAAGAGGGGTAAGCGTTCTGAACGAAATATTTCTTCACTAGCCTTACCTAATTCGGTCATGAATTCTGCTAATTGATACAAGGTCAAAATACTTAGGATAAAAGGACTTGTGGCTATGCTTAATCCCAAAAAAGACGATAAACAAGATGTATGATTAGGCTTCATGGTTTAGTTGCTTGGCAAATTTCTGTATTTATATCTTATATCTATATTGTCTGGACTTTAAATAGTGATAGTGCAATGCTCTGCTGTTTTGCTATTTTTTTAAATAAACTCATTTTTTAAACGCGCTTAAATTAAATGAAACAAATGATAATTCAAGTTGATGCTTTTACCGCTCAACCTTTTAAAGGTAATCCTGCTGCTGTCTGTGTTTTAAAGACAACTCAATCTGATCAATGGATGCAATCGATAGCCACAGAAATGAATCTTTCGGAAACTGCATTTCTAATTAAACAAGATGATGGTTATAATTTGCGTTGGTTTACTCCAACTACAGAAGTTTCTTTATGTGGTCATGCAACCCTAGCTAGCGCACACGTACTTTGGGCAGAAGGATATTTATCCACTGGTCAATCGATTAATTTCTATACTAAAAGTGGTTTATTAACTGCCAGTTTAAAAAATGATTGGATTGAGTTGAATTTTCCTGCTAATGTGTCACAAGAAATACCAATTAGTATCAAATTGCAAGAAGCTTTAGGCGTATATTTAAAAACAGTTTTATATAATTCTTTGGGTTATTTAGTTGAGGTAAAAAACGCCGAACAAGTAAGACAATTACAGCCCAACTTTTCCCTCCTTAAAAAGTTACCAATTGGGAATGTTATTGTTACGAGTTTAGCCGATGATCTCTCCGAATATGACTTTATTTCGCGCTTTTTTGCCCCTGGTGTAGGCATAGATGAAGATCCCGTTACAGGATCGGCTCATTGTTGTCTTGCCCCTTACTGGCGAGATCGCTTGAAAAAAGACGAATTTTTAGCCTATCAAGCTTCTAGTCGTGGTGGTGTAGTTAAAGTTAATTATAATGGGGGCGATCGCGTTTTTCTCAGTGGACAAGCTGTTACTGTAATGCGAGGTGAATTAATTACCGACCAAGTTTCTGGCTAATTCGACTTGTCAGCATTTTTAATTCTGGTAATTTTAACTGCATGGCAATTAGAGTAAAAACGCTCATTGCAATTAGACTGGAAACTCCCAATTCTAGAATTAGTAACAGTAAATTGCTGCTACCTAAGAACTGCTCAAAACCTTTACTGGATAACCAACTAGCTGTACCTGCGATCGCACTTGCTATAATCAAGCCGAAAATACCTTTACTCCATTCCAGTAGAGGTAATCCATTTAAACGACGATGTAAGATCCAGATAAATGTCACCATCGAGATAATATTGACACTAATAGTAGCTAAAACTAAACCAGGTGCGCCGTAAGTATTTACTAATAGGTAATCAAAAACGGCATTTAAAATAATATTAATTACACTAATTTTAAAAGGTGTTTGTCCATCTCCTAGAGCATAAAATACCCGTACTAAAACATCTCTAGCTAAGTAAAAGAATAACCCCAAGCCATAAGTAGCTAATAGGGGAGCGACAAATTTAGTAGCATCAGAATCAAATTCGCCGTACTCATAAACCAGGCGAATAATAGGCAAGGAAAGAGAGATGAAAATTGCCGTTAAGGGCAACATTGTTAATGCACTTAAAAATATTCCTTGGCGAATTCTAACTTTCAAATCTTGCCAGTTTTCGGGGGCGGCGAGGCGAGAAAATACTGGTAAAAAAGGCACCAGAATCATGTTAGAAATAATGCCTAAAGGAGTTATGGCAATCAGGTTGGCAGATCGCATTGCTGGGGCTGCACCAGCTATTTTAGAAGCAAAAAACAAATCCGTAGATACATTAACTTGCAGCATTCCCGAAGAAAGGATTGCAGGTGCCATAATTCGGAAAATATCCATTACTCCAGGGATACGCCAGTTAAACCCTAGTTTCAATTTTCCCATCCCCAATCGCCATTGAGCAATTAGTTGAGCTAACCATTGGAAAATAGCTCCTGCTAGGGTTGATCCCGCTAAAACAACTGCTCCTAACTGCATATACTGGGGTGTATTTAGTTGTCCTCCTGTACGCCAAATCAGAACAGTCATACTGAAAACAACCGCGACACTAGAAAAAAGAGGACTAATACTGGGAAGTAAATAGCTGTCAGAGGCGTTAAGGGTGCCAAATCCGATGCCAATTAATCCTGCCAATAAAGCCAGGGGAGCCATAATCTGTAGCTGCAAAATGGCTATTTCTCGGACTTCTGGTGTTAATTCTGGCCCTTGGATATCAATAAACGTACCTGCGAAACAGATCAGGGCGACTGTTAATAGCAATAGTAAAATGCTAATTAGGGTAGTAACGCTTTCAACTATGGGTGCTGCTTCGGATTTATCTTTTTTAGCTAAAACGCTGACTAACGCGGTGTGCAATGGGCCGTTAATGCCACCAATGAGTACCAATAAGAAGCTGGGAAGATTATAGGCATAGGTATAGGCGATGTTTACATTACCGATGCCAAAAGCAGCCGCAATAATTTGTTCGCGCACTAAGCCAAAGATTTTACTAACAAGAGTCGCAATGGCAACAATACCCGCGATGCCAGCTATAGAACGAGATGGTTTTTTATTTGCAGTCACAATATACTAGTTACGAAGACAGCGCTCGATTTATGATTATACGCTTGAGATTCTAAGCTATTTTTCCCAGTTCTTAAGTAGCTCCACCAAAATAAAAAAGCTATTATCGCACTCGGTGCTAGTTGCTAGTTGCTAGTTGCTAGTTGCTAGTTGCTAGTTGCTAGTTGCTAGTTGCTAGTTGCTAGTTGCTGCTTCAATAGGTTGACCTACTTACTTGCCAATATGAGCCAACTTGATTCTTCTTATTTAAAACTGATCGATATTATTCTGAGTAATCCCAGAGAACAAGAAATAAATATTTTAAATGCTAATCAGGAGTTGATTGACCAAAAGTTGATTAGTTGCTTGATGTCCGTGGGAGAAAAATTAAGAATTGTAGGAAATATAGGAGCAACAGAGCGTTTAATTGATTTGGCTAGTAAGTTATTGCACCTGCAAACAACTAATATCTCGGTTGAACAACGCAGGGAATATTTTCAGTTTTTGATGACTTTATTGCAACAGGTAGCTAATCAGAATGAGCCGCACTCTATTTATGCTTTTATCAGCAAAAATCAAGATAAGTTAGATAAAAATTTGACTAATATTTTAAAATATTGGGCAAACGAAACTATCTTGTCAGTAGATTCTCAAAAAAAACGGGCGATCGCGAATGATTTGGTTAACTTTGGTAATTTGATTAGTGAGTTTTCGGCTGGGGATAAAGCTAATAATTTAGAACTAGCTATTATTTGTTATTATGCAGCTTTAAAAGCTTATGATCCAGCGGTGTTTCCTCTAGATTGGGCGATGATTCAGGCTAATCTGGGCAATGTTTTACGCGATCGCGTTTGGGGTAATCGTAGTCAAAATATTGAAGAAGCGATCGCCATATATCAATTAGCTTTAGAAATAATCACTCAACAGAAATACCCCGAACTGTGGGCTAACACTCAACGTAATCTGGGTATTGCCTATACTTCTAGACTTGAGAGCGATCGCTCTAGAAATCTGGAAATGGCAATTTCTTGCTATCAAACGGCTTTATCTGTTCACACTTTAAATGATTTTCCCCGAGATTGGGCAGCCGGGCATAACAATTTAGGAGACGTTTATCTTAATAGAATAGCAGGAGAGCAAGCTACTAATATAGAAACTGCAATTCAGCATTTAGAACAGGCTTTAGAGGTATATACTATTCAGGTTTTTCCTAATTCTTGGGCAATGGTACAAAACAATTTAGGAAATGCTTTTCAATCGAGAATTAATGGCGACAAAACTAACAATATTGAACGGGCAATATCTAGCTATCAAAATGCTTTATCAATCCATACTTTAGAAAAATTCCCCTACAATTGGGCAATGCTTAATAACAATTTGGCTGGTGCTTATCGCTATCGTTTAAAAGGAGATAAAAATGAAAATAAACGTATGGCGATCGCCTTACTCAAAAAAGCTTTAATTGTCTACACTAAAGATAAGTTTCCAGGGCAATGGGCAGATATACAGCACAATATTCAGGGAATCAGTGATCAGTAGGATCGAAGCAATAATATAGCAACCAGAAGCTGCGACATCACTAATTACACCACTGGTTCGATCATAATAGCGATCGAGATCGTAATGTGTAACTAAATAAAAGTCTATGAATATTCTCATTCTCTGCTCTACTTTTCCTTATCCGCCCACAAAAGGAAGAAAACAGTTAAGAACATTTCACTTTTTGCAATATCTAGCCAGTCGTCATCAGATTACCTTATTAACTCAGCGGAGTCAGGAAGTTACAGACGAAGAAATTGAAGTGCTGCAAAAACAGGTAGCAGAATTAGTAATCTTTACTAGAGAAACAATCCCAGAAGCCCTCGGATTAATTAATAAAGCCAAACGTTTAGGGTCATTTATCCAGCAAGGTACGCCTCCGGAGGTTTTGGATACTTATTCAGAAGAAATGGCAATTTGGGTCAAAAATGCGATCGCTCTGGAGCAATTTGAGGTCATTGCTTGCGAAGATAGTGTTGATGAAATTTATATTGATCCTCAATGGTGTAAAAAGTTAGGAGTAGTCTTGAATCTCCACTCTTCGGCATATGGCACCTATAAACAGCAATTGGCAACGAGAGACTCTGACAATGAACTTAAAGATCAAATCAAATTAGGATTGCAAAAACGCTACGAACAAAGCTATCTACAGAAATTCACGGAAATTGTGACTGTGACTCGCCCAGATCGCCGTATTATTAAAGAATTACAGCCAGAAAGTGAGATTACGGTTATTGCTAATGGGGTTGATTTAACGCAGTTTCCCCGTCGTATTACCAATCAAGGAGGACAGCGGATTGTCTTTGTCGGCAATATGGATCAACCAGTCAATATTGATGCAGCTCGCTTTTTGGCTTTAGAAATCTTTCCTGAAATTCGTCAACGCTATCCTGAAGCAGCTTTAGAATTAGTTGGGGCAAAGCCTGTTACTTCTGTTTTAGAGTTGCATGGATTGCCTGGAGTAAAGGTAACAGGAAAAGTTAATTGTGTTGTGGAATATCTTCATTGGGCAACCGTCTGCGTCATCCCGATCCGTCGAGGATTTGGCTTGAAAAACCGCACTTTAGAAGCAATGGCAGCGGGAGTACCAGTTGTAGCGAGCGATCGCGCTTTGTCGGAATTTGAAGTAGATGGTACTACTGTTTCCCTCAGAGCAATGCGGGCTAATACTTTAGAAGAATATGTCTATGCTATTGGTCGTTTATTTTCCGAACCGAAGTTGCGAGAAAAACTTTCTCAGAACGGGAGATCTCTGGTGGAGAAGGAATATACCTGGGAGAAAGTAGGACAGAAATACGAGCAAGTCTTGATCGATGCGGGAATAGGCTTGTTGGATAAGTCTCCAAAACCTCTGTAGGGGCGAACGGCGGTTCGCCCCTACAAAAAACGGCGGTTCGCCCCTACAAAAAACGGCGGTTCGCCCCTACAAAAAACGGCGGTTCGCCCCTACAAAAAACGGCGGTTCGCCTTTACAAAAAACGGGCGGTTCGCCTTTACAAAAAACGGGCGGTTATTAATATTCGGGAATACACTTGGAACAAAGATTATCTTATTCCTTAATTCCTATGGTAGAAATAGCTGCAATTATTTGTACTCACAACCGAGATGAATATTTGGGTGCGGCTATTGATAGCCTCCTGCAACAAGATGGCGATAATTATGAAGTGGTTGTAGTTGATAATGCTTCTAGCGATCGCACTCGTGAAGTTGTAGCCAGCCGTCTGAGTAATCCTCGTTTGAAATATGTTTACGAATCTAATTTAGGTCTTTCTGTTGCCCGTAACCGAGGTGCAGCAGCAACTAATGCGCCAATTTTGGCTTATTTAGATGATGATGCCATCGCTTCTCCTCAATGGCTAAAAATAATCACTGCTGCCTATAAAAATAATCACCAATTGGCGATCGCTGGAGGTAAAGTTACTCTAATTTGGCCAGAAGGAGTTAAACCGCCGCGATGGATTTCTAGCGGCATGGCGGGCAGCTTAGGGGCTTATGATCTTGGAGATGAGCTAATTTATCTGGAAAATCCTAATTTAACTCCCAGAGGGTTGAATTATTCGCTGCGACGCTCATTTTTAGCGGAAATTGGCGGTTTTGATCTCAATTTAGGCAGAGTCGGCAAAAACTTACTATCTAATGAAGAATTATACATGACCGAACGAGCGATCGCTCTGGGTTGGCAAGTTGCTTATCTGCCAAATGCGATCGCAGATCATCATGTTGCCCCAGAAAGACTTAAGCCCACTTGGTTTCTCAGACGTAGTTGGTGGCAAGGGATTAGTGAATGCTACCGCGAACAAATAGCTAATCGTACAGGTGTGGCACAGTTGGGCAGGGGCAGCGAAAGAATAATTCGAGGACTATATAAATCTCTCAAACACTATGGCGATCCTGCTCTTCGTTTCGATAATTTTGCCTATGCTTACGGTCAAATTGGCTATCTTAGTGCGGTGATGCAAAATATGTTGGGTTTAGCAACTTGGTCAACCGTTCCCCGCCTTTCAAAGGAGGAGCGACCCCGCGTCGCCGAAAGGCGCAAGGGAATGCGCTCCGATGCGGGGCTTGCGGTTGACCGCCTTCCGCGGTCAAAATCTCAATCAGTGGAGGAAACACGATGAAAAAAGCCTTGATTTGCGGTATATCTGGTCAAGATGGCGCATATTTAGCAAAATTGCTGTTGGAAAAAGGTTATTTTGTTTGCGGCACTTCTAGAGATGCTCAAATATCTTCTTTTCGTAATTTATTGCGCTTGGGTATTCGGGAACAAATTAAATATGAATCCCTTGTACCTACGGACTTTCGCAGCGTCTTGCAGGTAATTAGTAAAATCCAGCCCGATGAAATTTATAATCTCGCGGGACAAACTTCGGTCGGACTTTCTTTTGAACAGCCAGTGGAAACCTTAGAAAGTATTGCCACTGGGACATTAAATTTTCTAGAGGCAATTCGTTTTACGGGCGCACCTATTAGATTTTACAATGCAGGTTCGAGTGAGTCTTTTGGCGATATTGGCGATCGCCCTGCTGATGAAAATACACCTTTTCGTCCCAGAAGTCCTTACGCAGTGGCAAAAGCCGCCGCTTTTTGGCAAGTAGCTAACTATAGAGAAGCCTACAATCTTTATGCTTGCTCTGGCATCTTATTTAATCACGAATCTCCCCTGCGTCCTCAGAGATTTGTGACACAAAAAATTGTCGCTGCCGCTTGCAATATTGCCAAAGGAAGTACGGAAAAATTACGCCTGGGTAATATTTCGATTAAAAGAGACTGGGGTTGGGCTCCAGAATACGTCGAAGCGATGTATCTGATGTTGCAACAAGATCAGCCCGATGATTATGTGGTCGCTACAGGACAGAGTTATTCCCTGGAAGATTTAGTTGCCCAAGCTTTTCATTGTGCTGGTTTGAACTGGCAAGAATATGTGGTTACCGATCAAAGTTTACTGCGACCTACCGATCTAGCAGTTAGTAAAGCTAATCCTGCAAAAGCTAAAGAAAAATTAGGCTGGGAAGCTCAATATAAGATGCCCGATGCGATCGCCATGATGGTTGAAGCGTATTAAGTATTAAAAGCTGTTAGCTGTTAGCTATTAGCTATTAGCTAAAATAATAAGATATTTATTTATGAATAATACTATCAAGCGTGGTTTTGGTGATTTTTCTATTTTACTAAAAGTACTAATTATTTTAACTTTAGTAATCGGTATATTTTGTCGATTTTATAGTTTAGACAGTAAAGCTTTATCTAATGATGAAACTTTTAGTTCTACTTATATTTATGGTCATAGTTTAGCAGAAATTATCGATGATGATATTGTTACAGTAAAAAAACTACAAGACTATCAACAACTTAATCCTCAAGAGAGTTTAACTACATCTATTCAAAGGCTGGTCGAACATCCTTATGTTTTCCCACCCTTGTACGGCATCTTGATGCAATTTTGGGCGCGATTATGGTCTAATTTTACCGATAATTTCGTGGTAATTTCTCGCAGCCTTTCGGTTTTTATTAGTCTTTTTTCCCTGTTAGGAATGTATTTATTGTGTCGAGAATTATCTGAATCGACAACGATGGCATGGATTGGAGTTGCATTTGTCGCTATCAGTCCTTTTCATCTACAGTATTCGCAAATAATTAGAACCTATAGTCTGACAACAGCCGCAACTTTGTTGTCTAGTGCTTTGTTGTTGCGAGCAATCCGAATTAATCAGAAGTCCAACTGGATTGTCTATAGTCTCAGTGTCGCAGGTGGACTTTATGCTAATTTACTATTTGGTTTTGTTGGAGTCGGTCATTTAGCTTACGTTCTATTATCAGAAAAATTTCGACTAACTAAAACTTTTAGGGCTTATTTTCTAGCGGCGGCTGTAGGAAGCGCGCTATTTTTACCTTGGTTTATTTTATTTATTTCTGCTCCTAATTTACTGGGCTATTCAGTGGCACAGGTTGCTGATAGTAAATCTTTGAAATTTTTATTATCAAGTTGGCTGAAAAATTTACGACCTATTTTTATCGACATCAATAATCCTTGGGTCGAATTCACTAATATTTTCGCAAGATTGCAAAATTTATTAACACCTTTATTTTTATTACTTTTATTATGGGCAATTTATTATCTTGTCCGTTACGGCAATACAAAAGTACGTAATCTTAGTTTATGTTTAATTGGGTTCAGTGGCATTTTATTGATGGTCAAAGATTTAACTACTGGGGGGACTTTTTCAACTCGATTACGTTATATACTTCCCTACGTAATTGGTATTGAACTTGTAGTCACTTATTTTTTGGCAAGTATACTAACAAGTAAACACAATTGGCAGAGAAAACTATCAGAAACAACTATATCTTGCCTGTTAATCTTAGGAATTATCTCTTGTGGAATTATTTCAAATGCTGATTCTTGGTGGGCATTTGGTGCGCCCGATTATCCTGCGATCGCTCGTGAAATTAATAAAAATTCTAACCCTGTAGTCATCTTTGAAGATTGGGGTGATGCTCTGACAATGAGTTATTTACTTAACCCAGAAGTTAACATCCATTTAACTAGAAAAGGAGATTTTTATTTCCAGCCAGCACAACAAAAAATATATGATGGGTTCAGCGATATTTTTATTTTTAAACCCAACCAAAAAAATATGAATAAAATCAAAAATAACTCTAGCTTAACTACAGAATTACTATCAATATCAGACTCTTTTGTATTGCATCAGCCCGAAGTTTGGCGTATTAATTTGAATAGATAATCTAGCGATATTCAATTGATAAAGTACAGTGAATACCCTAGTTAATTGTTAATTGTTAATCGTTATAATCAATAATGAAAATATTAATGTTATCGGCTACTTTTCCCTATCCGCCAACTAAAGGAGGGACTCAGGTTAGGACTTTCAATTTACTTAAAGAACTCAGTAAAAATCATCAAATTACTTTAGTTACCCAAGCTGGTAGCGATGTCCAACCAGATGAAATAGCAGATTTACAAAAGTGGGTGGAAGAATTGCAGCTTTTTCCGCCTCCAAAACAGGCTTCAAGCAGTCTAGTTAATAAAACTCGACGCTTTGGTAATTTTTTACTACAGGGTACACCTCCCAATGTCATGTCATCGTATTGCGATCGCATTCAACAATGGATTGATCAAGCTGTGGCTGACAATAACTTTGACACAATTACTTGCGAACATAGTATCAATGAAATTTATGTGCGATCGCCATGGCGACATAAATTAAAAACCCTGGTAAATATTCATAGTTCTGTATATCGCACCTGTCAGAATCAGTTAGAAACAGGAACTTCAGAACATCCAAAACGCGATCGCCTATATTTACCTTTATTGCGGCGTTACGAACAAAATTTTTGTCAGAAATTCTCTGATATCGTGGTCACCACCGAAGAAGATAAACAGCAAATCTTAGAATTCAATTCTCAGGCTAATATTTGGGTTGTGCCTAATGGTGTCGATTTAACAACTTTTCCCTATCGCCATAGCGACCCTGGGGGACATAAACTAATTTTCTTCGGTGGGATGGACTATATTGCCAATATCGATGCCGCTTGTTTCTTCGCTCAAGAGATATTGCCTAAATTGCAGCAACTTTATCCTAAGACGACTTTATCAATAGTTGGTGCTAATCCTAGCCTAAAAATCCTTAAACTAGCTGAATTACCAGGAATTATAGTCACAGGTCGCGTAGCTGCGATCGCCGATTATCTCCATCAAGCCACTGTCTGCGTTATCCCGATGCGGACTGGTTTTGGCATTAAAAATAAAACTCTAGAAGCTATGGCAGCAGGTACACCTATTGTAGCAAGCGATCGCGGTTTATCAGGCATCGAAGTCGATGATCCATTATTAGCTTTACGAGCAAATACTGTAGACGAATACATCACAGCAATCAGTCGTTTATTTGAAGATGTTGAGTTGAGAAACAACTTATCTTGTAATGCTAGAAATGCGATCGAGCAGGAATATACTTGGTCAAATCTAGCTAATCGTTATGAACAAGTAATAAGTAATAAGTAATAAGTAATAAGTAATAAGTAATAAGTAATAAACCTCTTGCAAAATTAAATTTAGAATCAAAACTAATGCAAGAGGTTTAATGAATATTTGTTTAAGTCCCACTAAAAATGGTCAAAGTAGGGCAAAACATCGTCACTACCCACGGGTTCCTCTAGCCAATTACGACTGGGAAATATGACATCTTCGATCGCAGATACACCAATGGGGCTCCTAACGCCTTCAATGGCAATTACAATATCGTTATAGTCTTCATTTGAGGGGCGATCAAGGCGCTCATCTTCAAAACCCACAATTGTTCCGATGGTGTCGGTTTTAATATTGGCAAATTGGATCTGATTATTATGATTAGCTTCGGACATAGAAAAGAGAGGATCTTGAGAAAGTATTGATTCATGAGCCGTAAGACCTTCTCCTAAAGTTCCGTTGGGAACTAAAACTAAACCAAAAAGTTCTCCCGGGTTCATTTGGAAAGTTTCTTTTCCTTGATATTCTCCTGTATTAAAATCTTGTTCCCAATCTAGTAGAGCATCAAATTTCGCTCCCTCTTCGGAATCTTTCAGTACTATATAACCTTGACTAGTATTGCTCTGCGCTCGATTAATAGCTTCGATAATAAAGGTTTCTGAACCAACATCTTGAGGATTCATCCCTTTTAGACTGAAGATCCCGACTTCTCCTTGATACAAGCCACCATCATAGAGAAAATCAATTATTACCTCTCCAGATGGATCAACTTTAAATACTCCTTCATTAAAAACAGGAGTATTTGTATAATCAATTAGCTGTTTACCCATATCAGTGTTACGCCAGTCACGAGCAGGATTGATATTGCCTGCCAGGGGTGCTAAATTACCGTCTAGTCCTCTTAGTTGCAGGATCAGGTCGTTGTAGTCTCTGTCTGCCTGTTGAATCGGCACATCTTCTAAAGCGATCGTACCAGTGCCATTAACATCCACAAACTCAAACTGATTTTTGGCTGTCCCCAATAAATTTGCTTCGGGAATTGAGAAAAGAGGTAATTTACCAAACTGAAAAATATTACTAGGATTATTCAATGTTGCTTGAACGGTAGTATGCTGCACTAGCATTAGCCCTACCTCATCCCCTGGAGTCATACTAAAGGTTTTGACCCCAGGGTAATTTTGAGGATCGGTATTGAAGTTTGGTTCATAGCCCAAATTGGCAGTAAACCTAGCTCCTTCTAAGTTGTCTTGAATTAAAATGTGACCTTGTTCGGAATTCGTTAAAGCTCTGCGGGCTGCTTCTAGGGCGAACGCAGTAGAGCCTGGAGTAAATGACTCCATTCCGTCAAGGCTAAATACAGCCAATTCTCCCCGAAACCAACCACCATCAAACAGAAAATCGACATCCACCTCTCCACTAGAACCAACTAGTAAAGTTCCAAAATCGTAAGTATACATAAATTAACAACGAACTCTTAGAAAATTTCACTAAATTTATAACTTGTTTATTGATAAAAATTTAATAGTATTTATACGGCTTTTTTGGTGATATTTTTATTTGTTTTCAATCAAAATAAATTGTATTTTTTTTATTTCTAGTAAGTATTTTTGTAAAATAGATTACATTTTATTGGGGAACATAGATAAAACTTTAGTTCCAAAGTGTATTTTTAAGGATTATATGCACTAAAAATTGTATTAATTATTACCTTATTATGTAAAATCAATTATTTTTTTACAATGAAAATCTAGGTATTTTTACCAGGCTAAACGCCAGAAAATTAAGAGCAGATAAGTTAATAAGTTAGAGTACAAGCAAATATATCAAAGCCTATTAAACAAAGGATATTTAGAAAATAATGTAATCTATTTAACGGTACAATTACGGATTTTTATTTTTAAAGAAAATCTTATTGAGTAAATGCTCTGAAGACTCTAAGCAAAATGATTAATTATAAATTACTTAATCAAGATTAATGTTCTTAAAAGATTGATAATTTACGATGGATGTTATTCTTATTTCTTCGACTGGCGGACACTTTACGACATTAGTCAACTTAAAACCTTTTTGGGAAAATAGGCAACATTGCTGGGTAACACAGAAAAGTCATTCAACTAAATCGTTACTTATTAAAGAAAAAGTTTATTGGGCTTATGGTCCTACCAATAGAAACTTAATAAACTTATTTAAAAATTTGTTCTTAGCCTGGAAAGTCATTTCTCAGGAACAGCCAAAATTAATTATTACTACAGGCGCGGGTGAATCTGTTCCTTTTGTAATTATAGGCAAACTCTTTGGCAGTAAGGTCATTTTTATTGAATCTATTACCCGAGTAAAAGATATAAGTCTCTCTGCCAAACTGGTTCTTCCTTTAATTAATCGCTTGTATGTTCGTTGGCCATCGTTACAAGCTAAATACCCCAAAGCAGAACTAATTTCTTTGTAGTTCAGAATAGTTAGAATAATTCGCCAAATTAATAATCTAAGCAAATAGAAGAGCAGAGTATCTGATGATTTTAGTAACTGTTGGAACAGAAAAATTCCAATTTGATCGCCTTATGGTTTGGATTTCTATTCTAGTCAAACAAAATTGGCTCACAAAAAAAATTGTTGTTCAATATGGCAATTGTATGTACTTTCCTGACGGGATTGAAGCACATAAGTTATTACCAGCAGCAGAATTTCAAGAACTTGCCAGATCAGCCGATTTAGTCATTGGACATTGTGGAGAAGGAACGCTTTTATTGGCAGAAAAAATCGAAGCACCTTATATCTTAGTCCCAAGAATGGCTGATCTTAACGAACACGTAGATAACCATCAACTTGAACTAGCTAATCAGTTAGTCGATCTAGGAGTACCGATCGCATTTTCTTTAGAGGAATTATTAGAATTTGTCAGAAATCCAATCCGAGTTAATTTTTCGGTATTAAGTACGTCTGCAATTAATCAAATTTGTGATTCATTAGAGCTATTTTCAATTCCATTATCTTTAACGGATAGAAGACTAACCGTTTTAAACCAATCCTCAATATCAAATGAAATGACCTCAAATGAATTCAAGTCTCACGGAAATCAATTCTCGACTCAAACCAATTCATCCCTCGGTTAAAAATAAGAGCAAACGTTTAATCGATATCATGGGTGCATTACTAGGATTAGCTTTAAGCAGTGTAATTGTAATTGTAGTGGCGATCGCCAGGGTGATTTTCGATCCTGGCCCCATATTCTATAGTCAAATGCGCTGTGGACTTTATGGACGAACATTTCGGATCTGGAAAATTCGCTCGATGGTTGTTAATGCAGACAAGCTCAAGGATCAGATTCATAACGAAGCTTCGGGACCGATGTTTAAAAATGCCAAAGATCCTCGCATTACTTATCTGGGTAAATTTTTGCGTTGTAATAGTTTAGATGAATTTCCTCAATTTTGGAATGTTCTCAAAGGAGATATGAGCCTAGTCGGTACTAGACCACCAACTATTGATGAAGTCCAGTATTACCAAATCCATCACTGGGAAAGGTTGAAGGTTAAACCAGGAATTACTGGAGAATGGCAAGTTTATGGCAGATCCAATATCCAAGATTTTGAAGAAATTGTCAGACTAGATATCCGCTATCAACGTAAGTGGTCTGTTATTTATGACCTCAAGTTAATTTTTAGAACTATTCTGATTGTCATTAATCGGAATGGAGCTTATTAATCAGTAATCAGTAATCAGTAATCATGAAAAAGCTTGGATTAGTAGTAATTGGGCGTAATGAAGGCGAACGTTTGCGTCAGTGTCTTTTGTCGGTAGTCCCTCGACTGGCTAATGTTGTTTATGTCGATTCTGGCTCTAGTGATGGCAGTGTAGAAATGGCGCACTCCCTTGGGGTAAATGTGCTTGAATTGGATATAACGATTCCTTTTACCGCTGCTCGTGCCAGAAACAAAGGATTTGCTCATCTACTACAGATAAATCCTTATATTGAATTTGTTCAATTCGTTGATGGTGATTGCGAGATTGCCCCTCAATGGCTTGAGTCTGCCCTGTTTGAACTTAAGACCCTACCTGAAGTTGCAGTAGTCTGTGGTCGTCGTCGAGAACGCTTTCCCCAAAGATCAATTTATAATCGATTGTGCGATATCGAGTGGGATACTCCAGTAGGTGAGACAGGAGCTTGTGGCGGGGATGCCATGATTAGAGTAGCAGCATTTCAACAAGCTGGAGGGTTTAATCCTCGTCTGATTGCTGGGGAAGAACCAGAATTATGTGTGCGTTTGCGCCAGCGGCAATGGAAAATTTTACGTATCAAATCAGAAATGACTCTTCATGATGCACAAATGACTAAATTTAATCAGTGGTGGAATCGAACCATCAGAGCAGGTCACGCTTACGCAGAGGGTGCTTGGTTGCATAGGAAAAGCGCCGAGAAACACTGGGTTAAAGAAAGTAAAAGTATTTGGTTTTGGGGGCTAATTTTACCCATTTTAGCTATAGGTATGACTTGGTTAACTCAGGGGAGGAGTCTAATATTACTAGGCGCATATCCTCTCCTAATCTATCGCATATATAGCCGAAAAAAACAAAGTTTAAATTCTCAAGACGCTTTAGTGTATGCCTTTTTTTGTGTGATCGGCAAATTTGCTCAGATACGAGGGCAAATTATGTTTCATTCAAGTAGATTTCTGAAGAAGCCTAGTAGGTTAATTGAATATAAAACACAGAGTTAGGTGATCTCTTACTTACTTTAAAAAGAGCAAGATCCAGATTTGTAGTTGAAATCAAGGAGGAAAAATTGAGGTATGATTCAGAAATAAGGCGATCGCTAAATGGGAGCATACTCTTCTACATAATGGGAAAAAACTAGCGAACAGTATCTTCGCGAAAGTAAAAAATGCGATCTGGAACTAGGCTGCGCTTGGTGACACGAACCTTCTATTTCCGCCTAGTTTATTTGGTACTTTATTTCTGCGCAAGTTCCTTATTGGGGGAGTTTTAATTTACTTTGTCTACTGTTCCATAAAACTTATCCATAATTGCTCAAATCAAATAAATTGAGTTGAACAACGGTGTTTACTTCCTGCTTCACTTTTAAGCCATAGGTGTCGGCACTACTATGTCCACAGGCGTTAATTCGGATCGAACCGACCCTACTTACTATCTTGTCTTCTGGAGCTTGTTTGAGATTGAGTGAACTATTCAAATCTCGACAAATATTCAATCCACAAGCGCAGCTATAAAAGCGATCTTTTAACTTAAGATCGCTTTTTTTAGTCTGGCATTTGCTGCACAGTTTACTACTCGGATACCATAGACTAACCGCTTCTACTATCCCTCCAGAGGCTAAAACTTTTTGTTCGAGCAAAGTTTTAAACCGATAGAAACTAGCGTCAGCAATATGAAAAGCTAACTTTTTGTTCGCCATCATGCCTTGAATATTAAGCGTTTCTACCTTGATGTGCTGATATTTTAATGCCAGTTCGGTAGTTAGCTTTTGGAGAAAATCCTCGCGACGATTGGCAATTTTTCGATGTAGCTTTGCAAGAGTTTGTCGGTATAATACCTTTGATTACCTTGACTTCGAGATGGCTTGATTTTGCCCTCTCGCTCCCAACGTCTTAATGTTGATGGTGACTTGCCAATTAATTTGGCAAATTCTTTGACTCGGTACACCAAAACTTATCCGTAGTAAACAACTATAGATAATTATAGCTAAGTTTTTGACTGCTTATGATATCTCTTATAGCGATGATTTTTAGTTAGGTGTTTATTGTTAGTTTCACCTTTAGCCTTAGCTTCAGCTCTTTTTTCTATTACTAGACCTGATAGTCCTCCACTAATCAAAGGAAAAACAGGATTAAACATATCGTTGAGTAAACAATCTAAGATAAATAGTAGCAAGGTTGTGGCTAAAACGGCAGCAGGAGCTACTTTGGGGTCGAACCAAGTTTTGACTGGATAACCTACAAAGCAAAAGCTAATTATTGGTAATATCAAAGAGGTAATCAAACTAACTAAGCCTAATAAACCGTTAATGCCAAAAGCTATAATCCATAAACTATCAGTAACTGCCAGATCTTCAAAGATGCCATGCCAATTTTCTGCGTAAAGACGATTTCTGCCCCAGCCTCCCCAACCAAATAGTAGTTTGTTTCGTGCATGTTCTGCCAGAAGTGCTTCATTATTAAATCTAAACTCTAAAGATTGCGATCGCTCTGGATTAATTACCTTCCCCACAAAAGAAACAATCCTCTCACTATCAAAGTGTCCTGTAGCCGAGGTATATAGGTAATAAATAATTCCGATAATTAATAAGAATAAAAATAATCGACTGTGCAACCATTTAGCTGAAAATAGAATAATTAAACCATAAAGTAAATAGCCATAAGCTCCAGTAGATCTGCACCAAATAAAGGTTAAAGTAATTAAGATTACCCATCGTTCGATAGGAATATGCCAAATAGTTGATAGTGTTTTAGATTGCCACAGCCAAAATGCAACTAGTGTCACCATCATCATCCACATTCCCACCATCAAACCATGTTCCATAAACACCATCGGTCGATAGCCTCCTAAACGGTAAGATTGTGCAATACCCGAAGCATGGGGATAGTAACCATATAAGATGTTGTGGAGTTGGGGACTCATGCGACCTTCATAGAGGCATAGAGGAACATAGAGTAATCCACCTTTGATAAGGTTGAGGGCTAATTCTCGCTGTGCAGCCAGATTATTTAAATAGAACCGACCTAGAAAATAAGGCAGTCCCCAGGTTACAGCCTGAGTGATGGCTTCATTGATTCCATCGTAAAAACCCAAGCCATTAGTCAGGGAGGAAAAAATGGGACAGATGCACCAAATTAGCATTGGTAAATCGCTCCAGCCTGGTTTAAACTCTCTCAAGCGTTGAGAGTCATGAATGACAATAGCTAGTACAATGCCATAGCAGGTAGCTACCATTCCTTCATAGTCTGGGATTAGGGGTAAAGGAAAGCCAGCGCGCTGGGGCAAAAAGAGTAATCCCCCGATAAAACTGACGATGACTGCCTTGCGGGGTCCATAAATTGTAAATAGGTAAAAGACAATAGGCAACCAGGCAATCATTACTAGTTTTGCTTGAATACTCATCAAATTAAATGGGTCTGAAATCCCAAGCCGCTAAAGTGTCGTCCGATCAGGATAAAGGTAATTAAGCCTATAAGTAGTAAAGTTGTTTGAACATCTTGAGCGATCGCCGTTAGTCTTTCTCGCCATAGACCATAGGTAACTACTAGATAAAAAGGAAAATCATTACAAGCCACGACAATTACTGCCCCAGGCACTCCCCATAAGGAAAATCCCAGGGGCAAAACGATCGCCATATAGCAGAATTTGAAAAAGTTACCCCAAGCAGCATAAAGTGGTTGACCAATCGCCAACAAAGCGGGCGACATAGTTGCGATCAGTAGATTTGGCCAAATACCTAAAGCGAGAATCGGCAACATCCAGGCAGCATCTTCATATCTGCGGTCATAAAGTCCCAGAATCAAAAAATCGCCAAAGCCTACCAGAATTGCTAATAAAGGTGTCGCTACTAGCAGAATAAGCATTCGTTTATGTAGGATTTTTTGGCGTAGCTCTGATCGTGGAAGACTCACCTGCCGAGAAATCACAGGAAAAATAACTTGATTACCAATCTTCATCATTACCATTTTGGGCAACTCAGCAAAGATTAAGGCAACATTATAGATGCCCAGAAGCTGAAAGGTAAGAAGTTTGCCTAAAATAAGGCGATCGCTCTGGGCTGCTAGAAAGGTAATGGCAGTGGAGACAAAGATCCACTTACCAAAAGCAAAAATATCGGCGATCGCTTTTTGTTCCCAAGCAAGACGATTATTACTGCCTGGAATTAAGCGATGACTAAGAATCATTTTTAGAGATTCTGATACCAAATTTCCTGCCACCAAAGCCCAGATAGAGCGATGAAACCAAGCCCAGGTCAGCATGACACAGAGGGAGCATGACTGAATACCCAACTCGAATAGAGTTAATTTACCCAGATTAATGCGACGCTGAAAAGTAAATAACGCAGTCGAGTTAAATCCTGAAATTACGGTGGTAAAACCCACAATGGGGATCAGCCAACTCAGTTGAGGCTCACCATAAAACCGAGCCACAGGGAAAGCCAACAACAAGCAGCACAGCCACAACAGAAATCCCCGAATTATCTGGAGAGTCCAGGCACTATTGAGAAAATCTGGTTCATCTCCGCGATCATGTTGGATAATGCTGGGGGCAATACCAATGTCGGAAAATAAGATTAAGCCTAAAATGAAAATATTAACCAATGCCATCAAGCCAAACATTTCGGGGGCAAGAAGGTGCGTAAGACAGAGATTTGCACCCAATCGCAGACACTGACTAGAGCCGTAGCCAATCAAAGTCCAGACTGTGCCACGTATAGCCAGCTTTTTTAAGGTGAGTGATGACATTGTGTTATCTATTTACAGGAGTTTTACTGTCATTTTGAACATGGTTGTCAAGAGGTGTCAGTACAGGTACGGAAACTATAGAATTGCCATAATGCAATAACGTCGCTAATTTAAGAGCTTCTTGTTTAACATCATGGTGTTGGGCTACTCGCTGTATTCCTACTTGACCCATTTGTTCTAGCTCGGCTACTGGCAACTGTAAAGCAGTCCGCATCTTATTTGTTAAAGCTTCTACTGAACCTGCGGAAACCAACCAACCACATACCCCAGGTTCTACTAATTCTGGTATGCCCGCTACATAGGTGCTGATAACTGGACGACCAAGAGCCAATGCTTCCATAATTACCACTGGTAAACCTTCGGCAAAACTAGGTAAGACCATTGCTCTCGAAGCCAGGATATGTTCCTTTACTTGGGAGTTATTAGCCCAGCCAGTAATTTCAATCTGATCTTCAATACCTAATTGAGCGATCATCTCTTCAATTTCAGTCCTAAGAGGCCCGTCTCCTACTAAAACTAATTTAAAATCTAATCCTTCCTGAGCCAATCGAGCTGCTGCTTCTACTAAAAGTAATTGACCTTTTTGCTCGCACAAGCGACCCACACAAACCAACTGAGGTCGATCTGGAATCGGCTGATAAGGAGCATTTAAAAACATTTGATCCAAACCGCAGTGAATTACATGAATTTTTGACCACTCCGAGCGATCGCACCAACGATATAGCTGACTTTTGCCAAAAGAGCTAATTGCCACCACAAATTTAGCCCGCTTAATTTTTTCGGACAGTGCTAGCCCTGTAGCTGAATCAAATTCTTTGGGTCCATGAACTGTAAAGCTATAAGTAGGGCCTCCTAAAACACGACACAGCATAGCTACCGCAGCGGGATTGATGCCAAAGTGAGCATGAAGATGGGATATTTCTCGCTCTTTAAACCACTTAACTAGTAAACAAGCCTCCGCTAAATACATAAGATTTCTTAACAGCCCGCGATCTGAACCCCAACCAATCTGACAAGTTAACTTGAAAGCCTGAAGAAAACGAAATGGTCTAGATAGTGCTAACCGTAGTGAGTTTAAAAGAAGACTGACTTTAGGAGTATCCAGAACAATCTTGGTTTTGGCCAACTCTGAGATGTCTGCCCTATCGACTAACTCCGAAGCACAGGAGCGAATCGAAAAGCGATCGACATTTATGCCCATTTCTTCTAACGCAGCAATTTCTCGGCGCACAAAGCTATGACTAACTTTAGGATAATAGTGAACTAGATAAGCAATTTTCATGGGTTAACTCTAAAAAAATCTAATTGAATAAACTAACAACTAACAACTAACGACTAATTAGTTTTTCCTGGCTATTCCACTGTGAGTGCATGGAATATCGAGCGATCGCGTCTTGATAAATATCGAGCATGGTATCTACTTTTACTTCCCAATCAAAGCGTTCAATAATGCTCTGATGACCAGCTTTACCCATTGTTTGTCTCAATTCTGGCGATTTTGCCAGTTTCAGCATGGCATTGGCTAAATTCAGAACAAATAAATCGGGGGTTTTGGGTTCGACGAGAATGCCACAGGAGTCATCTAAATAATCGGTTGGGCCTCCCCACTTGGTAGCAATTACGGGGATACCCATCGTCATGGCTTCTAAGACTACCGCTCCACCACATTCATAGAGACTGGGAAGCACCATCACATCGGCAGATTGTAATCTCTGAGCGCAATCTGACTGAGATAGAAAACCTGTAAAGTTAACTAGGAATTTGTTGTCTGAATTTAGCTGCAATTCTTGCGCCAAAGTTTCTAAATCCGAGCGTTGCTCGCCGTCACCAATAATTTCTAACTCCACTGGCATTTGTGCCGACAAATATTTAAAGGCTCTCAGTAATAGATCCACTGCTTTCCATGACACTAATCTGCCCACGAAAACAAACCTAACTGGTCGAGTATGTTCTGTTGATTCTGCTAAATTGACTGGTTCTTGAGTGCGATCGCATTTTGGTTTCCAGATTGATAGATCGACACCATTTTCAACTATTTCGATTACTTTCCCAGTAATACCTTTGGGCAGTGAGTCTTTAGTACGTTGATTAGCAACTAAAATAGTTGTTGCTTTGCGCTTGCCAGGAATTAGAGTGTTAAATAAGTTGGCAAAAAGACGACCTGTTTCTACTCCCAGATTAACTAACCCATTTTCTCGACAGAAGCCTGGAGGATATTTCATGCCGCCATTCATTGGTCCTATTACCACTGGCGCACCCATCTCAAAGATAGTAGAAGGCTCTTTGGGTGAAACTAAGATCGGTTGGTGAATAATATCAACGTTTTGCTCTTGGACAATTTTCTTGGCTAAGTAACGCTGACTGATTTGGGTTAGCGATCGCAAAACCAACCCGAAAGTAAAATCTGCTATTCTCTTGGGCAAAAACTGGCTACAGTGCCACAGCCAACGATGCCAGATAGTATCCGAGATAAAATACAGGCGATGGCGATCGCTCTCAAACAAAGATTCTAATTCTTCGCGAGTCCTTTCGTGAACAATTAACCAGGTTTCAATACCTCGTTTTCGCAAAACTCGAAAATAGTGCAACGGTAATGCTGCTTCCCCTCCATACTTAAGGGATGCGTGTTCGGCAACAATCAATACCCGAAGATTATTCATATTTAGTAAATAATTAATTAGTAATCACTTTGGCGGGAATGCCGACTGCTGTTTTCCCTGCGGGTATATCTGCCAAAACCACAGCATTGGCACCGATATTTACGTCATCGCTGATCGCAATATTGCCGAGGATTTTTGCTCCTGCCCCAACATTGACTCTCGCTCCTAGTTTGGGAGTATCCAAGGGACTATTTAGATGTCGATTGCCAATTGTTACCCCCTGGCGGATAACACAATCATCCCCAATAGCAGAATATCCATGAACAACAATGCAGCTTTGATGTTCGATAATTACCCGACGACCAAGTTGCACAGTATAGGGCAGATCGATTCCATAACTATTGCGGATTTTGCGATAGAGGAATTTATAGATCATGCTAAAAGGAATACGTAACAGTTTTGGTTTAAGCCTCATCCTCCAGACTCCAAAACGCTGTACTGCTACTGCCCTAAATCCTGGTTTTGTCCAATCCCTTCCATGAGCAATCCAGTCTTCTTTTATTTGTTGCCATAATCTCAAACCATCGTTTTCTGAAGTACGGATACTCTCTACTAAATTAAGTTGTGCGGTCATAAAACAATAAAATCCCAACTAAAAAACAGCGAACAAGTAACCAATAACTAATGACTACTTCTCAGCAGTACACTATTACCAAAGAAATCCTTAAATAAATGAGGTGGATCGTTATCTGGCTTATGCTGAAGGAATCGGCGACATCTCCATAAAGCAAAACTCAGCAACCAGAGCAGATCAGTCAAAGCAGTATAAAACCAACCATGATTTTTGAGGAAATATCTTCGTCTAGAATCAAACCAATATTGGGGTAAACGCTTCGGAGGAATTTTAGTATTGGTTACTCCCGAACTTTGTCCTACTAGATGCACTACTCGGCTTTGTGGGACATACCAACAACTCCAGCCCGACTTATGAGCCTGTAAACACAAGTCGACTTCTTCGTAATACAAAAAATATGCTTCATCCATCAAGCCAGCAGTTTCCAAGACTTGGCGACGTACAATCATACTTGCTCCTGCTACCCAATCTGTTTGACAAGGAGTTGAAACAACAGCAGGTGCAATAATCCACTTGGCTAGTAATTTAGATACTATTCCCAGACGTAAGGCAGAATCCAACTCACTCAATAGGGTATGAAACCGAAAAGCTGAACACTGAGGACTACCATCAGGATCTTCTAACCGACTTCCAGCAATCCCCACTTGAGGATTGTCTTCCATAAAGTCTACTAATACCTTAAGCGATCGCTCTCGAACTAGTGTATCAGGATTAAGCAGCAGGAAATAAGCAGGGGGATTGCTCGAATTTAAAACAGAGCGCATGATTAAATTATTGCCAAAGGCAAAGCCCCCATTGTGTTCTGAAGGCAAAACAGAAGCCCAATCACTCCAGCCTGCGGTTTTAATCGCACTTTCTATTTGTTCTACCGAGCGATCGCCTGAATTATTGTCAACCACGACAACTTGTGTACCTGATAAAGATTGAACTTCAGCAACTAAAGAATGCAAACAGTTGATAGTTAATTGGGGCGTACAGTAATTTACTATTACTATCAATAAAGTTGGCGATCGCTGTGATTGATTTTGAGATGACATAGACAGAAATAATTTTTCTTGAATCGGAAGATTAATTAAGATGATTGGCAACTATACCCAAGGTAGGTAAGCGAAAAGCATTGATTTGATTCACGGCTTCTTTAACCAAAGATTGACGAGTTTTGTTCACTCCCACTACCATCACAATGCCGTCGGTTTGAGCCGTCAGGAAACTAACGTCTGGAGAATCCAAAAAATGAGGAGAATCGTAAATAATCAAGTCGTAATCTACTGATAAGTCTTCCATCAGGTGCTGCATCTTAGTAGACCCAAGTCTTGTCGAACCTCGATCTTGCAAAACATCAGCAGTCAAGATATATAAATTATCAATTTCTGGCACTTGATAAATAACTTCTTCGCGAGTGGATGTGTTACCCGATACACTGCTTAATCTTTGAGATTGAGGTGATTTTAATTGGGTAGAAAGTAGAGGTTTTTCTAGATTGGCATCAACTAATAAAACCCGCTTTCCTTCCGCAGCAGCAGTTTTAGCTAGTTGTAAAGCAACTGTAGACTGTCCATCTTTTGGTTCTACAGAGCTAACCACTAAAGAACTAACGGGGTTATCCGCATAGAGAAAAGTAAGCTCTGCATAAAGAGAGTCAAAGGATCTGAGAAATAAAGATTCTCGCCTATTATTATGAGTTTCGACCAAAGCTAAAGCACTAGATCCAGGATTGGTATTAGGTAAAGCCTGAAAGCGATCGTCTACTGGAATCTCGCCTAAAAGAGGTAACAACAGTAAATCTTGAATATCCTCGGCAGTGTAAAAGATATCTCGCCATTTTTCCAACAATAATGCTGTACCCATTCCTAAAATCATTCCTACCATTACCCCTAAAGCTAGCTTTTTAGTTCGATTTGGTGGAAAAGCCAGGGGTTGATCGTCAGCGTCGCGAATCAGGTCTACTTTGCTTAATAGTTTCCAAGGTACGTCTTTTTGGGCAGATTCAACCAGTAGTGTTTCTCTTTGAGTCAAGAGTTGGTCTAATATTCGACTAGTTAAAGCTAACTGTTGTTCCAATTGTTTATACTGACGGGCGACCACTGGCGACTGTTGAGCTGGTTTTTCTAAGGTTTGCTTGCTTGTTTGCAAAGAGCGATCGCGAACTTGTAAGACTTTAATTTGATTATGGGTATCTACTAATTTTTGAGTCAATTCCAGAATAGACTCATTTTGATAATTGAGTGCCAAAACATCATCAGCTGCTGAAATTGAATGCTGCTTTAAAATAGGCTGCGTCTTCTGTTGAAGTAATGCTAAAAGGTTACTTTTGTCTTCTTTTAAAGTTAAAACGTGAGGACTTTTAGCCGTAAAACGGGCTGATTCAGCAGCAATTTCCCCTTCTATTTTTTGCAGTTCCCTCAGTAATTCTCGATGGTTGGGATTTTGATTGAGAGCTAATGCTGCTACCGCTTGTTTAGGAGTCAGGTTTAATTGTTGCTCCAAAGTACTAGCAAGGCTTTCTAATTCAAGTAACTCACTCTCGTTGGCTAATTTTTGCTTACCAAGATCGTCAATTTGAGCAAATAATTCTTGACCCCTTTGGCTAGGATCGATCAAATTATAATGTTGTTGTAACTCCTGTTGACGATCTTGCACATCTGCGACTCGCTGCTCCAATTCAGGCAACCGTTCGTCTATGAATTTGACACCAGCATTGATACTATTTTGTCTTTCTTCTAAACTGTATTGTAAATATTGATTCGCCGTTGCTTCGGCTACCGTCTGGACAATTTGCGGATTTATCCCTTCATAGGTAACTTCAAAAATTTTAGTCCCATCATGTATACTAGGACCAATCGTAATACGCTCTACAGTTAATTTTTCTCGTAATTCTTCGTTAATAAGAGATACTTTTGTTCCTGGAAGTTTAGTCTTAATTTCTTGGGCAATCTTGGATAAGATCAAAGAGCTTTTTAATATTTCTAATTGGGTTGGATAGTCCAAATTAAACAAATCCCCATCAGGTAATCCTTCAGTGCGTGTCAGGGTAGAGGCTTGACTTAACCTAGCTGTGGAATTGCTCGGTTCTAGCAATACGCGAAAACTACTTACATATGTATTAGGATCTTTTAAACTAAGCAATAAAGCTGCCAAGGTAGTAAGGCTAGTAAAGCTAATAACCAAGAAAGCTTTTCGTCGCAAAGTTCTCAAATAGGGACTAATAGTTGATGCAAATTCCTGCAATTACTTAACTCCTGTCAACTAGAAAATTCTATTTCTTCAAAAACATCAATTTTTTTTAATTTAAACATCAATAAGTAATATTGTCAGTTTTTCTTTTTATTTCTGACCAGTAGTTTTTTAGTTTCTATTTAATATTCATTTTTCTTTCAATATTTTTAATTCTTTTGTACTATATTGGCATGGAAAAAGTGGTTTTAAAATAGAAGAAAATACCGCAACTAAGTAAGATTACAGCTAAATTACTTGTATTAATTTTACGACTTTGAAAAACCCGTAAATATACTATTATTTTTGACTAAAAGATTGGGCTATAAATCTTCTTGAAGTACAAAAAAAAAATATAGTCATTCCAATTCAATTTATGGATAAAATTCCGTTTATCTATGTCTTGTACAGTGGAAACCTATATGGCACTGAGCGCATGACCATCAATACCGCTAAAGGATTATGTCATGAGCATTCATCTATTATCTTGACTCCAGAAGGATTGGTTTTAGCTGAAGCAATTTCTCACGAAATTACTACCAAATGTTTTGCAAATAATTGGAATTTAATCCGTTATCTAAAATCTTATCTAGTTCAGCATCAGAAATTAGTTTTTGTCACTACTAGTGTTTCTCAATCAATTTTCATTATGCTGTGCAATCTTTTCTACCGTCGCCAAATAATTCATTTACATATGGTTCACGGTGGTACGGAAGAAAATATAAGTTACGCCCGCAAATCATTACTCAACAATCTGCCAGTGAAATTGATTGCAGTCTCAAATTATGTTCGAGAACGTCTTGAAGTTCATGGAGTAAATCCCCAAAAAATTAAAGTAATTGAAAATTTTCTGTTGACATCTGAGATCGAGAAAATACCAAAACGTCCACCCTTTTACAAGCCAGGGATTACTCAGGTTATTGTCGTCTCTCGTCTTGACCCTATTAAAAGGATCGATTTTTTATTTGATGCTTTAGATTCTTTTCCTCAGCTAGATAGTCTGCAATTTTGTGTTTTTGGTTTTGGCAGGGATATGGAGAAACTGAAAATAAAGGCTAGGGCAAAATATCCCCAGGTGAAACTAAAAGGCTTTTCTCGGGAGGTATTTAAAGCAATGGCTAATTCAGACTTACTACTCCATCTTTGCCCAGTTGAACCTTTTGGACTGGCGATTTTAGAAGCGATGGCTGTTGGCTTACCAGTTCTTGTCCCTAACCAAGGAGGCACAAAAACTTTGGTAGAAAATGGCATATCTGGATTTCAGTTCCATGCTAATGACCAACAAGATTTGGCACAATGCTTACTCAAACTTCAGCAAACTTCTCCTAAATTATTAAACTCCGTCGTTAAGAATGCTAAAAAAAACCTCGAAAGCCAATATTCAGAACTTAAAGGAATTAATGCTTATCGTCAGTTGATAAATTTTGGCTGACGTGAATTTAATTATAGCGATGCCGAACGCAATCGCGCTACGCTGCAAACCCACCATCATTACTAAACACAATGTTCCTATTTATTGAAACTATCCTATTGATAGTTGCATTTGCCCTGTTAATTCCCAGTACAGTCCTTTTTATTGAATGTCTGGCTGCCTTTGTTCCTAAATTTTCTAAGTAGAAGGATCGATTAAATGAACTCAAATAAGATTGCTGTTGTGATACCTGCCCATAATGAGGCGTTGAGTATTGGAAAAACTTTGACAACTTTATTGCCACAGTTGACTCGTGAAAATCGTATTGTTGTGGTAGCTGATAACTGCACAGATGAAACTGCGGCGATCGCTAGACTTGTTGGAGAGAATTTTGAAAAATTTGATTTAACCGTCTTAGAAAGAAAAGACCCTGAGCAATTGGGAAAAGGTTATGCTTTGGACTACGGTATTAGATTTCTGGAGTCAGATCCACCATCAGTAGTAGTCTTAATCGATGCTGACTGTATAGTTCATCCAGGAACAGTACAGCGACTTAGCGAACTAGCTTTGAGTTCTAGAAGGCCAGTACAAGCTACTTATCTTCAAGATCGACCTGCTAATCCCACCCCCAAGGACGCTATTTCCGCCTTAGCCATTTTAGTGAAAAATTTTGTTCGTCTACAAGGTTTAGCTCGACTTGGTTTACCTTGTTTGCTTTATGGCACTGGCATGGCTTTTCCTTGGTCAATAATCTCTAGCGCATCTTTAGCCAATGGCAACATAGTTGAAGATATGCAGTTAGCTATTGATCTGGCGATCGCTGGACATCCGCCTCTATATTGTCCAAAAGCAAAGGTAACAGGAATGCTGCCTCAAGGAAGGCAAGCTATCAAAACTCAAAGAACTCGCTGGGAACATGGTCATTTACAAACCCTATTCAGCCAAGTACCACGACTGCTAGAAGCAGCCGTTAGTCAAAGACGTTTTGAACTGCTGATTCTAGCTTTAGATTTAGCAGTTCCACCTCTTTCATTATTAGTCATGGTCTGGGGCGCAACTACAGCAATGGCATTACTGTTAGGAATTTTAGGAGGTGCCTGGATTCCCACCTTAGTCTTAGCTGTTACAGGGTTACTAATTTTTACTTCCATAGTTGGATCTTGGGCGAAATTTGGACGTAAGACCATATCTGGCTCGGTACTTTTAGCAATTCCTCTCTATGTTCTCTGGAAAATTCCCTTATATATAGCTTTTCTGGTCAAACCTCAAAAGCAGTGGATCAAAACTAAGCGAGATAAGTTGCCCAAGCAAAATTTTGAAATATCTTAAGTGTTGATAATTTTATGGGTAATAATCTTTCTGTAATTTCTCAACCGATCTTTTTAGTTGGTGCAGAGCGTTCTGGTACTACTTTACTCAGGTTAATGCTCGATCATCATTCTAATATTGCTTTTCATGGTGAGTTTGAGTTTGTAGTTGATTATTTTCGGGGTGATAATTATCCATTGCTTGATGATTATTATGAACATTTAGCTATAGATCGCTTGTTTCAAAGCAGTGATTTTGAAATAGATCATAATCTCAGCTATCCTCAGCTAGTTAATAGTTTTTTAGTTCAAAAACGAGAAAATACAGGAAAGTATTTGGTTGGTGCGACAGTTCACCGTCATTTTGATCGCTTACTACAGATTTGGCCTGATGCTAAGTTTATTCATATCGTTCGCGATGGCAGGGATGTGGCTCAATCCTGTATTAAGATGAATTGGGCTGGTAACATTTGGACTGCAAGCGATCGCTGGATAGAAGTTGAACAATTATGGTCGCAGTTAAAAACAACTATCTCCCCCGATAGATACATTGAAATTCGTTACGAGAATCTAATTACCCAACCCGAAGCCACCCTAACTGATTTGTGTAACTTTATGGGGACAAATTACGATCCCACTATGCTTAGTTATTCCCAGACTACCACCTACGATTTACCCGACCCCAAACTCTTGTTCCAATGGAAACGTAAATTATCCCGTCGGGAAATTCAGTTAATTGAAGCCAAAATTGGCAATCTGTTAATCAAATATGATTACGAACTGAGTGACTTTCCTCCATTAACCCTTAATTATGCGATCAAGCAAGCACTTAAATTACATAACAAACTTGCCTTGATTCAAGGTCGAATCAAGATTTATGGCTTACCTTTAATCCTTTCGAGTTTCTTGTCGAAACTTCTCGAACTCAGACAATGGCAAAAAAACATTCAATTGCAATTCAACAACATTGATACGGCGAGATTGAAGTAAGGAGTCATGCAAACGGAAATTTCAGCATACAAATTAACTGGAAAGGGGTCAATCCCCTTGGACGTATTAAAATTATGGTTACTTTTGCCACAGGAACTTTTACCGTCGATGCTGACGGTGGAATTGAAGTTAATTATCTGTTTGATGGTGGTTGGTTTCGAGGAGAATTGGCCGTATTTAGCCTCAAAGGGATGGAGTCATTTACTCCAGGGTCAAAAGAATTTATCAAAGAAGCTGCCCGTAGAGCTTTAACAAATTCCGAGCAAGGTCGCATTTTAGTTCAAGATGAGCTAGAGGGAGCTAAATTTAATGCTCCGCTAGCCTGGGAACGAGATTTTGATACGGGAGAGTATCTAGGAGTTAAAGCCTTTAATCTGACTCCAGGGGATGAAGTGGCACTAATGCTGGTGCAGCATACGACTGTGCAAAAAACTTGGCAGAATCCCAATCAGATTTCTCAGTTTGGTAAAATGCCGATCTTTTCCATCCCAGAAGCTAATCCCCGTACTTCATCAGCTGCTGGATTTGAGTTTGTAGACGTTGATGGTAGCGGCAAGATCGCCTTGGAAGATGTGCCAATTCAACAGGCAGACAAGGATTACAATGACATGATCGTTGATTTGCAAGGATTAGAAAGTAATTTGTCGCCCCTCGCCAAGGAGATCAATCCGAATCGCGACTGGAGAGAAAACCTAGTTTTATCTGATGGGGAACTACGTATACTATCAGACGATGGTCTGGTAATGCACCTAAAGCTTGACGAAACGCAGAAAAAGCAAGCAGAAGATTCAGCTCCCGAAGGCAACAACAACCCGGGAAGATTACGCTATGGGGCGAAATTTCATGATGGTGTAGTGGATTTTGATGGCAAAAACGATCTGATCGAAGTCAAAGATTCTGCTGATATCAATACTAGTACCTATGCTAAACGCACTGTTTCCCTATGGTTCAAGGTTGATGATAAAAATATTGGCGATCGCAAGCAAATTATTTATGAAGAAGGCGGGGTTCAAGGAGATAATGCCGGACTTAATATCTATCTTGAAAATGGTCTTTTATACTTTGGTGGCTGGAATCAAAAAAACGGCAATTGGTCGGGGACTTATTTATCTAGCGATGACATCACCTCTAATACTTGGCATCATGTAGCCTTGGTTCTAGATGCCCAACCAGGAGTTAATAGTTCCCAGCCCAAAGCTTTGGTCGGTTATCTAGATGGGGTAAAAATAGGCGAGGGAAATGGGATGCAGCTAGAGTCTCATGCCGATGATATTGGCATTGGGGGGTTAAACGAAACTACCAAATTCCATGATGGGGTGACTCAAAAAAATAGCAAACATACTTTGAAGGGGAGTCTAGATAATGTTCGGGTCTATAACCGAGCTTTTAGTTTTGAAGAAATTTCGTTGTTATTCAATCCTAACCATGACCCTACAACAGCAAATGATGCTGTTTTAACGGTAGCTAATCACGAAGTTACTCTACTGGGAGCGAATTTATTAGAGAATGACACCGACTTAGATCGAGATCGCTTAAGTATCACAGAAGTAGCCAATGCCGTTAACGGCACCGTAACTTTAGATCAAGAGGGTAACGTCCTCTTTCAGCCAGGGTCAAACTTTAGCGGTGATGCCAGCTTTGAATATACGGTTAGTGATGGTCATGGTGGAATTGATACAGCGACAGTTGCTGTGACTGTACTCCCAGGCACAGAGCCGCTTCCTTTGGGGACTAATCTGCACCGTTTGGCTGCCTGGTCGCCACAATTCCCCTACCTCAATGCTTTTAAATCTGCTCAACGGTGGATTGCCCAAGATTGGGGCGCGACTCCCAAAGCAACAGGAGGATATGAGTATATTTGGGACACGAAAGAGTTTGACCAATTAGAACTCGATGAACATGGCTGGGTTAAGTCTTTGCCCGCACCAGAAGAGGCTCCCCAATATACCAGTGTTGCTACCTTGATGTTTCGGGATGTGGGAGAATATCCCGCAGGTAAATACGTGGTTTTCTATAAAGGAGAAGGCACTATTGAATATGGTCTTGATGCGACAAAGGATCTATCTGCTTCTACTCCAGGCAGAGATGTAATTAATGTAAATCCTTCTAATGCTGGGGTTTTATTACGCATTACCGAGACTGATCCTAATGATACGGGGAACTATCTGCGAGATATTCAAGTTTTACCAGAAGAGTATGAATATGCTCACGACCAGACATTTAACCCAGAGTTTCTCGAAAAAATTCAGCCTTTTAATACCCTGCGTTTTATGGACTGGATGGCGACTAATAACTCTCAACAAGGAGCATGGAGCGATCGCCCTACCCCCGATAGTAATATTTTCTCTGGCGAAATAGCTTCCTTAGAATCAATGGTGGAGTTGGCTAACCGTACCGACACCGATCCTTGGTTTACTATGCCCCACATGGCGACAGACGAATACGTGACTAATTTTGCTCAATACGTCAAGGATAATCTTGACCCCGAACTTAAAATTTACGTAGAATATTCCAATGAAGTTTGGAATAGTGATTTTGCTCAAGGCTGGTGGATAGAAACCCAAGGAAAAGAGAAATTTGTAGATTCAAACACCGGTAATTTTGGCCGACGAATGGATTGGTTTGGTGAGCGTACCACCGAAATTACCCGAATTTGGGATGAAGTTTTTGGTACGGACCCTGAGCGCGTGATCGGCGTATTAGGAGCGCAGGCTGCTAACTCTTGGACAGCCAAAAGACCCTTACAGTATGCTTGGTCGGACGATCCTTTATCCCATGAAGAATATGGCATAGATGCGATCGCGATCGCGCCTTATTTTGGTAGCTATATTGGCAATCCCAAGTATGAAGCAGAGATTGAAAGCTGGATTGATGATGAAGAATCCAACCTTGCCTTAGATAATCTGTTTAAGGAAATAACTCAGGGAGGGGTATTGAGCGATGCACCCAACGGAGGAGCTTTACAGCAAGCCTACAACTGGACAATTGGTTATGCAGCCTTGGCAAAACAACAGGGTTTAGAGCTACTGAGTTATGAAAGCGGTCAGCATCTCAACGGAACTAATGGGGTAGAAGAGAACAAAGCAATCGGCGATCTATTGATTGCAGCCAATAGAGATCCACGCATGGGAGCAATCTATCAAGAATACTACACTACCTTGCATGAGTTGGGGATCGATTTGTCGATGAATTATACTGATGTCAGTCGTTACAACCAGTGGGGTAGTTGGGGGATTTTAGAAAATATTAGTCAATCGGACTCGCCCAAATACAACACTCTGAAAAATCTTACTACTAAAGTTATTGATGACCTCCCACCCCAACTAGGCGCATTTAACAGCAATCTTTCTAATCTAAATCTTCTGCTAGAAGATGATGCTCTCAACTTGAATCTTAACTATACCGATGTTGGTCTGACTGATTATCACACAGTGGAAGTTGATTGGGGAGATGGTAGTCCAGTCGATCTAGAAGAACAAGAACCTCTTTTGGGGGATATCGGCAAGATATCAGCTACGCATACTTATAGCACCGAGGGAATTTATAAGCCTGTGGTGAGCGTTACCGACGATGACAATCTTACTAAGAGCAAGTCTTTATCTGTCACAGTAGTCAAGAAAATAGCGATCAATTGGAATCCTGACTCAAATGACTCATCCATCAATCTTTCAGGAAATGGCAACATCAAAGTAGCTATTTTGGGGACAGAAAATTTCCACCCTGCTACCATTGACCCCACTACGATTCGAGCAGATGATCGCCAAGATACCTTACTAGACGATCATGACGTTAGTGCGATCGGTAATAGCTTTAGACTAATAGATACCAACGGTGATGGGTTTCAAGATTTGGAAGTTACCTTCCGAAAATCCAACTTAGGAACTGTTATTGAAGAAAACTCTGAACCATTTATCAGCGATCATCAGATTTATTTATTCGGTAGTAGTTCCCAACTAGACAGCGGTTTTTTCTTTGGCGTGGAGCGGGCAAATTCGCTTTTATGAAATGGATTGAAATAGCAGGAATACAATTACCTGACAGTCCAGAAGAGGATGAAATACCTGAGATTACTGAGTACGAGACTTCGACATTATTTAGCTCGCTTGCATCGCAAAACTTTGTGCTATTCTAAGTCTTTGAACGCTCTTTCGTCGCGCATTCTCCTTCTAAATCTTTGATTTAGGGGGAGAATGCGACGACCAGGGTTTAAGTAGGTGAGTCTTGAGACTTGATATACTTCTTAATCACTTCTAATGGTGCGCCTCCTGTAGAAATAACACAATAAGCTCCTGTCCAGAAAACAGGCTTGTGATCGAACTTTTGTAAGTGCGCCTGATAGTCTCTCCGAATCAAGCGACTGGACACAGTTTTAAGTGTATTAACTAATCTAGAAGGCGCAACGTCTGGATACATCTCTACCAACAAATGGCAATGATCTTCTTCTCCGTTAAAGCTAGTTAACTCGCATTTTTGGTTCTCGCACAACCGCTTAAATATTTTTTCTAGATCATAAAGTATCTCTTTTGTTATCACCTTGCGTCGATACTTAGTCACAAAAACTATATGTACGCTAAGTCGATAAACACATCCTCTAGCTTTATTTAGACTGTTGTTTTTCATGATGCACTAAGTTATAATTCTCTCATAAGTATAACCCGTCGTGTTACTTTTAGACTTTATCCCAGTAAGACTCAAAACGAGAAGCTTCATTACTGGCGCAAGCTACACAAGCACTTGTACAACGCTTGCGTTAGTCATAGAAGCACTCAATACAAACAATTTGGTCAGTCAGTAAATTACGGGTGAACGAAAAAAGGTGTGGGAGAGGGAGATAAGGTTAGCGTAAATAATACGATAACTAAGCTGGAGGTAATTTAAAATCACTCGCAGGTTCTGTTAGCTTCTTCGACCAAATCTAAT
>Ga0114940_10000172_pt1 | contig 39837 bp, 35 predicted proteins | sample ColdCreekSource_FD_87195 | JGI IMG/M metagenome (GOLD analysis project Ga0114940, IMG submission 87195) | Groundwater microbial communities from Cold Creek, Nevada to study Microbial Dark Matter (Phase II) - Cold Creek Source | ecosystem: Environmental > Aquatic > Deep subsurface > Groundwater ...
AGCTTAACAAGATCTTCTTGACGGTAGTCATCTAGCTCATAGTTAAACGATCCATAGCCGCTGGTAACGCTCTTGAGCTGGTCGTAGAAATCGGTAAGTAAGTTAGCCAGTGGAGCTTCGAAGCTGACGAGCGCCCGTTGCTCAACATAGCTCAGGTTTTTGTGCACGCCACGCTTAGTAACGATCAATTGGATAACCGCACCGACATACTCTTGTGGTACAACGATCTCGCCCTTGATCCAGGGCTCACGAATGGTATCGATCTTTGACGGGTCAGGTAGTTCACTGGCACTTTTGATATCAAGCTCTTCGCCATTCAATAATGTAATCTGATAATCGGTCGATGGGTTGGTGACGACGAGTTCAAGGTTGAACTCGCGCTCCAAACGCTCACGAACAATATCCATGTGCAGCAGCCCCAAGAAGCCAATCCGAACGCCAAAGCCTAAAACGGGTGAATTCTCCGGCATAAATTGCAGTGCTGAATCGCTTAAAGCTAGCTTTTCCACCGCCTCCTTGAGTTCCAGGTAGAGGTCGTTGCTTTCCGGGAAGAAGCCAGCATACACAAATGGCCGTACATCCAAATAACCTGGCAGCTGTTCGCTAGCTGGATTTTTGACAAGCGTTACCGTATCGCCAACTTTAGCGTCACGGGTAGTCTTTAGGTTTGTAACGATGTAGCCGATTTGTCCAGCATCCAGATGAGACCCTGGCGTCATTTCTGGCTTCAGCGCCCCTACTTCAAGTGCAATACCGGGGGTACCAGTAGCCATCATTTTAATCTGCTCCCCTTTGACGATTGCTCCGTCAAATACACGGATATATAAAATAACACCCCGGTAATCATCATAGTAGCTATCAAAGATCAGCGCCCGTGTCTCAGGCTTCGCAGAAGGCTTAGGGGCTGGGATATCTTTGATGACCCGCCCCAGGACAGCCTCAACACCCTGCCCGGTCTTGGCAGAAATATGCAAAATTTCATCCTTAGAACAGCCTAGCAGGCTGATAATTTCGGCGCTTACTTTATCTACATCGGCTGCGGGCAGGTCAATCTTATTGAGTATGGGGATTATGGTAAGGTTTGCTTCGATTGCGAGATAGACATTCGCCAAAGTCTGGGCCTGGATGCCCTGCGAAGCGTCCACTACAAGCAGCGCCCCTTCGCAGGCTTCAAGTGACCGCGAAACTTCGTAAGAGAAGTCGACATGGCCGGGGGTGTCGATCAGATTAAGCTCATGCTGTTTGTAGTTCATCCTGACTGGCGCCAGTTTGATTGTAATGCCCTTCTCGCGCTCCAAATCCATCCTATCGAGCAGCTGAGCCTTCATTGCCCGCTTCTCAACCGTACCGGTAATTTCTAATAGCCGATCGGCTAGTGTCGACTTTCCGTGGTCAATGTGGGCAATTATACAAAAGTTACGGATGTGTTCCTGGTTCATTCTGATCTACTATACCAGATTTAACAGAGGTACGCCAGTGCGGCAGCTTAGTATTTTTTACTTTTGTGAACTAGACGGTAGTGGTCTTGCATATAGAACAGGGTCTTTACCAGATGCTCGATTTCGATTTGCTCGGGACTATCCTGGACCAAACCCTGAGCAACTTTATCAAGACGGGTGGCTAACGTAACAAAATAATCACCCGAGGCCGCCATAGCATCTATAACATTGAATTCGCGTGTCTCATATTCGTTGACCTCGTCATAGTCACCAAACCATAGCGGCGCGTCACTGGAGTGACCAAGGGTCAAAAAGTTGTTCGAGATCTTATAGGTCGTAGCAGTCATTTCTATTTGTCCTCCATAATACTTACGCATTGAACACTTGAAATTATGAGATGGTCGAGCAAGCTTATGCCGAGCAGCTCACCGGCAGCCTTGAGCTGGGTAGTTACGTTGAGGTCGGCGGCAGTTGGCTCCAACACACCCGACGGGTGGTTGTGGGCAATAATAAGCGCCACCGCCGAATGCTCGATAGCCGGCTGGAAGACTTCTCTTGGATGTACGATGTTAGAGGTGAGGGTGCCCACCGAAATAATTTCATCGTGGATGACTTGGTAGCGGCTATTGAGATACAGTCCACGCAGTTGTTCTTTATTGCTAAAGCCCATACCTTTGAGATATTGGAAGGCCTGATCGACATTACGCACCTGAACTGGCTGGCCTTGGCTCTGCCCGTGGTAACGACGGCCAAGTTCAAAGGCAGCGACAAGTTGGACAGCTTTTTGTAACGGTATTTCAGCAGCTGCCATAAGCCGACGAGGGTCGGTCTCGTGACTAACCGTCTTCTCGCCGTACTCCCGCAATGTCCTCTGAGCCATCGCTAAAACATCTTCTTTGCGGGTGCCACTTCCCCATACGATAGCCACCAATTCGGCAACACTTAGCATACTAGGGCCGCCTGAGAGTAGTTTTTCCCTAGGTCGGTCGGCATCGGGCATATCACGTACGCGCAGGCTATAGTCTGATCCCACCTGCAAGACGTTGTCGTCCATAGTTATATCACGGTCTTGCAGCACATATGTGCGTCCTGTTGCAGTCGGCGTCGTGTTCATGACAAGTCCCTCCTGAATTACCCCAGCATTACACCACACTTGGCGTCAGACACCAACATCAAAAAGCTTAATACGGCAACTTAATCGGCTTAAGGACTAACTTTTTGATCCGACTAAACAGTGGACGGACTTCTTCTAATCCAAAAAGTGAAGATAATCCAATATGGACACCGAAAGTAACAAGAGTCAGTATGCAAAGCTTGCCAAAGATGGCCAGTCCATCATCTAGCGAGCCCAGTGGATATAACGCGGCATATGTCGAGGCAACGGCCACGCTAAACCCCGTAACTGATACAATCCGAGTGACGGCACCGATAAAAGTCCTATCAAACAGTTTAGGATCACGCCATAGCATAATACTGACGAGGATTAAAACTTCTACCATCGCTACGATCGACTGAGCAAGCGCCAATCCAGCCAAACCATAACTATCTGGCCGAGACAAGGTGTACGCCAGGAATACGTTAAGCATAATGACAACAATAGATACGATAAGTGGCGTCATGGTGTCTTTTTGGGCGTAAAACCATCTTGAGATAATAGTATAGAGCGTCCTAAAGAGGATGGCGACCGTCAAAAATCCAAAGATTAAGGCAATTTCTGGAGCGTCCTTAGAAAAGATCATGCGGGCCAAGTAGCCGCGTCCAAAGTAACAGACCACTACTACGGGCAGCATAAGCCAAATAATAGTGCGCAAAACTCCCAAAAAATCTTTACGGAACAAGTCAGGGCGACCCTGAGTCAAGCGCTGGTTCAAGCGTGGAAAAGCCGCAGTCGATATCGCCGTACCGATCAATAGGATTGGTGCAGTATGCAGGATGTATGCATTATTATAGACACTAATACCTGTCGCACCAGCAATGCGTGAAGCAAAATTAGTATCAACCAAACTCTGGACTTGATCCATACCTTGGTCCAGTGAGCGCGGCGGCACTTGCTTAAGCATGGTCCTGAAGTCACTATTCTCCCAGGCTATCATCGGCTTCCAGTGGAACTTAGTACCTATCAATCCGATACACACTACCGCCAACTGTAGAATCGCACCTATAAAAGCACCGACACCCAAACCTACAATACCGAGGCTCGTACCTTCAAAAACGTAGATACTGACAATTATTGACATGTTGTAAAACAACGGTGCGCTTGCAAAGAAAAAGAACCGGCCCATTGTTTGCTGGGCGCTGCTAAGAATTCCAGATATCGTAAATAGGAAGGGATTGAGTGCCAAAAAGCGCATCAAAGTAGCGGCATTATCAAGCTGGGCAGGCGTTAGACCAGGGGCGACAACATGCTTGATGAGTGGTTCGGCAAATATAAATATAATGACGCCAACAATAAGCGACATAAGGCCGAGCAGGTTCATAATACTATTAGAAAGGTCCCACATACCTTTGCGGTCGCCTTTGTGGAGCCTGTCGGAGAGGTATGGTATGACGGTAACGCCTAAGGCGCCGGCGGCAATCACATAAAAGAACAGGTCGGGGATATTAAATGCGGCAAAGTAAACGCCGGCATCGTTAGCGCCCGCACCACTGAAGTTGGCGTTGATTAGCTTGGTACGCAAAAAGCCCAACACTTGTCCGATAAGTGCAGTGGCGACCAACAGCGCGGCGACGTTGCCAATTGGTATGCGTTGCAGCACTTTTGCTGCCCTAGGTTTTAGTACGGCCATTCAATAACTCAGTATAGAGGACTTTTAGCTTTTATTGGAGATGTACCACGCCATTATCGCTGTCGGCTGTCGGTTTACGCTTGCGGCGGCGGGTACGTTTGCGTTTTGGTCTGTCGTTTGGGTCGAGGTCGCTGGCTGGATCCGTAGAGATGGGACCCGAAGGCCGGACATCAGCCGCTTGCGTCAAATCAGGACGCATGGCTCTCGATAAGATAGCCTGGGCCATCGAACTGACATTTCCAGTTGCTGTCTTGGCTGTTGGCGATGGTCCGGAGATTGTCTTAACAACTGCCGCAACCGACCTAGAAGCTGCCTGAACGGCGAGAGGTACCACTGGCGATGTTCCGGAGGCAGGAGGACGCGGCGCCGGCTGCGGCTTTGGCCTTGGTGCGGCCGCCTGTACCGGCTTGGGGCGTGGCGGCTCCCTGTCCTTGGATTGCATCGGCTTGCCGTCAATGTCGAGATAGCGTTCATTGACGTATTGCTCAACAACTGGCCTCGATGAGGCATAGATTGACCGGCTATTGGCTATAATCGTCGGTACGTAGTCATTGCCTAACTCTGGCAGGTTCAGCGATATAGCTGAGAACGCTGGCACTTTCTCACCTTCGATAGTCATACTAACTACAAAGTGACGGTTGTGCATGTGTACTAGGTCATACTCCAAGAACTTAGGCTCATAATATTTAAGCATTACCCGGGCATCATCGGCGCCCATCCGGAACGAAATAATTGAACCGACATTACCAAAGACTGCATCCTTGACCTCTATAGCCATCTGGGCGGTGTACTGGTTGGCTACCGTCAAGTTAAGGCCGTACTTACGGGCTTCGGAAAGAATCGTTGCAAACGAATCGGTAGCAAAGTTCTGGAATTCGTCAACATACAGATAGAATGGCGAGCGCTGCTCGGCAGGCATATCAGCCCGGCTCATGGCAGCCAACTGCACTTTAGTGACTAGCAGCGCACCAAGGAGTGCGGCGTTGTCTTCACCTACCAGACCTCGTGATAAATTGACAATGAGAATCTTGCGTTCATCCATAATCTGCCGGATATTAAACGAACTCTTTGGCTGTCCGATGATATTGCGCACCAACGGGTTAGCTGTAAAGGCGCCGACTTTGTTAAGCACTGGAGCCACCGCCTCAGCGGCAAATTTGTCGTTCCAGCTGGCGAACTCAATCTGCCAGAAATTACGCACTACCGGGTCACCGCATTGCTTGACAACATCGGCCCGGAACTTCTTATCGGTCAGGATACGCGTGATGTCGAGCATCGTGGCATCAGGATAATCTAGCAAAGCGAGCAAACTGTAGCGCAGGATATATTCCAAACGCGGCCCCCACGATTCAAACATCCGCTTGAGCACGCCAATCAGTTCCGAAGCAGTGTGTGATTTGAGCTTAGGGTCGGTAACTTCCATTGGATTGAACGCCATTGGGAAGTCAACATCTGCCGGGTTAAAGTAAATGACGTCGTTTGCCCGCTCGGCAGGGATACGGCGCATAACATTAAATGCATAGTCGCCATGTGGGTCGATCACCGCGAAGCCGTAAGGACTATATATGTCAGAAATCGTCAGCAGTTCAAGCAGGCCCGACTTACCGACGCCGGTCTGACCGATGATATACAAGTGGCGGCTACGGTCCATGCGGTTGAGGCCAAAAACTGTATTGTGACCTCGGAAGTTAGTAGTAGCTACTGGGCTAAGGTCCTGATTGGGCTCACTAGTAATAATCGGCAGGTTTGCAGGCGGTTCGGCAGTCTGGCTGGTGGCCCACAAAATAAATGGCGTCTCAACGGTAGTATGCGGCAAGTGGTACAAGGTGGCCGTCTCTTCGATATTGAGATTGAAGCCTTTCTTATTGTGGCCGCGCAGCCGGTAAAGATGGGTGATAACCGGATCCTTAGAGATATGCTTGGCCTCAAAGCCATTCAAATACGTGGTATTGAACTGCTTGTAGCTGGCGATAATCGACTGGATCTTAAGTTTGGCAACCGGCTCTGAGACGGTGCCACGATACACAATACGCAGCGAACACTCAAATGCCAGCTTCTGGCTCTTCTCTTCGGCCCCAGAGATGCGTACCTGCTCATGGTCGGCAATCTTAGGCGCACTGCCACTAGAAGGCTCTGGCGGCTCCCAAAGAGCCTTAAAGATCGCCCCTGCGCCAATACCACCCGGCCCCCCGCCCTTCATAGAGGCCTGGTACTTTTCGCTTTTGCGGTGCCAGGTCGATGCGGCTGGTTGTATAATCAGCTGGACCCAGGCTTCTTCGTGCTCGTCAAACTCAGCTAGCGTTGCAGTAATTGACGCCAGTGGGTCTACCTCAAAACTCTGAAAAGTCTTAATCGGCAATACGTCGCTTGTCGTGGTTTTCATCTCGGTAGCTAGCGTGATGCCGTAGGTACGATCTTGGTCTGACGCATAATCCGGCACTTCCGATATTTGGACTGTCGGATATTGGGCATAGACCTGCTCTTCGACATAGTGCTTGAGATACTCGGGCACCCATATATAGAAACCAATCCGCTTATCACGAACGGCAATCTCCATACTGATACGCTCGCGCTTGACCTTGGCGGCGCTAAAGAGTCCGGCCGAGGTCAATGGGATCGTGAGTAGGCCATGCAAGCTCGCAAACATCTGTTCAGCGGCCAATTCTTTCTTCTCGTTAGTACGTGGTACTTGCAATAGCAAAACTACACCACTTTCGTCGTGTGCCTCATCGAGCTGGAGTTGGGAAGAACTATTTTCCATGGGTTTGACCAATAAGTGTATGCATATAGACAATAAGCCGTTAGCGGCTTTCAGCTATTATTGTCTCACCTTTGAAGGCTCAAGAATAGTACAAAGCGCCCCAGCAAGAAGTTTGTCGGGACGCTTTTAAGATCTAGTAGAGGGCGGCAGCTTCGGGAAGCTTAGCGCCATGTAAGGCTTCCAAGACTTCATCAGCGTCGACTGTCTCTTTTTCTAACAGACGGTCTTTGAGGCTCTCTAGTTGGGCACGGTTAGCTTTGATGACGGCGCGGGCGCGGTCAGCGGCTTCAGTAATCAAGCCTTCGACCTCTTGGTCGATCATCTTGGCAGTGTCTTCTGAGTATTCACGCTCATGGACCATGCGCTCAAGCATCATACCTTCTTCAACATGGAAGACCTGGTTGCGTAATTTCTTACCCATACCTTGGTTGATGACCATGTCGCGGGCCAGTTCAGCGCCCTTTTGGAGGTCATTGCTAGCGCCGGTGGTAACTCGATCGCGGCCAAGTGTCAGCTCTTCGGCGATACGCCCGCCCATACCACGGGCAAGCATGTCCTTGTATTGGACAAGTGAGACATAGACACGGTCTTCTGGTGGGATAAACCACGTTACACCGCCGGTACCGCCACGAGGAATGATGGTGACCTTGTGAACAGGGTCACTGTCAGGCAAAACATGGCCAACTAGGGCGTGTCCAGCCTCGTGGTAGGCGGTCGTAATCTTATCAGCTTCGGTCATGATCTTGCTCTTGCGCTCAGGTCCGATAGCTACCCGCTCAAAGGCGTCGGTAACATCTTTTTGACTAATCTCAGCATGGCCGTTACGAGCAGCGATAATGGCTGATTCGTTGGCTATGTTAGCCAAATCTGCACCAGATGAGCCGGCTGACTTAGCGGCTAAGGCGTCGAGGTCAACATTCTTAGCCAATGGCTTCTTAGTAAAGTGGACCTTAAGGATAGCTTCACGGTCTTTGCGGTCAGGCAAGCCGATGTTGACCCGACGGTCAAAGCGCCCTGGACGTAGTAAGGCTGGATCAAGGACATCAGCACGGTTTGTAGCTGCCAAAACGATAACATTCTGACCTTGCTCAAAGCCGTCCATTTCAACCAAGATCTGGTTGAGGGTTTGCTCACGCTCATCGTGTCCACCACCCATACCGCTACCACGGCGACGGCCGACTGCATCGATTTCGTCGATAAAGATAATGCATGGGGCGTTCTTCTTGGCCTTGGCAAACAAGTCACGGACACGGCTGGCACCGACACCAACAAACATTTCAACGAACTCTGAACCAGAAATGCTAAAGAATGGGACATTGGCTTCACCGGCAACTGCACGGGATAGCATAGTCTTACCGGTACCAGGAGGACCGACAAGCAGCACACCCTTAGGAATACGGGCGCCAACTGAGGCAAATTTCTTAGGGAACTTCAGGAATTCAACGACTTCTTGCAGGTCTTGCTTTGCTTCGTCGCTGCCGGCGATGTCGACAAAAGTAACTTTGTTCTTCTCATTGCCGTAGAGGCGGGCGCGGCTCTTGCCGAAGCTCAGAGCTTGGTTACCCTGACCCTGGGCACTGCGCATGATAAACAGGAATAGCAACACTAGGAGCAGCAACGGCAGGCCGTATTGTAAGAAGGCTAACAAAAATGAACTTGTAGCCGAAGGCCGGGTATACGAAACGGTGACCTTAGAGTAGTCGACACCCTGGTCTTTGAGGCTAGTGTTCGGGTCGGTGTAGGAGCGTAATGTCGCAATATCTTCGCCCTTTTTGGTAATTTTGGCCTCGTCACCACTAACAACGATCTTATCGTATTTGCCAGAATTAGCTTCTTTGACTATTTGGGTTATAGGTACTTCTTTTAGATTACTCGGCTGGTTAAAGGCAGCTATAACAATAAAGAATAGCAGCACCATTAGTGCCACAAAACCGGCGCTGCGGAAGCTACGGCCTTTGCGGGCATTTTTGCGTTGATTATTACGAAACGGTTTCTTATCCATATGCGAGCCTATTATACATGCCTTTCACTACTGTTTGAAACTAAAATCATCATTACGTGTCTTCCCTAGGCACAATAGTCAGCATATCTTGTGATACGGCCATTGCCAAATTACTTGTTATCATAAATCGCTTACCAGGGGTGAAGGTTTTGGCAGCCACCACGATATGTTCCAAAAAACGACGGTCAAAGTTAGCAATTCCAACCCGGCGTAACCAACTCGCCATAATCTCTTTTGCGACCGCATGCGGCAAAAGTATAAACCATTTCCTGTCCATATGGCGGCCTTGCAGCCGGCTTTGCAACTGTTCGGCAAGCAAGTCGTCGATCTCAGCATTAGCCCGGTGGGCGCTTGTGATAATCTGCCGCAAGCGAGCCTTGGCCACATCGTCAAATTTAGGGATAATTCGTTGGCGTACATAATTGCGTAAATAGTCCTGGCTGGCATTCGTACTGTCTTCATGCCAATCAAGACCGTGCTTTTTGGCGTAGGCTACGATATGAGATTTGGGGGTCGACAACAGCGGCCGGTATAGGTCACTATGACTCCGCAACGAGCTAAGCCCCTTACGTCCTGTACCACGTAACAAATTAATAATAGCCGTCTCTAGGACATCGTTCTCGTGGTGGGCGGTTACGATATGTGTTGCGCCGTGGGCGTCTTTGGTCCGTCGTAAAAAATCATAGCGGGCTTGTCGGGCTAGAGCTTCGCTGGCGCCCTTGCCTAATCCAGCACGCTCAAATTCAAACCTCAGGCCATACCTATCCGCTAACTGACCAACAAAATGAAGGTCGTCAGCTGAATCATCGCGAATACCATGTTCAAAATGAGCAACCACTAGCTGCTCGGCCGGTAGCGACCGGGCTAAGATATGGAGCAAGACCACCGAATCAACGCCACCGCTTACGGCAACAACATATGATACTGGCTCGGTACTTCTAGGTTTCATCTTGTATAATTGTAGCAATATGCGATCACTTCTGTATGCCACTGGTAATAGCGATAAATTCCGACAAGCACAATTCGCTTGTCGGCCGGCAGGTATCGAATTAATTCAAAATTCCCTCGAAGTGCCGGAGATCCAAGGCGAAGACGAGCGGCTCATCGCACTAGATAAAGCCGCTAAAGCGTATGCGAAATTTAAAGAGCCCCTAATAATATCCGACGACAGCTGGATTATCCCAGGGCTTAATGGCTTTCCCGGGCCATATATGAAGTCCATGGGATTATGGTTGACGGCCGTCGATTGGCTTAATCTTACCCGCGGCCTTAGCGATCGACGAGTTATCCTACGCCAACTGGTCGTATACCAGGATACATCAGAGGCCGAGGTCATCTTTGCGCACGATATCAACGGCGTGCTACTAACCGATCTCTGGGGCAATCCAAAAGATCAAAAAAACCAGCAGGATTACATAGTGTCATTCGACGGTGGCACGCATAGCATCGCCGAACTAAACCATCAAGGGAAGCGTGCCCTTGCAGATTCACGAAGCGTATGGGACGAATTTGTTGAATGGTATACACAAAAAGTGGCGTAACAAAGAGGATTTTAGCCTTTGAAATTACCTATCCATGTCTCAAGTCTATGACGTGGTATAACATCAATCATGCAGACTTGACGGACTCCTTCGTCGTTCTCTTTGACGCAAAAGAGGAGCCTGTATTGTCCAAACCAGTTTTCTGAAGTAACAAACCCGGGAACCCTATCGCTTTTGAATTCATAAAGGTCATCAACTGTTTCAATCTTTTTTATACCAACCGTAGGGTTGTGGTGTCCAGCAAAATTAGCCGCTACATAGGCGAGCGCATCATGGATAGTTTCTGCAAATTTCGCTTGCTCAGTGCGCCGGCCCGCCAAGAACTCTTCCAACGTTTTGTTGGTTGGTGAATAATTCTTATCGTACATGGTTGTGGCAATTTGAAGCTGCACCTTTTCTTGGGTCTCTTCTGATTGGCCACTTAGTGAATCGCTCGCCACTCGCCTAGACGGACGAGTCCTGAGTATCGGCCGACGACGTGCCGAGGCTTTCTTAAACTCATCAACCATCGGATCAACGGTAACCTTAACACCTATATTTTCCATGATTTTTATCGCATTGTTAGCTTGGTGGAGGTCAATATTAAGGACTCTCATAGCTACAAAGTCAGCATTACGTCGCCGTTCGAGTGCAAAACGATCTAGCCATAATTGCCTACCTCGTCTTGCCTCTGATTGCAATGGTGATGGAAATACCGAAGGATTTGCAGTCATTTTGGCAATTAAAGTTTTTTCATCAGGCGCTTCAACCGCTGTCAAGCTAGCCACTAGAGTATTGAAGAACCCAAGCAAGCTACTTGATATATTACGGTCGTTCTTGTTCCTAGCATCCAAGTTGTCTGCAATAATCAAGCCGTCATGACGACCGCTGTAGAGGTCATTACCTAGGGTAGTGAGCAATCCTGAGCCTGGGGGTGCAGTGAGGTCTTCCAATTCTAAGGCCGTACGCAGTAAGCGATGCTGGCCGATTGTTGTAGTGGCGCCACCAACAGGTTGGCTCAACTGCTTGAGCAACCTAAAACCGGGAGCTATATCGTCCTCGATAGTTGCAGCTAAAAGTGGACAGACTAGCCGCCTTAACGATGTCAGAGCATTGTAAGCATTGGCTGCACGGTATTCAGCCTCCTCGAAAACCGATACTGCCGTATGTCCCACGGAAGAATATGTTTCGTAAGGGTCGCTAGTAGTCTCGGCTGCGGCTTCGCCAGACACAGCCAACATGCTCGCTCTGTAACCCCTTAAAGTCGCGTATTTTACCCCGCTCACAACCGCCTGCGGCAAGCGGACAACTCTATGCTTTACGGTATCTTCGACAGCATTAGGCTCCCACCAAGCCACTACACTACTCACCTGTGGATCCTCAATATCAACATACGCAGCCGTTTTGCCGGCCAAAAACATACTCACATCAGACAAGATTTCTTCTGGTGGTCGTGTTGCGAATAGGCCGTCAATATGTTCGGACATAATTTCTCATCTTAAATCATCGGCACCTTAGCTGCAAGCATGGCGAATTGACAGACATGTAGAGTCAGGCCTGCTATCGCCGAATATTATTACGCAACCAGGTATCGAGTTCCTTACGCGGCACAACACCCAACAGCTTGACCTGTCGCACATCAGAGTCAATCCGCACCATAACACGATAGTCTCTCAGCCATGAATTCTTATGCACGAAGTCGGCGCTGGTACCGGCCTTAAATTCATATATTTCAGCATCTCTTAGCTTCTTAATTCCCGAGTTACGGTCTACTGTGCCATACATTTTTGCGACATGTATAAGCGCCGCCTGCACCATCTCTTCAAAACCAGCAATATTCCGTGAGGCATTTTCAGACTTGAGGTAAGTCTCAACTGTTTCATCAGAATCGTACATCCGCTGGCTAACCGAGAAAGCTTCAGCTTCAGTCTCAGCTTCACCGACAATATCACCTACTGCCGGCTCAGCTGCTTGCACCTGCTTCTTCTTAGGTCTGGGGCGAGACACACTACGCTGGTCTTTTCTTTTACTGAAAACTGATCTCTTTGGCGCCAAGCGGGCTTCAAGCAATTGGAGGCGCTCGTACTCGCGTATAACGTCCGCCATGTCTTTGGCGTCAGTTGTCATATCACGCTTAGTCAAAAAGGCTTTATCCTGGAGGCGGCCAGCCACAAAGACATGTTTGAGGGCCAAACGCGCGGCCACAATCTCATTGCGGGCTGACGCTGGCATCTTGTCATAAGAGGCGACCATGGCGGCCTGTAGACGTTCGGCATCTCGGGTTTGGTCTAGATGGTCAAAAACAGCCTGTATATAGCTAAGCTGTTCTAGTATGGGACGAGGAACATCGGCACTCAGGAGTACATCTTTGGCGACGTACTCATCATATTCACCGCCATCAAGTCCAGCTTCCAGACCGTCCAAAAACACACCGCCCTCAGTCAGTTCAATCGTAGCGCGTAGTAGTCGGCGGCCACCTATAGTGCTGACCTCGGTGGAGGATGGCGGTTTGACATAGCGCTTAATAAACTTGTAGCGGGTGCAAGCCGGAGCTTCATGCAGATACGCCAGAAGATTATGAGCATAGTTTGTTCGTACGACCCTAAACAAGCTTACTGCCGACAAGGTTATATCCGTCAGACCGGACAAGTGCTTGGCCAGGGGCGTAGAGATGTCTGTGTCGTCATTATAGTCTTGCTGTTTGTTATCTTCTATCCATTTCCTAACACCTAGCGTGTCTTCAATTTCGTTCTCATTAATTGCCGACCAATACAAGCCCGCTACCGTCATGTAGCGGATGAGGCGGCTATCCGAACCCGCTGCCGAAACTTTACGGCGTGTCCCCCGGTTTTTTATATCCTGGAAAACTCCTAAATCATCTACACCCCACCAATCGAGAGCTTCTTTAGTAGCTCTCGCCCCCTCTTCGCCCTCAAAGCTAAAAACGGGCTCAACACCCTCTAGGTAGCTAGCTACATACTGTTCAAACTCAGTAGATTGTTCCTCCATGTCTGACAAATAGTACTGTATCGCCGCTATACCCACAATAGCTTGGTACACTAGTACCCTGCCGTAGATCCCTAACCTCGGCTGGCCAACACTAGTCAGGCTAGTCAAAGAAGGTAAAACATGCTATATTCTATACCTGTTACAGCCGTGGCGGCGTAGCTCAGCTGGTTAGAGCACGAGACTCATAAGCTCGGGGTCACAGGTTCAAGTCCTGTCGCCGCTACCAAAGAAAAAGCCTTACCTTCGGGTAGGGCTTTTTCTTTGGTCGTATATATAGTATCCTCAGTGCTGCTCACTATCCAATCGGAGAAAATTCATGTCCGCTCTAGTACTGTACCCATTGATTGGAATTGCGATCGTATTATTCGGTGCCATTGTTATTCGAATCAACTTTCATAAAGACGTTACACTCATCCAACACGACACCAGCTACCAAGGTCTTACGGCTACCTATTCATGGCGCCGGCCTATCTTACTAACGATCATACTATTGGCAATTACCGCCTGGATCATTTGGCAAGTTTGGTCAATCGCCCAGATACACACGCCAGCACTCAAGCCATTCTACATTTTCTTTGGCGCACTTGCGTTGTCCCAGTTATTTATATCAATTATTTCACGCCCTTACCGCATACGCTCCAGCACTGAGACTAACGACCTATTCAAAACAGCCATTATCATGCCGGTTTACAACGAGAGCGAGTATTCACTACGCCAAGGCTTAGAATCTTTCTTTAAGCAGACGCGCTTACCTAACCAGATACATATTGTTGATGACGGTTCGACAGGGCATTATCAAAAAACCCAGGAATGGCTAAAACAGCAGGGACAGGAGCATGGTGTTGAGATTTCATGGATAAAAGCTACGGTCAATGCCGGCAAACGACACGCCCATAGCACCGCCTACGAGGCGATAACGCCGGATGACAATATGATTGTCGTCACTATCGATAGCGACGGCCTAATCGACCCGCATGCTATCGAAGAAGGCCTAAAACCATTCCACGATCCAGAAGTAATGTCGGTGGCTGGCGTCGTAGTGGCCAAAAATGTCCAGACTAACCTTTTGAGCCGCATGCTCGACCTGTTATTTGTTTCTAACCAGCAGCTTATCGACCGCTCGACCATGTCACAGTTTGGTAGCGTACTGGTCAACAGTGGAGGCCTAGCCTTCTACCGCTATGAGGTAATCCAGGCCGCGATTGATTACGGCTACACCGAGGAAGTTTTCTTTGGCCGGCCGGTGGTGTTCTCCGACGATTCTTATCTGACACTTTTTGCGCTTGTGCATGGCAAAACGGTACAACAACCGTCGGCAATCGTCTTTTGTGACATGCCGGTCAAATTTGGACATCATATCCGGCAGCAACTACATTGGGGCCGAGGCTCATTCATCCGTAGCTGGTGGCGCCTACGACACTTGCCTGTCAACTCATTTGCTTACCTACGCCAGCTCGTAGGCTGGTGCGTATTTGTTGCCCTCACGACTATCCTTGTCGAGATCTTTATCTTCTTGCCTATAACGACCGGGACTTTACCGTCACTCCAGCTATTTATTATTCCGATTATATTCTCCCATTTGCAGGCGGCACGCTATTTTGCTATCAAACGTTCCGATATGAGCCGACGGAGCCAGGTGGCGATTTTCGCACTGGCACCATTGGCGATGCTTTGGTCGACAGTCGTTTTGCGGGCAGTTAGGTTGTATGCTTCGGCCACCTGCTTTAAGACCGGCTGGGGAACGCGTACAAGCATTGAGATCCTCCACCCCTCAGACACTCCTGCCTGAGGCCTGTCGTCGGCAATAAAAACAGTCCGTACAATAGATAATCCTACTATGCGGACTGCTTGACTGAGCTTGGGTGCTACGAGTAGCGTACGATTGCGACTATCAAAAAGATGACCGACAGCGTAGCGAACGCCATAACTTGTAGCTCTACACGACGCTCGTAGTCTCCAGCCGCGCGCTTAGCCCTACTTGAGGGGGCGGCTCGCTTTGATTTAGAGGCTGACGAGGCTTTCTTTGCTGTGGACTGAGCCGATTTTTTGGAGGCCGCCATATGATTATATCCGTTTATTTAGTGACTGAGATAGTTTTGCTTTGTTCCGCAGAAGGAGCGTTGACTGTAAGACGGCCATTAGCATCCCTGGAGATCCTGTAGCCGACGCCATTAGCAGCACAGACAGTGGCACACTGAGGATCCTTAGGCACTGATACTAAGTATTTGCCGGCCGTAGTCAAGACAGTTAGGTCAACCAGACCAGTACACGATGCCGCCCCAGTGGCGCATACTTCTGTGGCGGTCGTAGTAATGCCAGCTGGCAAAGTACCGTTATTGTCAATCGAGTACTGGTAGACAGCACTGATAATTGTGTTCACATCAGCCGAACGCTGTGAGTTACGACTATCGCCAAGGTTCTTACCGGGGTTGATTGCGATAATAACGATACCGGCTAAAATTGCGATGATTGCGACTACTAGCAAGACTTCGAGCAGCGTGAAGCCTTTCTGACTGTTCCTACGGCTTTTAATATTGTTTAGTGTAAGCATGGCCCACCTAGCCGTTTGCTCTTAATACACTAGTCTAGATGTTCTTCACTTCTTCGACAATAACCGCAAGCGGCGTGTCTGATTTAATGAAATACTTTCGGGCACCAGCAGCTAGCACGCGCGATTCATCTTCGTGCTGACTCAAGTTAGATAGTACAATTACTACCGGCGGATTAGGAACTGCCTGCAGCTCTTTCAGTACCTGAAATCCATCCATGATAGGCATCATCATGTCCAGCAATACAACCTCAAACTTACCGCTCTTAATGAGCTCCAGCCCATCTTTACCGTTATTAGCAACCGTGGTCTCAAGCCCTTCGTGCTGCAGTTTGAGTTCCAATGCATGTGCTAAAGGACGCTCATCTTCGACAATCAGTACATGTTTAGCCATTTATACGTCCCTCGATATTTCCTGTAGTCTTATATCTACTAGTATACATGTCATTTGCCATGCTTGGGATTAATTGGCAATACTACGAAGAATGCCGTGCCAACACCCTCATCCGACTCAAACCAAACACGCCCGCCCATTTTCTTAACAACTTCCTTGACGATATACAGGCCTAAGCCAGTACCTTCAACATCAAGCTTGCGGACGTTGTCGGCCCGGAACATCTTGCCGAAGACCTTAGCGTGCTGCTCTTTAGGGATACCGTAGCCGTCATCTTTGACCACAAACACTAGATGCGGGTCTGAACTTTGTAGCCGAGCAGCTTTCATATCTTTGGCCGTGGCGATACGCAAACTAATCTCGACCGTACCCTTTTCGTCAGTATATTTCGCGGCATTGCTCATAAGGTTTTGGATGATCATACGCAATTGCTTAGGGTCGGCATTTATCTTGGGAACTGCTTCAATATGCTTGCTGATGTGCAATTGTTTAGATTTGACAAAGGTCGCTAGTTCTTTTTCTAGGCTATTGATCAGTCCAGCTGCGTCAATTGGCTCCGGCTGGTTGGCAAGTTTGCCGACCTCTATACGCGAGACGTCAAGCAAGGCATTGACCAGCTCGACCATCCGTTGGCTACCCTCGAAGATTTCCTTGATGTATTCGTGTTGGCCCTTGTTGAGCTTGCCAGCGTCGCCATTGAGTAGCATTTCGCCATACCAGTTGACTGCGGACAAAGGAGTACGAAGCTGGTGGCTAGCCAGTGATACAAATTCTGACTTAGCTTTGTCCAAGTCGTATTCTTTGGACACATCGCGGAAGACGATGATCGCACCTGTTACGTTGCCTTTTTCGTCATGGATTGGTGCGGCTGAGTCGGCCACCGGCACCTGCTTGCCGTCCTTTCTAACTAGCACCGTATGGTTGGTCATGCTCGCCAAGTGACCCTCCAGTGCACGGGTAATGAACCGATCATTGATCTTGCCGGTATGCTCAAGCTCGAAGCGCAGCACCTCGTCATAAGGCTTGCCTAGCGATTCTTCTTCTCGCTCGCCGCTTATGGCCTGCGCGGCTGGATTAAGCAGTGTCAGGCGCCGCTGGTTGTCGACTGCGAATACGCCATCGCCAATACTCGCCAAGATGGCCGCTCGGTTGCGTTCGTTAGCCACTGCTTTGTTACGCTCAATCTGCAAGTCCTGGGTAATCGTATCAGCCAGGTCGAGCGCCTGCTTTCGAGCTCGCCATTGAGACACAAACAACATGAACAAGAAGATTGAAAACGCTTGACCGACCAATATTATCAGCAGTGGCGTGTGGGTCTGCGATGCACTAATCCCAAAGCCCTCATTAACCCGTACATTGACCTGCCACTTACGGTTAGCAATCGGCACCTCTTTGCTAGCGACATAAGTCAGTTCACTGCCACCATTAGCCGACTCATAGACTGCGCCGCCGTTAGTAGTGTCGATAATCTTTAGGTCAATATCCTGCAAAAGCTGACTGTTACTAAATAGGTTGGCAAAAAATTCATCATATTTGAGGATAGCATTAACGATGCCTCGTGGCTGGCTGGCGTTAGATACTGGCGTTGTAATGAAAAACCCTTGGTATGGTTCAGTGTTCTGTGTAACCGAAGGGACTGTCACCGTTCCGGAGCCAAAGACGCCATTACTGTTAACCGCCTCAGTATACAACTGCTCACGGCCTGGTATCGACGAAAGGTCTAGTCCCGTACTTGTGGAAGTGGCGGTTGAGGTATAGGTAAAGATAAAGTGTTCTGGCAGCGTAGTCTTCCTAGATATTACAAAAGGTCTTTCAGGATTATTCTGCCGCTGCTTTGTTACGAACGCGTCGATATCCTTATCCCCCACTGCTGTGATATAAATAATCGACCGCAAGCCGGGATAGCTGTTAGTCAGGTCCAGAGAATTGTAGTAATTAGTAAAATCTTTTTGGCTGACAAAGTCACTGGCGGCAAACAAGCCGCTAAAGCCATTGAGCGAGTTAACATAAGCCTGTAGACGGCTAGAGGTAACAGTTTGGATATTGTCCATCCTTTGCTCCAGTGCATGGCGAGATTCGGTCTCGTTGCGAGATACTGATTGTTGCCAAGCGGCATACGTAGCGCCTTGTAGTGCCGTCAAGGACAGCAAAATCAACCATGTCGCCCGGTTAAGTTGTAAGAGTATATTTTTATTAAGTTGGTGATAGGTGACTAGAACAAAAAACGCTGCCGATGTGACGGCAAAGGCAACTGCCAAATTATATGCCATCACAAAGCTTCCACTTATACCGTAAATGAAGTCATACGCGTACAGTTGTCCAAAAATATTAAATAGCGCCAATACGCCAATGACCGTAGCGGCAGCGTATTCGGCGATTCTGATCCAACGAGCCTTGCGTCCAAGTATCAAGCCGACCACGCCAATCATAATAAAGCAGACTGCTGTTGAGTCGGCGATCTGGGCGTGGCCTCCTGCCGACCTTACTTGCTCGCCATACAGCAAGTAATCAATAGAGGTAGGTAATAACGCTGATACGCCGAGCACAATTCCGCCAACCGCCAGATAACGCAAGATTCGCATCTGACGCGCCCAATGGCAAATAAAGGCCGTTCCAACCGCTACCAAACCAAGTGCCGACACTGGATTCATCGGCCGCAAGCCCGTCAACCAACGCATCAGATAGATATTATCGATTTGCCAACCAATCAATACAGTAATACCAATTAAGCCGATTGCGATACCGGCAAACAATCCGACATTAAGCTGCTTATGTTGTGGTCGGTCGACGTCATCAAGCCAGGCTCGCGCTTTACGTTCACTTGTAAAGAAACGTGCGCGACGGCTAATTCCCGCCACCCGGAACATATACATTAATGTCGTGCCAGTAGCCCCTAAACCAACGACCGCAATCGCCTCGGCTGGAATATCGGCCAAAACTCGCTTAGCTTCTAGACGGGCAGCGCTACTCCCGGCAGTCTCCTTCAAATCACTCAAATCCTTAAGGTCAACGTAGACGAGCATTTTTTTGCCGCGCTCATGGATTTTCGCAGCATGGCCAATCAGTTCCTGACCTAAGGCCTTGACCGTTCTGGCATCTTGTTCGCCATGCATTTTGACAATAACAAGACCTCTAGTAGTAACGAGCACTTCATTGTGTGTTTGCCCTAAAGGTTGCTTCAGTATTATTCCTCTTATGGTAGTTGGCTAAGCGTCAACAGTCAACGAAAGTCGCAACAAATGAAAATTATTCATAATGTTTATGCACGACTACAACGTGATACCATGACTGTATACATGCCTCGCTTGAGCCATAAACACATTGCAAAAAGAAAAACCGAGAACCGAACAGTATCATCATCGATGACATTGTAGCTATTAGCGCTATGGCTTTTGGCGGCAAGCTACTCTAGGTAGCTGTTGAGGTGTAGGATTAGACGTTTGCTGGTACGTACTTTTGCAGCCAACGGTAAAGGCTAGCCATAACGCCAGCGCTCACTAGGCTTGCAACGGCAGCAACCGCTGCACCTATTAATGGTATGAACGAAAATAGTGCCGCTGCAACCGTCAGGACGATCGTGACGCCAACAACACCCCAGACTTTACCCTTATTATCCTGACCGATACGCTTACTTTCTTTTAGGGCATCGATGACACCTAGTTTCTTATCGACTACAGCGTATGTCGCCATGGCAACCCATGGCACTACCCAGATAAGTGGGATCAACAATGGCAAGGCGGCAAAGAAGACGATTACGATCGTCAAAAGTGTTACGCCAAGAATTGTAAAGTAACGGCGGAGGTTGAAGTCCATAAACTGGTTAACAGTAATAGGCTTGCGGTCGGCCAAAGCCAGTGCGTAGATAGGCAAAGCCAGCAAGAAAATGAGCGACACGAGCGATTCGGGCCCAGCCGTTGACTGGTTGCTGTCCATTGGCGAAGAGGAACCGGTGGACATCTGGCCCAGCAGAGCCAATGTTACATAGACGCCGATAAACACGTAGGCCGGCTGAGGGTTCTTTTTCATCTGCGCAAAGATCGGACCGATAGTATTGAACGCTCCAGGCCACATGTCAGTAGCCGCCTTGTCGTATGTAGCTGGCGGTGCGATTGGTGTAGCAGCCTTGCTAGATGACTCACGGGCATTAATCTCGGCTGCACTGCGGACTGGTTCGGGGTTTAGATCTGGCTTTGTGGCCATAAGGTTCTCCTAAATATTTACAACGTTAACTGTATAGTATGCCAATCTGGGCTTGGCTGCAATTGGATTTACTTAGCATATAGCTTCCGCCAATAGCCCGCCAAGGCGGCAAGAGCCAGCAAGCATGCACTATCAGCCGCCGCATAGCCGGTAATCTGGGCTACGTCGGCGGCAGTACCCGATAATGCCAATGCCACGATAAAACCACCGAGACCCAACCAGACCGCCGCCATACTCAGCTTGCCGATGCGAGATGGATGCAGACGCCTGCCCCGCAACCGATATACAAAGAACAGTGCGACAATCGCCAACTGGGTAGCCAAGATTGCCAAGGCCAGCCAGCCTGGCATAGCTTCGACCATCACTAACACACCCAAGGTTGCAGCGGTTGCAAGCTTATCGGCACCGGAGTCCAAAGCTTCGCCTAGTGGGCTCTTGGTGTGGGTTTGATCAGCAAGCCAGCCATCGGCCAGATCGCACAGCCGTCCAGCAGCGACTAGTGCCAGGCCCCAGCCATACATCTCAGCGACTATCATAGCCAACCCTACTATGACTAGGCTTAAGCCAGCCAACGTAAAGATATTGCCGAGGGTTAATGTGCCGCCGGTAGTATTAGCCAGCTGCTGCCATATATTCCACGTCCGGGGTGAAACTTTGGCCCAGTCGGACTTTTTACCTATACGATGTAAGCTACGGTCTGCTTTCATATTCGAAGTGTACCATGACGCATAAAAAGCTGAATTAGCTAATGCCATACTAATTCACTTGCTTTAGAGCGCTAAACATTGTTAAGCTTTCTTAATAAGGAGATCCCCCAATGACAGACCTCAAAGAATTGCTGCAAGTTGTAGACGAAAATGACAATCCGATTGGCGCCGAGACAAAAGACGTCATATGGCGCGAGGGGCTATGGCACCGTGTCGCCCGGGTATTAGTGTTCAACGAAGTCGGCGATATGCTCGTCCAACAACGTGGCGACAAGCCACTCTTCCCATTTCGCTGGGCAGAATCTGCCGGTGGCCATGTCGGCGCTGGGGACAGCTACGAAGAAACCGCTGCGCGCGAAGCCGAAGAAGAGATTGGCGTCACAGGGCTCGACCTAAGATTGCTCGGCAAATTCCCAGCATCGGTCGTATTCGAGGCCGAACAACCAGTTGGAACCATCATCCTGAACAAGTTTGAAACTACCTACGAAACTACATTAACAAACGCTGACCTAGAACAGTTCCAGCAGACCGCAGAAGTCAAAGCTGTAGAGTGGTGGCCGGTTGATAGAGTCATAAGCTTTACCCAAAATAATCCAGATCAGGTTACTGACGGCCTCGAAAGTATGGTCAACCACTACCTGCTCGAACGGTAGCTATCGCCTTACAAAAAAGAGCCCTCTCGCATGGGGCTCTTTGGGCTCTTTTTGGCCATATACTGGCCTATAATCGGTTACTCTTGGGTAGCCAGGACGCTTGTACGTCGGCTCTTACTGCCGCCCTCTTGTCCGGCACGCTTGGCCTTGTCGGGATCGTTGGCGAAGTTGCCAGGGTTATTTTTGCGGCCCTGCGAACGTCCACCTAAACTTGCTATTTCACGTTGCCGGTCAGGACTCATCGATGCAAAGCCTTGCTTGCCCTTGGTAGTTTTCTTCATCATAGTATCGTCTCCTTTAATGGCAAGTCCTACTGTAATGGCATAGCCCGAACCGGACAGTGATATGCATTACCCGCGTGTGGTAAATACCTCACAGCATGTCTAGAAGTCAGATTATATAACCAACATAAACTACCACCAAAAGCTTCTAAAACTACAGTCCAAGTGTTGTTTTAAACTCAGCAGGACTAAAGCCGCTCAGCTTAGTTACACTTCCGTCTTCTTTTTTGATAATCGTAAATGGCACGCCAATCATACCATCATTGACTGCCATAAATTCTTCCATGACCGCCGGATCAGTGTCGGTTATTTTCTTGGCGTAAGAAATACCCTGTTTGTCCAGCCAACCCTCCAACGTTACACAAGCTGCGCAAATTGATGTTGAGTAAATAGTAATGTCCATGGTATATCTCCTGTTATATTGTGTACTTTTGAATCAAACGGCCGTTAGCTGCCAAAGGTGAAGGCGTTGACCTCCACGCCATCCGGCAGCGACAACTCCAGTTGGCTGCCAGATTTAAAGCTCGGGAACGATACGAGGCGGTACAGTCTGTTGCCATCGATAGTCACGACACCATCTTTGACATCCGGTCCCGCTCCGTTGCTAGCCGTAGCCGGCTGGCCGTCAATCGTTACTTTGGCAGTCACTTTTGATGCCGAGCCGAGGACGACATATAGTTCCTTGGCAGCAAACTTAAACTGGAGTTTGCTATTACCGCGAGCGGTAGCTTTATCTGGCGCCCCTTCCCAGCTGCCGCTCAACGCCCACTGGTTAACCTTTAGCTCTGCCGGATAGCCAAAGGTCTGCAGCGGCGCCTTAGCTAATGCCGGCTGGCCAGCATAGTTGCTTGCGCGGCGGTAGCCAATATATGTCTCTGGCGTCTGGCCAGCGCTAATTGGTACGGCGGCCTGGATGTCGACCGCCATCTTACTGTCGAGCTTGGCGCCGTTGTCTTGCAACAACTGGCGGATGGCCTGCTCGCTCTCTGCGTACGCACCCTCACCTTCGTGTATACGACGCACCTGGCCGCTAGCATCGATCAAATAGCTAGCTGGCCACGAACGGTTATCGTATGCATTCCAGGTCGAAAAATCATTGTCGAGAGTTACCGGATAGCTAAGCTTCTGCTCTTTGACCGCCTTGCGGACATTTACCGGGTTCTTCTCGAAGGCAAACTCAGGAGCATGTACCGCAACAACCACAAAACCATCGTCTTTGTATGCCTGGTACCACTTTTCGATATACGGGTTATTGCGGATGCAGTTGATGCAGGAGTATGTCCAGAAATCGAGCATAACAACCTTACCCTTGAGCTTGGCGATTGTCAGCGGATCACTGTTGATCCAATCAGTCGTACCAACAAGTTCTGGCGCCGGATAAGGCGTAGCAACATTAAACAACTTCGAGGAATCGACCTTATTCTTAGAATCGGGCAAGAAATTAGAACTTAAGGCATCAAAGTTAAATGGCGTATGCTGCGACACCCAAGTCTGGAATTGTTTGTCGTAGCCGCTAAATACCAGCACACCGACAATAATAAATATGATCGCTAATACTCGCTGGAACAAGCCTTTAGGGTCGGCGGCAAACTTAATCCGGCCAACAAATTGCTGTCCATAATAGCCAACTGCCAACAACACAATCGTTAGACCAGCAACATAGGCGATGATATACGCCAGCGCCTGGCCAAAATTCACCGGCAGCACAGTCGCCAATATGTAGGCGTACACCGGACTACAACTAGAGAAGACCGGACCGAGGGCAGCGCCAGTAATAATCGGCCCAATGTAGCTCTGTTTGTTCTGGAAGCTCTTGCCTAAGAGCTTCTGACTACGTTGTTCGAGACCTGTCCAGATCAGCAACTTGGCGTAGGCTGTCGGAAACAGTACAAACAGACCGAGAGCCACGATGATCCCACCCGATATATAGGTAATAATCTGTGGTGGTACGTTAATGAAGAGAGTAGTAGCCTTTAGTAAAAGCGTAAAGAATATCAATGAGACAGCAAGTGAAATGGCTATGATAATCGGCCGTTTGCGGTCACGGACATTACCACTAACCGAACCACCGATGATAATTGGCAGCAGTGGCAGTACGCACGGTGCCAATACGGTCAGCATGCCGGCTACAAAGGCGCCAAACAATAAAAACATAGACCATTTCCTTACTTGTTAATAATGAGATAGCCGGAGCCAGCTATCACTGCATGGCTCCGACTACAGATAGCACAGCCTAGGACTGTGGCATAAGTACGCTATCAATGACATGGGTTACGCCATTGCTAGAGATGACATCAGGAGTGACGATGTTAACCGTACCGCCCTTAGCGTCTTTGATCATGATCATGTTGTTTTCTTTAACAACCATCAGGTTCTGACCTTGCACCGTAGTCAAGGATTCACCCTTAGCGGCCATGACATCAAGGTCGGCTGCAGTGTAGGTGCCTGGAATGACATGGTAGGTCAAAATCGAAGTCAAAGTAGCTTTGCTTTCTGGCTTAAGCAGTGTTTCGACAGTTCCGGCTGGCAGCTTGTCAAAAGCGCCATTGTCTGGTGCAAAAACAGTGAACGGTCCAGGGCTCTTTAGAGTATCAACAAGTCCTGCAGCTTTAACGGCAGCCACAACAGTCGTTACGTTCTTAGCGCCCGCAGCATTATCAACAATATCCTTAGTCCGGACCATCTTGGCACCACCAACGGTAACGCCATCGCTGTCGGCATTCATTGCCGCATCGCTTGAAGCGTTAGTACTAGTGTTTGCAGTCGAGGCAGTGTCATCGTTCATCATCTTGCCGGCACCAAAACCGAGTAGCAAGCCAACAACTAAGACTCCAGCGGCGACGCCGATCATCATACCCTTGCTTTTATCTTCGCTTGAACGCGTAGTAAAACTTTTATTATCCATGAGTCCTCACTTTATACATTATATTTGTGAGTTTAATTAAGCTCCTTAACTAATTTAATTGCAAGTATATTTATTACGAAACGTCGTCTAACTTCTGTGAATTATCAATAATTGTCGTCAAAACTTTTTCATATGTTGTTAATTCGTCAATGGACAAACCATGCAATAACTGCTCTAAAATGCTTGTAAGCCTTGTATCAAGCGTGCCCAGTACCGCCCTGCCCTCGGTTGTAATTGTCATAAATTTGGCCCGCCGGTCTTCTAGCCCACCACTACGTGTTATATACCCTTGTGAGATCAACTCATTTGCCATTGCGGTTATTAATGGAGCCTTAACACCCAGCGCATCAGCAGTCGCCCGCAGCGTTACACCACCATCAGATTTAGCGATTACTTCCAGCATTACCCATTGGGCATGGTTCAGGTCGTAGTCCTGCAAACAATCCAGCACCCTACCCTGAAGCACCCGGTAGGACCGAGTTTGCAAAATACCTGCTGCGTAGAGTGCTGATTTCATATGTTCTTCTTATTAGTTAACCGGTGTAATACATTGCATAACGTGTGAGCATACCATAAGTAACCGTCACTGCGCTACTAACGCTTGCCCGCTGAGCCCCTATGCTACTTCCATAGTACCGCAACCCACGTAAGATGAGGTGCAGATATCGCTTGCCGGCCCGGCAACCAGTAGCATTAGTGGCTCGCTTGATGTATAAGTAGTAGCATCATCCCGGAGGAATTATGAAGTTAAAATCGGTCTTTAATACACAGCAAATCCCCATCGCCCTAGCGATTACTGCCGGCTTGGTAGTTGCTATTGTCCTGATACTAAAATTAGGTCCCGGCGGCGATAACACCAACGACACAGCCAACAACACCAACCAGTCGGCCAGCCAGGAGCCAGCACCGACGCCTTCAGTCACCGATCCAGGAAACCAGCAAACCACACCGACGACAGCCACCACCGTCACCATTACTGCCGATGGCTTCTCTCCCGCTTCAATCACCATTGCCAAGGGCACCACCCTCACCTGGCGCAATAGCGACAGCACTCCCCATGCCGTCGACAGTCCAAGTGGCGCAACCGGTCCCCACAGCCCACAACTAGGCCCTAACTCGTCATTTAGTTACAGCTTCCAGAAAGCTGGGACTTACACATATACTGACCCGACCAACCCCAGCCGTACGGGCACGGTCGTCGTTAAAGACGTTGAATAACCGCTAGTCTTATGCAATAAAAAAGCCGGATACATGTCCGGCTTTTTTATTGTGATTAGTGATGACAGATACGCTACAAGGTTCGTAGTAGTGCATCTATGTTCAGTAGTTTCCTGTCGTTGGTGTGGGTTAATTCGTAGATTAATCCGCTTTTGGTACGCATAGTTTTTTAGTTCCTTTTGTTTTAGTTTTTATTATTAATTAATATTGGTTAGTTGATATTGTTTTGTTGTTTTTGTTTTAATATCTTCTCGATATGTCAACAATTAGTATTATACATGTTTATGCTTATTTGTCAATACTTTATATACTATTATTTATATAATACTAGGTCTGACAGTCTTGGCATAGTCCGCTAGCCTCAATAACATGGCCGTCAGCCTCGAAGCCGTAGGTACGACACAATTCGATAAGATCATTCTCAATATCAGGCATCGTGATAGCAATCGATTTGCCACAATTATTGCACGTAAGGTGATGATGGTGGGCATCATATAGGTCAGATAATTCAATTACCCGCTGGCCACGGATGATGCGGTCTTCTACTATGCCAAGCTCTTGGAACATCGTCAAAGCCCGATAGAGGCTGGCTCGGTCGGCCACCGCCAGGTTATCGCGCATAAACTGCGGCACCGACACCGGCCCACTCTTTAATAAGTATTCAAAAAGTTTGCTGCGAGGCCGGGTGATACTCTTGCCACGTTCGCGCAGCAGCTCATGAAACTTATCCAACATACCGCCAGTCTACGCTTTTTGCGACAATACTGCAAAGATTGCTATTTCCAACTAGCGTATTATAGAAGGATAATCAGGAGGCATCTGCCATTACAACCCCACACGAGCTAACCACAGAAGAACGCCAGAAGATATATGAATTCCTAAAGCAGCATCCCGTAGGCGTCTTGGCGTCGGTTGACCAGCACGGCAACCCTCATGCCAGCACTGTCTATTTTGGCGTTGATGACATGCTAAACATCACATTTACTACCAAAAGGGATACCGAGAAGCACAAAAATATCGAGAACCACAGCGCCGTCATGCTCGCTACCTATGACGCCTCAAATCAAGCAACCGTCCAGGCCAGCGGCCGCGCGGTCGAAGTCCACGACAACGATGAAGTCCAAGCAATATTCCAATCTACCGTGCACGCCGCCCAAACAACAGGTGTGGACGTAGTACCGCCGATTGCAAAGATCTCTGCTGGGCCATATGTCGCCTACAAGATTAGCCCCGATAACATTTGGATGACAGTCTATGGTTGGGGCGACAATTTCGCCCACGCCCTCAAACATGCCGCCGATGATGAGAGCACTGCAGATCCAGCCTAATGCAGGCCACACAACAGACAGTACTCGTTACTGGCGCCTCTAGCGGTATCGGTGAAGCTATTGCAAAGGCATTGCAGGCCGACGGCCATGTGGTCTATGCCGCCGCCCGCCGTACCGAACGGTTGGCTCATCTGCAAGAGCTGGGAATCCACACGATCAGTCTTGATGTCAGTGATGAAAGCTCGATCCAATCAGCCCTACAAACCATCAAGAGCCAAGCTGGCAATATCACCGTACTTATCAACAATGCCGGTTACGGCTCATACGGCTCGCTCGAAGAAGTACCCCTAGAGGAAGGTCGCCGACAAATGGAAGTCAACCTCTTTGGCCTAGCACGGCTTATGCAGTTAGCCACCCCGGACATGCGTCAGGCAGGCGATGGATACATCATCAATATTTCGTCAATGGGCAGCCGCTTTGGCGAGCCGTTCGGCGCTTGGTACCATGCCAGCAAGTACGCTGTCGAGGGCTTGACCGATTCGGTACGCATGGAACTCGAGCCGTTTGGCGTTAAAGTAGTCAACGTCCAGCCTGGCATCATTCAGTCAGAATGGGGCAATATCGCAGCCGAAAACCTTGAGAAGAATTCCGCCCAAGGACCTTACGCCGAGGCCGCCCAACGCAAGGCTAAAAGCCTGCGTAGTTTATTCACGAGTAGTTTATCATCGCCACCTGAGGTTATCGCCACTAAGATTGTTAGTATAATCCATAACCGACGGCCGGCTTTCCGCTACGTTGTAGGCGGTAGTGCCAGCCCTATCTTATTACTGCGCCGTTTTACCAGCGACCGCTTCTTCTACACCATGCTCAACCGCCGGTAGAACACTGCCCGGTTTATTTTATCCGAGCCAGTACGCCATCCTTGAGCTGGAAAGTGCTATCGGTTTTCCCGGCTATAGTCAGATCATGGGTAACCGTCACGATTGTAGTCTTTTCACTTTTTGCTAGGTGATGCAGTAGATCAAAAACCATCTTGCCGGTTTGGCTGTCTAGGTTGCCCGTTGGTTCGTCTGCCAAGATCAGCTTAGGGCGGTTAGCCAAAGCCCGGGCGATCGACACCCGCTGTTGCTGGCCGCCGCTAAGCTTACCTGGCTTGCGCTTCATCTCATCTTCCGTTAGCCCAACCTGCACCAATAGCTGGAAGGCCCGGTCTTTGCGTTCCTTCTTGGGTATTTTAGCAAACTCCATGGGGAGTATGACATTTTCTAGGGCTGACAGGTTTGGTACTAAGTTGTAACTTTGGAACACGAAGCCAATCTTTCGGCAACGGTATTGGATAAGGGCATGATCACTCATTTTGGCAATATCTTTGCCGTCAATCTCAATACTGCCGCCAGACGGCTTGTCGAGCGCGCCTAGCAGGCTGAGGAGCGTACTTTTACCACTACCGCTTTTGCCGATAATAGATGCGAACTGCCCGGCAGGCACCGCAAAGCTGACATCGTTAACAGCATTGACAGTCGTATCGCCTGATTTGAATGAACGTTTGAGGTTATATACTCTTAACATGTAAAGTTTCCTTTCTGAGCGGGGAGCGCCTATGGCTACTCTGCCCGCATTACTTCCGCTGGGCGGATTTTTGCAATAAAGAACGAAGCCAGTGCACTTCCAAGAATGGCTATCAAAACCGCTACACCGAGGCCATACAGGATAATTTCCCAGCCAACAGTAGCTGTAACATTCGTCACGTTGCGGCCAATGCCGCCGAGTATCCGACCGCCAGGGCCGCCAGGAACACCGTCCATTTGAGGTGTAGCAGTATTTGTCGAGTTAGTTACCAGCAGCTTAGTTATTGGATTACTGGCAATGGCACCCATGGCTATGCCAACAGCTGAGCCAAGCAAAGTCAGCGTTACTGCCTCGCTTGCGAACTGCGTCATCACCGAAACGTTAGAAGCACCGATCGCTTTGATAACGCCAATCTCACGACGACGCTCACGAACAATCATAACCATCGTCAACAAGATGATTATCGCACCAGCAGCCACTGAGCCAATAAGACTGTAGAGGGTAATCGTCCGAATGTTCTCCAATGGCGCTACCGACTCTTCTGCCTGCGCAGAAGCATTGGTAATATCTGCCGCGTCACCAAGTGCCGTCTTGGCGGCTGCAGTCACACCACTTAGGTTATCTACTGAATCGACCGTAAGCGAAGCGCTGGTTACTGCATCAGCTTGGTCGCTCAAAGTCTGCACAGTCTTGAGCGGCATCAGTAATTGGTTATTAGTAAACGCCGTACCGGTATCAAAAATACCAACAACCGTCACAGTCTTGCCGTAAGCCGTAAACTTAGATCCAACATTAAGATTATTCTTAGTTGCCAAACTAGTGCCGACTAAAGCGACATTATCACTACCAGTACCATCAAAAACTTTGCCATCTTTTAGTGCAAAACTGTCGATCGATAAACTGGTTGGGTCAGTCGTTCCAACAACTGTAACCGGTGGCGTAAAGGTGCGTGTAGTTGGTATGCTGGAGCTGTCGGGAGAAGAGCCGGACAGACCCTGGGTTGGCATAGGTGGCGCCTGGCCGCCACTAAAGCCGGTACCGTTATTACCGGAGAAGCGCTGACCTAAGGCGCCAGCCTCGACAGCTGACTCCAAGTCAGTATTATCAGCCGTCAAACGATCGCTCAGCGATGTGAAGACCGATGTTACGTGCGCCAAACTATTTAGCCTGGTAATATCAGCTGTCGTTAGGGCATTGCCGCCGCCCTCAAAGCCTTGCACACCTGCCGGTGACACACTAACAGTATTGCCAACTGATGATTTGACCGACGTAATCTTGTCGCTAACGGCCTGTCGGGCAACAAGCATTGATAAGCTCAAGCCAATACTCAAGCCAACTATCACGACAATCGAAAAAGTCCTGATTTGATTACGGAAAGCATTTCTGATGCCCCGGGTTATAACGTTCATATGATTCCTTATAGTTAGGTGGTTTGACCCAACTCTATAAGGGCTTCTTTAAAGGAAGCTTAAGCCGGCTATATATTATGAGGTAATACCGGTCGGATTACCGGCAGTGCGTTCCTGATTTTACCGACTTTACGCCCGCCACGGGGCCGTTTAGGCGGTTTATCTTGAGTATTAGAAGAACCAGACACATCTACAGTTTGCATGGACACAAGGCGCCAGATAGCAGCACACGGGGGTTTTCCATCAATTTTAACAACTTCGCGCGTTAATGCACCGACATTAATCGGCAGACTCAAGGCATCTTCTGGATTGTCTGCATTGCTAACATCGATAATCTTGCGACCAAAGCGGCCAGCCCGAGCAGTAACACGACTAAAGGCAAAAGGCTGTATGACCCGTTCATCGCCACTAGTATACTGCACGCCCCAATGCAAACTTCGGGTATAGGCTATTTGTCGGTTTAGGCCGATCTTTAAAAGGCCGATATCCATCGAAGGTCTCTCTGTTTGCATTTCCAGCCAATAGCCGCCATGCGGTTCATGCGGACCGGGATAGTGTACGCTCGTGAAGATATCGGCTTGTGATGTTATTGGCGTAGGATTAGCCATTGCGCCCAATGCTTCATACTCCAGCGTAACCAGCTGGCCGTCACCAAGAGCATTGTCGTATATGCTACCCTGAGGTATATGGCTGCACTGCACAACACTAGCGCCTACAACTTTGCCAACCTCAGCCTGAAGTAACCTCTGCGACTGCCTATACTCCGCCGCTCCGAGACGGCGACCAGGTGGGGTATCATCAGCATCACCTACGAAGCTGTTATCAAATACGTCGTACCCATCCCAGTAGTCGGGCTTCAATAATCCCTCAACATCTACTTGTACTGCAACTTCATGCATAGCCATATTAGTATTTCCTTAATAACCAGTAAAATGATCAGTCTTGATATTACCACGTGGTACGCCGAGGTCGGTCAAGCGAGCCTTATAATGACTGACAAGGCCATCTGGCCCCGAGATATATACCTGGCTATGTTTAAAGCTACTACTGTTAGCTTGCAGCAATTGTTCGTCTAGCCTGCCGACTACGTAATGTAGCTGCAGTCCAATAGCCTTGGCGCCGGCAAGCTCTGCCCCGTACACAAAATCAGCCTGGCTACTCGCGACATAGAACAACGTCACATCACGCCGCACGCCGGCATCAACCATAGAAACCAGCATACTGCGGAACGGCGTGATGCCAATACCGCCAGCAATAAAGACCAAGGGGACTTTAGGGTCCGCTGGCAGCGTAAAGCTACCGCCGACATGGGCACCGCGGATATAGCTGCCCGGCTCCATCGCCAATAAGGCCTTCTTGAATGAGCTGCCCGGCTGATACACTTTGACGCCAATATGCACGTCCGTCTCACTCGGTGATGAGGCAATGCTAAATGTCCGCCGGTTGCCACGGTCATCAGTAGCGTGATGTGGCAGTGTCCACTCCATATATTGGCCTGGTGCGAAGCGTAACTGCTTCGGCTTGTCGAAAGCCAGGTCGTAGGTATTGGCATTAAGCTTAGTAACACGATTGAGACGCATCATCGCGCCGAGCGGCGGTGCGGCAAGCACTGTAAAGACATTGCCAACGATTAAGGCCGCCTGTGGCGTTGCCGACAATGCGCCGACATGTAGCTGCGAGGCAAAAACCGACCCAACAATTACACCATACAGCAGCCGGTACTGCCGGGTGGACGGCATTGTACTCGGCTCGGTAAGCATAATTGTCCCCAAAAAGACAATTGGCCACGACAAGAAGGCATTGCGTGCAACTTCACCTAACGATTGCTCGTTAAGATAGCCGTTGAGCAGCATCACCGCCAAAGCAGTGGCTGCGAATACAAAGAACAGCTCAAAGCGTCGGTGTTTGCGTAAGATGATAATACCGCCAAGCACCGTAATCGGAAGCAAGTACGGTGTGGCGATCCACCAGGTCGCTGGCAATAGACCTGTAACGCTCATGACGAATGTGCCGGCGGCAACTGGATTGAGAACATTGCTGCCACGGTAGACAATAAGATATTTAGAGGCCATTGCTACCACGCCGCACAAAGCAACGAGCATCACGCGCCCTGGCGTTGTAGCCGGCGGCAAAATACAGGCCAATATTAGGGCTGATATGAGCCATGACTCGTAATTGTACGGCGTCCTAAACAACCAGCTAAAAGCCCGGTTAGTGATATAACAACTGACAACGAGGATAATGATAGAGATCGGTAGGCCAACTGGTGAGATAGAAATAACATCGGCCAGAGCCATGATTTCGGCTATCGCCAATAATCCCGCCAACCCATAAAGCATGCCGCGGTACATGGTGTATTTGTTGAGCAAATCATCGAATAACCTGAGGATAGCGCGCATTAGTTCTCCTTATTAGTGAACAGCTCAGCCGGAAAATTATCAGAGCGTTCGAGCCTACCATCAGCATAGATCATACAATAGCTAAAAGAAAACAAGCCAAGCAACTTTGCTGGAGCGACAAAGAACAGAGCCGTCGCTAAGCCATCAGCTACCAGCGCAGTCTCGGCACTGACCCAAAGCGCCTTAATATGTTGCGGCGAGTCGAGCGATTGAGGATTGATAATATGATGGTAGCCGGCCCAAGCTCGGCGATTACCAGCTGAACCACACAGTGCGGCGTTATGTAACTGGGCAACACCCACCACCTGAGACGTATTGTCGGGGTGCTCCAAGCCTACACGCAGTGGCTCCGACAAGCCATGACAGAGCATATCGCCGCCAGCATCAATACAGAACTTCGTAATACCCTGCTCTTTTAGTAGGGCGCCGACAATATCCACAAGGTAGCCCTTGCCGGCTGCGCCAAAATCCAGTAGTAGCGGTTGGCCGATACTTAACATGTTAAGTTTGTATGTCATAACATCATCCCAGGGCGGCGGCTGCTGCAAAGCACCGGGCTTGAGGCTATAGTTGGCGTCATAGCCGGCATCGGATAGAACCTGTCCAACCAGCGGAGTAACTAAACCGTCGCTAACCTCGTATAGCTGTCGGTACAATTCCATAAGAGGTCGGCTGTCGGCCGGCATGAGGTAATAGCCAGCTTGTTGTGACATTGCCGTCACGAGCGAGTCGTCGCGGAAACGGGAGTAGGTCCTATCGAATACTTCAATCCGTTCGGCGACCAATCGTCGCACCAGCTTAGCCTGATCGTCGGTCCGCGGTTGGTATATGCCAATCCACCAGCTAGTGCCAATAACCTCAAAGGACCATTCTACGTCAGGCGACATACGTTAGGACTTGGCTTGCGACTTGATGGTTTCAATGGCGTCATTGAAGCCTTGCGAAGTCAGCGAAGAACCAGAAACCCGGTTCAACTTAATCGAATCAATGCTCCTGCCAACCACTTCTGATTTGTATCCGGCGATAAATTGGCCCTGGTACTCCCTACCTTCAGCATCGTTAGCACCCGACTGGGCCGAGGTGCCGGTAACAACGCCATCTTTAAGCGTGACGCTAATGGTAACCTCTTGGCCGCCGCCGGGTGAAGTATATTTGCCAGTAGCACTATAGTTGCCATCTTTATAGCTCGAAGTGGCTTCAGCATCAGTCTCCGTGGGAGTATCACTAGCGTTTGCCGGACTGCCAGTTGCAGCAGAAGCGTCAGATGCGGTAGCAGAAGTGTTGGTGGCGTCACCACCTTTATCTTTGTTGGACAAAACTACACCGCCAACGATGACGACGATAACAATCAACACCGCCAATGTGACAAATAATTGCCGTTTCTTGCTTAGTGGTTCGTTTTCCATGACATCTCCCTTACCTGCAACTCGTTGATTTACAAATTATAACAACTATTACCTTAAAGTTCGCTGAGACTTAGGGATGTCCTTTGGTAGGCTCGGCAAATCTACAGCGAAAGCGCCGCTTTGATCGCTGAATAATCATCAATGCCTGCAGCCGGTACTAGCGCTGACTGACCGGTCGAAGTCCTGTATGACATTAGTAGGTTCTTACCGCCAACGTCGTTGAGAGTGACTGTTTTAATCGTGCCGGCGTCATACTCCTTCATGATCATATACAAGGTTTTGATTTCATTTAGCTCGAGGTCAGTCTTAACGTTATTGCCAACTGCATTGGCTATATTAGTCACCTTCATAAGGTTGAGTCCGCTCCCAGCTGCTGCCTTGAGGGCCAGTAAGATCTGCTGCTGGTTTTGGGTGCGAGTAAAGTCGCCCTGGACAAAACCGTATGACCCATAGCCTTCGCCGCGGGCACGTGCCAGGTTAAGTGCAGTCTGGCCATCGAGCCTGGTCGCACCGTTGCTAAGCTTAAGGTTGGTGTTAGGGTCATAAAAGCCCTTAGGGTTACTACTTTTAATATCGACCGTCACACCGCCAACTGCGTTAACCAAATCCTTGAAGGCCGTGTAGTTGATGAGTGCCTGGTAATTACTGTCAATACCGAGCGAATCTTCGACCGTCTTCTCCAGCAAGCCCATACCGCCATCAGCGTAGCCGGCCTCAGAGAAGTCTGATTGCTCGCCGTATACATAGGCGGCATTGATTTTTGAATAGCCGTAGCCGTCAATATTGACGTACAGGTCGCGCGGTATACTCAAGACCGTTACCGACTTGTCGGTCTGGTTGACACTAATGACCATGATCGAATCGGTTAGTTCGGCGCCACTATGGCCAGCATCGTCCTTGGAATATCCAGCCAGTAAAATAGTAGTCCGGCCGTTTGTCTGTTCCAAGTCAGCTGGTGTAAAGGCGCCTACTAATTGCAGCGGGTTGTTATTACCGGTAATTCTAGCCAGGTTGCGGTACACGCCCCAGCCATACCAACTGGCGAACACCAGCACCCCTACCATAAGCAAGGCTGAGCTACGTCGTACTATTGTCTTCCATGAAAATTGTTTCATAGCCCCAACAGTATACTGTCAAGCTTAAGAATAGATTTAAAATAAATGAGACTATTACGCAAAGCTAGTGCTTAATTAGTTAGTCTACCTCTGTGGTTTTTGAGTATCGTCACGGATAGCACCGACGAGTTCTTCTAATAAATCTTCGAGCATAATAATACCAACGACCTTGCCTCGGGCGTTGATTACCTGTCCTAAATGGGCACCCGAGACCTGCATACTAGCTAAGGCGTCGCGTAACGACATGGTTGATGTAATGTGGGCCAGTTGCCGTATAGACCGACTGTGCAATGGAGTGGCGTACTTGTTGTCGGCGGTCTGCAGGATGTCCTTTATGTGGACGTAGCCGCTGAGCTCACCGTTTTTACCAGGAGCCGGGATAGGGAAGCGCGAGAAACCAGTTTTAGCAGTGAGCTGCTCAACCTCTTCTGGAGTCGGTTTGGTAGATGTTAGGACGATATTGGCCAACGGTAAGGTAACTGATTTAACCGAACGCTCATCAAAGTCTAGAGTGCCAGACAATAGATGCTCTTCCTCTTCGCTGAGGAGGCCTTCACGGTGAGATTCCTTAACAAAGCCAGCAACTTCGTCACGGCTAAAACTACTAGCGATCTCCTGTCGCGGCTTAACGCCAACCAAGCGTAAGCAACCATTAGCCACGGCGTTGAGGGTGACAATAACCGGCTTTGTCACCTGGACGGCATATAAAAGCGGCGGCACGAGCAGTAAGGCCGCCCGCGTAGGCTTAGCCAATGATAAGTTCTTGGGAACCATCTCACCAATAACCACATGGAGGTAGACCATGAGGGCCAAGGCGATAGCGAATGATGCTGGTTCTAGCCAAAAGTCCGGCACACCCAGCTCATGGAACGGCTCATGCAGAGCATGGGCAACCAATGGCTCACCAACAGCACCAAATATCAGGCTACACAACGTCACTCCAAGTTGGGCGCCAGCCAACATCAAAGACACCTGCTCCATGGCTACCAGGGTTGCCTTGGCAGCTCGCGAACCATCTAAGGCCTTGAGTTCGATATTGCTACGACGGGCGGACACTAGCGCAAATTCGGCACCGACAAAGAACGCATTTCCAATGAGCGTAAGGGCCGCGAGCAGCAGGCCAACTTCGATGCTCATACTGCGGCCTCTAGGTCGGCATGTTTAACGATTGACATCTTAGCCCGGTCGATCCGCCGGCCATCCATACGTTCGACACGTAACTTAACATGTAAAGTTTTACCATCACGGTCAACGCCTTCGAGCATCACCTTATCGCCAACCTTGGGTATACGTTCTAACTTATAGGTAATCAAGCCGGCAATTGTTTCGACCTCTTCTTCTTCGGATAAATAGACACCCAACTCTTCACCGATTTCATCTGGCCGCAACAAGCCAGACAGTAGCCATGAGCCGTTGTCTTGTTTACGGATGGCGGTATGGCTACGGTCGTGTTCATCTTTAACTTCGCCAACCAGCTCTTCGAGTAAGTCTTCGATGGTGACGATACCATCAACGCCACCGAACTCATCAATCACCACCGCCATTTGCAAGCCACCCTTGCGCAGAGCCTCAAGCATAGGCTCTAATTGGTTGCTAGACGGTACTACTACTGGCGGGCGCATGATATTACTTACTGGCGTCGTATCCCGCAGCTCGCGGGCAACGCCGACAGCGTATTTAATGTGCACAATGCCGACAATATCATCGAGGTTTTTGCCATATACCGGGAAGCGTGACAGACCAGTGGTGCGGGCCAGCTTAAAGACCTCTGAGACCATCTGATCGCTCCGGATTGCCCGGACCCGCACCCGTGGCGTCATAACGTCTAACGCCGTGAGTTCGCCAAAGTTAAGCGATCGCTCCAACATTAAGGCGGTCTCTTTTGCCAAGGTTCCCTTTTCTGCCGAACGGCGCACCAGCGATACTAGCTCATCAGCTGAGCGGGCCGACGCCAGCTCTTCTTGCGGTTCGATTCCAACGTGTCTGAGGATAAAGTTGGCGCTATTGTTGAGCAAGCGAATTGGATATTTCATTACTTTGCTAAACCACAACAACGAGGCTTGGACGAACTTGGCGGTCGCCATTGGCTTGGACAGGGCTAAGTTCTTGGGGACTAACTCACCAAAGACCATTGTCACCGCCGTAGCAATGCTAATACCAACTGCGATAGCGACGCCAGGGACAATTGACGCCGGTACACCAGCAGATTCCAGCGGGCCATCGATAATGCTAGCAACAGCCGGCTCAGCCAAGAAACCAATCGCCAGATTCGTAACCGTAATTCCCACCTGGGCGCTCGACAACTGGGTAGATAGCGTTTTAAGCGCTTGGGCCACACCCTGGGCGCGGTGGTCACCTTTGGCAGCCAACCGTTCAACAGTCTGGCGATTGACAGTGATCAGCGAAAATTCGGCAGCTACAAACAGCCCGCAGACAACCACCAACGCAACTGAGAGAGCTAAAAGAGCTAATTCTATCATCTACGCGGAGCTTTATTCCATAACGCGTGGCTGCTATACATCTTTATATGATACCAGATCAGTACGCTATACTGCCTAGTTCATGGATTCGGGAGTCAAGGGCCCAGGGGCTATGCCCAAGCGACAGTAGGTTTTGGATGAGCCAGTGAGTGAAGTCTACACTAACGGTTCGATAATCTGCCACCCAACCGTGCTAGTATCACCTGCTACGGATGCGATAGTGAAGCTGGTTCCTGCAATTCGCGAAACTACGAACGCAATTCCAGATTGTGTACCTCCGGCTGCCTGCTGGGTCAGGAAGATTCTGCTGAGAGCCGTGACAGCGCTGGTCGCAATGACTACCGGAGTAGAGCCGTTCAACGTCGTAGTTCCCACGGTTGCCCCGCCCGACTCCGTGTAGACCACAGAGTCGGAGTGATACAGAACAGTCACTCCGGCGCCAATGGAGAGCCGTGAAGTCCCTGTCTGGGTGTGGATGTTTCCACTGACCACAATATTAGTGATCTGCGCCAGAATGATACCTCCAGCGTTCCCAGCTGTAAAGATATTGTCCTTGATCTGCACCATTGAGGTTCTAGCGGCAGTAAGTCGGGCGAAACCCACTCCCCGGGTCCCACAGAGAAACTCGTTGTCTTTGATATTGATCTTACTAATATTCCCGGTGCCCGTGTTGCCAGCGTCATCTGCATAGATACCGTAAAGCATATTCTCAAGCGAGTTATCATTGAATTGGAATACAGAAGTACTAATGCCATCATCTGGATGCAAGTAAATACCAACATTCAGCGTACCAGCTCCACGGCGGTTGAACTTAGTAGTGGCGACACGTAGCCCGCCCCCAGACACCCACTCGATACAAGCTACAGCAGCAGTCCGAGTTGGTCCTGCCATGATCTGACAGTTATTGATTCCCATATCTCCACCATCGGGGAGTACAGGATTGGCGATTCGGATGCCCGCCTGGACAAAGTCGAAAATAAAGCACTGATCCATCGACCACTCAAAGCCATGTGCATGGTTAATATTGCGATAAAAACCAGCGACTGAGATGCTTCTATACTGGAAGCCAACACCAAATCCGGTAGTAATTAGGATGCCGTTGCCTGCGGTTGGCGCCGCAACGTTGGTATTGACGAGATGGAAGTCCTGAAAGATACATGCGTTGGCTGAAACAGTAATTGCGGTGCCGGTCGCAAACGGATATTCGATCCTGGTAATGGAAGTCTCCGTATTATACCCGCCGGCGGTGGAGATAGGTCCGGCTGACTTACCTGCGCCCACCAGCTTAACCGGCTTGGTAAACGACAATCCAGCTGATGTCAGGACGTAAGTCCCTGCGAGCAGATGGATCTCCCCGCCACTTGCAGGAAGGGCATCGTGGGCCGCTTGGATCGCGGCAGTATCAGTTGCGGCCACTCCCGTACGGGGTACATTGGGAGGTCCATACGTGCTAGTGAGTGCGCTATCCGCTGCCAGCTGCGCGGGTGTCATTGTAGCCACAGATCCAAGCCCCAGATTCGTTCGGGCAGTAGCAGGAGCCGCTAAATCACTAAGATTATTAGAATTAGAAAGCTTAGTATTCAAAGCTGTCTGAGTAGCCGTAGAGATAGGTTTAGCTACATCGGATGTGTTGTCTACGTTAGCGAGACCAACGATGGTTTTGGTAACGGCACCTGGGGCTATGGTATTGGCTGTAACTGAGTTGTCTTTAAGAGTACCGTCGGACTTGAGGGATTGGGATAGGAAGTCGTTGAGGATATCTCCCCAG
>Ga0114940_10000174_pt1 | contig 39632 bp, 35 predicted proteins | sample ColdCreekSource_FD_87195 | JGI IMG/M metagenome (GOLD analysis project Ga0114940, IMG submission 87195) | Groundwater microbial communities from Cold Creek, Nevada to study Microbial Dark Matter (Phase II) - Cold Creek Source | ecosystem: Environmental > Aquatic > Deep subsurface > Groundwater ...
ATTTCCCACTCTTTGTCTGTCAAATCGCTTGAATATACCATTTTTAACCCCCGCTTAGTTAAATTTATCTACTCCGCTTTGATTCTACGCGATCGCCCAAAAGATCTCAAATGGGTTCTATATGCTATACCTGCGTAAGTTCTAACTATAAATAAGTGGAAACTGATCGCAATTCTGGGGGGATAGGAGTATCTTCGGGAAACTCTAAACTGGTTTCTCGCTCTCCTAAATATCCCGACTCAGTAAAAGATAATAGCATTCTCGATAATGCTATCCATACTTCAGGGTCATATTCCCAGTCTTTGCCTCTAGAAGTAAAACAAGCGATCGATTTTAACGCCCAAAAATAGCTATTACGAACTACAGAACCACCTTTTTTATAAGGTGGTAAATCCTCATTAGCAATAAATAAAATACCTTCTTCAAATTTAACTCGCATCTATAAATCTTATTTATTTTACTTAAAAAGGCTTAATTTCTAAAGAAAAATGAACACCATTTTCTTGCAGAGAATCTCCGAATGAATCAACTTTAGTTAAAGGAAATCCCCAATCGAAACGAGCGGTAAGATCATCTCCGACTAACAACTGTAAGCCAACTCCTAAAGAGGACAAAGTATTAGTTTCTAGTCGAACATCATCGGAATTCCAAACTTCCCCAAAATCGAAAAAAGGACTCAGCTCTAAGCTCAAATTCCATTTAGGAACTCGCAACACAGTATGGCGAAGTTCGGCAGAGATAAATAAACCATTATCTCCTAATATACTATCTTGACTATAGCCCCGAACACTTAATGCACCCCCTGAACTAAATTGTTCTAAAGGGACTAAAGGGCGATCTGCTAATTGTAAATTTGATCGCAAAAATATACTGGTATTAGGGTTTAATAATCTTAAATATTGTGCCTGTCCTCTCCAGACTAGAAACTTGCTATCAGGTAAATTATTATTGATAGTAGCGTCGAAAGCATCAATTCCAATACTAAACTCAGAACGAGCTGCAAATACCTGATGATAATTGCGATCGCTAAATTCTTGAAAGAAGCGTAAAGCAGAAATATTGGTTTTCCCCTCACTATCTGCACCCCTAGATAAGGGATAAGGAAAGTTCCTCAGACTATTTTCAGCATTTTGTCGGGAAAAAATTACACCAGCCGTGACATTTCTAGTGGGTGTTTGATATAGGGGTTGAAGATAGGTAGCTTCGTAGTAACGATTTTTAGTTTCTATATCTAGTTCAGCAAAAGATTCGGTAATAATTTGGCTATTGCTACGACTGTGAGCTAACCTAATCTCACCATTGTGGGCGTTGAGAGGAATCACATAGCTCAAATCTTCTAGAGAATTACTACCATCCGTGTTAACATAAGAAGCATTAAAGCGATCGCCCCAGCCAACTAAATTATTTTGACTTATGGACACCTGGCGACGTACTGAACCAACGTTAGGGGATTTTTGATTATCAATACTCAATCCCAGGGAAAAAGTATCCGCTTCCTCGATTTCGACCTCCAGAAAACTCCCCCCAGGATTAATACCTTTAGATAACTCAGCAGAAATATTGGTGATTAAAGGGTCTAGCTGTAGCAATTGCAAGGCATTGAGTAACTTATTTTGGTTCAAGGGTGGGCTCGTTGCGATCGCCAGGCGACTACGGATATATCCTGATTTGAGTCTCTTTAAACCAGATATTTTAATTTCTTCGACTGTTCCTGGAATAATTTTAATTTTAATTGTGCGATCTTTTATAGTTTGAGGTGGTATGAAAGCACCAGAGGTAACATAACCTTGCTCAACATATAAGTTAGTAATCGCTCGTTGTAATTCTAATAGCTCAATAAAAGAAATTGGACGAAATAAATAAGGCTTAATAACTCGATCTATTGCTGCTGATGGAATAACTTTGTTGCCAATAATTTCAAACTTGCTAACCACAATTGTTCCTGGAACACTTGTAGCAGGTAAAGATTGAGCGGGATTAGCTTGTGCCTTTGGGGAACAAAATAAGATACAGCCAATGATAGAACAAACCAAGATATTGATAACCCTAACTTTAGTTAACCTCTGGAAAAGCGAGCTAGCGATCGCAAAATTAAAGGATAATTCATTATTTTGTCCTATGATCAAGAGACTAAATTAGGTTATGTATAGTTCAAATTGTCTCAAGTTAAGGGGATTTTGGCAAAAGTAAAACGAATTTTCAAAATGGACGAGTTTTAGATCAAGACTTACCAATTTTGAGTAACAATAATGCTTCCTGTGTCATGTACTTGTGCGATCGCCGCAGTACTCATTAGCTAACTTTTAGCTTTCAAGGTTTCTGTGAACGCGATCGCATTTGTTGGATGTTACGCTTATACTCTGGCTCAAAGTGAGTGCAATTATTCAGAGTGGGGATTTGATTTAGTATTTATTAAGATTCATACCAGCTTCATTCGCCATCGCTTGAATGCCTTTTTTCATTAAGGTTTTAATTGCTTTAGTAGACAAGCGCAATCTAACCCAACGATTACCTTCTGCCCACCAAACTCTTTTCCACTGAAGATTGACACCCTGTAATTTTTTAGTTCGACGATGTGAGTGAGAAACCGCCATCGCGTTATTAGCTTTTTTACCTGTTATTTGACATCTACGAGCCATGATTAGCCTCCAATTGAATACCACAATCTCCAATTATAACTAATTGCAGGCTGTAAATAAGTCCTGGGTCGTAAATAGAATATTCTGACTTACGACCCATAGTCTTACTTGATACTATTACTTCTGAGTTAACTCGGTTAGCACTTGATTAGAACGTTGGACAAAAGATTTCATCCCGTCAGCATCGAAGGCTTTTTGTGACATTAATGCTAAGTCGTAAATGTGATTACACATTAGATTGACCATAGAGTTAGACTGGTCGCCGCTGGCCTGGATAATCGTACCTTTATTTAAGTCCAGCAGATTTTGAATCAAAGGATGAGCAGTATTGATCAACAAAATATGATCATCAGGGAATGTCATCATTTTTTCTTGCATCAACGCCGCCATTTCCTGCATTCGTCGCATGGCTTCGGGTAACAAGACCATTGCAGGGGGAGTTCCCTGGGGATCGTCTGATTTGATAGCCTGAGTCTTGATGTTAACTCTGGGTTTATTAATTGCTTTCTCGAATAATTCTTTAATTAATTCGTTGCGAGTTTTGTTAGTTGTCGGATCGATTATCTCCTGGGCTTTGTCATCTTCAAGTAGAGTGTCATCTAATTCAGAATCGACGCGGGAGAACTTAACTTCGGAATATTCTCTTTCTAGGAAAGGAATGAAGTAGTTAGTATCAATAAAAGAGTCGAGGAAAAGAACTTCTAAGCCTTGATTTTTGTAGAGTTCAACGTAGGTATTCTGAGTACCAGGATCGCTACAGTACATGACGCGATTTTCTTGTTTTTCTTTGTTGCGTTCGAGATACTCTTTCAGAGTAGTATAGGGTTCGCTTGGTGCTGATTTTTTCTGATCAGAAGCTACATCTGACCACTCATCCCCAGAATCTGATTGAACCTCTATTTTAGGTGCTTCTGATTCAGCTGCACTAGTTGCATCTGGTTGATAGGTGGTGCGGTAAATAATTAAATCTTCAACTTGCTTTTTAAATTTGTCGTCTCTAATTGCACCGTACTTAACAAAAGTTCCGACATCTGACCAAGTAGTGATGTATTTATTTAAGTCTTCGTCATAGAGAGACTTGAGGCGATTACCAATCTTTTTGGTAATAAAATCAGCTATACGACGAACAGTGCGGTCGTTAGTTAAAGCACTACGGGATACGTTGAGAGGAATATCAGGACTGTCAATAACACCCTGTAAAGGCATCAGAAACTCAGGAATAATCGCTTCACATTGCTTGCTAACAAAGACTTGGTTGCAGAAAAGTTGAATTTGTCCTTTACTGAAGTCTACATCGGGCTTTAGTTTAGGGAAGTAGAGAATCCCATTGAGTAAGAAAGGATAATCGGTGTTTAAATGCACCCATAATAAAGGATCTTCTTGGAAGGGGTAGAGATAGCGATAAAATTCTAGATAGTCTTCATCGCTCAAGTCTTGAGGCGACTTTTTCCATAATGCTTCTTGCTTGTTAATCTGTTCGCCATCAAGCACAATCTTGACAGGTATAAAATCGCAGTAGGTTTTAATTAGCTGCCTAATTCTTTGAGGTTCGGCATATTCTAATTCTTCGTCTTGCAGGGTTAGAGTAATCGTAGTACCGACAGTTGTGCGATCGCTCTCGGTTAATTCAAACTCAGGAGAACCATCACAAGACCAATGTACAGGGGTTGCGCCTTCTTGATAGGAGAGAGTATTAATATCTACTTTCTGCGCCACCATAAACGATGAATAGAAGCCTAACCCAAAATGACCAATGAGATCATTGGCATCCTTTTCATACTTTTTAATAAAGTCTTCCGCGCTAGAAAAGGCAACTTGATTAATATATTTTTTAACTTCATCCACCGTCATGCCAATACCGTTATCGGAGACGGAAATAGTTTTATTGGTTTTATCTAACGCGATGGTAATTTTAGGTTCGGCAATTTCTCCCTGCACTTCCCCTGCTAAAGATGCCATTTTTAGTTTCGAGATGGCATCAACGGAATTGGAAATTAATTCCCGCAAGAAGATTTCGTGATCTGTGTAGAGAGACTTCTTGATAATCGGGAAGATATTCTCGGTATGAATCGTGATATTGCCTTTTTCAAGTACGGTCATATTGTTTATTATTGCAGTATCAATGGTGAACTTCTTTTAATATCAATATTGTCTGATCACCGAGGGGAAAACGTTCTGGGATATCCCACCAATGCCGATGCGGATTTCCCTACCTTTTTCAGTTATTATTCAGGGGCAAGACCTAAGTTAATAAAAAAGTAGCATGATAACGAATATGATCCTCGATAAAGCTAGCAATAGTAAAGTAGCTGTGATCATATTCTGGTTGAAATCTTAAATTCAGGCTTTGTCCTACCTGTTGGCAAGCTGATTGAAATTTTTCAGGTAATAACTGTTGTTGTTGATAAAAAGAATCGGCAGTCCCCTGGTCTATTAAAATAGCGGAGTTTAACTGAGTTTTTTTAACTAACTCGCTAGCATCATAATTTTCCCACTTTTGCTGATCTTCTCCGAGATAGGCTGTAAAAATATTTTGTCCCCAAGGACAACTTATTGGTGCAGAGATTGGCGCAAAAGCAGACACTGATAAATATTGATTGGGATTTTTTAAAGCGCAAATTAATGCCCCATGTCCTCCCATAGAATGCCCGAAGATACTTTGTTTATCTGTAACCGAAAAATTAGCAGCAATTAATTTTGGTAACTCTTGGGTGATGTAGCTATACATCTGATAGTGTTGTTTCCAAGGTTCGACAGTAGCATCAATATAAAACCCCGCGCCACTTCCTAGATCCCAAGCATCATCCTCGCCTGGAATTCCAGTGTTGCGAGGACTAGTATCTGGTACAACGAGCATAATCCCACATTCTGCGGCATAGCGTTGCGCGCCAGCTTTGGTGATAAAATTTTCTTCGCTGCAAGTTAAGCCAGAAAGATAATAAAGAATAGGCACTGGTTGAGATTTGGCTTGAGGAGGTTCATAAACCGCCAAGTTCATCTCGCAATTACAGGTTGCGGAAAAATGAGAGTAGTAAGCGACATTACCATCGAAGCAACGGTATGCTGATTTTAGACGCAACGAGTTAGACATAAGCAGATTTTGCTACTATAGAGTTATTAATTAGTTTGCCATCTTCTAAATGAACAATGCGATCGCCAACGTCTAAAATACGATTGTCGTGGGTAACTAGCAAAATAGTGCAGCCCTGTTCTTTGGCTAACTTCTGCATCAAATTTGCAACATCTCGACACTAGGCTAATCTAACGGGGATTACCGCTGACTTTTCGTTGCTTGGGCTGGAGGTTTAGAATTTCTTCAATCCCTTCTTGAGAGAAAATGCGATCGCGCCTTGTCGATGATCCAGGTTAAGGTATAATTACGGAACTTACTTGCTGAAAATAATCCAACTTCGCACTAATTTTTTCAAAGCAACCCAGAATTGTTCAAAAAATAGATTCCAAAAATACCCATACTGAGGAAAACGCCTTGCCAATAAAGCATCAGCCGGTAACATCAATCTGAATTCTTTTTTCAGGTCTTGAGGCATGCCAATATATCGAATTTGCTCGGGCATCGGCATCCAATGCCCCACTACTTTGTCTTCTTCAAAAAATTTAGCTTGAATAAACAATCCTAGCATTCGATCTAGACTCCAGCGTGGAATCCAAGTCAAAGCATTACTGATTACCATCACACTAGTAATGTCTACAAGAGTTTGTTGCACTAATTCTGTTTTCCAAACTTTGTTGTTGAAATTCTCGATGTGTGGTCCATGCATATCTTTTCGCTTCAAGTAGGGTCCAGCAATAAATCGAACATCGAAGCGGTTTTTGAGTGGAGCGATAGGAATTTCCTGTAGAATCAGAACATTTCCCTCTCGTCTAGGGGCTATATTCATCTGATCAATATCAGGAATTGGATCCCAAGGTTTATAAATCTGTTCTTCATTTTGGAAATTAATATTTTTCTTGCTCAGTCGTAGACACCAACTGTCAGGAAACTTTCTAAAGTATTTAACTACGATTTGAATAATATCTGGATGTACATAATCATCATCATCTAGTGCCATAACATACTTGCCAGATGCGTTAAGCAAGCCCAATAGGCGCTGAATAACTTCTCCCTTAAACGGGCTATTAATTATTCTAAACCTAGGGTCAAAAATTAATTTAGGGCTTATGCCAGGAGGATAAACCAAGATGAATTCCACATTCCCTGAAATGGCACAAAGATGATTGAGCCAATAATCAGTGAAGCTGCCTCTAGTAGGAGTTACGATGGACAAAATTATCTCATCACTCATGAATATGTACCAAAATGTTTTGACCAAAAAAGAAATTTTAGTGATTATCGGGCGTTTATCAACAACTACATGGGCTTACTAAAAATAAACTTAAGCATAGCAACGAGCTAGAAATATTTATCTACTATTGATGAGTAAAAAAGTAAAAGCGTCAAGAACAATTATTGCCTCTGCTCACCACAGCTAGAAGGAACATTTTGATGGCTTCGCTTCATGTAATGGCGATAATTCCCAATAGTGATGTAGTCTCGGGGATGTTCATTAATTCTGAAATAGTGCGTAACGATACTCTTTCGGGTCAAGTTCATATTTTTGATTTCGCTACCGCCGTGCAGTAATTGAGCGTGCCAAATGAAGACATCACCAGCCTTAGCAGAAAACTTTTTGGGCTTCAAATTATATTTCTCGACTTGTTGTTGAATATAGGATTCACACAAAGGCATTTCTTCTTGAATGGCATTTAGCTTTCCATCTGAAAAGTAGTAAGGCTCAATTTTGTGGCTGCCGGGATAATAGGTTAGGGGGCCAGCATCTAAGCTACAGTCCTCTAGAGCTATCCAAGTCGCTAACATCTTATTAGGGACAACAGGCGGCATATAAAATGTATCGAAATGGAACCCTTGCTGGCTACCTCGCTCAAAGCTCAGAGAATTGCACACCATAGGCTCGCCTTCAAGCAAGTCATTAAGAACCTGGCAAAGCTCTAAATCCAAAATTAGGTTCCTGACTTCTTCAAGCTCTAAAAATAAGTCATTCAATTTATACGGAATTGTTCTCGCATCATCAGGTGCATCTTTCAGCAAAATTCTTCTTGCTTGATCAGTCCCAGTAAAAATATCAACAACCAGGGGATTGTTTGAGTCGTTGGCTCTATTTTGCCAAATTTGAGCAATTAGAGTATTAATTCTCTCTAAACGCTCAGGATTGAAAAAATTGTCAAGAACAAAATAGCCGTTTTCATGCCAAAATTTAAAATCTTCTGCTGTTAAAGAGGAAGCTCTTCTAAATCTGAATTTTTTATCGCTAAACTTTCTTGTAGTAGCAATCGTAGCTTTGAGCAAGAATTTTACCGACTTGGGCAAACTTTTAGCAACAACTTCTCTAACTGACATATTTTCTGCCGATAACATAAATTCAAAAACGGAAGCTTCGAGCCACAAGTAGGTGTGAGCAACCTAGTCACCTATTCTACTGACGTTTTTCATATAACAACTCTATAGAGTTGTTCCTCAACATTGGAATTTTATTGATCATGCACACTATAAAATAATTCAGAAATAGATGACAAAAGCCACCCAACATGGTGACGATCTAGAAATATTTACTTAGTATTGATTAAGTAAAAAAGTGAAAGCGTCAATTCGTAATTATTGCCCCTACTCACCATAACTAGAAGCATAACGGAGAATAAAGAAGATGAACTTAAACTACAGTATGGTTCTTCAGTGGTCTGAAAAAGATAAATGTTTTGTTGTTACCCTTCCAGAATGGGGAGAGTTTTGTCATACTTACGGTGATACCTATGAAGAAGCATTGAATAATGCTAAAGAAGTATTACAGTTGATGATTCACTCTTCTTTAGCCGAAGGAGCATCTCTGCCAGAAGCCAGAACTTTTACAGGAGTATTGCAAGCGGCAGGAGTTGAAACGAAACCCCCATCAGCAATCAAGTAATTTATGGAGATTTTTCGGCTGTGTCACTTTCTCGTCAGACTTTGGTTTATCCAAATACTCATCAAGTTGAACAAAGCGATCGCTATTATGGTATAGATGTAAAAGACCCTTATCGTTGGCTAGAAAATCCTGACTCGGATGAAACTAGAGCCTGGGTGACAGCACAAAACGAAGTTACTTTTACTTATTTGTCAGCGATCGCTAGTCGTGATAAGATTAAACAAAGATTAACTCAGTTATGGGACTACGAGAAATACACTAGCCCTGTTAAAAAAGGCAATAGATACTTTTACTTGAAAAATGACGGTTTACAGAATCAAAGTGTTGTGTACACTTTGGAGTCTTTAGACGATCAAGGGAAAGTTTTATTAGACCCCAATACTTTATCGGCAGATGGCACAGTTGCTCTAGCAGGTTTGTCAATCAGCGATGATGGCAAGTTGATGGCCTATGGTTTATCTACGGCTGGCTCAGATTGGGTAGAGTATCGAGTTAGGGATGTGGAAACAGGTGAAGATCGAGAAGATCATCTCAAGTGGATTAAATTTTCTGGGGCATCTTGGACGAAAGACAATCAGGGGTTTTTCTATAGTCGCTACGATGAACCCAACGAGCAAACTAAATTAGAAGACGTTAACTATTATCAAAAACTCTACTATCACCGCATCGGCACAGATCAAGCTGAAGATAGTTTAATTTATCATCGCCCTGATCAGAAAGAATGGGGTTTTAGCGGTGGTGTTACCGAAGATGGCAAGTATCTAGTTATCAGTGTGTGGTTAGGTACAGATAGTAAGAATTTAATTTTTTATCAAAACTTACAGCAACCTGGTAGTGAAGTAGTCGAATTAATTAATGAATTTGAAGCCAGCTATAGCGTTATTGATCACGACGGGGATGTATTATGGGTACAAACCGATTTAGATGCACCTCGTGGTAAAATAATTGCAATCGCTTTAAACAATCCAGATAAATCCCACTGGCAAGAATTAATTCCCGAAGCAGCCGAAACTTTAGCAGGAGTTGGGGTACTAAATAATCAATTTGTTGCTGACTATCTTAAAGATGCGCGATCGCAAATTAAAATCTATAATCTTGATGGTACTTTTGTCCGTGAACTAGAATTACCAGGAATTGGTTCAGCAGGCGGGTTTTTAGGTAAAAGATACGACACTGAAACCTTTTATACTTTTACAGGCTTTACTACTCCTGCAACTATCTATCGCTACGACCTGACCACAGGAGAAAGCAAGTTATTTCGTCAACCAGAGGTAGATTTTAATCCAGAAGACTATCAAACTGAGCAAGTATTCTATACCAGCCAAGATGGGACGAAAATACCCATGTTTATCACCCATAAAAAAGGTTTAAAACTCGATGGCAACAATCCCACTTATCTTTATGCTTACGGTGGATTTAATATTCCTCTGACACCCAGTTTTTCGGTTAGCAATCTGGTCTGGATGGAAATGGGTGGTATCTATGCTGTCGCCAATCTACGCGGCGGTGGAGAATACGGCGAGGATTGGCATCAAGCAGGAATGAAAGACAAAAAACAAAACGTCTTTGATGACTTTATTGCGGCGGCAGAATGGTTAATTGAGCATAAATATACTTGTACTAACAAACTAGCGATCGCAGGTGGCAGTAACGGCGGTTTATTAGTAGGTGCTTGCATGACTCAACGCCCCGAGCTTTTCGCCGCTGCAATACCCGCCGTCGGCGTATTGGATATGTTGCGCTTTCATAAATTTACCATCGGTTGGGCATGGTGTTCGGAATATGGCAGCCCTGATAATGAGGAAGATTTTAAAACTTTATATGCCTATTCTCCCCTGCACAATCTTAAAGAGGGAACATCCTATCCTGCAACCATGATCACTACTGCTGACCATGATGATCGCGTTGTACCTGCCCACAGTTTTAAATTCGCCGCCGCTTTACAAGCCGCCCATACAGGAGAGAATCCCGTATTAATTCGGATTGAAACTAAAGCGGGACATGGTGCTGGGAAGCCAACTACCAAGATTATTGAAGAAGCGGCAGATAAATGGGCGTTTTTAGTAGCAAATTTGGATGATAAATCACTAGCGACTAGCGACTAGCAGCAGATAAGCTGCCCACCGAATCGACTGTTTAATAAGGTGTGAGTTTCTGAGTTTCTTATTATTACTACTCCTCAAAGATTTAATTATAATTAAACATTTAATTAAACCTTGTCTAGTTCAAGAAGTATACTAACCAATGAACAATGATCATAGCTCATTGTTAAAATATGTCTGTCATTTTAGGGACAACTGAGAACTAATACTTGTGTCATCATCTCCAACTCGTCTACTAATAGCTGCCAGCGGTACTGGAGGGCATTTATTTCCTGCGATCGCTCTGGCGCAACAATTACCAGATTATGAAATTGAATGGTTAGGAACTTCTAACCGTTTAGAGACAAGTCTTGTACCAGATGATTATCTTTTGAATACCATTCCCGTAGAGGGATTTCAACAACGCTTTAGTTTTAAAACTATCAAAATTATCTCTGGCTTTATTTCATCTATCTTTCAAGTTCAAAAACTGATTAAAGAACACAACATCGATGCGGTGTTTACAACTGGGGGCTATATTGCTGCCCCAGCAATCCTAGCGGCACGTCTGCAAAACAAACCTGCCGTTATCCACGAATCTAATTTTATTCCTGGCAAAGTTACTCGCTTTCTTAGTCGTTGGTGCGATACTGTGGCTTTGGGTTTTGCTGGTACAGCCCAATATTTACCAAAAGTCAAAACGGTTCACGTTAGCACTCCTGTTCGTTCTCAGTTCCTTGAACCGCAGCCATTAGATTTAGCGATTCCGACTAGCGCAGCAGTCATTGTCGTCGCGGGTGGTTCTCAGGGAGCAGTAGCATTAAATAAATTAGTCAGGGAGGCTGCACCAACTTGGTTAGACATGGGTGCATATATTGTGCATTTGACGGGGAAAAATGATCCTGATGCGGATAGTCTCAAGCATCCTCAATATATCTCCCTGCCATTCTCTGACAATATGGCGGGATTATTACAGAGAGCAGATTTAGCTATTAGTCGTGCAGGTGCAGGTACTCTAACCGAACTAGCTTTTACTGGCACTCCAGCGGTTTTAATTCCTTATCCTTATGCCGCCGAAGATCATCAGACATATAATGCCAAAGAGTTTGCCGACGCTGGTGCAGCAGTGGTTTACAAGCAGTCAGAACTAACCTCAGAGATATTAACCGAACAAGTATCTCAATGGTTGCTAAAGCCTGAACAACTGCAAAACATGGCCGCCAAAGCCAAGGGTTTAGCAATTACTGATAGTGCAGAGAGATTAGCTAGTCTAGTCCGCAATTTAGTTGAAAAATAAGTGCAGCTCTTAGCTGTTAGCTCAAATAAAACAACAGTAGGAGCGTTTCGTGAAATACCCCTACTGTTAAACTGAGATCTTGCACCTACTATGTATTTAATCTGTGCTATGAGGGAAAAGGGAAAAGGGAAAAGGGAAAAGGGTGTTAAATTGATTACCATTTTTCAAAATATTCAGTTTTTTTGTACTGGTGCAAGATGTGAGTTAAAGAGACTTCTTGCAAAAAAAAAGTCAAAACTTATATGTTTTGACTTTTGACTTCACTCAACCAGGGTTTTGAGAGTTATCCAATAATCAAGCCGCAGTAGACAAACATTCAGCATTGACCACGCTTTGATAATAAGTTTGTAGCTGACGAGTAGCAGCCACCCATCCCCACTGTTCGGCTTCGGCGCGGGCATTCAGGCGCAGTTGTTCTCTAATTTGTTTCGCTTCTAATAAAGACTTAGTTGCGGTAATTGCTCCTTCAGGGTCGTCTGGTTCAAACAGGTAGCCATTAACTCCATCGGTAACAATATCGGGAATGCCACCAGAACGTGCGGCAACTACGGGGCAGCCTGCCGCCATTGCTTCTAATAGTACTAATCCTAATGTTTCGGTACGAGAAGGGAAAATAAAGGCATCGGCGGAGGCAAAAGCAGAGGCTAATTCTAAACCTTGGAGATAACCGACGAAATGGGTGTTTGTTCCTGCAAAATGGGCTTCTAAAGCCTCCCTATTCGGCCCATCACCGACGATCGCCAGACGGGCATCGGGAATTGCTTCTAGTACGGGTTTAATTTCATCAATTTGCTTCTCCGCCGAGACTCGACCGACATAGAGTAACAGCGGGCTATCGGGATTGCCTTGGGAAAGACGCGATCGCATTTGTGCCGAGGCTAAATGAGGTTGGAACATTTCTGTATCTACTCCTCGTTGCCACAAATCTACTCTCTCGATACCACGATTGACTAGCTCTTCTACCATCACGCTAGAAGTACAAAGATTTAATTGAGCCTGATTGTGAGCAGCTTTCAGTAATTCCCAAAGTAATCCTTCTAATGCACCCAAGCCGTAGTGTTGTAGATATTGGGGTAAATGGGTATGGTAAGAAGCCACTAAAGGAATATTCATAGTTTTGGCATAATATATGCCCCCTACTCCTAAAAAAGCGGGATTTACTACATGAATTAAATCTGGCTTAAACTCTTCGATCGCATTTTTGGTACCAATAGGAGGCAATGCTAATTTTAATTCGGGATATAGTGGCAAGGGTAAACCAGGAATACCATAGACTTTTGCTCCTTTATATTCGGTCAAACCACCTTCGGGAGCTACTACTAAAACGCGATCGCCATTTCTTTCCAAGTGTTCAATTGTATGCCGCAGGCGGGTAACAATGCCATCAACCTTCGGTAGGAAAGTTTCTGTAAATAAAGCAATACGCATAACTAAATTAAAGAATAAATATTAGTTCTAAATTGTGTTTTTAATCTTCTACATTAATATCTTTCACATTCCTTGCAATTCTAGATAATTCGCTCTTTTCATTAACGGCGACGCGAGATGCTGAACCGCTAATAATACCTTCGTAGTTACGGAAAGACTCTTTGATATAGGGAATTTCTGGAGCCTCAGAGCTAATTATATATTCTCTAATACCTTTATCGTGCCACGAACCACGCATTTTAAAGACGTTTAAAGCCCTCGACATTTCGCCGCGAATCTCTACGTATTGTAAAAGAATGATCGTATCTGTAATCGTAGAAATATGAGATTCGGTAATCGAATTCGCACCCAAAAACTGATCGGTAGTATTGGTAAAAAAGCCAGTAATTTCTTCTTGTTTGGCATATCCAGTCACGCCAATCACAAACTGACGAAAGGCATTGTTGGAAACTCCTCTAGCTAAAGCTGATAGGGAATCGATCGCAATTCTTGAGGGCTTAAAATTAGTAATTTCTGACTTGATCATCTGTAAATGATCTTCTAAGCCAGCCGATTCAGGATAACAGCAGATCATCTTGAGTAAGCCTTTGCGTTCCATTTCTTCAAAGTCAACCCCCCAAGAGGAGGCATTACGAGATAATTGCGCTCTCGATTCTTCATAAGCAAACAAAACGGCTCTTTCTCCCTGGTTATAACCTTCTTGGAGAAATTTACTGACTAACAGAGTTTTACCCGTACCTGTTGCGCCAGTTGTCAAGATAATTGAATCTTTAAAGAAACCGCCGCCACACAGTTTATCCAGCGTCTTGACTCCTGAAGAGCGACGAACATTGGAAGAGCGTTGAGTAAGCTGCATTGCTCCCAAGGGAAATATATTAATGCCGTCATTGGTAATCGTAAAAGGATATTCTCCTTTCATGTGAGTCGTACCTCGCAGCTTAAGTATTTCAATGGTACGACGACGACGTTCTCCTTCTAAAACATTGCGAATAACAATTACGTTATCGGAAACAAACTCTTCCACACCAAAGCGAGCAATCGGTCCATATTCTTCGACTCTTTCGGTAGTTAAAATCGACGTTACTTCTAGCAGTTTGAGCCTGGCCACTAAACGAAAAATTTCTCTTCTGACCACCGAAGCGGCATCGTATTGTTGAAATACTGCTGTAACCGAGTCGATCGAGACTAATTTGGCTTTATATTTATGAATCGCATATTGAATACGCTCAATTAATGCCGAAAGATCGAAATTTCCTACTACTTCTTGACCTTCAGGATCGGGGGAAGCATCAAGAATAAAGAGTTTGCCGCTATCTATTAAAGCTTGTAAATCCCAGCCAAAACTATGAGCATTCTCGATAATATCCTTGGGAGATTCTTCAAAAGTTACGAAAATGCCTGGGCAATCAAAGAAATCGATGCCGTGATAAAGAAATTGAACTGCTAGTAAAGTCTTTCCCGTACCAGAAGTACCACTAACCAAGGTGGTTCTACCTATTGGTAAACCACCATGAGTAATTTCATCAAATCCTTCGATCATGGTCAGGATTTTACGGACTCCCTTGCTGGATATTTCGGTTGGCTGTGGCTGATTAGGATTTGTTTGGTTCATCTGCGCTTAAAAACACTAACATATTGCTATTTACTTAAAATAACGGCTGTTTAAGCCAACAATAGCAAACTATAATCTCATAACCAAGCTAAAGTCATAAATCAAGTTATAATTTTCCCTCGCGAATTTCTTCGTATAGCAAATCTAACCCAATTAATACTTTTTCTCGATCGCTCAAATCACCAATAATTTTACGTACTGGAGGGGGCAAAACCTTAGATAAAGTCGGGGTTGCCAAGATTTTATCTTCTTCGGCCAGTTGAGGGTTTTTTAAAACATCAATGACTTTGAGAGCATAGACTCCTTGGAAATCTTTTTCTAAGATGTTCTTTAAAATTCTCAAAGCTCTGACTGAATTTGGTGTATTGCCAGCAACATATAATTTTAATACGTAAGTTTTTCTAAACTGATCCATAATATATTATTAAATAATTTACTGACAAACTTGATGAGATAATTATAAAATTCTACTTAAATAAGACTAAGCTAACGGGGATAATCAAGATCAACTATATTACTTATTCTACTCTAAACAATAATTCTAAAGAGATATCTTCTCCAGGAATAGAGCGACGATACATTTCACATAGATGAGCAATGATATCAATTAATGCTAAACGATAATCAAGCAGAATATCTTCGCTTCTGCCTTCTATCTGTAGTTGCTGAGAAAATTGATCCATTAACTCCATGTGAATCTCTAAAACTTGAGATGTTGAAATGTCGGCAAAAAAAGCTCGATCAACAAACTCATCAATCAGCTTATTGATCTCTGAACTTTCCATAAAGTAATTAAGCAGAATTTTTCGATAATCCATGCTTAATTGTTGTATAAATTTTTCCTTGTTTTCTTGAGATAAATTGCGATAAAAGTCTTGAGCATTGCGTTTATAATATACCCCCAAATAACCCAATCTTTCTTTAAGTTTTTCTGCTAATCTACGCTGTTTTAAAACCAAAGAATTAGGACGATAACCGTTGTTCTTTTGCTTGCTTTCTAGGTGTTCTTGAGTAAGACTGCAAGAGGGAGCAAGATTAAGAAATTTAGTAATTGCTAAATTAATGTAAGAGTTTATTTCTTCTAATTGGGTCAAATACAAACGTACCTCGGCACTGTGGTACAGATTAGTTCGCGAACTAATCGCTGTTGAAGAATTTCTTAAATCCTGGTCATGATCAGCAGCAATACTGATAGTCTGTTCGATCTCAATAATTACTATAGGTAAGACAATCTCTAATTTCCATAACTGTTCGAGTACAGAACTTAGATTAGGATCGTTAATAAAGACAATGCAATCGATTTTTTCTCGATTGTTGAGCATAAAATCAACAAAATCATCGGCATTGAGATACTCGATCTTATAATGATCGCCACCCAACAATTTGATTAGTGAGGGTGTAAGCGACTGTTCAGTGGGAAACAGACAAATATGCAATTTGCTGGGCGCTCTGCGCTCAACTGAAGCCAGGAAGTCTTTGTCTTGGTTGTCTGACATTGCTAGGTAAATTATTTACTTAATGGTTGCCTAATATCCTCCTGTAAGGAATCATGAGCATCTAAATACTTATTAAAAAATTAACATTTATTGAGCCTTTTTGAGAATTGTAATGAAATGTAATCGATAACCTAGTAGTTTTACTTACTTAGGGTATTATTATCTCTAACATATGGCTCTTTTCCAGATTGAGCTGCTTAATTTCTGGTTTGTCAGGCAATAAGCCAACCTCATCAAACACAATGGAAGTTTAAAATGGAAGTTTAAGATTCCTTAGAAGAGAAAATTGCTTCTGGAGGCAGTGACCTAGAAATTCATGTTTAGTTCCGATCTGACTCTAAAAGATTTTGTCTCCCCGATTCCAATATGCCAACCAAGGGCAGACTTGGAAACAATTCTGAATGCTTTTCAAATTAGTGATTGTGGATCAATAGCCATTTCTCTTTCCCAGAATATTTGGGGAATAGTTAATTGTAATAGCTTGCTTTCATTGTTAACTAAATCTTGGCAGGAAAGCGCAAACGCAAGAGTTAGTTATCCCAGGAATATGATACACGCTAAGGCTTCTTTGACTCTAACGGAGGCTGATTTCAGCTTGATCGTCGAACCTGCGATCGCACTAAATGATCAGATTAAAGCCGAAAAATTTCTATCTTATCTAAAAACTGACAACGATTCAAATAGTAAAAAAACTCGATATTTAATTGTCAACTCAGAAGGAAAATTATTAGGACTTTTAAATACTCACAAACTCTTAGAGTCATTCGCTTTTAGTCTTAATCATCAACAATCAACAACTCAAACATCACCAAATATAGATATAAAACGCTCGTTTTTGAGTCTAATTGATTATATTGCCTTGCCCCTTAAGTTAGAAACTGCTGATGGTAAAATTTGTGGCACTAACAGCCACTGGCAAAAATCAATCGACAAAACAGCTCAAAAAAAACAGCCCAAACCGCCAGAAAATACTAACTTTTCTATTGCTAAGTGGTGGGTGGAGCAACAGCTCGGCCAACAGCCAAACTCTCCTGCTTGTTACTGTCTTAAAGACAATCATTACCTAACACCTCTATACCCGCCACTCAATTCAAATTTAATCAAACAAAGTAGCCAGAGAGATGATGACTGGAACTACATCAAATTGCCTCTGACTCTCGCTGATTCTCCAGCAACATATTGGTTAGTATTGGCTACTAAATTATCATCGGAACAATTAGATTGCAGCGATTATCAAGATGGTCAATCAGCACCGACAGACAGTTTTAAAAATGAATTGTTGGCTAATATTAGTCACGAATTAAAATCTCCTTTAACAGGTATAGTTGGTTTATCTAGCTTGCTCAAAGCCCAAAAATTAGGAGAACTAAATCAACGTCAAGTCCGCTATGTCGAATTGATTTATAGTAGTGGGCAAAAACTGATGAGTATCGTCAGTGACTTACTCGAACTTACCAATTTAACTACTGGTAAATTGAAGCTAAATCCAGAACGAGTACAGTTAAAACCTCTATGTCAACAAGTATATCTGCAAGCTTTAACCAAACTAAAAACTACAGTTAAAACCGAAGAAGTTCTGATCCATCCCAATCGCAACTTCCAGCTAACCATTGAGCCAGGTTCAGAAATTGCGATCGTCGATAAATCGCGTTTATCCAGCATACTTTCCCATTTACTGTTAGAAGTACTCAAGTTTTCTCACTCACAAGGAGAATTTGGTATTAGCATTAATTCTCTGACTGGTTGGATAGCAATCACAGTTTGGAATCATAGCCAGAGTATCTCAGAATCAGAAATGCGATCGCCCAAAGAGTCTTCATTTCAGTCAGAAAGTTCTATTCCTCGCCCTGAAATGGAAACAGGCTTGGGTTTGATACTTGCCAAAAAACTCGCCAAAGCTCATGGAGGAGATATTTCGTTGATCTCTAAAGCTGGTAGTTGCGAATTTACCTTACTTTTACCTAAGACTAATTCCCAATTTGAGATTGACGAAGCAAGGGGCTTTACCTCAGCTAAAAATGGCAATCGATTAGTACTAATTGTTGAAACAACATTTAATTCAATTAACGATTTAACATCTCAACTCAAAGAATTAGGCTATCATCCGATTGTTGCTCGGACTAGTATAGAGGCCCTCGACAAAGCACGCCAACTAAAGCCAGGGTATATTTTGCTCAATCCAATCTTGCCCGATCTTGCTGCTAAAGACTTGCTGATTTTACTTAAATCTGATTCGCGTACTCACAATATTCCAGTATTTATCCTTACTAATCACCAAGAGCCAGCACAATCTCAGAGTCTCTACCAAGAGGTAGAGGGGTTTGTCTGTATGCCAATCGATCAAGCAGTTTTAGCTCGGATTTTCCCCGCAATTGAGCGGCTACCCCTCACGACTCAACGCAATCTAACTATCTTATGCCTTTATCCAGAGCCTGAAGTTATCAGTCAGTCGATGGCACAGGGCACTAATGGTTTAGGTTTTGATCTTAAAGACTGGGCTGAACGAGATTGGACAAGCAAGAGCGAAGTTCCCAATAATTATCATCACCGTATTATTGAAGCCGATGGTTTGGAGCAAGCACATATGTTGGCTCGTATCTGGCAACTAGATGTTATGGTTTTAGATGGTCATCTGATCGTTGAACCTCTAGCCTATTTGAGATCGCTACACAAATCTGAGTATTTATCGACTCTACCTCTAGTAACTTTAGATGCCAAAACTACAGAAGCAGCCAATAAAATTGATGGTTTAAATGTGTATCCCTGTTTGTTACCTGCTGAATGTCGAAGCATCGCCGATTTGATGCAGGTTATTCAAATTGCTGCGGGATTGATTAACGATTAACAGTCTTTAAAGTAAACACGGTTATTTCTGGGCGACTATTTAAACGAAAGGGTATTCCTGTCATACCTAAACCACGGTTAGTATATTCGATAGTCCGGTCAACTTGATTTAATCCCACAAAATATTTTTTGCCCCCAGGAGGTAATACTAAAGGAGTTAGAAAAGGAATTCTAATTTGTCCCCCATGAGAATGACCAGATAATTGAAGAGCGAATTTTTGAGTTTTGGCAATCTTGTCAATATAGTCTGGTTCGTGAACTAATAAAATTGCTGGACTATCATCTGGCAATTGGTCGATTACTTGTTCTAAATTTGGTTTTCCTACATAAGGATCGTCTATACCTGCAAAAGTCAGTTTTTCTGTTCCTCTTTCGAGAATATAAACCTGATTATCTAAATTAGTCACCTTACTTTGTACTAGAGCGTCTTTAAGTATGGCGGTTTCGTTTCCCCAATGATCGTGATTGCCCAAAACGGCGATGGTACATTCTTGAGATACTAACTTGCTTAATTTGGCAACTAGTTCTTCAACATCAAAATACGTGTATTTAGTGATAATATCCCCAGTAATTGCGATCGCATCTGGTTGTTGCTGATTAACTAATCTAATTATTTTATCCATACGTTCAGAAGTCATAAAACGACTAACATGAATATCGCTAATCTGAACTATTTTAAATTCATCAAATGCTGGTGTTAAGTTGGGGATTGCTAATTGAATTGGAACGATTTCAATCCAGTTTGGCTCTATTTTTGAACCATAAATATAAATACCAGTAACTAAAGCGATCGCTATAACTGTTATTTTGCTTATCCACTTTTTTACAATTTTGAGCAACGGAGCATAATGCTTAGATAGCATAGTGGGAGATAGCCAGGGAGTTAAAACGACTTTACTATAGTAGTCTTTCTCTATATTTTTGGCATTGTTTTTGACTTTCAACTTTTTTTATTTGTGCTACTAAAGTTTAAATTGAGCACAATAAAAAAACACCTCATCTTCAAAAGATAAGGTGTTTTTCTATTAAAAATTAATGAATAGACCTATGCGCAAAAATAAATTTGAAATCTAAGTAAATGGTTTTTTTTTGCTCTTTCAGCTTGTTCCTTAAGTCAATCGAGGTTGATTGGATTTATGTGCATAGGTCTAATTACTAATTTTGTGCGATAACAGCAAAACAACTATCTATTTTTTAAATTCGGCAGAGTAGGCAGTTCCGTAAGCAAAGGCAGTAGTGAAACTAAACTTGCCGTAATTATTTTCAAGAGTGCGAGTGTAAGAACCACTATCAGATTCAGGGCAAACGCATCTAAATTCTGTAAGCCTTGTCCAGCAAAGGTTTCAATTTTTAGCAACAAAAATAAATAATAGCTAAAACCTTTTTCCAGTAAGCATTATAAAAATAAGATGCGTTTGCCCTGCTATCAGATTTAGTTTGAGCGACATCTCCAAAGGCAGAAACATCGGCTGATGCAGAGCCCGATGTTCCTCCTCCTACTATCTCCCCTCCAGTTTCAGTGCTTAGATCCCGAAGCCTTTTTTCAGACTCGATCTTAGATACTACTATGTTCGTGTTGATCACCTATATAGATATTAGAACGTTGAAGTTTCTTCAACAAAGCTATAAATGCCAGAATTGGGCTTTGCTGGAAATTTTACCTTGGCTAAAAAGTTATGAATTGCCAACAACAGCGGTTGTTCCTGCTGAGCTTTGGGAGCAACAAGAACTATGGTTGCTGCGCCGAGGTGAAATTTTGCACGCTTCGGGTCAAAAATTAATACCTGGCACAATTTATCATCTCGATCGCTTGCCTAAAACAGGAGGATGGATGATCACAGCAGATACCGAACTATATTCTTTAGCTGAGGGTGCATCCAGAAAAAAGCTCCAATCCCTCCCCAGCGGTTCTGCCAATACTCAGAATTCAACGAGTATCAGCAAGTTTAAGACACTCTCTGAATCAAAAAATCCAGGTTTTAATTCGCGTCAGGTTGATGAGAATGTAGCCAGTAAGACGATAAACACCAAAGCTAGTAGAGTGTTCGAGAGTCAGACTTCTACAGCAAACAAGACTCAAACCCAAACGCCTCCCAAAAACCATAAAAGCGTTAGCAAAGCTTACTTTCCTAGCCCTGCCCTTCAGGTTAGTCATTTTTGGCAACAGATTAGCCGCCGTTATCCTTTTTTCTTGCAGCAAAGTGCATCTGATTGTGGAGCTGCTTGCTTGGTAATGGTTAGTCGCTATTGGGGCAAACGTTTTAGCATGAATCGGTTGCGAGAACTTGCCAGTGTTGATCGCAACGGAGCTTCTCTAAATGGTTTAGCGAGTGCGGCTGAAGGTCTTGGTTTTAGTACTCGGATGGTAACAGCCAGCCTTGATCGACTAGCCGAACAAAGCTTGCCTGCGATCGCTCATTGGCAAGGAAATCACTATATCGTCGTATATAATGTTACTCCCCACAGGGTTATCGTTGTCGATCCAGCTATTGGTCAGCTTAGTCTTACTCACGAAAAGTTTAAAGCAGGATGGAGTGGCTATACCCTATTGTTACGGCCAACTGCTTTCCTGAAAAAAACTGCGGAAGGCACCTCCTCCTTGTGGAGATTTTTTGAGTTATTAACGCCCTATCGAAATACGATCTTAGAAATTGCGATCGCTTCAATTGTACTGCAATTATAGTGAATACCCTAGAAAATATTTCCTTTGAAGTATTGCCAGGACAAATGGTAGCATTAGTGGGACGGAGTGGCTCTGGGAAAACAACTATTGCCAAGATGATTTCAGGTCTTTATATTCCAACCGAAGGTAAAATTTTCATTGATGGCTACGATATCACCAGTTTGTCTCTTAATTCTTTGCGATCGCAAACTGGAGTAGTAGATCAAGATACTTTTCTCTTCGGCGGTACGATCCGCGAAAATATTAGTCTGGGTCGCTCTAATGCGAGCTTAGAAGAAGTCGTCAAAGCGGCCAAACAGGCTGGCTCCCATGAATTTATTCAAGAGTCGCCGATGGGGTATGAAACCCAAATTGGAGAGGGCGGCGGCATGCTGTCGGGCGGACAGAGACAAAGAATTGCGATCGCACGCGCTCTTTTAGGCAATTCTCGGCTGCTAATTTTAGACGAAGCTACCAGTAACCTCGACACCGAATCAGAACGCATCATTCAAAACAATCTCAATACCATCTCAAATAATCGAACTACTTTCGTTATTGCTCACCGTCTTTCAACAATCCGCAGTGCCGACTTAATCTTAGTATTAGATCGTGGAGTTTTGGTAGAAAGTGGAACTCACCAGGAATTAATGGCAAAACGCGGCCAATATTATTATCTCAATCAACAGCAAATAACTGTTGCCAATTAAATCAAACAGAGTAAATGAACTACTATGGAACCCATAGATCAAGAAAAATCTAGAATTCAATCTAAAAACCAAGAAGTTAACGACATTCGCGTTTTAATAGTTGACGATCAATTTTTCGCTCGCCAGTTTCTACAAAAAGTATTAGATCCCCAAAGCAATTCCAATTTAGAGATCGTAGGAACTGCCAGTGATGGCAAACAGGCTCTTCATCAGATGGAATTTTTGCAGCCAGATGTGGTGCTAATTGATATAGAAATGCCAGAGATGAATGGAATTACGGCAACTCGAATTATTGCCGACAAATTCCCTGAATGCAAAGTGTTGGTGCTTACTAGTTACGATGAAGGTAATTATTTGCAAGATGCTTTTCAGGCGGGAGCTAAAGGCTATTTACTCAAAAATACTCCTGGTAAGGAACTAAGAAAAGCCATTGCGGCAGTTCATAACGGATACTCTCAAGTTGGGCCGGGACTATTAGAAAAAGCTTTTGCCGAGCGTTCAGAGTTGGCTATTGCCGATCCTCAGTCTGCCGAGCAACCTTTAGATTTATCAACAGACGAAGAAGAAGAAATTGGAAATCGCAACTGGTCTAGTTCCACTCAAGAGCTACCCAACACTCTGCCGCGTGTTTGGAGCCGAAGTTTGATTTATATGCTGCTGATCTTCACTCTGATTGGCTTGCCTTGGGCTATATTTGCTCAAATTGATGAAACTGGAAGTGCCAGAGGCAAAATAGAACCGAAAGGAAAAACGTTGAGGCTAGATACCGCAGTAAGTGGAAAGATAACCGAAGTTGATGTCAAAGAAGGTGAAAAAGTTGAAGCAGGGCAAACTCTGCTCAAAATAGAATCTGAAGAGGTCACGTCCCAGCTACAGCAACAGCAACAAGAATTAGCATCTCTGAAAGATCAGCTCAAATCATTAGCATCTCTGAAAAATCAGCACTTACTGGCAATTAATTCCCAGGGAGAGCAAAATCAGGCGCGAATTATTGAAAAGCAAGCTCAGTTAGAACAAGCAAGCCAAAGTATTCAAGCTTTGCGGGCTACATATAATTCACAAAAGAAAGAGAAACAAGCCACTATTGAACAGGCTCGTAAGGCAATTGAAGTCAGTAAAACTATTTCAGAAGCTGCGAAAATCCGCTTGGCATCAGCTATGGAAAAAATCCCTCGCTATCGTCAAGCTTTTAAGGATGGAGCTATTTCTCAAGATCGTTTTTTGGAGGTAATGCAGGAGGCTCAAGAAGCTCAGAAAGCTCTGGAAAAGACGAAATCAGAACTAGCCCAAGTAGAATCTAGTCTCTCAGAACAACAAAGTATTTATGAGACGTTGATTCAAAGTGAATCAGCAGAAAGCGAACAGGCTAAACTCCATTTGTCAGAAGTGCAAGGAAGTTATAACTCTTTAATTCCCACTAACGACCTGGCTTTAATCAACCATCAAGAAAAACTCGAAGATGCTGAAGCCAGAATTAGTGATGTTGAGGGAGAAATAGCTCAAATTAAAAGTCAGATTAAATCTTTAAAGTTTCAGCTACAGCAATACACAGTTAAAGCTCCCGTTGATGGAACTATTTTTCAATTTCCGCTCAACAATGCTGGGGCAACTGTGCAGAAGGGAGATACTCTAGCAATGATTGCTCAGTTTAACGGTATGCTATACAACCAGGTGAAGTCAGATTTAGTGCTGAGAGTTAAAATGCCCAGTAGCGAAGCTGCTTTTCTCAAAGAAGGACTGCCCGCCAAAATCAAGTTTGATGCTTATCCTTTTCAAGATTATGGAATAGTTGAAGGTGAAGTGAGTTGGATTTCGCCAGATTCCAAAACTGAAACCGAAGGACAGCAAACAACTCAAGCAGAATTTTTTGAATTGGAGATTGAGCTAGATCAAAATTATATCGAGAATGGAGTTCAAGAAATTCCCATAACTCCAGGTCAGACAGCAACAGCCGAAATTATTATTAGACAACGCCGTTTGATAGACTTCTTTATCGAGCCATTTCAAAAATTGCGACATGGTGGCTTGGAACTTTAAATAAATATGTCAAATAAATATGTCAAAATCTATTCAGATAACTTCAGAAGCCATAATTGAGCGATTAAAAATATCTTGCCAATTTGCTTCAGTTTTGCAGCAGATTGCTCAACAGCAAATTATTATTGATGCCGTAGCAGCAGCAGGAATAACTATAGAAAATCTTGAATTACAGCAAGCCGCCGACAATTTTCGCGTCCAGCATAACCTAACAGATCCAGATGCCACTTGGCATTGGCTAAAAAGCAACTGTTTAACAGGAGAGGACTTTGAACGGCTGATTTATGATTCCTTGGTTACCGCTAAATTAGCTAAACATCTCTTTAATGATCGCGTTGAATCTTGGTTTTACGAACATCAACTAGACTATACAAAAAACCTTAAAGACCTCTTGGATTTGAAATATCAAAACAAACACGCAATTATTACAGGTGGCTCTAGCGGGATCGGTAAAGCGACGGCAAAACTACTAGCACGGCAGGGAGCAAATATTTCGATTATTGCTCGCGATCGCGCTAAACTAATTATAGCTAAACAAGAGATTGAAGCGGCGACCATAAGTCCAGAGCAGAAAATAATTACTGTCGCTGCCGATGTTGCTTTGGCAACAGAAATTGAAGCGGCAATTGCCACGGCGATCGCAATTCTCGGTACTCCTGATCTATTAATCACTTCAGCAGGCATAGCTCACCCTGGTTATTTTTTAGAGATTCCTCTCGAAGTATTTGAACAAACTATGGCAGTTAATTATTTCGGCTCTCTATACAGCATCAGAGCCGTTTTACCAGCTATGGAACAGCAACAGCGGGGTAATATAGTCTTAATCTCTTCTGGTGCGGGATTAATCGGCATTTATGGCTATAGTGCTTATTGCCCTTCTAAATTTGCTCTTAGAGGGTTAGCAGAATCTTTAAGAGGAGAACTCAAGCCCAAAGGAATACAAGTTTCGATTGTCTATCCTCCCGATACTGATACGCCCCAATTAGCCGCAGAAAATCAAACAAAGCCCCCAGAAACCAAAATGATTACAGGGGGGGCTAAAACATTGAGTGCTGAGGCAGTTGCACGAGAAATTATTCAGGGTATTGAATGTCAAAAATTTGCGATCGCACCTGGATTAGAAATAAGTATCTTAAATAGGTTTCATAGTTTGCTTTTACCTTTTCTAAACTGGTCTTTTGACCGAATTGTTAAACGAGTAAGTAATAGATAATTGGCAATTAATCTAACAGTCAAGAGAAGTAAGAGTAGATAGTTGATTTATAAATTAAAGTTAGCTTTAAAGTTTTCTCTAGTTATAGGTTGACTGACAATCACTCCCTCTCCACCCAAGCTTTCTAATGGTTTACCTGCAACTTTAATCCAGACTTGATCATTAGCATTGAGGCTGGTAGCAGTATAAATAACCTGAGCTAATCGACTACTCATAGAGGCACTCCCACCACCAGAAACGAACTCTTGAGAAAGATTAAGGTGAATACCTGTTTTGTCTGCCTCTAAATCCAGCAGTTTAGTTCCTTCAGGAATAGTTGTGGTGTATTGAGCATCTTTAGGACCAGCCAAGAGTGTTTCAAATGCCTTCTCTAAAATTCGGTCTGGCTTGACAGACTTTTGGAAAGTCATGGTGCTAGAAACTAGTTCAATATTATTATTTGTCGGATTGAGCCAACAAATTTCAATATTTTGCTCTTGAGTAATTGCCTCTGGTATGACGGGAGTTTCTTCTTGAGTGATGGGAGAGGGGTTCGATATCGTAGTTTCGGCTGCGCGGTCTAGAGAAGATTTTGCCCACCATGCGGCACCTCCTCCTGCTGCCAAAACAATTCCTGTGATTACTGCCACCAAAGGAATAGAAAAACGACTTTTTTTGCGATCCTGCATAGTTATGCTCCTGGTTAAGAAAAAGTTATTTAGAGAGATCAAAGCATGACTTTAGATCATTTATTAATTGCTTTTATCTTTACTTGAAGACAATTCAGCTTCTTTTGTTTCCATTCGCGCAAAACCCGCCAGTTGTATTTTGTCTCCATCAATATCTAATTGTAAGAGACGAGCCAAAATTCCGTTAGCTTCGAGCAAACTTAAATCGAGACGGTCACTAATGCCACTAGCAAAGCCTTTTAGCAGCCTAGAAGACATCGGACGACCATTTACGGTACCTTGGGGTTCTGTTAGTTGAATTGTCTTGCCGTTTAAGACCTCTATCTTTAATTTTAAGACAATAGCTAATTCGCTTTTGGGATTGTCCAAAGGAGAAACTTGGCGATCGCTATTTAGGTTAGGACGGCTTAATTTAAATTGTAGTCCCAAGCGATTAGAAGGCTGTAATTCGACACGGGGATTAATTAATTCATAAGAGATATTAGCAGAACCAACTTTACGAGCGATCAAACGATTTAGAGTTTGCTGGAGTTTAACCTGGATTTCGGGAGATTGCAAAGCACGATTTAAATCGGCTTCAGTGACAACTAGCCTTAATGCTCCTTGCAAAGGCTGCTCTAAAGACTGTCTCAATCCACTGACACTATCCAGGTTCAATCTCGATCTGTCAAGGTCAATTGCGTCTGTTTCTAATTCTAAAACTGCCACTCTCAGATTGGGTTTGATTTCTACCCCTTGAGCCGCAAATCTGATTTTTTGGAGTTTTCCTTGGATAATCTGGTAACTAGGTGTGTTATCTACCCGAATAGCTTGCTGTTCTACTCGAACTAATGATTCGCGAATATTTTTATCAATTAGAGAATCGAAAATTACTCCGCCGCCAGAGAGGACAGAGAATAATCCTGACAGAACAATCGTCAAAATTTCCATATTAAAACCAAGAGCCTGTTAAACAGGATTAATTCTCATCAAAGTTTGTCCAAACTCAACGGGTTCTCCATTCTGCACGACGATTTCCATGACTTGTCCTGAAATTTCTCCTTCAATTTCATTCATTAATTTCATGGCTTCGATGATACAGACCGTATCGCCTTGGTTAATGCGATCGCCAACGGCAGCAAAAGCTTCTTCATCTGGTGCAGGCGCACTATAAAAAGTTCCTACCATTGGCGAAGTAATATCCACCCATTTTTTATCATCTACCACGGGAGTAGATGGAGTTTCGGGAACAATATCTGGGACAACTACGGGGCGACTGGGTGCTGAAGATTCAACTGTTTGGGCTGCGGTCGGTGAGACGGTAGTAGCTTGGGGGAGATTCGCTCTAGTAGTCTCTTTACGGACTATTAGTTCAAACTCATCAGTTTTAAGAGCCAACTCCGTGATATCGGTTTTAGCGATCGCCTCCAGTAAGTCGCGGAGTTCTTGAAAATTTATAGACACAAACTATACAACCATTACTTTAGTGATTTTTTAAACTCTCGAAGATAGCCGTGTAGTAGATATCTAAGAGATTTTTAAACTGGTTATTGATTCTTTAATTTGAGTTTGAGTTTGATTAATTATCCCTGCCCAAATAAGAACCATCGCGAGTATCAACTTTGATTTTTTCACCAATTGTGATGAATAAAGGCACCATCACCTGCGCTCCAGTTTCAACTATGGCTGGTTTAGTGCCTCCTGTTGCCGTATCTCCCTTAACTCCAGGATCGGTTTCCGTTATTTCTAAAATTACTGAGGTTGGTAATTCTACTTCTAATACTTTTTCATCCCAGAAAATCACGTTAACTTCCATCTCTTCTTTGAGATATTGAACGCGATCTCCTAAGTTTTCGGCATTCATCCGAGTTTCTTCGTATGTTCCCATATCCATAAAGACAAATTCTTCCCCGTCTTTATAGGTATACTGCATTGCTCGTTTTTCTAAATTGGCTTGAGGGACGCTTTCCCCAGCGCGGAAAGTTCGTTCTATAGTATTCCCTAGCTGGACGTTTTTAAGTTTAGTCCGAACAAAAGCCGAGCCTTTACCTGGCTTGACGTGCAGAAATTCTACTACTCGCCAAACATAGCCATCTAGCTCGACAGTAACCCCTGTGCGAAAGTCATTACTAGAAATCATGAAACCAAAAATACTTGCTTAGAGATCGACATTTAATTGTACCTGATGAAGGATGTTGACAAAAGGATGAGATTGGATACTTCAAAGGTGGGAGTGCCAAAGAAGTGAAGAAATGTTGACAAGGTAGATCAATAACTAAGAACATACACCTTAGTAGATACTATTTATCCTGCACCGGCGCTGCAATTTTAAATTTATGAACACAAGAGACAATATACTTTTGAGGTGGTGTCATCCCTGGCTTGGTAATAAAATTTTTTCAGTTTTACTGGCTTTAATTGTTTTCGGTAGTGGTCTTATAGTTTGGCAACCTCAAGCGTCTGCCGTTTTAGCTCAAGGAGCTGCTATTACTGATCCTCAAGCCATACTTAGATATTCTTTACCTATAGATAACGATTCTGTTAGAAAACTTCAAAAAAGTTTAGAAGATATTTCCCAACAACTTCGTAGCAAACGCTGGAGTAGTATCAAACGCGATCTTAAAGATGCTAATTCAGTTTTAAACAGGGGTCGCGATCAATTGCTCGCTACCGTCCCAGACGAACGTAAATCCCAAGCAGAATCTCTAATCGAAAAGCTGGCTAGTGGAACCGCCGAACTAGAAGCAATAGTTGAAACTAAAGATAAAGAAGGGACTTATCTCAAAAGACGAGAACTACTCAACGTGGTAACTGACTTAGAGGAGCTGATGGTACAAGAATTTCCTTTTGAAGTACCAAAAGAATATGCTTATCTACCACAGCTTTTAGGACGCGCTACCGTAGAAATGAAGACAAATAAAGGTGATCTAAAGGTTGTTGTTGATGGTTACAGCGCACCAGTCAATGCAGGAAACTTTGTCGATCTCGTAGAGCGAGGATTCTATGATGATCTGGAATTTAACCGTGCTGAAGACTTCTATATTCTGCAAGCTGGCGATCCCCCAGGAGAAGACGATGGTTTTATTGATCCCAAAACTGGTAAATATCGCGCTATACCAATGGAAGTTCTGGTAAAAGGCGATGATTTGCCTGTTTATGGCAGCACTTTAGAAGAACTTGGTCGTTATTTAGATCAGCCAGCAATTCCTTTTAACGCTTATGGCGCGATCGCTCTGGCTCGTCCTGGCGATGATCCCAACGGTGGCTCTTCGCAATTTTTCTTCTTTAAATTTGACACAGAAATAACTCCTCCTGGTTACAATCTTATGGATGGACGCTATTCAGTTTTTGGCTATCTAGTTGATGGGAAAGAAGTCCTCGAAGAACTAACGGCTGGCGATCGCATTATTTCGGCGAAAGTAATCGATGGTCTTGACAACCTTAAACAACCTTAAAGCGAGAAGGCAACCATGAATCCTTCACAGCTAGTTAAAGATCTTGGCGAACATGGTTTATTAGCCAAACTACAGCGTTTTTGTCCTCAAGATGTTGTGGGGGATGATGGGGCAGTATTGGCTACTGCTCCAGGTCAATCATTGGTAGTTACTACGGATGTCTTAGTTGATCACGTCCATTTTAGCGATCGCACGACTACAGCTTTTGACGTGGGTTGGCGGGCGGCGGCGGCTAATCTCTCAGATTTGGCAGCAATGGGGGCTATGCCGCTAGGAATCACTGTTGGTTTGTCTTTGCCAGGAGAAGTAGCCGTCTCTTGGGTAGAAGACCTATATCGGGGCATGGACGCTTGCTTAAGCCTGTATCAAACGCCGATTGTTGGGGGTGATCTTTGCCGCTCCCAGGTAGTTAGTATTGCTATTACGGCTTTTGGTCAGGTTGTACCAGGGCGAGTTATTCGTCGCTCTAATGCCCAGCCAGGAGACGCGATTGTTATTACTGGGTTGCACGGTCTTTCGAGGGGAGGATTGGAATTATTACTCAAACCTGATTTGGGCAGTTGTTTAAACTCCCAAGAGCGAGAGAGATTAATTGAAGCTCACCAACGACCAAAGCCTAGACTGGATGTATTACAATGGTTAGAGCAAATTCCTAGTGACATTGCGATCGCTGGTATGGATAGTAGTGATGGTTTGGCTGATGCGATCGCTCAAATTTGTCATTGCAGCGGAGTGGGAGCGCAAATAGAACGAGATTATTTAAAGATTTTTCCCGCTCTGAATAAATTAGTGGAAACCGAAACAGCCTTTAATTGGTTGCTCTATGGCGGAGAAGATTTTGAGCTAGTTTTGTGTCTACCATTAAACATTGCCTCTGCCTTGGTACAAGATTGGGGAAGAGACACGGCAATTATTGGTACAGTTACTTCTAATTCAAAAATTACAATAACTGGTAGTCGTGATTCTACTACGTTACAAAGCTTAAATATAGCTAAAGGATTTCAACACTTCTAGTTTTGTTGATAATCCCTAATATTGAAACAAAAGTAGTTGCTCTGGTATAAATTTGGTAAAAATGGGAATGCTAGTTCTGTGAAAGACAGTTTAGACTGGTTAATCAATCTGTCTGACATCTTTCAATAAAAGATAAATCATTGAGATGATGATAAACCAACAATAAAAGTGTTTATCTAAAGATCGCTATTTGATTATTTATCACCCTAGGTAATCTTACACCTGGTTATGGAGCAGAAACATTTGCCTAAAACCATGCAACACACATCAGGAATTGACCAGATTGGACAAAACATCCTGCAAGTCATTCTATCTAGCTCTAATTCTCAAACCATCCTGTCAGATTTAGCCTGCAAGATCGGCGAATTTTTTCCTGTCGATGCTTGTGTCATTGTCTCTGATGACGCTAGTTCGAGCAATGGTCAGCAGATTGGCTGGTGGCAAAAAAAAGGATTTTCAGAGGCTGAACAAAGCCTGCTTTTTCAGCGATTACGTCGTTTGCAACTAAAACAAGATGATCGTACCTTAGCTAGTTGCACTAGCATGACAAAGTCTCATCTGTTTGATGCCCTTGAAAATCTATTCCAGGAAATCTTACCGACAAAAACCTGGCTGGGAAAGACAACCCGGTATCAGCAAAAGACTAACGGCTTAATTTTATTGTTTCAGTCTCAGTCTACTCAGTGGACTCACTCCGAATCGGAATTATTGGAGAAAATTTCAGAATCAATGGCGATCGCAATTTCTCAAGTGCAACTCCAGCAACAAGCCCAGACTAAAACCAGATATCAAGCTCTGCTCAATCATCTCAGCCGTGAAATTAGTCAAAGTTCTAATCCAGACTTGCTTTTAAATACCTGTTTAGCCGAAACCTGTACCACCTTAGAGGTAGATCGGGGCATGATTTTAATGCTGAAATATCAAAATCCGTTAAGGGCTAAAGGTCGTCTTCAGCAATTGGTCAAAGGGACAGTACAAATTGCTCGTCAGTGGAACCGCAATGAGAATAACTCAGATTTTAGGTGCAAAGCATCATTCAGCATAAAGGATTCTGATCTATGTCAAAAAGCCTGGCATCTTGCCCCTGAATGTTTAGCTATTACTCAAGGAACTTCTTTTCCTGATCTTAGTCCGGAACAACTTCCTGATGGTATTGAGTCTAATTCGTCAGCTTTATTGATGATGCCTTTGATGGGCAAAAAAAATAGTGAATCCCAGCCTGCACTAGTTTTGGGGTTTATAGTATTGCAACACGACTCTCCTCGCGTCTGGCTTCAAGACGAATTGGATTTAATCAATTGGATTAGTGTGCAAATTAGTACGGCAACTATTCATCATCAGACTTTAAATCAGGTACAGTCAATTGTTGAAGAACGAACCTCTCAACTTAAATGGAGTCTGGATGTTCAAGGCAAATTGTCCGAAAAAATGCGCCAACACATCGATCAACTGCAAAAATTAAATCAGTTGAAAGATGATTTTATGAACAGTATGAGTCACGAGCTGAAGACTCCTTTAACTAGCATGAAAATGGCGATTAAAATGCTACGTCAAGATCAGATTTCCCCAGATATGCGAGAAAAATATTTAAACATTCTCGAACAAGAGTGGGACCGCGAATACAATTTGATTAAAGATTTACTAACACTGCAACAAGTCGAGTCAGGAGAGTTAACTTTTAGCCCCCAAGAATTAGACCTCAATCAAACGATTGAGCATCTGGCTCAATCGTTTGACGCTAAGTGGCAACCAAATAAAGGATTAACTTTAAAAACTGAACTATCAAATCCTGCTTTGAAAATCTTTACTGATTCTGAGAGTCTAGAACATATTCTCAGTGAATTGCTCTTAAATGCTGGCAAGTATTCTGATGCCGATACGACTATTGAGCTATCGGCGAATAGCAAAACTACGCTTAAAGGTAAAGAAATTATCATTTCTCTGGCTAATTATGGTGCTGGTATTTCCCCCGAAGAGTTACCTTACATCTTTGACAAGTTTCGTCGCGGGAAAGGTGTAACTGACCGTGCTGTACCAGGGACAGGCTTGGGTTTAGCTTTAGTTAAATATTTAGTCGATCATCTCAACGGGACGATTGAAGTTGCTAGCGAACCAGTGGATGATGATTCGGCAATGTTTATAACTACCTTTTTAGTAAAATTACCTCAATTTCAACCTTCTATTGGTTAGGCTATTAATAACTTATTTAACATTAGGTAATGGCTGTACTCGATCGCTTTTAATTCATCCCACCAAACAATCGGTCGATATTAGCGTATTTTTATGAAGTGGCACAGAAAAGCAAAGCTTATCAATATAAATTCATTGCGTTCATCTCCAGAAAGCTATCCTTATTCGCCATTTTTCCGTCAATTTAAAATTTTTGGTATTGCTATTAAGCTAATATATTCTCTCTGGTGGGATAAATTAGTTGGCGATAATTCTTCTCGACGGAGACATCGTCATGCTAAATGGTTGGTCACCAATCTTTTGGAGTTGGGCCCTACTTTTATTAAAATTGGACAGGCTTTATCGACTCGCGCTGACCTGATTCCTTTAGAATATATTCAGGAGTTTAGTCAACTACAAGACCGTGTACCGCCATTTAATTCGGATTTAGCGATCGCAGTTATTGAACAAGAATTAGGCAAATCGATTCAAATTTTGTTTGCTGAATTTAATCCTACCCCTATCGCCGCAGCTAGTTTAGGTCAAGTGCATAAGGCCAGATTACACACAGGGGAAGATGTAGTTGTTAAGGTACAACGTCCTGGTTTGGCAAAATTATTTAATTTAGATTTTGAAATCTTACATCGCTTAGTAAGGTTAGGAAATCGCTTGCTTAAAAATCTCAGAAAGTTTAATTTAGAAGGAATTTATCGCGAGTTTTTCGAGCTTTTATATTTAGAAATTGATTATGTTCATGAAGGCAAAAATGCTGATCGCTTTCGAGAAAATTTCCGTGGTTATAAACGTGTAGCTGTACCAAAAGTTTATTGGCAATATACGACTCCACAAATCTTAACTTTAGAGTATTTACCAGGAATTAAAATCGATGACCGCTCTTCTTTAGAAGCCAGTAAAATTGACACTAAAGAGGTAATTCAACTGGGCATTACTTGCTATCTTAAGCAGCTTTTAGAAGACGGGTTTTTTCAATCCGATCCTCATCCTGGCAACATGGCAGTTAACTATAACGGAGATCTTATTTTTTATGATTTTGGCACAATGGCAGAAGTCAAAACTCTTGCTAGAGATCAGATGGTTAAAACTTTTTTTGCTGTCTTGAAAAATGATACTGATGAGGTAGTTGAAACTCTAATTTATATGGGGTTAATTGAACCTGTTGCTGACATGACTCCTGTTAGGCGCATGATTGCTTTTATGTTAAAAGAATTTCGGGATAAACCAATAGATATCCAGGCGTTTGAACAGATAACCGATGAAATTTATTCGATCTTTGAGCAGCAGCCGTTCCGTTTACCGCCCCAGATGACTTTTATTGTTAAATCCTTAACTACCTTAGATGGAATTGCTCGCGTTCTTGATCCTCAATATAATTTATTAGCTGCGGCACAACCTTTTTTAAAAGAAATTGCTTTTTCAGGGCAACAAGGCAACATTTTAGGTACTTTAGCTAGACAAACTAAAGACTTTATTCAATATAAGTTTAAGCAACCAAATCGCACTCAATTATCAATTATGCGTTTGGAATCACGCTTAGATTTAGGAGAATTACAAGTTAAAGTTCGTTCTATTGAAAGCGAACGTTCTCTTAAACAAATTCAATTAGGAGTTAAAAGTTTAATCTATACTTGTTTATCAGGATTTAGTTTATTATCGGGTTCGGTATTATTAGCTGGTAATGTTAAAGGAGTCGCGATCGCACTTTTTTGTTTTGCTGGTTTTTGGTTTATTTTACTGTTACGCTCTTTGATGAGTATGGCAGTAATTGAGAAGATGTCTAAAATGACTCAGAAATAAGCAACTAGCAACTAAGTTATCTGCTTTCTAGCCTATAAACTGATCAATAAGCTATTATTTTCTTATTGTTACAGGTAGCAACGGCAAAGCAACAAGGGATCACCATCGCTATTAAAACTGAACAGGATAAACAAGCCAAGCAAATTGCTATTAAACAAAAAGCTGCCAAATTAATCGGACAAAGTTTTACTAGAAGCGTTTCTGATTTTCAAGGATGGCTCTATTTACCTAAGCTTTTATCTAACTATCAGGCTCAAAGTGCAATCGCTTTGCAGCAGGGTAGATTTGTAGAATGGCAACAGGGAGAATTTAGCCAAACCGTCCTAAATTATCAACAGGCAATTAATCGGTGGGTTCAACAGGGCTGCGAATTCTTTCAACACGATTGTTTCGAGCCGCTATTGATTTCTTTTCCCGATCCTCCAACCGTAAAAATACCAGAATCTATCCCAGATATTAGTAAAAGTAATGATGCTATTCTTCCTGAACTAAATTCGCTCCTCAAAGGACAAGTCGGCTCGGTAATCTTGGGCGGTGCTAGTTATGTCCTGAATAAATTCGCTCCCAAGTCGGAAAAAGTACCTGAATCTCCTCCGCCGAAAATTGCTTCTCAAGTTTATGCTGATGCTGCTCAAAATTATTTAACTTGCTTTAGCGATCGCGCTTCTGCTATCTTAAGAGAGTACGAAGTAATCGCTGCAAAATATATTACTTTTATTCCCGAACCGACTAGTGATAGAATTTCTACTACCAATTACCAACTGCAATTATTAAATAGCTTGTTAACCAGCTTGCAAACTGAATTAAATAATCTCAAAATTAACTAACTTTACAAAACGTTACTCTGAGCAACGATTTTTTTTTGCTTTGTGGCGCAACTTGTGGGATGATAATTAAAAGTTTTATTTCATAATGGAAGTGCGGGGGTTTAGCGATAAGGGTCACCACTCCCATCATAAAAATACTTTAAAATAAAACGCAGCACTTTGTCAAGAACCTCTGAATTTTTTTTTTGGCTCGCGCTTCAAAAATAAATCAAATTAAATAGTTTTTAACTTATCTATACTTGGTTGAACTAAGCTTTGTTGCGTTTGAAGCATTTGCACTCCCAGGTATATAAATAAACTTACCATATATAGTGTCAAAGACAGCCATAACAGATGTACGCTGTCAAAGTACCAGGCAATGGTCACGGAAGGCATAAAGACTAAAAAGAAGGCGATCAGAGAGGCGTTTCGCAACACTGCCCCCTCTTTCAAGCCAATAAAATAGCCTTCCAGCATAAAAGCGATCGCGGTAGAGGTTAGCAGGGGAAGTAACCAAATCGTGTAACTAGTAATCCCTTGATTAATTTCACGATGGTTAGTCAATAGCCCAAATATAGTTTGGGGAAAGAAGAGGGCAACCAAAGCCAAGAGCAAAGAAATCGGCAGACTACTTAAAATAGCAGTGATCAGCACGGGCATTAGTTTAGCAGTATCTCCTTTGCCTTTAAAGTTGCCAATTAGGGTTTGAGCTGTCATGCCCACACCTTGAATAGTGAACTGACTTAATAGGGCAATCTGGAGTAATAAACCATTTTCCGCTAATAATTCCGTCCCCATTCCCGCACTCAGGTTAGTAAAAATGGAATAAGCAGAAATCAAAGTTAAAAACCGAATTAAAATATTTCCCTTGAGGGCTAGAATTCCTTTCAGTGCTGGGCGATCAAATACATCTGGTAATGCATTGCGTAAATCCTGCCAGGGAATAGTTAAGGCCACAGCAACTAAGGCAACTAATAAAGCCAAATATTGACTCAGAGCGGTGGCTAAACCAGCACCCATGCTTGACCAGCCCCAGCGAAAGATCATCAAGTAATCTAACAGCACGTTGGAAGCATTAGCTATCAAAGATATAAGGAGAACAATACCATTCTTTTCCCTGCCGAGAAACCAACCAATTAGCACAAAATTAAGTAAGACGGCAGGTGCGCCCCAAATCCTGGCATTGAAATATTCAATTCCCGATAGTTAAATATCTTGTGAGCCTGATAAGATAACAAATCCTAATTTTTGGATCGGGTATTGTAAACAAAGAATAACTAATGCGATCGCAATAGCAATTAATCCACTGCGCAAAAGTGCTAATAAAATTCCTGAAGTGTCATCTTGTCCCACAGCTTCAGCGGTCATAGCGTTAGTGCTGTTACGCAAAAACTTAAGAATCCGATAAAGATAATCAAACAAAATGCTAGCTAGAATTACGCCAGCCAAATAACGAAGATCATTTAAATGTCCCAAAAAAGCCGTATCAAACAATCCAGCTAAAGGCACCATCGTATTAGAAAGTACGCTAACGCTAGCTAATCTATAGAAGCGAGGCAAAAAGCTGCCGTACTGATTTTTGGTAATAGAAGACATCACAATACTTGGCGTTTTGACAAATAAAGTTAAATAAAAGTATTTATGCAAGAGGTCTAATTGCGGCTGGAATATATCCCACTGTTAAATGCTATGTTTAACATTGTATTAAGCAATTATAAATAAAGAATTAATTTATTATTAACTTGAATAAAAATAGTCTCCTAGAGCGAGGAAGCAAACATGACGAAGTTCCTGTTGCGATTAATACATTACTAATTACTGCCAAACTAAAATCAGAGCCGATCGCTTTAGTTATTTTATTTATAGCAATAATTGCCCTAGCTTTTTCGCCGATCCTGACTAAACTGAGCCAAGTAGAAATTAGCCCCAGTGGAACAATCTTTAATCGTCTTTGGATTTCGACGATAATCATGGGTCTCTGGCAGATAACTACTACTCCCAAGTCAGAAGAGACTGAACTACTAGTGAGATCGCCCGTTGACTACAAACAACAGGGTTTATTAATACTTGCCAGTATTGCTGCTACGGGTTCTGCTTTATCTTGGGCGTTTTCTTTAACCCAAACCAGTGTTGCTAGTTCGACAGTGCTGCGGAGTCTGACACCCTTATTTATTAGTTTTGGGGGATGGCTGATATTAAAGCAACGCTTTGATCGTAAATTTCTGCTGGGGATGATCTTGGCAATAGTAGGAGGAATCACTATTGGTTGGGATGATTGGCAGTTAGGCACAGAGTATTTAATTGGGGATGGTATTGCCCTGCTTTCAGCGGCTTTGCATGGAGTTAATCTATTGACAGTTGGCTATTTACGCGATCGCACAAATACTGCTAAAATCTTACTCTGGCGATGCGCCATTGGCACTTTAATTATTTTGCCTGTTATCTTGCTCAGGGAAGAAAGCCTTTTTCCTAATTCCTGGCAAAATTGGTTAACTGTTATCTCCCTAGCGGTAGTTTGTCAAACTTTTGGACAGGGTCTATTAGTCTATAGTCTCAAACAGTTTTCCTCTAGTTTCGTCGGCATCTTCGCCTTATTAAAGCCAATCCTCACCGCGTTGTTAGCTTGGGTAATTTTTGCCGAAAGTTTGAGTTTAGCTAATGGAATTGCTTTAATCTTGGTTTTAATTGGTATTTACTTAGCTAAGTCTAGTAATTCAGCCGAGAAAGCAGTTTGATTTTTAAACGTAACTGCCCTGTCTTGATCACTGAAGAAATAATTGTCTTTCTACTTGCCTTCTTCTTGTCAATCCTGGCATTTGAACTATTTGCCCTCTTAGATTAGCCTTATCCCAACGCAAAAATTCATTAGCTGCACCAACATAGTCTCCTGCATTAATTTTTCTAACTAAGGTACTGTTTTTGATCGCCATAATGCCTACATTAAAAGAGAGAGAAGCTAACGCGCTTAACTGGCGATCGCTCAATTCGACTTTAATTGCTGAGTCAAGTTGCTGATGAATTTCTTGCAATTGCGCGTTCAAAGCCGCATCAGCTTGTTTCGAGTCAATGCGATCGCCAATTTTAACTGCCTTTCCAGCAATTCGAGATAAGCCGTAACCAATAACTGGCGTACCATCGCTATCGATATAAGCTTGATCTTTAAAGCCTTCAAATTCTTTAATTAAGTTGATTGCAATAATAGATACAGGTTTGGGTTGGGAGTGCTTGAGTAATATTGGGGAATTAGCAGTTTGATGGTTAAGTTGGCGAGCTTTTTCTGGAAATGATGAGATGTCTGAATTTTGAATATTGCTAGTCAGAGAATTATCGAGCCTCTCTAGCTGAATATTTTTAACTGTATCGTTGTTGTGTTCAACATAACTTCTGTTATCTGCGATCGCCAATGTGGCTAATCCTACAGAACAAAGACTGGTCATGATAACTGCTGCATCAAAAAATTTATGATATTTATTTAAATTCAAAATTCGCTTCCAACATTACGACTATTTTTCAACCGATAGTTTTAGTCGATTGTCAAGAAATCAGCGACTATTTTGAGCTTAATTTTTACAATTCTTAATACTACATGGGCAAGTTTTATTGCCCTTTATGTGACTTCTCCCGACGCTCATCTTTCAGATAGAGCGCGGGCTTCTACCCTCGCGAGTAGAGATTTCTGCGTTGCACTTACCTAGATATAACTATCCCTGGCAGTACGCATTCAGCAGACAG
>Ga0114940_10000175_pt1 | contig 39504 bp, 29 predicted proteins | sample ColdCreekSource_FD_87195 | JGI IMG/M metagenome (GOLD analysis project Ga0114940, IMG submission 87195) | Groundwater microbial communities from Cold Creek, Nevada to study Microbial Dark Matter (Phase II) - Cold Creek Source | ecosystem: Environmental > Aquatic > Deep subsurface > Groundwater ...
CCTTCTTCGAGGACGCTAAATCGGACGGCTTCTCCGCCGCGCTCACGTTCTTTCCCGCAGACGACGATCGCTGCGACCAAGCGAGCTACCAAGCGCCTGACGTGAGCATGCAGCCGCTGCCATCCCAGGCATTTGGGCAAGCGCTCGATGCGATCGGCGAAGAAGACTGGCGCGGCGGCACGCCTACCCTGCACGTGCTGCAAGGCATCTTCGATCAGATCCAAACCGAACAGTCCGCCCATCCCGGTCGCTACGCGGTGGTGTTGGTCACCGACGGTTATCCTCAAGATTGTGACGACGACAGCATCGAAGCGGTCGCCGACCTGGTGAAGAGCCGCGCCGCGGAGACGCCCACCTACGTGATCGGCGTGCAGAATCCCCCGATCGATGACGCGCCGGATGTGACCACGAACCTCACGGTCGTCGCCGAAGCGGGAGCCACCGGGCAGGCCTACTTGATCGACACGGGTGACCCGACCAAGACCACGAGCGCCTTCAAGGGCACGATCGACGCGATCCGCAGCGCCGCTGTGAGCTGCAGGCTGGAGATTCCGGAGGCGCCAGTCGGACAGAGCTTCGACAAGCAGAAGGTCAGCGTGCGCTATTTGAGCGGCGCGAACCAAACCGCGCTCAGCTACGATGCAGACTGCAAGGGCAGCGAGACTTGGCACTACGACGATCCTGCCGCCCCTGGCGAGCTCGTGCTGTGCCCGGACACCTGCAAAGCACTGCAAAACGACGAGCTTGCCGAGCTGGTAGTCGACTTCGAGTGCGAGCCCGTGATTCTTCTCTAACCGCACTCAACACACATTCACACGGCGCTTGCCATATTTGTGACAGAGTCCGCGGTTTGACCGGCTAGGCGATTTGCGCCAGCCTTGAGGCAAATGGCACAGCCACTGCCCAGCTGGATCACGCCGCAACAGTTCTCTGTGCTGGACGACATTCGCGCCGAGCTCGAACAGCGAGGCATCGCGTGGATGGCTGTAGGCGGCCTCGCAGGCAATCTTTGGGGCTCGACCTGGCCGCTGCACGACATCGACATCGACGTGCCTTCAGAGGCGCTGAGCGCGCTCGCAGACCATTGGGCGCCGTACATCACGGCGCAAGGCCGCTACGTCGACGGTGAGTTCGACATCGAGCTGCTACGCCTGCGCATCCGCGACGTGGAAGCGGACCTCTCGGGCGCAGATTACGCGTACGTGTTCGCGCCGAGCGGCATTCGCAAAGCGCTTCCGAACACACTCTCTCAGCGTGTGCAGCGCCAGCTCGACGGCCGGACGATCCCCTGTCAGCGGCTCGAAGACTTGATCGAATACAAGACCGCGATCGGTCGCAAGGACGATCTGCGCGAGCTGAGCAAGCTCAAAGATCACCCGTAGTAGCGCCGAGCAGCGCGTGCAGGCAATGGTGGCGCTGGGATACCGGACTGCGCTGGCACCTCGGGCGTTCTATGATTCGAGGGCGGAGTGTTCAGCTGCGCCGCTCGCCGCGGCATCTCTTTGACGATCACCGCCAGCGCCGCAGCAAACATGAATTGCAAGTTCGGCAGCGCCATGTTCGGCAGCGTGTTCACGCAACACACCGTGACCATGAACGCGAGCCCGCCCAAGAGCGTGCGATCAGTCTGTGAGCGCACGCGCTTCAAGCCTTTTGCAGCTTGCCAGAGCGGCAAGATCAACACCGCGAAGTAACACAAGAAGCCGAGCGTTCCGTGCGTGCCGAACTGTGCGATCCACGCGCCGTCCTGGATCACGAGATCCTTGCCGGTCTCTTCGTCGTACACGCGCTCGCGACCGAAGCCGCCCCAACCGAAGACCCCACGCTCGACGCCCTTCAAGATCAGCAGATCTTCGTTGTCGAAGCGAAACTGCAGCGACTGCACGCGATCCGCGCCGAACGACCTGGCGATCGACAGCACGCTCTCCGTAGGAAATACGTTGGTCATGCGCGACAACGGATAGCTGACCACGATGAACGCTAGAAACAGCATTACGCGCATCTGGTTCTTGATCGTGAGGAAGCGGATCAAACACAGGCCGATCAAGCCGTAGAGCAGCGCAGCGGTGGCTTTTACGAGCAGCAGCACGACGAACAAGTACGCGATGATGTAGCCCATCGGCACGCCCCAAAGCGCGCGCTTGCCGGCCTTGTGCAGCGTGATCGCCGCGGTCACCGCCAAGAACATGAAGAAGCCAACGACCAGGCCGTGGCCCATGAACACCGTCGGACGATAGCCGCCCAAGCGCAGGTTCTGGCTCCAATCGTCGCGCGGAAAGAACCCGTACACGTTGTGGTGCAGCATCGGGCTCATGCGCAGCTCCCAGAAGATCGGGAGCGAATAGACCAAACCTCCGATCACGAGCACCACGAGCACATCGTGCAAGTCGCGCCGCGAGCGGATCAGCGCGCGGCCGAGGATCAACGGCACGAGCACCGTGACGATGTCGCGCACCGCGGTCGAGATGCCATCGTAGGCCGTGTACGCGGGCAGGTGGATCGTCTTCCAATTACCGTACGAGAGCGGATCTCCGTTTGTGAGCACGGCGCCGATTTGTCCCAGCACCATCACGATCACGATCACATCATACCCGCGGCCGATCTTGGCTGCGCGCAAGCGGCGACGAGAGGTCCAATACAAACCAACCAACGCACACAGCGCCGCGATCGAATACTTGCTGAACGGCGGCAACGTTGGAAAGTCGAACGCGGCTTCTTCGGGCAGCCACATCATCGACCAGATCAACACGTGCGCTCCGGCACGCGTCGCGCGCTCGCGCTTGAACAACCACAGGCTGAAGGGGAGCCAGACGAGCAGCGCGAACGCCGATCGATAGCCCCAATCGTCCCATTGAAAAATCTGGCCCATGAACCGCTCGGGTTGCCATCATCATCAATGTCGCGGGTCGGCTCAAGCCGTTATTACAGCCAAAATGGCCTGCGGCCTCACGAGAGGCCTCGTCGTCCGCCGCCGCCGGCAGCGGCCATCACACAGCGAGAGTGCTCTAAATCACTGTTGTAATCGGAATGCGTCGGTCCAGTTATCCAGCCACTCACGATGATGGACGTGTGCAACCTTGCGCCCGATCAGCTCGTGGCCGTACGCCAAGCCGCGGCCGAGATACCAGAGCGCGTTCGCGGTCAACAGCCCGACGGCGCCGTAGCCTTTGCGAAAATAACGCGTGCGTGAGGCGTACACGTAGCGCGGTCTGCGGTCGCGCTTGCGCCGCGCCGAACGCGAAGAGCGCACGCTTCGTACGGAGGATACGCCCACATGCAGATGCACGACGCGCGCGCTCGGGTAGTAGTGCACACGAAAACCGGCAGCCCGCGCGGCGCGACAGTAATCGCTGTCCTCGAAGTACATAAAGTAGCCTTCATCGAGCAGGCCGACCTTCTCGATCACTTCACGCCTGATCAACGCGCACGCGAAGCTCACCCACGGCACTTCGCAGTCATCCTCCTGCACGGGCAGCGAGGTTTGGAAGTTGTGGAACAGCGTGTCGAGCGTGCTCGACTTGGCTGCCGACAAGAGCTCGGAGACGGGCGTGTGGTCGCGATAACACGACACCTGCGCAGAGCCATCGGGCCACTCCAGACGCGGAGCCGCGATGCCGACACCGGGATGCGCTTGCATCTGCGTCATCAGCTCCAGCACGGCGCCCTTGCGCACGAGCGTATCGCTGCTCATGAGCAGGTAGAAGTTCGCGTCTGCGGAGCGAATGCCCGCGTTCGCACCGGCGGAGAAGCCACCGTTGTGATCGACACGCAGCACGCGACAGACGCGCGTCATGCCGCGCGCCGCGATCGCGCGCTCCAAGCGCTCCGCCGAGCCATCGCCCGAAGCGTTGTCGACGACGGTGACCTCGTCGAGCCCTGCTTCGATCTGCCCTTCGAGCGAGTCCAGCAGATCCAAGACAAGGCCTGGAGTTCGGTAGTTCACGATCACGATGCAGAGGCGCATACGTTAAACCGTGCGCTCCTTGAACCACTTGACCGTGCGTGTGATGCCTTCTGCGATGGGCACTGCCGCTCCGAGCGGCGGAGGCGAGCCGGGATCGAGCACCGAGCGTTGCACGTCACCTTCGCGGCGCGCGCCGTAGCGCAGCACTGCTTTAACGCCAGCGGCTTGCTCGATCAGCTGCGCCAGCTCCAACGTGCTGGTCGCGACGCCCGTGCAAACATTGATCGGGCCTTTGTCCAGCTTGCCTTCGATCACGAGCAGATTCGCGCGCACGACATCACCGACAAACACGTAGTCGCGCACGCAACCTGAATCACCTTCTTTTGCGCGCGCGTTGATCTGGATCGGCTCGCCCGCCAGCACACGCTGCGCGAAGATCGCGACCACACCGGCCTCGCCATGCGGATCTTGCCGCGGCCCGTACACGTTCGCGTAGCGCAACACGGTCGACGCGAGATCGTGCTCGCGCGCGTAGGCTGTCAGATATTTCTCGACTGAGAACTTCGAGCACGCGTACGGGCTCATCGGGTTCGGTGGTGTTTGCTCGCTCGCGCGTGTGCCCTCAGGGACATCGCCATAGATCGCGCCGCCTGTGCTCGCGAACACCACACGCCGCACCTTGTGCTGCACGCTGGCGTTCATGATGTTCAAGCTGCCGAGGATGTTGATCTCGGCATCGCGCAGCGGCTCGCGTGTGCTGATCGACACGCTGGTCTGCGCGGCCTGATGCGTCACGACGTCCGGCTTGAAGTCAGCGAACACTTTCGCCACAAAAGCTGCATCGCGGATGTCGCCCTGCGCGAAGGTCGCTTGCGCTGGCACGTTGTGACGGTGTCCGGAGCTGAGATCGTCGAGCACGAGGACCTCGTGGTTGGCCGCGAGCAGCGCGTCCGACACGTGAGATCCAATGAAGCCGGCACCGCCGGTCACAAGGACTTTCATGGGCTCGACTCTAACACAGTCGGCTCGATGCACTAGCGACACGCACCTCAGCCGCGCGTGCGCGTCCAGAGCACGCGCGCGAACAGCTCAGCAGCGAACGGCAAGTCTTCGAGCAAGTAGCGCCGCGCCAAGCGCTTCGGTTCCTGCGTCAGCCGGTGAACCCACTCTAGACCACTCTTGCGCATCCAAACCGGAGCGCGAGCGACCTGTCCGGCCACGAAGCTGAACGAAATCCCCACACCCACCATCCAAGTCGCAGGAAAACTCGGACGCAACGCGTGGATCAGGCGCTCTTGTTTGGGTGAGCCGAGCCCGACCAAGAGCAGGTCCGGCTTGGCCGCGCTCAGTGTCGCGATGGTCTCCTCGAGCTCCGCGGCGGTGGGTGACGCGCTGAAGCGCGGTGCAGAGTAGCCCGCGATACGCAAGCCTGGATGACGACGCACCAGCTCGCGCGCAGCAGCTTCAGCAGCGCCCGGATCACCGCCGAGCAAATAGAGCGAGCGCTGTTCGCGTGCTGCACGCTCCGCGAAGCGATAGATCAACGCTGAGCCTGCGACGCGCTCCGGCAGCGGCGTGCCCAAGAGACCCGAGGCCCACACGAGCGGCATGCCGTCCGCAACGGTCAAGTCCGCCTTCGCGTACAGATCACGCAGCGCGGAATCCTTGGCGTGACGCCGCAAGAAGTCGAGGTTCGCAGTCACCAACCAGCCGCCGCGGCCCGCCTTGAGCTCTGCAAACATGTGGTCGAGCACGCCGTCTTCATCGACACATGCGAGTTGCATGCCGAGCAGATCGACCGTGGGCAAGCCTGGTGTCATCGAGGTTCTCTCCAAAGCACAGCATCGATCTTGCACGAGCCGTGCGTCGAAAAGAAAGAAGCCGGCGTCGTTAAGACACCGGCTTCATAAAATCCGTACCGTTGAGGTCGTGCGCTTGAAGTAAGAATCTCCTCATCACCAGGTGGGAGTTGGTATCGAGCACTTTAGGCATCCCGATGATGCTTGTCGGGTCAGCACACCGCGCTCGAGAGTCGCTCCCGAGGTCAATAAAGAGTACGAAGATTCTTTACTTCAGCACCATGTTCGAGCCTCACAGAGGGATCTTCGTTAAGCTAGTGACGGCACACGGGTGGGTCAAGCGCCTTCGTGTGCTCCTGCATCACGCTTTACCGCTTCGACCTACCCACGGGACGTCGGGTGTGCCCGCGCGCGCATTGTCCGCGCGTGCCATGGTGAACAGCAGGTCGCTGAGCCTGTTCAAATAACGGACGAGCTCGCCGCGCACTGGCTCGGTCTTTGCCAGCTCGACCACCGAGCGCTCGGCCCTGCGGCATGTTGTGCGAGCCAGGTGTAGGAAAGCTGCGCTCTGAGTCCCACCCGGAAGAATAAAAGTCTTGAGCGCGGGCAGCTCTGCGTCGAGCACGTCGATCAGGCCTTCGAGCCGTTCGATGTCGTTGTCGGCCAAAAGCGGCATGCCGAGGTCGACTTGTTTGTCTGGGTTTTTCGCGAGCTCGGCGCCGAGCACAAACAGCTCACTCTGGATCTGTCGCAGCCGCTCGCTGGTTTCGGCGTCGCTCGTGTGCGCGGTGACGACACCCAACACAGAATTGAGCTCGTCCACGTCGCCATATGCAGAAACACGTTGACTCGACTTGGACACCCGCGCGCCGCCGAACAGGCCGGTGTCGCCCTTGTCGCCGGTCTTTGTGTAGATCTTCATGAGCGCGGTCATAACACGGCTCTCCACGGGCACGATGCTTGCCACGGCGTCAACCGGAGGTCGGGAGTCGCGGAGTTTACGGAGCGAGTCCCGCGACCGCCGATGTGGTCAACCGTCGGGAGTCGCGGAGTTTACGGAGCGAGTCCCGCGACCGCCGATGTGATCACCCGGGGTTTGCCGTGACGCGCGGCGTGTGCGAAGCAGCTGGGGGCATGGCACGGACTGGACAAGAGCAACCAGATGCAGCGGGCTCCGCCACAGCGCCAGCCGCTGACAGCGGCAAGGCCAAACAAGCCTCCACTCGCCTTGACTTGCCGGAAAGGCTACCGAGCATTGACGAGCTCGGCGCATGTCTGCTCGCCGCGGGCCCTGCATCCATTCTCGAGTGGCCGCTGGTGCGCTTGATCGCGAGCATCGAGGATCGCGACACCCGCGAGCTGTTCGAGCATGTCGCGAGCGATCATCGTGGCTTCAACCTCCGGGCGATCTTGCGCTTCCGCGAGCTCGATCCTTGGGTCGCGCGCACTTGCACGGCGCACGAGGCCGAGCTGATCCGCCGTCAGCTGCAAGCTTGGTTGGAGCTCGAGTCGTCTGGGGCCGGGGCGCCCAGTTTTCAACGGGTACAGGCTTGGCAAAAACCGATCGCGGAGCCGGACCTCGCGCTGCTTGGACGGAAGCTCTTGGAGATCGTCGAGCTCAGCCGCGGGGCCGATGCGCCAGCGCCGGTGTTCAGTCAGCAGCGTGGGCTCGAGGTCGACACCACGCAGGCGCTCGTGCACGCAGAGCTGTGCAGCGATCAGCGGCAAGCGTCGCAAGGCCGCTTCGGAGTGTTTCGTTGTGAGCTGTCGCTGCAGGGCTTCGAGCACAGCCCGCTGACTGTGCGTTGTGCTTGCGTCGAGGGTCCCTCGCCCTTTCACTGCTGCCATGCGCGCGCGGTCGCTGGACATCTGCTCGATGTGCTGCATGGGCGCGACACGGCGCTGCGGCGCGCGCTCGCGAGCGTGTGCAGCACGCCTTCATGGGTGCGCTTCTTCAGCGTGCTCGGACCTTCAGAGATCGCGGGCAGTGCGCTCGCGGAAGCTGCCGAACAGCGCTTGTGTTATCGGCTCGCAGTTCGCAAAGACGCGAGCGTAAGCGTCGAGCTGCTGATGCAGCGGCGGAAGAACGGTGGTGGCTACACGCGCGGCGCGCGGCTCGCACCAGACGAAGTGCCGGCGTCGCTTACGCTCGAGCCGCACGATCAGCTCGCACTGGGGCTCCTGCGATCCAGTGCGCCGGGCAGCGGCTCAGTCCGCAGCGCGAGCGTCGCGCTGCTGCGGGTGTTGATGGGGCATCCATGCGTTGTGGCGGCGGATGATCAGCTGGCCGTCGAGGTGCAGGAGACGCAGATCACGCTGGCGTTCGACGAGCTGCCCGGTGAAGGCGTGCTGCGAGCGCGCGCGCAGCTCGGTGATCTGAGCTTGGAGCAAGTCAGTGAGCTGCCGCAGGGCGACCATCTCGCACACCTGAGCGCAGATGGCAGAAAGCTCCGCTTTGCACCGCTGCCGTCCACGCTCGCTCGCTGGGTGTGGACCTTGGGCCGCGCGCCGACGCTGTTACCGCGCGAGAGCCATGGACAGCTGCGCAAGCGCCTCCGTGAGCTGCAACCGCATGTGCAACTGCAGCTGCCGGCGGCGCTCTTGGGTGAGCCCGACACGCGCAGCAAACGCCTGCTGCTACGGCTCGAAAACAACTTGAGCGAAGGCCTCCGGATCAGCTTGCACAGTCGTCCGGTCGCGGGCGGTCCGGTGTATGCGCCGGGCGAAGGGCCGAGCGAGGTGCTGGGCGAAGAAGCTGGCAAAGCCAGCTACGCGCTGCGCGATCTGGCTTGGGAGCGCGCGACGCTCGCCGAGCTGCAGGATGTCTTGCTGCTGGATGCAGCACGCGAGCTCGGCCCGCTGCGTTACAGCATCGACTCGCGCGAGGCAGCGCTGGCCGTGATCGAGCGGATCGCTCGCGCGCGTGAGCTGGTGGACATCGAGTGGTTGGAAGGTCAGCGGCCGCTGCGCTTGCTCGAGCCTGTCCGCCGCACGGATCTCAAGCTCAGGGTGGGTCACGCGGAGCGTTGGTACGAGGCCAGCGGCTACGCGCAGGTCGATGCCTCGCAGCAGGTTTCGCTGGTCGCGCTGCTCGATGCCGCGCGTATGGGGCAACGCTACGTGCAGGTCGATCAAGAGACTTACGTCAGCTTGCACGACGAGCTGCGCAAGCTGCTCGAGAGTGCAGGCCACGCGATGTTCACAGACCGCGAGAAGGCCAAGCTCTCGGCGAGTGTGTTGCCGCGGTTATTCGAGCTGGCCGAGCTCGCACAGATCGAACGTGCTCCGAGCGTCGATGCGCAGCTGCAACGCATGCGCGAGGCCGACAATTTGCCGTGTGAGCTGCCTGAGCCGATCGCGAGTCAGCTGCGCCCTTACCAGCGCGAAGGTGTTGAGTTCCTGCTGCGACTCGCGAGCTGGTCGAGCGGTGGCTGTCTCGCCGACGAGATGGGCCTCGGCAAGACGATCCAGAGCCTGACTGTGCTCGCTGCGCGCCAGAAGCTCGGCCCTGCGCTGGTCATCGCGCCGACCTCCGTGGGACACAACTGGTGCAGAGAGGCCGCGCGGTTTGCACCGGATCTGACTGTTCACTTGTACCGCGGGAGCCGCCGCTCGCAGCTGCTGCGGCAGCTCGGTCCTGGCAGCGTGTTGGTCACGAGCTACGAGCTAGCGACCAACGACATCAGCAAGCTCAAAGAGCTGCAGTTTGCGACGCTGGTGCTCGACGAAGCGCACATGCTCAAGAATGCGGGCACCGCGCGTGCGCGCGCGATCGCGTCGGTGTCTGCCGACTTTCGGATCGCGCTAACCGGCACGCCGCTAGAGAACCACTTGGGCGAGCTCTGGAGCTTGATGGCCCAGCTCAACCCTGCCCTGCTCGGGAGCTTCAATCGCTTCCGCGCGCACTTCGGCTTGCCGATCGAGCGCTACGCAGACCAGGAACGGTTGGCCGTTCTACGCCAGCTGGTCAGTCCTTTTATTTTGCGCCGCAACAAGCGTTCGGTTGCGCCCGAGCTGCCGGCGCGCATCGAGGTCACCAAGGTCGTGCCGCTGTCAGCGGCCGAACGCAACCTGTACGACACCGCAGTGACGGATCTGCGGCGGCGCATCGAGCAGCACGACAAATTCGATCTGGATCGCGTGACGATCCTGTCTGAGATCACGCGTTTGCGTCAGCTCGCTTGTCACCCGGCGCTGGTGGTCAACGACTGGCGAACGCCGTCGAGCAAGCTGCGCGCGTTACTGTCAGTGTTGGATGACATCTTGCCGTTAGGGCATCGCGCGCTGTTGTTTAGTCAGTTCGTGAGTCATCTGCAGCTGGTGCGCAATGAGCTCGATGCGCGCGGGTTGCCGTATTTGTATCTGGACGGTTCGACCAAGGCATCGGAGCGTGCGCAGCTCGCGGATCGCTGGCAAGCTGGGGAAACGTCGCTGTTTTTGATCTCGCTGAAAGCGGGCGGCACCGGCCTCAACTTGAGCAAGGCCGACTACGTGATCCAGCTCGATCCGTGGTGGAACCCCGCTGCGGAAGATCAAGCCGCGGATCGCGCGCACCGCATCGGCACGGATCGGCCCGTCACGGTGCTGCGTTTGCTCGCGCAAGCTACGGTCGAAGAACAAGTCGCAGCGCTGCACAAAGACAAGCGTCAGCTGGCGCAAGACCTGCTCCAACAGACCGGCGCGCGCCGCTTGGCTTTCGAAGACCTGTCAGAGTTCCTCGGCCTGCCCTCGCCGAGCGTCTAAGGTGTGTCGAATCCGCTTTGTCCGGAGCACAACCCTGTGCCGGGGCCGGTCGGTGCTGCGCTGTCGTCGGCGAAATCCGCTGACCACTCGCCAGCGCCGCCCAGCATGGTGGTCGGCATGGTACCCGCCATCAGCTGCTCCGCGACTTGCCACGCTCCGCCAGTGAACGCGCTGGTCGAGAGCACGTAGTCACCGGTGATCGTTCCGTCGAAGCGATGCAGCACGCTCAGGATGTCGTAGCAGCCGTTTTCGAGTCGGCCGCGGAACATGCCTGTGTTGCAGTCGAGCTCGCCGGTCAGGTCGATCTCGAAGCGCACGGAGAAGCCTAAACCGCCGGTGGTGTTCGGGTCGCTCGAATCTTCGAAGGGCGTCACGTTGCCGCGCAGCTTTCCTCCTTTGACCACAGCGCCTGGGCAGAACTCTTGGCCGGGCATGCAAGGCTGCTCGACCGACTCCAACCAAAACTCAAACCCAGGTTTGCCATCGAAGTCTGCCGTGGCGAACATGATCAGCTCAGCGCCTTCGAACCATGCTGCGCTGCGATAGTCACCCACGAATTTGCCGATGTAGTGGCCTGCTTTGCAGCTCACGGTTTGTGCAGGGTGACTGACAGGCACCAACGGCGCCTGGTCGCCCGCGCTCGGTAGCTTGGGCAAGACCGGCGCTGCGCTGCCGGCAGCCGCAGTGTCACTGGTAGCGGCGGCTGCTGGCGCCGACATACTCGGACGAACCTGCCTCTCCTCTGCAGAGCCGCATGCATACAAACAGCAAACACCAACCATCACTAAGAGCGTTCCCGTGTAGTGCATGAGTTACCTCGCTCGCAGGCAATGCCCGCGACTCTACGAGCTTATGAAGGGCTTCGCTGCAGAATCGCTGTCGCCCTAACAAACATCACAACTCTGCTCGCGCTCGTCAGAAAGCGCGCGCGGGATTGCCGTCAAGGCGCTTGACGAAATCGCATACGCTCGAGTCGCTGCCACGCGTTGTCCGCCTGGGCTACAAACCCTTGCAACGCATAACGTTCCCAGTCGGGGTTATCTGCACAACCGACACAGGTTAGGCCCGCAGCCAATAGCTGCATAAGTCGCGCGCTTGCTGCGCGGGCTAGCGTTGTCGAAAGCTCGTAAATCCGAGTGGCAAAAGCACTGCGCACGTGCAAGTTTTTTCGTAACTCAGCAACGGTCGCGACACAGCAACTCTGAGAGACGCGCTTGTTCGTTCTCGGAATGTGAGCGCGGTGGAGAAGTTACAGCATGGGATTTCGAGTACGCGCTCAGAGCACAGCGATGGTCCGCAGCCATATTCGCCATGCTGCGCTTTTGTCGTTGATGGCTGCCTGTGGAAACGCTGCCGCTCCTAGCGACGGCACTACCAACCCACCGCCGCCGCCTCCAGCTGCAACGGCTGGCACAGGCGGGACGGCCGGGTCGTCCGTGATTACCCCACCCGTGACGACCGGCGGAACCAAAGCGCCGACGCCCACCGGTGGAACGACCGCGCCTTCGGAATCTCCAGACAATCCAGTGGGGGCCGCCAAGATCCTGCCATGTGATGTGTCCAAGATCATGGTGAAGAGCTGTCAGACCTGTCACGGCGCGACGCCCATCGGTGGTGCGCCGATGCCGCTTGTGACCTTCGAAGACTTCCAAAAGCCCGCGTCCACGCAGCCGACCAAGAAGGTCTACCAGCTGGTCCAGGAACGCGTGCACGACAAGAGCAAGCCGATGCCGCCGATCGAGATGCTCAGCGCGCCCGAGCTCGCAGCGATCGATGCGTGGGTCAAAGGCGGAGCGCTCACCGGAGTCGCCGCGGACGCCATGTGTGACACAAAGCCTATGGGTAACGTGGGCGAGATGGAGCACACGCGCGGACGCATTACGCCCGGGCCCAACGAGACTTGCTACGACTTCAAGGTTCACGCCTCGCAGACTGAGGTCGATGACGTCGCGTTCGAAATCGCGCCAGGCGAGATCTACGAACAGTTCTATTACAACGTGCCGTGGCCCGCGAGCTCGGTAGCGACCGCGTACGCAACCGTCGCTGACAACGCTCAAGTGCTGCATCACTGGTTGTTGTTCTCGACCAACGAGCTGCAGACGCACGGCGCTCACATCTATGCACCCGTGCCCACGCTGATCGGCGCGGACCCCATTCTGCTCGCTGGCTGGGCTGTCGGTGGTCCGAACTTGAAAGCGCCTGAGCACGTCGGCTTCGAGCTGCCGGATCCAGGTGCACGCACGATCAACGTGCAGTGGCACTTCTACAACAGCACGCCGACAGCGCAGGCCGACAAGTCGCTCGTGCAGATCTGCACCGTGCCCAAGGCGATGAGAGAGCACGTGGGTGGTGTGACCTGGCTCGGCACCGAGGACCTCAACGGCAACGTGTGGACTGGTGGTGCGGGTATGCCGCCGCTGCAGGAGAGCACGTTCAAGACAACGTGCTTCCCGGGTCGCTTCGGGCTCGCGGCGGATCAATCGATCCACATCATCGGCTTCGAGCCGCACATGCATCGCATCGGTAAGCGCATGCAGACGTCGGTACGGCACATGGACGGAACACTCGAGAGCATCTTCGACAAGCCGTTCTCGTTCGGCAACGAGCAGCACTACTACGTCGACTACGAGCTCAAAGCAGGTGAGACGCTCGAAACCAGCTGCAGCTTCATGAACGACACGACCAGGGGTATTCCGTTCGGTGAATCTTCGGATACCGAGATGTGTTACCAGTTTACGTTCGCCTACCCGGCGCACGCGATCTCCAATGGCGCGTTCAGTCTTCTCGGCGTCACCGACACATGTTGGTGAAGTCTGTGAACGCGCGCTCCGCCAAGAACCAGTAAACGCAGCAACCAAAGACGCCCGAGCGAGTCGTGCTCCTCAACACGACCCGCTCGGGCGTCTCTTATTTCAGCGCTCCGGTTGTCGGCATCTCGACCCGCGCGCACAAAACCGTCGCAACGCAGACTTTTCGATACAGCGCTGCCAGTTCAACTCGTCTGCGGTCATTGTCATCAAGCGCACCTCGTCGGACTTGCGCTTGAGTCCCCAGCTCACGTGGCAACCGCTCGGGCATCTGCAAACGCGCAAGGTCGGCCACGTACTGCAGCGAGCCGTACGGCGCATCGGCAAGCACCTGCGCGGCGACCGCCTTCCGAGGCGGCCAGGTGGTCCTCGGCGTCTTGTAGCTCGGCGTTTGGGCGAAATACGCGGGCGTCGGAGCACCGGCCAGCAGCTTTCGTGCTCGCATCAATCCCACAGACTGAGCCCATCGTGAAGCTCACTGAGCCTGCCCAAGACGAAACACCTCTCGCGCGTGGCTCTGGCATTCGTGCATGCGCTGAGCTTCTGAAAGAACGCTCGAAATCGATGTGCTCGAATGCACCAAGTGTCACGGCCGCATGAAGCTCATCGCACTGCTCATCGAGCTTCAAAGCGCCGCGCGCCAACTCGCCACTCTCGGCGAGCGTGTAGACATCCCCGCCCGTGCAAGAGCCGAGGGCCCCCCCGTACCGGAAGAGCACCGTACAGCGCCGCAAGGCCAGTGCATAAGAGGTCAGCAGTAAGCGTTCGTGCTCCGCGCCCCAAACCTCATCTGGCGCGCAACGCTGGGCTGCTCGACTACGAATCCGTACGCGCCAAGGTCTCGCTTGCGCGCGGCCCGTCTCAATCCAAAAGGCCTTTGTTTCACCTACGCCGCCCTAGCCCTGACGTATAGTCATCAACACAACCATATGACTTCTACTCGGCTGCCTCTTGCAGCGTGAGGGCTCCGAATGGGTGGTCGCGAAGTTTGCGTTGGTAGCGCCCTCTGCCACCAACACCCAGGGGGCGCCGCAGTGTGCGCCGCGCTCCTACGGTGCAGCCCTTCGGTCATAGCGTGCTGCGGCTGTCGCCAACAGCGGCAAGATTGTGGTGGTTGTGTGAGGTTCCTCATATGCTCTGCTGTCTTCGCCAAGCTAGTTCAAAAGGTGTTTAGCTACAGGGTTTCGACTGCGCTGCTAGACGTGCATATTGGCCACGTTGCAAACACAGCAATGTCAGTGGGCGCAGCAGATGGCGTCCCGCCATTGCAGCCAGCGCCGGTCGGACGACTGAGGAGGTAACCGTGGCTTGGGACAGTCCAGTTATTACAGAGAAGGCTGATCAGACGGGTGACGGCAGCCGTCTAGGTCGCCTTGTTGGGCTTGTGAACAGCGAGCCCATTGTTGAAGTCGAAGGGCAAAGACAGCGGGCGCGTACATGCGTGCGCCTCGATGCGACCATGCTGAACCGGGAAGTCGTCATCGCTCGACCCGATAGCGGCGAAGTGGTCATTCTTGGAGTGCTGCAGGCTGCGGTCGCCGCGCAGTCCGCAGCCAATGGCGGCGAACGCGCTCCTGGCATCTCCGCGACGCGGCTCGGTGTGGAGATCGACGGCAACGAGCTTGTGTTGTCAGCAAAGTCACGGATCACGCTGCGCTGTGGCGAGGCTCTGCTTATTATGGATGAGACCGGTCGCGTCTCGATTCGCGGGCGGACCATTGTAAGTCACGCGTCCGGCGTGAACCGAATTCGGGGAGGCGCGATTCAGCTCAACTAAGGAGAACTGACGTGGAGAGTGGTTCGGCACAAGGGAGATCTAGAACTATTTTGCGCAAGGAGGAGAGCGCTGCGCTTCTCCCCGAGGTTGTGGGTCTAGCTGGCAGTGAGATGGCGAGCTGCGTCAATGCGCAGGTCGTCGCCGCCCACGCAGAAGAAGCAGCGTTTCTTTGGACACAACGCGTACTGGCGAGCGAGCAGCCAAACTACAACTTGAGCTACCTGGCTCGCCTGGACGAACGCATCGACGCACACCTCGATGGGCTCGTCACTGCAGGCAATAGCGGCCGTGAGGCCTGTTCCGTCTTGCTCGAGAGCGATGAGCCGGGCGCTTTTTTTGCGGACTGTACGGTCGATCAACTCGGGACGGTACCGTCTCGCTTGCAGAGCTTGGCCGAGCTGGCGCTAGGCAATGGCGTGCGGCACCAGGAGTTCGCGGCGAGTTGCCGATGGCTAGGTCCAGAGCATGTCGCCCATGCACTTCCTGGCATGTGTCGAGTCAGCGAACCGGAGCTGCGCGTCATCGCGTTATTCGCGGCGGCTGAGGCCCGGATCGATCTCGACAGAGACGGCGCACCTGTGCTCGCTGCATGCGTTAGGGACGTTGACGTGCGGGTCCGCGCGTACGCCAGGTACGCGGCTGGAGTGTTGCAGCAGCACCGGCTGCGCTCTGACCTGGAGGCCATTGGACAAGAGACGTGTGGCCAGCTCAGTGAGCAGGAACAGTTCTTGGCAGCCTACGGCGGCGGACTGATGGGCATACGGACTGATCTCGACTACCTGCGTTGCGTAGTGAGAAACCCTTTGGACTCGCGCACACTGCGCGGGCTGCAAGTGCTCATGACCCAGCTACCGGAGCGTGAGCTAAGGGTCGTTCTGAACGAGCTTCGCGAGTCCACGCCTAGCGTGGGCATGATCGCAACAGGCATGCTCGGACAGCCGCAAGAAATAGAACAGATCTTTGCTGCGCTGACTGATGAATCACTCTCGCGCCTTGCCGGCGAGGCGTACGCCACGATCACTGGAGCTGATTTGGAGCTTCAGAGCTTGGATGGAGAGTCGCTCCTCGGTGAAGACGACGCCGAAGCTGACAAGCTCTTGTTGTCATATCAAACGCACCTACCCTGGCCCAACGCAACGGCGATCAGCAAGCATTGGAGCTCAATGCAAGGGCAACTCGTTGCCAGGCAGCGGTATCTATGTGGGTTGCCGGTGCCAGCTGGCTGCAGTGCGGTGTTGGCTCAGGGATATCAGCGACAGCGTGCACTGGCAGCGCTGCATCTGGCTGGCCGCACTGATGCACCAGTGCTGTTCGACGTCCGTGCGCCGGTGCGGCGCCAAGCAGCACGCTTGCGTGCGTGACCAGCTCCCCACACCCAACGCCCACTGCGCACGCATGTCACTAGAGTTTATCAACGACACAGAGCTTCAGGCCACTTGGCACTTCGCGTTTGACTTGGAGGGTCGTGAAGTTGTGTACACGCGCGCGAAGGTGACCTATCAGTTGCCTCCAGAGGATCCAACTAACCGAGGCCGACCCGATGCGAATGCACCTCTTCAGCTCGCACAGAAGCAGCTGCCGCTCGTAGAGGCGGACGAACACTTTGGTGAACCTGGCAAGTCGGCGACTCGGTACGAGTCGGACTTCGCACAGCTCAAGCCCAAGTGCGATGTTTTGGTAATCGGATCAGCGTACGCACCGCGGCAGCAGCCAACTCGATCCGTCGACGTTGGCTTTGCATGTGGCAGCCTCCACAAGACGTTCACTGTGAGTGGTGCACAATACTGGGATCAAACATTGACCGGTCTGCGTGCAAGCGATCCAGAACCTTTCCTGACCCGAACCCTGACGTACGATCTGGCGTATGGCGGCTCGGATGTGTTGGAGGAGAAGCCTGAGCAGTGTGAGACCTACAGGCAGAATCCAGTGGGCTGCGGCTTCTACCCACTGTCAGCCAAGGAGAAAAAGCTCGGAGGCAAGCGCATCGCATCGATACACGAACGCGGTCGTCCAGCCGTGGAGCCAGTCGGCCAATACGCACCGCTATCTCTCACGCCTCTCGCGCGCAATGTGGCCTCGCGACTCGCATTCACGGGGACTTACGACGAGAAGTGGCTCAACGAGAGGGTGCCGCTCATGCCGCTCGACTTCGACATGCGCTACTTCCAGTGCGCGCCCGATGATCAGCAGATGCCCTATCCGCGCGGTGGTGAGCTGGTGATGCTGCAAAACCTCACACCCACCGGCAACACTTCGTTTCGCTTGCCGCAGCCGCAGCTAACGATCCTCTACACCTTTCACAACGGTCGAGCAGTGCAGCACGAGGCGGTTGTGGACACCTTGACCATCGAGCCAGACAAAGGCGTGCTGACTATGTGCTACCGCGCGTCGATGGCCATGCCGAAGAGCTGTTTCGACATCAGGCAGCTTGTCGTCGGTCGCACCGCGGAACAACATCGAGTCAGCCAGCGACGCGCTGGCAAGCCGCACTACAAAGGTCTGGGAGAGCTTGTGCGCGCACAGCTCGAGCAGAAGAAGAGAGGCTCGTGACAACGCTTCAAGTCGCGGGCGCCGGCATGGTCACCGCCGTAGGCTTCAATGTGCTCTCGAGCTGCGCTGCCATGCGCGCTGGTATCTCTGGCGTGATGGAGTCGCCGCTGTGTGATCCCGTCTCTGGAGACCTGCTGCGAGCGGGACGACCCCACACGCCTCAGTGGTGGGCGCGTCCAGACATGTTGGCAGAGCTCGCCGCAGCGGCAACCTGTGAGTGTCTCGCGCAGCTGCCCAGTGATATCGATGTAGGTGAGGTGCCGATCCTGGTGTTGGTCTCCGACACGACGCGGCCACATCGCGAAGCAGACCTCGGGCCCGCAGTGTTCACGGGCTTGCGCGCGCGCCTGCATCACCCGCTCGCAGCAGGCTCCAAAGTGTACGAAGATAATCGCTTCGGAATCTTCAACGCTTACATCGATGCCGCGGCGATGATCGCCGCACGCCGCGCCAGTCATGTGATCATCGTGGGCACGGACAGCTACTTGCGCCAACAGGTGGCGAGCGCCTACGTCGAGCGTCGACGCGTGCTTACGCAGGACAACTCAAACGGCTTCAATCTGGGAGAAGCGGCTTGTGCTGTGCTGCTCAGCGCTGCGACGCGGCGCGCCGGAGAGCTGCATATCATCGGTCACGCGAGCGGACGAGAGTCGGGAACAATAGAGAGTGAAGAACCTCTGACTGGCCATGGCTTGACTCAGGCGCTGCGTGGTGCGCTGAACATGGCTGGGATTCGAATGGACCACACCGACTATTGGCTCACCGACCAGACCGGCGAGCACTACAAAGCCAAAGAATGCACGCTGGCGCAGATCCGATTGGAGAGGCGCACCGATCCGACGCGCAAGCCCTATACGATTTGGCACCCGATCGAGTACCTGGGAGAGATCGGCTGTGCGATCGGTCCGTGCCTGTGGGGGATGGCGTTGATCGCCTGCCGCAAAGGCTATGCGCCGGGAAAGTTGGCGCAGATGCATGTCAGTGACGAGAGTGGAGCACGCGCTGCGTTCGTGTTGAGCTTCACGGGTGAGCTGAGCAATCAGTGAGTAGGAGAAGCTATGTCGGTATTCGCAAACATGATGGAGATTTCGGGCAAGGCGCAGAAACACAAAGTCATGGCCTCCATGCCCGACGTCTGCTTGAGCCCACCTTCTCCACCAGCCGGCCCGATCCCTATCCCCTACCCCAACTTCGCGCTGGCGAGCGACGTGACGGGCGGAACACGGACAGTAAAGATCGGCGGCAAAGAAGTCAGCATGCAGGACAAGTCCTCGTACAAGAAAAGTACGGGAGACGAAGCCGCGACCAAGAGCTTCGGCGCGGGCGTCATTTCACACAACATCAACGGCCCGGTGAAACACAAGGTGGGTTCCTTCGATGTAAAGGTCGAGGGCAGCCCGGTGTCGCGTCACTTGGACCTCACGACCGGCAATCACGTTAATGCCGGTGATGGGTGTACGACGGTGGATGGTGCCACGCCGGCGCCTAAGGAACCAGACCCGGAGTGTGCTGCGCTGCACGAGGAGAATGAGAAGACGCGCGCCGCGCTCAAGAAAGCAAGCAGACGGGTGTCGCGGTCGAAGAGAAAGAAGATCATGGGAGGGCGGAAGGGCCGGGGCACGACCGTTGCGTCTATGAGCAACGGCAAGTCCGCACACAATAGCCAACAGGCTTTCATGGCGATGAGGTCGCTCGAGCCAGGCGGAACGCGATCGCTGGTGGACGACCCGAAGAAGAAATACAAACCTATCAACGATCCGAAACGCATCGGGGAAGAAACGCCTCTCTGCAAAGGCAGCAAATACAAGCCGCCTGGGGTGCCGGAGGGCGCCGTGCAGAAATCAGGGCATTCTGAAGCTCGGTTGATGTCTGGCCTCAATGGCGCGACTGGCAAGAAGCTGCTGATCAACATCGACTGGAGACCAGGGAGTGGTGGAACATCAAAAATGCCATGCCCCGAGTGCCACAGAATGCTGTGTGCGTCTGCTGCTAAGCCTAAATGCAACAACGACATCACGTTGTGCGACGACAAGGGTCAAAAGCATTCACTCAAGGAATACTGCCCTGCGACCAACGATTCGTACGCTGACCTCAAGAGCGCAATGGGAGAGGACTAGGGACGACTATGAGAGTGTCGCCGTACATAGCTATAAACAGCAGCACCCCGATACAACACAAATGGAGTGAGGCGAAAGGGTCCGAGTACCTTGAGGTAATGGACAGCAAGAGTCGCCTGTTTCTCGCTATTGAGAAGGCGCTCGTCCCCGCGCAGTACGCGGTAGGCCTAGCAGCTGCCGAGTGGACCTTACGCCGTTTCGAAGGTCATGCAGATGTGACAGATTCATTGAAGCGGCTTGAAGCGGCGTGGGCTAAGGCCATCGATTCTAGCTATGGCAAGCCATTAAAGTTCCGAATGAGTGGTTCCGTATTCTCCGCGGTGCCTGAGGTCAACGGTCCGCTGAAGATTGCAACCTTCCTCATCCAGAGCTTGGATACGCGTCTACAAGAACGCAAACGCCCGATCGCCGAAACCACAACGAATCAGGTCAACCTCGCCCGGCACGTCGTCCCCGACCGGAAGGGTTTTGATGCTTGGGTCCAGCAAGTTCTTGTCCGGGCCGCCCAATACTTCCCAAACGCTGGCGACTCATCGCTCGAGACAGACCTCCCAGTGCTTCGCGAACTATGCGACCCCGACTTTGACTACACGCCTGAGGCTGTGGAGAAAGCAAGAAAAGCCTTCCTCGCCAGTCTGGATTGGAAAACCAACCCGTACCTCAACTCGCCCGCCGAGATGAAGGCGCTGGGCTTCACCGGAACTCCCTACGTCGATTGAGCTGCCTGAACCGTCATGTACAGCACCCGCCCTCCTTACGTTCCGCCAGAGTCCCCACGGGATCTCATCGTCCAGTATGCGTGGGATGACTGGCGGCCGTTGCCCATGAACTATGACATGGACTGGGTGCTCGACCGCATGCAGGACACCAGTCCGCGTGCACGTCTCGTGTGCGCGATTGGCATCAGCGAGTGGATAGTTTGGCGCATGCGTCCGCTGGAGCCCGATCCGTTTCCGCTGCAGCTGCTGGAGGCGGCGTGGTGCGCCAGCATCGATCACCGCTATATGCGCTACAACGAATTGCTGATCGAAGCCTGGTCCGGCCCGGTCTCTCAGCCGCTATGGTACGTGCAAGCGTGGCTTACGCCTTTGGCAAGAGCCGACGAGGCAGACTGGGACGAGTGGGTGCCAACACTCGAGATGTTGACGACACTCGCCATGCACGTACTTCCAGACCCTCCTGCATTCGAAGCGTGGCTTAGGACGATCATGGAGCGCCTCGTACTTTATCATCCCGTGGTCGAAGACGACCCATTCACCGACTTGTTCGGCGAAGATGAGGATGCTCGTCGCGGCACTTTGATCTCGGCGGAAGTTCTCGACCCAAATGCCCAATACGATCCATCCAACGCACGTGCAGCAATGGCTCGGTTTCTCCAGTCAGTCGACCGAACCAACAATGAACTGCTCAGCACCCCGGAATTCATGCTACAGGAAGGCTTCACGGGCATACCGTATACGCTGTAGTTCGTGCCCGCGGTCTTGACGGCAGGCCGCCCACCGCCATGGTTGCGGGCTCAGCGCCGAGCACCTCGACCTAGTGCGGGACGGCGGCGCCTACCAAGGTCCAGGGGAACACGAGGGGGGCTTCTTGGATGACGAAGTGGTCGCCTACGAAGCTTTGGAAGCTGCTGCGTGACCAGTGTTGGATGTGCTCGGGGTCGTTGCCCAGGGCTTTGATGTGTTTACCGCGTGCGAGGTTGAGGCCCCTGAAGAATGGCTCCCAAGGAACGCTTAGTACTACGTGGCGTTCTGCTAAGCGCGATAGGACTTCCAGCATGCGGTTGGGATCTGGCAGGTGCTCTAACACTTCGATCATGAGCACTGTATCGAAGCGTTGGCCGTCGTCTGCGAGTGCCGCTGCGTCTTGCACGAGGAACTCTGCTTCGGGGACCCGGTCGCGTGCTTCGGCGATCGCTGTCTCGGAGAAGTCGATGCCGCGCATCGGGCAGCGTACGCCGGCATCGCGCAATGCGCGCAGGACATAACCTTCGCCGCAGCCGATCTCTAAGATGCTCTTCGGTGAGCGCGCAACAACGAGCTCGCCGACGCGCCGTAGAAAGTGCGCGATCAACGCTCGTTGCACTGGGTTCGAGCTGTTGTGCTTTTGCTTATTCCCGTGTGTGCTCGACATGTGGCCCCACTTGACTGCTAACACGTTGAGCTCCGGACGGCAGCTGGCCTGCGGCTGGAACACTGCGTTCTCCACGTGTGCTGCGAATGGCGAAGACCTCTTTGCGACCGAGTGTGGTGCGCACCACAACCTCCGCCACGAGGCCCACGCACAAGATCTGCACTCCAGTGATGGTTAGCAGCACGCCCAAGGTCAAGAGCGGCCGCGTGCCGACCGGCTCGCCCAAACACCACAGCACTGTCAGATAGGTCAAGATCAGCAGACCTGCGCAGAGCACAAACAACCCCGGCACACCGAAGAAGTGCAGCGGCTGGGTGCGGAAGCGCGTGAGCAAGAGCACAGTCGTTAGATCTAACAGTCCGTCGATGTAGCGACGCGAGCCGAACTTGCTCTGCCCATGTTGACGCGCGCGATGCTGCACGACGACTTCTTCGACCTTGAAGCCGCGGTCGTGTGCGAACACCGGCAAGTAGCGGTGAAAGCCGCCGTAGACCCGCAGCTCACGGATACACTCGGAGCGATAAGCTTTGAAGCCCGAGTTGAAGTCGCGCAGCTCGACACCGGTCAGCTTCCGCACGACGGCGTTGAACAAGCGCGAGGGCAGCGTTTTCTCCAGCGGATCATTGCGCTTTTGCTTCCAGCCACTCACCACGTCCGCGCCCGCCTCGATGCGCTCCAAGAAGATCGGGATGAGCGATGGATCGTCTTGCAGATCAGCGTCGAGCGTGACGACGATCGCGCCGCGCACGTGCTCGAAACCCGCCGCGAGCGCGGGCGACTTGCCGAAGTTGCGCCGAAAATGCAGCACGAAGCAGTGTGGATCCGCGTCAGCTAGCTGATCGAGCACGGCGGCGGAGTCATCGCGACTGCCGTCATCCACATATACGATCTCGTAGCTGCGGCCGAGCTGAGCGCACGTGCTCGTGATCTCTTGGTGTAGCTGCGGCAACGAGCCAGCCTCGTTGTACACAGGTACAAGGATGGACAGCTCGAGCTCATCTATCGGCATGGGGCCACACTCCGCTGCAGCAGTAGCGGATCATGGCCCGCATGAACAGCTAGGCCAGCTGCTCTTTGACGCTCAGTTCAAAGGCCCAATCGAGCCAAGGTGTGAGCAGCTCTACGTCGGATGCTTCGACTGTCGCGCCACACCAGATGCGCAGCCCAGGAGGAGCCGAGCGATACGAGGCGACGTCGAGCGCGACATTCTCGCGCTCCAGCAGATCTGACAGGCGCTTTGCGAACGTCGCTTGCGCGGCCTCTGGCAGCTGCGTGATGCGCGGATCGGTCACGCGCAGGCATACGCTGGTATTGCTGCGCAGCGCGGGATCTTGCGGCAGAAAATCCACCCACGCCGTCTTGGCTACCCAATCCGCTAGCACCTGCGTGTTGCGATTGGCGCGCGCGTGCAACACCGGCAAGCCACCGATGGTCTCGGCCCACTTGAGCGCGTCGAGGTAGTCTTCCACACAAAGCATAGAAGGCGTGTTGATCGTAGAGCCTTCGAAGATGCCTTCGTCGAGCTTGCCCTTCTTGGTCAAGCGGAAGACCTTGGGCAATGGACGCGGAGGCGTGTAGCTCTCCAAGCGTTCGACCGCGCGCGGCGACAACACGAGCATGCCGTGCGCGCCTTCTCCGCCCAGCACCTTCTGCCACGAGAAGGTCAGCACATCACACTTGTCCCACGCGATCGGCTGCGCGAATGCAGCGCTGGTCGCGTCGTTGATCGTGATGCCCTCGCGGTCCGCGGAGATCCAGTCGAAGTTCGGAATGCGCACGCCAGACGTGGTGCCGTTCTGCGTGAAGATCACATCGGCGTTTTTCCGCAGCTGGGTGAAGTCCGGCAGCGTGCCGTAGGGTTGGCCGCGAATCACGCGCGTGTCTTCGAGCTTCAGCTGCTCGGTCGCGTCGGTCACCCACTCTTCACCAAAGGCTTCCCACGCGAAAATGTCGAGTGGACGCGGCCCGAGCGCGGACCACATCACCATCTCGACCGCACCCGTGTCGGACGCAGGCACGATGCCGATGCGATGCTCAGCTGGAACCTCGAGCACCGAGCGCGTACGCTCGATCGCTTCTTCGAGCTTGCCTTTGCCGAGCTTACCCCGATGAGAGCGGCCGAGCGCAGCACTGGCCAAGCCCTGCACGCTGTAGCCTGGGCGCTTCTTGGCCGGGCCCGAGCAGAAACGGGGATCTTGGGGTTTTCGCGCTGGTTTACCGGTCGTCACGGGCGGCAGGCTCCCTTCTTGCTGGGCATCGACATGCGCCATTTGAGGCTTTAGCGCAAGGGGGAACGGCGCCGCCGTCGGCGTACATGCCCACGATCACGGAACGTGGGCGTCAACGTAGAATGAACAGGAAGCCGAGGAGCACGGGAGATTTGAATTGGGTCCGAGAGTCACGAACCCCAAAAATTCTCCCCGGCTCCTCGACTCCCTGTTGCCCCTTCTTAGCTGCCGAGCCGTTGCCCGACTTCGAGCCGCTGGCCTGCGCTGAAATCCGCGGCTCTGAGCCGCTTCGCGCCTTCCAGTTGCAGCTCGAGCAGGCGCAAGCTGCCCTGCCCGCACGCGACGTCGATCCCGTCGCGCGTAAGCTCGAGCAGCTTGCCCGGCTCACTGTGCGAAGTGTGCTCGTCGCGGACCTGTGTGGAGAGCACTTTGACCCGCGTGCCTGCGAGCCACGTGAACGCACCAGGCCACGGCGAAAAGCCACGCGCCAGGTTGTGCAGCTCGCGCGCGGAACGCGACCAATCGAGCGCGCCGTCGTCCTTCGACAAGAGCGGCGCGAGCGTCGCGCGTTCATGATCTTGCGGCGTCGCAACGAGCTCACCACGAACGAAGCGCGGCAGCTGCTCGCGCACCACCTGGGCACCCAGCGCGGACAAGCGCACCGCCAGCTCCGCAGAGGTCTCGTCGGCCCCGATCGGCAAGCGCTCGCACGCGAGCACGGCACCCGTGTCGAGCCCTTCGTCCATCTGCATCAAGCACACACCGGTCTCGCTCTCACCGCGCACCACAGACCACTGGATCGGCGCAGCGCCGCGCAGCTTCGGCAGGATCGACGCGTGCACGTTCAAGCAGCCGAGGCGCGGTGCTTCGAGCACGGCCTTGGGCAGTATGCGGCCATAAGCGATCACGAGCGCGAAGTCGGCGTTGTGCTCGCGCAGCGTCGCGGCGAAGTCGGGAGTGCGGACTTTGGTTGGCTGGAGCACCGGCAAACCGAGCTCGAGCGCGAGCTGCTTGACCGGCGGTGGCGCGAGCCTCATGCCGCGACCCTTCGGTCGATCCGGCTGAGTGACCACCAGCGAAACGGTTGCGATCTCGTGCAGCGCTTGCAGCGCAGGCACTGCGAAGTCGGGCGTTCCGAAGAACAAGGCGCGTGGAAGGGCCATGCTTTCGATCAGACCGTGGCCGAAGGCGCGGCGCGCTTGACCATCGTGCGGTGCACCATGCGCCGGCGCAGCATACTCAGGTGATCGACCATCAACTTGCCGTTGAGATGATCGTATTCGTGCTGCACGGCGATCGCGAGGATGCCGTCTGCTTCGAGCTCGAAGTGCTCGCCCTTCGCGTTCTGCGCGCGCACCTTCACGCGCTCGGCGCGCCAGATTTCTTCGTGCACGCCGGGGAACGAGAGGCAGCCCTCTTCGTTGCAGACCTCACCGTTCTTCTCCACGATTTCCGGGTTGATGAACACGCGGAAGTCGCTCGGCTCGTTCTCGCCGGTCGAGACGTCGATCACAAAAAGACGCAGCGCGACGCCGATTTGCGGGGCAGCCAAGCCGACGCCCGGAGCGGCGTACATCGTCTCGGCCATGTCCTCGAGCAAGCGAGCAAGGTCCGCGTCGAACCGGGTGACTGGCTGGGCCTGCTCGCGCAGGCGTTTGTCGGGATAATGGAGAATCGTACGGACAGCCATGGCTTATCGGTGTGATTTAACACCACGAAAAAGCCCTGGCAAGCCTCTGGGTGCGTGTAGGTGCCCGAGCCCCCTCCCCCGCCAACCCGGGTCGACCGGCCGTGCCAGCAGCCAATGGCTGCAGGCCTGAGCTTACTAGCGCACGCGCACGATGGTTGAGACCCCGCCAGCGCCCCGTCCAGTCCGCGAGCCGGTCGCGTCGAGCTCATCCGAGCCAGCTGGAAGGCGCTGCATGGCAGACTGGGGAGTCGCTGCTCGCACTGCGGTGACAAAGAGACGCATCGGCTCCCGAGGCGATCTAGAGGTCGCCGTTGGCCATGCGCACAAACGGGTTGGCGCTCGCGCAGTCTGCTTTCATCCCGTGCGACCGGCACTGGCGAGCTGGCTCGTGCGACCCTACTGCCCGGGAGGAAGGGCGATATGGAGAGCTCTGGTTACGCTCTAGAGAGCAGCATGCGCCAAGCGCGCGCGTTGTATTTCGCGGCCAACAAGTTTGACGACAGCGGTTATGACGACAACTGGGTCACGTTTAAGCTAGGCCCCGTGCCGTTCACCATTCCCAGCACGGCGGGTCGCAAGCGTGCGATCGCGTTCCACGACTTGCATCACATCGTGACGGAGTACCCCACCGACTATGCTGGCGAGTTCGAGATCTCAGCGTGGGAAGTGGGCGCAGGCTGCGGCTCGAATCTCGCGGTCTGGGTGATCAACTTGAGTGGTTTGGCCGGTGGCTCGTTGTTTGTTCCTGCGCGCGCGTTTTCTGCTTTCTGCCTCGGCAGGCGTACGCGATCTCTGTATCGGCGTGAGCTCGCTGCGCTGTTAGATCAAACAGTCGAAGAGACGCGGAGAGATTGCGGTTTGATCCCGCAGCCGAGCGTCGAGCCGCAGCTAGGAGATGCGGCGCTGTACGCCGCTGCGACTACGGTTGGGCTCGTGCTCGGAGTCTCGATGGCGGTGGCCGGCCTGATCGCTTCGCCTATTGCCTTGGGCCTCTCCGTGCTGCGCCCGCGCTCGACTTAGAGCATCGAGTACGGATCGATATCGAGCGATGCGCGCGCCGGTGCGACACCTTCGTCGAGCGGCTTGAGCAGCGCTGCCGCTACTTTGCGCAAGGGCCCTCGCTCGGCGCTGCGCAACAAAAAGCGAAAGCGGTAACGCCCGCGCAATCGTTCGATCGGCGCAGGTGCAGGGCCCAGTACTTGGACCGTTTCGTTCACGACGAGCGGATGCCGGCGCGCGATGTCTGCGAGGTGCGCGCAGGCGCGTCTGGCCTCTTGTTCGTCGCCTGCGTCGACGCGGATGGCTGCAAGGCGCGCGAACGGTGGGAACAGCAGCTCGCGCCGGACCTCCAGCTCCCAGCGGCAGAAGCCGGCGTAGTCGTGCGTGCGGGCATGTACGATCGACGCATGCTCGGGTTGGAAGGTTTGGAAGAATACGCGGCCGGGGCGCTCGCCGCGACCCGCGCGTCCGGCTACCTGCGTGAGCAGTTGGAACGTCCGCTCGTGCGCGCGAAAGTCCGGAAACGCCAGCGTTTGGTCCGCGAGGATCACGCCGACCACCGTGACGTTCGGGATGTCGTGGCCCTTGGTGACCATCTGCGTGCCGACCAAGATGTCGATCTCGCCACTGCGCAGACGCTCGATCGCTTTGCCCACACCTTCGGATGCGACGGTGTCGCGGTCGAGCCGGCCGACGCGCGCGCTTGGGAAGGCCGCTTGCAGCTCGTCTTCGAGGCGCTCTGTACCGAGGCCGAGCTCGGCGAGCTCGCTCTCGCCGCACTTGAGGCAGGGGCCGTTGGCGGACATGTTGAAGTCGCAGTAGTGGCAACGCAGGCGCTGAGCGCGCCTGTGCTTCGTCAGGCTGACGCTGCAAGCCGGGCACTCCAGGAGCTCGCCGCAGCTCTTGCAGCGCACGCTGGGCGCGAAGCCGCGGCGATTCAAGAACAGGATGCTCTGCTCGCCCTGCTCTAAGCTCTGGCGCAGTGCAAGCATGAGCGGCTGGCTGAGGTAATACGCGCCAGTCGGGCCTGAGCGCATGTTGTTCAGATCGACGATCTCGATCGGGGGGAGCACAGCCTTGGCGTTGGCGCGCTCCGGCAGCTTCAAGTAGGTGAGCCGGTCTGCTTCGGCGAGCTGGAAGCTCTCGAGCGAAGGTGTTGCGCTGCCCAACACGCACACCGCAGCGCTACGGTGCGCGCGCAACAACGCGAGGTCGCGCGCTTGGTAGCGGAAGCCTTCTTCTTGTTTGAACGATGAATCATGCTCTTCATCGACGATCACCACGCCCAGGCGCTGCACGGGTGCAAACAGCGCGGAGCGTGCGCCGATCGCGAGGCTGACCGTACCGTTGCGCAGCGCTTGCCAAGCTTGTGCGCGTTCGCGCTCGGTCAGCTCGCTGTGGAGCACGGCGAGCTCGTCGCCGAAGCGTGCGCGGAAACGCGCGACCAGCTGCGGGGTGAGTGCGATCTCTGGCACGAGCATGATCGCGCCGAGGCCGCGCGCACGCGCTTCGGCGATGATGCGCAGGTACACCTCGGTCTTGCCTGAGCCAGTCACGCCGTGCAGCAGGAAACCCCCGCCTTGGCCGAGCTTCGAGAGCACCGCTTCGATCGCGTGCGCTTGTGCCGCGTTTGGCTGCGGCGGTTGTTCGGGCTCGACGGTATTCGCGAAAAAGCGATCAGCGGCGAGCTCACGCTCTTCCAAGCTGACCCAGCCTTTTTCGGCGAAGCCTTTGGCGATCGCGCGGGCGTTCTTCACCACAGTGCGTAGCTCTGCGAGCGCGACCTCGCGGCGCTCGATCACGCGCACGAGCAGGCGCGTCTGGCTTTGACCCAAGCGCGCGTCCGGCAGCTGCTCGAGGCATGCGCGCACGATTGTTTCGGTGCGCGTCGCGACGCGGCGACCGGGCATCTTCTCGCCTTCCGCGAGGAAGCCTGCCGCTCGCAGCTGCGCGACAGTGCGGGTAGAGAGCGCGGGTGCTGCGACGCGCAATACCTCGCCGAGCGGATGCATGTAGTAGTCCGCGGCGCTCAACAGAAAGGTGAAGAGCTCTTCTGGGAAGAGAGGCTCGCTGTCCAGCACTGCAGCGATCGAGCGCAGCTTCATCTCTGCGTCCGGCTTTACGTCGTCCGCTACGACGTAGGCTGCGAGCTTGCGCTTGCCGAATGGCACAGCGACGCGCACGCCGAGCTTGACCTGGCTCACGAGCGCCGCGGGAACCGAGTATGTGAAGATGCGCCGTAGGGGCACGGGCACTGCGACTTGTACGCAGCGCTCGGTGCGCTCGGGTGCCGCAAAGCCGGGTAGTGTTAAGCCTCTATCCACGGTGCTCACGACGCCTCGGTGTGGGAGATCGAGGACGTGCAGGTCTCACGTGCACGCGCACGTGGCGTATTGGGCGGTGTGCTCTCGCCGTTGCTTTCGAGTTGGATGCTGCTTCGGGGCGTGGCCCTCATGTTTGTGCTGCTTGTCAGAGGGTGCAAGCTCACGAGCCCTCGCGTGTCTGGGCAACGCCCTTATCAACCAGCAACTGCGCGACTCGCGCGTGCCATTCGCTAGGAATCGAAGCTTTCAGCGGCGTTCGAAAGAGCGACGCCGCGAGCAGCTCATCGTGCACGATGGGCAGGTCGAGGTTGTATGCACGAGAGAGCAACTCCAGCGCATGGTTGCCTTCAGCACCGAGCCAGACTCTCGGGACTCCGCGTTCGGGCGTGTACTCCAGCGCAACCACACACGATGTTCCCGTGATCAACAGCGCCGCCGCGCTCAGCTGCGCCAGGTCCGCTGCTATCAGCTGCGGAGACAAGCGTGCGGGCACATCACATGCCCGTGAGCGACGCTCGGCGAGCAGGCGGGGGTTACCGACGAGCTCGCGTTGCTCGTCGTGCAGCTGTTGGTGGGTCATGCGCAAGCGACGCGTGCGCGCGATGTACTGGACCGTGAGCTCGAGGCCTGCGAGCAGCAGGCACACCCATGCGGCGCGCACCAGCACGGCGGGCAGCACGCGCCCGCTGATCGCGAGCAGGTCGTTTGCGCTGCGCTCCGTCGTGGCAAGCCAACCGGCCGCGCTGTCGTACACGAGCGCGAGCAAGCTCGCACCGAGCACGAGTACTTTCAGGGCCGTGAGCCAGGCGCGTGTCGTGCGTCCGTGTCCGGGCCTACCGCGACCTTGTTCTTGCGCGCTGCTGCTGTCCGGGCTCGACTGCAACGTGGGCGCACGCTGCGCCACGATGCATGCGAGCGCGGCGAGCGCAGGAATCGCCAGGAGCACGAACAGCGGCTGCAACAGGCCCGGCAATGCGGCGGAAGCCTGCATAAGCGAGAGCTCTCCGCCCCAAGACGCCCGCGCAAAGTTCCGGAACGCAGCGGCGAACGCCGCGATCGGCTGACCGCCCACGAGCGCCAGCGCGAGCAGAGCGAGCGCGATCGGCAGCTCACTCGCGAACGGCAAATCCCCACGAGCCCGCGCGCGGGCGAGTGTTCGAGGACTGGGCGGCTCCGTCGGCGTTTGAGACACAGCGCCGAGGAGCATAGCGCATCGCGTGCCAACTCGAGCACCTGCGGTTTATGCGGCTCTGGACGCCCGTGTGCCAAGCAAACGCATGACGGCCGCCACCGATCAGCGGCGCAGCGCCACGCCTACGCACCGGGCCGTCGACGCGCCGCAGGCGGGAGGCATGCGGGCGATCATGCCGGCCGCCGCGGCATTAGGCCAAGACCGGCAGCACGCGCACAGGCGGCACTGTCAGCCGCGCATGCCTGATACTGCGAGGCCAAATAACGCGCCGAGGCCTGGGGCTGTTTCCGCTTTGACCAGCGCTTGGCCGAGGGCTCTCAGGTTTTTGTGGTCGTAGAACCACGCGGGTGTGGGGCGGATTCGGAACGGGGCGCGAAGCACGCTTTTCTGCGGGTGGTCGAACAGCAGCGCGTTGTGCACGACGCCCGAGCCGGATTGGATGTCAGTGGGCAGATGGCCCGGGAATGCGCCCCACGTGGGCGTAACCGACGCGTAGATCATGCCGGAGAATGCGTTGATGCCGATGCCGCCGTAGCGCAGCTGCTCGATCGCGCGATCAAAGATCTCCGCGTGCTTCTTCTGCGAGGCTTCGTCGATGATGATCATGCACGAGAGTGTTCCCCAGCAATCATCGTTCGCGAAGCGCACGGCGGCGTCGAGGAATTGTTCTGGCGTGCTGGCGTCGAGCGCGACTTCAGCGAGCACGCCACAGAATGCTTCGTTCGTCAGCGCGTATTCACCACGTGTCGCTGGCACATCCGGGATAACCGTCCAAGGCACGACACCCTGCTGTGCCGCTATCAGCGGCTTGGCGTTCGGGTAGTGTTCGACGAACCCGCGGTAGCGCTCGGTCGCGCCTGGATAATACGCTTTGCGCGGCGCAGCGGATGCGAGCGCACGATGCACGCGCTCCAAGAACTGCTCACGCAAGTTCCAGCCGCGCGCGGTCACGAGCACCTTGGCCGCGTTGCAGTTGAAGCTAGCGTTCTGCGTAACCATGCTCGCGACTTGGCGGGCTTGGAAGTCGAGGTCGCCTTCGTTCCAATCGCCCGGCACGACCATCACAGGCGTGACACAACCGAGCTCCGCGGTAAACGGGCGCGGATTGATCGGCTTGTTTTCAGCCTTGCGACGCTTCACATCGGCTGGGTCCGTGCCCCACACGATCGCGTCGTACGTGCGATCGGAACCAGTCACGTGGAGCGTGTCGACCTTTGCATGATTCGCCAAGTGGCTGCCGACGTCGGCGCCACCGTACACGATCGCTAGAAAGCCCGCGTCGATCAGCGGCTTGAACGCGCGCTCCAAGTGCGGGCCAGCCACAGCGTTGACCGGGTTCATCTTGAGCACGACCACTTCGTTCTCGACGAAGAGCTTGTAGAGCACGTCCATCGGAGGGATCGACGAGACGTTGCCCGCACCGAGCACGAGCGACACTGCACCCGGACCGGACTGCGGCTCGCGATAGATTTTGCCCTGGCTCGCAGGTTTACCAGGCTCGATCCAGATGTCCGCGCTGAAGCCTGCGAACACTAAGCGCTCAGTGGTGTCGAGCGGCATGACGCGCGCGACGTATTGGCCGCTCGGGCGCTGCGTCAGTGAGGTCGGCTTGGGCTGACCGTTGGCTTGCAGTGCTTGGATCAGCAAACGAATGTTGCGCGCTGTGGTCGCAGGCCCGACCAACCACTCTTCGCCTGCCAAGTTGTCCTCAGGCGAGAAGCCTTTGACCGCACACATCGCGCGCACCCAATCCGGAGCGACTTGCGCGACACCCGCTAGACACTCGCGCAGCAACGCAATGCGCTGCGGGAGCGTGGTCTGCACCCAACGCTGCTTGGCAGCGCTGACGTTGTCGACGGCTTTGTCGAGGTCGACGATCGGTGTCGAGGAAACGTTGGTTTGGGCTTCGGGGAAGTTAGGCGAGGTCATGCGATCGATCTCCGGGTGCTGTGCGCACTTTCATGTAGTTGAGGCCGCGCTGTGATGCAACGCCGCAGGATCGCCAGGGCCTGGCCGTCTCAGCCTCACGCGCGATCGGGCCGGCAGAATGATTGCCAAACCCAGGACGTTGGGGGCAAGCTGACGTGTGTTTTCGCGACGCAGTGCCCACGCAACCAGCAAAAACCGTATCGCGCTTGCGCTGGAGCGCAATCCGCCGAGCTTGGACCTAACCGAGTCCAACCCTACCCGCACGGTCCTACCTTACGCACACGCCGAGCTGCTGCGCGCACTCGACAACGACGCCGCCCGCCGCTACGAGCCAGACCCGCACGGGTTGCCGGAGGCGCGTGCCGCCGTGGTCGCACGCTTGCAAGAGCGCGGCGTGAAGCTATCGCCCGATCAGATCACGCTGACCTCGGGGACGAGCGAGGCGTACACGTTCCTGTTCAAGCTGCTGTGCGATGCGGACGACGAGGTGCTGGTCCCGCAACCTAGCTATCCGCTGTTCGCGGACCTGTGTCGCCTGGAGCAGATCAATGCCCGCCCTTACCCGCTGCACTACGATGGCGAGTGGCATATCGGGCTTTCGGAGCTGGCTGCAGCGATCACCAAGCGTACGCGCGCAATCTTATTGGTGAGCCCAAACAATCCGACCGGATCGTTTCTGAAGCGCGAGGAGCTTTCGCATCTCGAGCGGCTGGGCTTGCCGTTGATTTCGGATGAGGTGTTCTCGGAGTACGCGCTGCGGCCCGATCCGAACCGTGTTGCCAGCGCGCTGGAGAGTAAGCGAGCGTTGGTGTTCATGCTGGATGGGCTAAGCAAGCAGGCTGGTTTACCGCAGTGGAAGCTGGCGTGGATCTGCGCGAGCGGGCCTGCGGGGCAGGTGAAGAAGGCTCGCGCTCGACTGGAGCTGATCGCGGATACCTATCTATCGGTGGCTACGCCTACGCAGCGTGCGTTGAGTGAGTTGCTTGCCCTATCGCGACCGGTGCAGCAGACGATCCACGAGCGGTTGCGGCGGAATCTAGCGCAGCTGTCGGCGGCGGTGGCGAGTCAAGCGGAGGTTTCGCTGCTGGATGTCGAGGGTGGGTACTACGCTACGCTTCGTGTGCCGAGTGTGCTCTCTGAGGAGGACTGGGTGCTGACTCTGCTAGAGAAGGACTCTGTGCATGTTCAGCCTGGTTATTTCTTTGATTTCGCTTCAGAGGCTTACCTGGTTGTTAGTCTGCTGACGCCCGAGGATACGTTTGATGCGGGTGTTGCGAAGTTGTTGGCTCGAGTGCGGGCTCAGGTTGCGTAGTTCCTTCGTGCAGGGCTAGCCCGCGCTTCCCAGCGCTCCGCGGCAGGCCATCAAAGTTTGTAGGACTTGGATGACAAGCGGTAGTCGTAGAGCCTTACGGGCGAGCGCGGCGAGAATCCACTGACGTTCAAGCCGCGTCGGCTGATGCGCTGCTTCCGATGCCGTACCAACTGGCGTTTTCTGGGCTTGCGCACCGGCAGACCCAGGGAAGCGCCCACCGTTATCAGCTCGAATCAGTCGCTGCGACTTCGTGTCCCTCCCTTCAAAAAGGGCCGCGTTGCCGGGCAATGAAAGTAACGCTCTGTGGCTTTCGCACAGAGGTCGGATTTGCGCTGCGCCGACGTGGGCAGCGCCGCAGTGGCTCACGTTTGTAATCGCGTTTTACCAGTTTAAGCACTGAGGTAGTCCCAGCTCGGGATCGAATGGTGCGGTCGATATCTACGTGCTTCCCCTCCAGGAGTCTCTATGCGTCGCAGTGTTAGCATTGCCGTTGCTCAGTTATTCGCGTTCCTTCAGGTTTTCATCGTCGTTGGCGTTGTCAACGCGCAAGGTATGAAGATCGCTTGCGTGGGCGATAGCATTACAGCGCCCCGAAACGGTTGGTGTAGCTACCTCGGCATGAAGCTGGGCTCCGGCTACACCGCCCAAACGTTCGGGGTGTCGGCAACAACTCTGCTGAAGGACGTAGGCCAGCCGGCCTACTCCACCTCTAATCAGTTCAAGCCGAGTCAAGATTTCGCGCCGAACATCGTCGTCATCATGCTCGGCACGAACGACAGCATGCCTCGCAACTGGAACGCCGGTAAAGATCACTTCGTGAAGGACTACGAGGAGCTGATCGACGTCTACGCTGGGCTCGCCTCGAAGCCGACGGTCTTTCTCAATACGGTCCCTCCAGCAAGCGACGACAACCAGTTCTCGATTTCGGGGATGATCATCGAGAATGAAATTAACCCGCTGATCAAGCAAATAGCCATGACCAAGATGGTTCCCGTGGCGGACGTCTGGGCCGCGTGCGACGGAGATGTCACTAAGCTCGATAGCTTCGATGGAGTGCATCCTGGTGACGCGGGGCAGATGTTGATCGCCGATGCTGTCGCCAAGGCCATCATGTCGCCAATGATTCCTGGCGGAAGCGCGGGCTCGAGCGGAAGCCCAGCTGCTGGCAGCAGCGCAAACGCCAGCGGCACCGGTGGTGGCGGGCAAGCTGGCGCCAGCGTGAACGCGGGTGGCGCAGGTGGTGGCGCGCAGCCGAGCGCGAACAGCGGCGGCGCGGGCGCCGCAGCTACGGGCGGCACCGGTGCAGTCGTGCCTGCACGTGCAGGCACCGGCGCAGTCACGAGCACCAGCGGCAACACGGGCAGCAGCATGACCACTCAAACCAGCCCAGCCGCTGCGAGCGGCACAGCGAATGCCGCCGGCAACATGGGTACCGCGGTGAACGCTGTGACCGCCGGTGGACCTGCCGCTCCCGTGATGTCTCCGACGGACAGCGGTGGCGGTTGCCGAACAGTCGAGAGCTCCGCGAGCACAAGTGGCCCGACAGCCGCGCTGCTCCTTCTGCTCGGGCTCGCGATTCGCAGCAGGAAAAGAACGCGGGCATAAGCGGCAGATTGTGTTTGCCTCGTACTCGCTGCCGCAGCAGCGAGTACGAGTACGCGCCTGAGACGCTCAGCAGGATCGAACCCCGGAAGCCTTCGTCCGACGATCCTGCTTCAACAACAGAAGCGCGCTCATGCTGACCGTTGTCCTGGAGAGCAGGTCTTTCATCGAGGACTTCAATACGCTTCGCGCTCATGGAGCGTCGACCGCAGTATGCGTTGCGATTGGCTCGCACTCCTTGATCGCTGAATGTGCGTATCGGAAAGCTAGAGTGGGCCGCAGCTGACGGCGGAGGCAAACGGCTTGTGGTCCCGGCAAGCGTTGCACGGTGCTACTGAGCGTTCGATGCCTCGTGCAGCGGACTTGTCGACCGGGTGTGGTCACCCAATCCATACGACGCGCGCGATGGCGGGACGACCATCACGCCGTTGGAAGCACGCTGGGCATGCGCGGATGGCCCTCCAGCGCTGAACGCAACCAGCAAGCATCCGTGCTCAGTTGAGCTCGAAGCTCTCGCAGGGAAACTTCGCGAATACGGTGGAGCTTTGACTCGTGAAGCTGGTGCAAGCGCCGCCGGTGAGGGAGAACGTATCTGCGTCGATCAAGCGCCACCCATTGTCGCTGTCACACTCGAGCGCAGTGCCATTGAGGCTGACTTCGCCCGTGCACTCCTTGCCGAGCTCTACCTTACCGTTGAGATCGATCTGACAGCTCGCTGTGCCAACGATGTCCAGGAAGGTTTGTACGAGCTCTTGCTGGGTGGCCGGAACGAAAGGAGGCGCCTTGCTCGCTGTCGCGGCGGCGACTTGCTCGAGATGGGACTGCAACATCGCGTCATCACCTGCCAGACTGATCACGTACATCAGCATGCCGTTGTCCGTACCTTTCGTCGTGACGTCGACGACACGTTGTTCGACGCCTGTCGCACCAAACCCAAAACCTCCTCCACCGCATGTGTCGTTCGGCGAACCGTCGGTTGCGAGAACCACGTAGACCGGACTCGCGACCTGGTCGGGGCCGACCTGCTGATTGCTGGTCGGCAATGTCGTCACCACGTGGTCGAGCGCCTTGTCGGTGGGTGTCCCGCTGCCGATTGGCTCGGCGGGATACTGAGCGAGCAGCGCTGCGTGATTGTTTAGCTCAGGCGCGACAGTGACCAACTGCACGCACTCGTCGCCGCTTGCACCCATGGCGCCGCCGCCTGCTCTGTTTCCCGAATAGATCACCAATCCAAACTTCGCGACGGTTTGCAGGCTCTCGACCACCCCGCCAGGATCCATCAGCGTCGAGCGCAATGTTTGCCAGCGATCGCTGGCTCCGAATGGCGCGGTCATGCTGCTACTGCCATCGACGATCAGCCAGATGGTTGGCCTGACCGGCATCGTGCCAGCCGCACCACTCGCGCACGTGCCCTCCGGTAGCGGTGTGCCGCTGACAGCAGCAGGGGCGCTGCTTCCCCCGATCAGCAGCAAGCCTGCGTCTTGGCCGCTTGGGATGCTCGTCGCAGGACTGCTCGTCATAGCGCTCGAGTCGGGAGCAGTCAGCTTCGGATCGGGCAGCGCTCTGCTCCTCGTTGCCCTCCGACCGTCGTCGTCCGCAGTGCAGCCCGCGATCGCTACGCCGGCGAGACAAACACGCATCCACCTCACAGACTGGCTATTCATCGCTTCGTGCTCTCCCAAGATGTGAATTCGCTTCCGCGAGCGCATGACGACGCACGAGATTCTCCTGTGCGTATTGCGTATTGACCGGGTCGATGACTTTTTTTGAGGCAATCGTTGTACGGATAGCGATAAGGACGTCGGCCGCTGGCGGCGGCAGGGCTCACTCGCTGTTTTGCGATCGATGCAATCAAGCTTGCGTCGCGGAATGTTCCGCGTATTGATCAGGGTGCCCGAGGAGGCCGCTGCTGCGCCGCACCATCCGGCTTGTCGGCAGAGAGGAGTGCGCGATGAATAGTGTCTTCTGCTTCGACCAGTTCGAGCTCAACTGCCGCGCTCGGGAGCTGCGCCACCATGACGCGCTCGTGCGCGTCGATGCGCTCGTTCTGAAGCTGCTCGAGACGCTGGTGCGCAACCCCGGAGAGGTCATCTCCAAAGAAGCGTTGATGTCGGAGATCTGGAGCGGTCGCATCGTTTCAGAGAACGCCTTGGCGGTCGCGGTCATGCGGTTGCGAAAGATCCTCGACGACCACGGTATGCCACGCACGAGTATCCTGACCGTCCATGGGCACGGGTACCGCTTTACGCGCCCGGTTTCGAGCTCTAGCCGGCCCGCACTGAGCTTGCTGAAGCCCCCGAGCTCGGAGCTCGTCGGCCGCGAGCGTGTGATGCTGCAGCTATTGGCGGCGCTTTCCGAGACTCAGAACGAACGCGGCCGACTGGTCGCCTTGCGCGGCCAGGCAGGGATCGGCAAAACACGCGTCGCTGAGATCTTTGCCGAGCAGGCTGAGCGCGCTGGCAGTGTGGTCGCCTGGGGATACTGTCGCGAGCAGGAGGAAACACCGCCGCTCTGGCCGTTCCTCGAGTTGTTGCGGGGCGTGATAAGTCACGCCGGCGCAGCGCGTGCCAACGGCGATCAACCACCCTTCCCGCCCGAGTTGACCGAGCTCATGGCCGCACTCGTCACCCGCTGCGAAGAAGCTCTGCGTGGGCGCGCACCGGAGCTCCTCGATTCGAAATATCAGATATTCGATGCTGTCGCACGCACGCTGGCAGAAGCCGCAGGGACTGCTCCGCTCGTGTTGATCCTGGACGATCTACACCGTGCCGATCAGACATCGCTCGAGCTGGTGCGGTACCTCTTGGCGAACATTTCCCGCACTCGCATCCTGCTGATCGCAACATTGCGTCATGCTCAGAGAAACTCAGATGTGGAATCGCCGCTATCGGCGGCATTTGCGCATCGCAACTGCATCCGCATCGCGATCGAACCGCTGAGCCCGTCAGACGTCGCCGATTATCTCGTCCAGAGCTTCGGGGCTGCCGATCATTCAATATCTCAGAAGGTCTACGAGCTCAGCGAGGGCAATCCATTTTGCATGGTGGAGCTTGCGCACCAGCTGCGTGACGGTAGCACAGTGAATGCAGCAGAGCTCACCGTACCTCAGATCGCCCGCGAGCTAGTGCGTCAGCGCCTTGGTGCAGTGGATGAGGACACTCACGAGGTCCTTACGTACGCCGCGGTGCTCGGGCGTGAGTTCAGCTTGCCGCTGTTGGCTGCGGTGACAAATCGGCTTGCGACCAGTGTGATGACCACACTCGACGACGCACGCGCTGCGGAGGTCGTGGAGACCATCGCATACTCCGGCATGGAGTTTCGTTTCACGCACGGCCTCTTGCACGCTGCGTTGTACGAAGAGCAGAGTCCGGCAGAACGACGCATGCGTCACCTGCGTGTGACCGAGATTCTCGAACAACGCCGGATCTTGGCTGAAGTGCCGCAGGCCGCGCTGGCCTATCATGCGCATGCTGCGCTGCCCCGAGGCGACCCACGAAAAGCCTTGGCGCACTGCACCGAGGCTGCGAGCACGGCGGAGCGAGCCGGTGCGTTCAGCGACGCGATCGGCCACATCCAGAACGCTCGCGAGGCGCTCGACCTGATCGAGGCCAGTCCGCACCAGCGCTTTCAGCTGCTTTTGCGACACGCACTGCTGGTGCGCGCCCATTCACCTTGCGCATTTCCGCTGTTGGCCGAGCAGCTGCTGCGCCAGGCCCGCGAGCTGGGCGGAGCGCCGCTCGCAGCGGCAAGTCTGCACCTCGATCCTCTGCCTGGGTTTCCGCGGTTGCGGTTGCTGCGCGGTACGCTCACTGACGCGCTCGCCGCATTGGCAGAGGACATGCCGAGCTTGCGGCCCGCGCTCACGGCGCGCTTGGCGATCAGCGCGCCGCTTGCTTACGATGCAACGGCGAGTTGCGCGCAGCTCGAGCGCGCATTGTCACTCGCGCACAGCTCGCCGGACCGGGCCGATCGCTTCAGTGCGCACACCTGCGAGCTCTATCTGTACGGTGGGCCCGCGCACACGGCGCGTGCAGAAGCGGCGATGACTGCGCTGTATCGATTGTGCAATGAGACCGCGCCGACCGAACCTGCGGTTTTGGTGTTCATCTATCTGCATCTCGCGCTCACCGCGCTGCAACACGGCGACGTCGCACAGGCCGCGCGAGCGCTCGACCGCTGGGAGCTGAGCGTTGGCGAGCTGGACTGCGAGCTGAGTTGGCACTTGAAGCGCATGCGCGCGCTGATGCAAATCAACCTGGGCCACGTGTGTGACGGCCGGACGGCCCTGCTCGCGTTGCATAGCGGCGCGCGTGGCTGTGACGACCATTCCGGGACGGCGATGTTCTGTGCGTACGATCAACACGTGCTGATTTCCCCGGGCGAGCTCTGCGACTCTCG
>Ga0114940_10000177_pt1 | contig 39350 bp, 55 predicted proteins | sample ColdCreekSource_FD_87195 | JGI IMG/M metagenome (GOLD analysis project Ga0114940, IMG submission 87195) | Groundwater microbial communities from Cold Creek, Nevada to study Microbial Dark Matter (Phase II) - Cold Creek Source | ecosystem: Environmental > Aquatic > Deep subsurface > Groundwater ...
AAAAAGCGGTTGGCCCGACTGCGAAGCAGTCGAAAGGCGAGGGCGCGGGTGAATTGTTAATAACTGAAGCGTTCAGCGCACAGTTTTAACAAGAGGGCTTTAGCCCTGACCGTGTAGGGCGTTCCCCGTAACGGTCTTTTAAGGAAGCAAAACAGCGGCTTTGCGACCGGCCCTGGGTAATAATACACATAGTGTGTGTTATTACTTTCACTATATCGTTGATTATATCACAATCAATAGAATGTGATATAATTTCCGATATAGTATGTAAGGTAATTTTTACCCCTAATATTGATCATAAAATGATCAATATTAGGGGTTTACTTGAGTAAAGATGCAGGTAAATAACTATTTACCGGAAAGCAACGCGTTTTTACTTGAGTAAAAATTACTTGTTGCCTTCGTTTTACTTGAGTAAAACGGAGCAATACTAGGCGAAGCCTTAAAAATTTTTTTGCTTGTCTAGCGCTCTGCCAGACATTTTTACCTGAGTAAAAACACTCTTTCAGCGGAAAATACGCACCGCTTCTATCAAAAACTTTGCTGGCAAAATTGCCATACATAGCAAATTTACTTGAGTAAAATTTAATTATTTACGGTGGGATATATGCGCAATTCGTTTGCCAATGATTTTATGGTCGCGGTTATTGATGGTGTCAATCCGTGGTTTGCGGTTGTTGTTTCAATGTTTATTTTCGCTTTTATAGTTCTTGGTGTAAGCCCTATTAGAGTTACCGACGAAAAAAAATTGCTTGATATTACGAAAATATATGTTCGTCATTCAATGCTAATTTTTACCTTTCTTGGGTTTCCACTTTTCTTTACAATGGTTTATTTCGTATCAAAAAAACTTTACCAATCTACCGAATACTGGGAATTATTTCTGTTAGAAATTGGAGATTGTATTTCCATTTTGTGGCCATTACTTGGAATGTCTTTGATCGGTTCGACGCTCTGGCGGTTCTATTACCTGCGCACTATTCGGCCTTTCATATCTCAATTTATTCGCAAGCACAACGTCAAACAATCGGCTGACACCTTGTCAGATATTCGAGTTGAGCAAGCCAATATCAACTCTAAAACCTTTGACCCACGAAATTATTACAAGGATGATTTTTTCTTTATGGGATTAAATGGGAACAACGAACCCATATACGAAAAAGATTCTGATTGGAAAAAAAGACACCAAAAAATTGTCGGCCCTTCTCAAACTGGTAAAGGTGTCTTACTAGGCGTCCAGCTTGATCAAGCGATCAGAAAAGGAATGTGTACATTCTTTTTCGACCAAAAGCCCGACGATTTTATCTACGACATTATGCGTGAGTCCTGCGAGGCCGCAGGGCGTGAGCCGCCTATTGTCGTAGATTTAAATGGCTTCGGAATTGGAAATTACGGGCCATTTTTACACGGCACTAAACGCGACAGAAGGGCGCGTGTGCTATTTGCATTTGGCCTAGAGAGTACAGGCCAACAGGCAGACTATTACAAAACTAGAGCGAGAAACGCGCTCGATGAAGTGTTTGATAAATGGGACGGTTCATTAGTCGGACTTAACAAATTACTGCACCCTAAAGGTGCCGGATTTGGTGATGAAGATGAATTATTAAATGGCGGTGCAAGCGCAGACATTTATGAAAAATCTGAAAATATTCGCGACGCTCTCGGCGAGTGGATGGCGTTAAAACCACTCTGCGCTGAGAAGGGCCGAGGGTTAGACATTGAGCGCTGCATCAAGGAAAACCGCGTTGTTTATGTACGTGGATCAATCACCGACAAGCTTGTAAAAAAAGCTGAAACGGTCATGTTAATGGATTTAATTCAAACCGTTATACGTAACGGAAAACAACCGCATCACACATACGTTTCAATCGATGAGGTTAAATTTGTAGTGTCTGACGTGTTAGCGCTAGGCCTGGCAACGATTCTTTCGAAGGGCGTAAGCGCCACAATTGCTTATCAATCTTTATCGAACTTGCTTAGCCTTGAGGATAAAACTTTGAACGCTGAAGCGATAAAGTCAGAGATTGAAATTAATACCAAGACAACGGTTTGCTATCAGGCGGCAGATAATGAGACTGCCGATTGGGCGGCGGAGTTATCAGGAACAATTCAAAAAACAGTATCCAAAAGTGAAGAAGTGGAAATTAATTCGATGGGAGCTGAAGAATTTACTAGCACCAAACGGCTATCTAGGGAAGAAGAATATTTGATTCCCGCCAACAAACTAAAAACACTTCCTGAACGGGTTTCTGCTATTTATCGGCCTAATCAATTGGCGGAGCTTTTATATACCTGCTGGATTCCGGTTAAGGAATTAAAAGGGATTCCACTACGCGAGACAATAACGCAAGAAAAAAAGGAAAAAGAAGCTGCGAAAGAAGCAGCCAAAAAAGAGCCTGTAGTTATTGAACCGGTGGAACTTAGAAAGCCCGCGCCGCAACCGGCGCCGGAGATTGTCGAAGTAGATCAAGAAAAAGAGCAAGATTTTACTCAAGTAAAATCCGGCGTTAGCGCCGAACCAGCGGAAATAGAAAAAACTGAGGTAAATCAGGATGTTGCTGAAGTTGAACCGGTGGAGCCTTTGGCGGATGCTGTTGCCACTGGTGACGGTGATAGACCAAAAAAGGCGGAATCAGTAAACGACTTTATGGATTTTATTACGGGGGACAAACCCGATAAAACCGGTAATACTGCACCGAAGAAAAACAAGAAAGGAAAAATAGATTTACCAGATTTCTAAAATGAAAAAGGGATGCGTAAGCATCCCTTTTGATTCGGCTATTGAGCCTTAGGTAGATGAAGATAGGAAACAATGTTAGCGTCAGCTAAAAAAGTTTCAGGCTTCAATTTTCCATCGCTATACAACTCAGCAATTTTTTTAAAATCAGCCACCGAAGAAAAGATGTATTGATTTAAAAAAGATAGATCGTCTATAAAGACTTCAACGCTATAACAGCACTCATTTTCGTCATTGATTGTTGAGCCTCTAATCCACTTGAATTTCATGCAAAGCATGTAATCTTTAGTGAGAATTTCGCCTCTGTACAACCGTGCAAAATAACTGTCTGCATACGATACGAACATATATGTATCGCCGTGACCTTCCTGAAATAAAAAACCTACTCCAGTAAAGTCTACCGGTTGAATTATTCCTAAAAAGTAATCAAAAACCTCTCCGGATAATTCAGCTAGAAAACCAGCGTCTAAGTGTTTAAACAAACCTTCTGAGCTTGTGAATTTAGTAGTCATGTGTAGCACTCCAATAGAATAGAGCGCTCACACCGTCATAGACGGTGTAGAGCGTCTATGACGTTAATAACTGCGATAAAAACAGGAAAATATTAAAAATATTTTTCGCAGTGACCCTGTAGAAAATATTGGAACACAATAATTTTTGTAGCGCAATAAAAAAGGGATGCAAAAGCATCCCTTGATTGGCTAATAAGCCGGTTTATTGAACTGTAGCACCTTGGGTGGAAAATTCAGCGAGTGTGAATATTCCAGACTGGTCATAAGAATCAAAAGCACCATTCAAAAAGTATTGATGAATGGCAGTGCCTTTAACAAATGGAACAATTTCATCTGAGTTATCAGAACCCAGAAAAAAAGCCATTTGACACGCTTGTTTACGATACTGATTAGCAAGGTCTAATTGTTGATTTTCAAAACAACTATTAGCGGCCTCGTATAAATCTAGGATCATGCAAGCCTTATCATCAAATGATGCGTCGGTGTAGTGAACAACAGTGATAGCGTTAGTTTCCATTTCTGGAACTCCTTTAGTAGAAGGCGTTAAGCCTGATTTGATAGAACCGCATTTCAATCGACCATAGTGCGGTGTTGTCGATAATAAAATTCTAGTGTGAATAATAAAAAAGGGAAGCTAAAAGCTTCCCTTGGTCGGTTATTAAACCTTAATTACCAAATTTAAGTTCATTCAAAAAGCCGGTGTAATTAGCAAAAATACGGCCATCATCACCCAAAGTCGGATCACAGTGAAAATTGCCAATTTTAACGTGACAACGAACACCATTACCTTCATCACCGAATTTCGCATTTAAAAGAGAAGTCGCGAGATTTTTAATTGATTTACTGACGAAATAACTACCGTTCAAAAAACGGGTTATTTCCTTGCCATTATCGTCAAGAGTGGAACCAGCCAGGACGGTAATATCAGCAACAATTGTTTTACGGTTTGGGAGTAGACGAAAGCCTTTAATAATCGCGCTAGCTTCGTAACTTGAATGAGCAAAAGTTTGCTTTTGATTTTCAGAGCTTGGGTTTTCGCCTTGCTCCATATTGGCATAATTATCATAATCTTCAGGATTATGAGAATCAGCTTCAGGTGGAACAGAAACGCTTTTACCAGCTTGATTTGATTTAGACATCACAGACTCCGAGTATTTGGAGGGTGACGCCGATTTTAGCTACCAGTAGGTAGCGCAAAATAGGCTACCCATTGGTTAATTGGTGGTATCAGTGCGAACGCATCTGATACCACCAATGATTAATGAAAAATCGGGTTTTTGCAAGTGGATCGTAAAAAATCTGTGTCGAGCGTAACAGGTTTATCAATTACGATAATTTTTGTCGCCACATTTGTTCCGCTTGCTTTAAAAGATCCTTCCGGTAAATCTTCCGCCGTTCCACCTACTGAAAAAAACCATTCTCTAAACGCCGCACTTTTTTTATCACTTCTAAAAAAACCACTCGGTGACATTATCGCGACCAAACGGCCACCATCTTTTAAAAATTTATATGCGTGTTGTATGTGTGCAATATCTTGTAAATTTTCAAACGGTGGATTCATCAAAATTTTATCGGCGACGTTAACCGGCGCAATTGATAAAAAATCTGATTGCAGCACGTTATAATTTTTCAACCGTAATATTTCCGACAAGGTGAAATTAATTTCGTAAGTAATTAATTTTGCGTCGGGGTGCCACTGTTTAACCGCATCCAGGATAGCGCCAGATCCTCCATTAGGTTCTATCACCCAATCACCCGCTTTAATATCTGCACGCGCTAGCATGTCATCGATGACAGGGGCAGGCGTGGGAAAATAACCAGGGATCTGCGAAAAAATTAAACCACCAATTTTTTCTTTTAATTGATTAGCTTTTTTTTCTTCTTCTGTTATCGGTTGAAGCAATGCCCACGCGGCCAATGCTTCGGGCGTTTTTTGTTTTGGTTTTCCGGTTTCAACAGAATAAGCATGATAGCCGTTTTGTACGTCGGCTTTTTCTGAGGTTAATAAACCACTCATCGCCGCAACACTGTTCACGTTATCCAGCTCGGCAGGTGCTTGGCCTTGGTCTACCAAATCCGCCAGCGCCAAAAGTCCGGCTTTTGTGCGCTCTAGGTGCTGTCCTTCACTACGTTTATTAGCGGCTTGCTTTAATCGCTTTGGTGTATTTTCCAAGCGATCAGCAAAGCACGCTTGAATTTTATTTGTCAAACCTTCAGCGAGAGCGCGCAATTTATTAGCGCGTTTCACATTGCCAGCCGCTTTTTGGGCGGGTTTTGTTGTTGCTGGGGCCTTCGGTGCTGGGGATTCCGACTTTTGAACTGGTGCGGCTTCTGGCGCGGTTCCGGCACCGATTGGCTCCACTTGGTTTTCATTAAATAAACAACAGGTAGGCCAAAACTCTGACCCGCTTAATTCGTCACCTGACATAGTGCCTTCTGGCGCGTCGGCTGGTTGGTCTGCTTGACCGCTTTTTATTTTGCGTGGCGCTCCCCAAATTCGGAATGATTCAGAACCCTTTTTGACTTTAAAGCCTTTTTCTTTCCAGCCTAAAAACGTGTTGAATTCATTACAACCGGTTTGGTCTTTGTAAATCATCAACAAAATTTCGTTAACTGTTAGGCTCGCGGCTGCTATTGCTTGTAGATCTGTTTCGGCCTTGGCAATTAATTCCTCACGTGTTGCCTTTGCTTGTTGGCTTAATGCAACCAGTGCTTTTCTCGCCTCGATGCTCGATGCACTTACAAACTTCGACTTGCAAGATTGTGGAGCCGGTGCTTTTGATTTTGCTGTTGATTTTTTAGCTTGAGTGGATTTAGTAGTCATAGTATTTGCCTCGTTTGTTTAACTTCGTCTCGCTGAGTTGTTTTCGCCGGTAATCGCAACTGAGGGTGGGTTAAAGAGGCAGTGCGCAAGGAAAGCTGGTGCGGGCCGGAGCGTAGCGACTACACGGGCGGCTTGCGCAATGACTCGCCCACCCTACATTTTGCGATAGGCGAAAAATTCAGCGAGATCGTTTGAAGTTAACGTGGCAAGGACTACTAAATCGGCTGTCACTCAAGCTGGAGGGCGGCAGCCCTTACGCGCAATACGATATGGAGGGCTTTAGTTCCGCAGGAATGAGCATAAAGCGAACCCGTAATAGCGTGGTCGGCGTGGCCGATGCGCCTGTTTGTAGTTCAAGGTCGCAAGGAAAATCAATGACTTACGAACTTTTGTACTAATTTATTAATAGTTACCAATTTTATTTGCGTCCGACACCTGACTGCTGTGGCTTGTCGCTTTCCCTAAAATACTGTATATAATTACAGTTATCATGTCTGCAATTCGCTATCGCCCCAACAATGTTTGCGCTTCTGTCCTTGGCGATATTCCAGGGGGAACAGCTTACGTCAAGACTAATCCAAAGCTACGGCAACCGTTAACGGCGTCGCCGGTAAAATGGCTCGGATTCATCTGTTCAGCCGGTTGCCGCAAATTGACGTCCGGTAGGCGCGGGAAATTGGTAGCGACAGCCATCACCAACGGTGACGGGCTAGTATGCGACTGGCGGGATCTTGGTGATCGCGATTATGTTGTTGGTTGGCTTATGCACCTGAACGACCATAATTTCGGCGCGTTTGCGCTGGTAGATCGTGATGGGTGGCCGCTTGTGCGCAGTGAAGATAGTCCACGGTTGACGGTGATTAATACACCAACCGTGGCAAAAATCCGGTCGATTTCTCGATAATCAAATTGGTACCAATATCCAGCTGGCGGCCGCGAACCAGGCGCAGCGATCGGAGTGTTTTTGGTACCAAAAACAAACCAGTGAAAAAGGTACCTTTTTCGCGTCCGGATCAAACCAGGTTAAGCCCTGCAGAACGTTAAAATGGTACCAAAGAAAAGGGATGCAAAAGCATCCCTTAGGTGGCTATAAAGCCGGTAATAAAGGCATTATCAGCAAGAGGAAATTAACTTTCCGCCATCCAAATGATATCGACATACTTTGTTTCCAATATTGGAAGCAGAGTCAGCAATAACGTTTTGGAAGATTGCAACGGGCACAAAAATATCCAGCCCTTTAAGAATGCAATTGGTGAAATAGTCCAAGTTTTTAGTCAGTTTCGAACCAGTCAGATTTTCATCCAACAAATTAGAATAGATAAAAACTTCTTCCACAGAGTCAGCTTTGGAATCATCCTCGATAACCAAAAAATAGCCTTGAAGTGGTCTGTCCCAACCAAGTATTACGGTGACAGGTTTACCGTCGTACACGGTGGAAAAATAGTGTTGGCTCATAAAAACCTCATTGATAAAACCCTAAAGGGTTAAGTTAGTAAAACGTGCTTACAACCGAGCATAGGCACGTGGCCTCGGTATGATTAATATAGCATTTTGGAAATAGGGGAGGGCAAAAAAAGAAAGGGGATGCAAAAGCATCCCCAGTTTGGCTATAAAGCCGTTCGTAGATAATTGATGATATCAATTACTTCATGCATATACAGACCTTTAGGATCTGTGGTGTTGAAATAGTCGTAGCGGATTAAACCTTCAGTTGGGCCGTTAGACACAACTAAAAGAGAAGATCCGCCCGACATGCAGTAACAAGACGCGTACCACGGTGTATAAATCGTGATAGGACTCGCGTTCTCCGGTAATAGAAGCTGGTCGGTAACGAACGAATTATGTTCGACACCATAGGCTGGATTAAATTTATCCTTAACTAACTTGAAAAGTTTTGTAAAGGATTCTTGGGCTAAAACTTTCGCTTTAGACATGTCTGGCATGATAAAACCTCATATAGTAGAACTCAGTAAAACTGAGTGGCGATATAATAAAACGTGCTTAAAACCGAGCTTAGGCACGTGGTCTCGGTAAATTTAATATATCACATCATGCAGGTTTTTAATGACATTAAACGTGCCAAATCGGTTGCATTAAGCGCAGTTTGCGCCAAATGCGATCTATTGAGCACAAAGAAAATTGTGTATTTTTGTTGCGTATTTAGGAGGGATAAATTCTGCCCAAAAGATTTTGGCAGGGGGATGGTGGGATCAACGGAGTTGATAAAAGCGGCGGCGATCAGCATTGAATAAATGCCGTTTTGGCTAAAGCATTCGGCGAAGAGTTCGTCGATTTTAGCCAAATCGCCATCTTGGGTAGGTTTGTTTGTGCGGGTAGAAAACAGGTGTCGATTGTATTGGGTAGCACCCTCAATAGGGTCATTGCAAAGCGAACCAGGAGCTAAACGGGCCTCATCCCATGATAAGGCCCACAGTCCAGGCGATACCTCGACATAATCAGCCGGTACCGCCTCGCGAAACATCGCAACAACATTGCCCATTTTAAGCACTCAATTCTTTACGGTGAGCGTGAAAACGTTTTGCAAACAACGTAGATTCTTGAATAAATTTTCTCAGTGGTCGAGCTAAATCTTTTCTTAAATCATAAAATTGCTTTTCGCTGATAATTCCAAGTTTGAAATAGCGTTGTAGCTCATTCATTAGAATGTCGATAGTTGCAAAGCAACGAACTAATTTGAACGCTACCGGACAACCCTTACCGACTTCCACACCAAAAGTGTGTTTTTCAATCAGCGGATTATATTGAACCATTCCGTCATCGGCTTTTTTAAATTCATCGAGCTTGTCGGCGAACACGTGAAAAGACGCGAGAACATTATCAAGTTCGTTATCAAACTGAGTGACCAATGTTGTTGAAACATCAGCAATCATTTTTACGCGATTACTGCGGTAAACCCAAACAGAAAAAAGAACGTCAGCGCAATATTTACCATTGCCGTGCATCTTTTTATTTGGCTCGGCAGGTTGTTCAAAGAATTCTGGATTCCAAAGGCTTATCACAAAGTTATCGCTGAGAAAAAAAGTCGCATCAAACTGTTGAGACTGGGTTGGAAGTGATACTGCATCGTTCATTTTATTCGCTCCTTAGTAAATCTATAATTGCATTGCGCATTTGATCTGGTGAGTCAAATTCGCCTCCAATACCGCATTTATCCAGCAATCGCTTTGTCATTACTTCTGACAACTCGATTTTTAATGGGAAGTCCGAGCTAGATTTTTCGGTGGTCTTCCCTGGTTGATTGCTGTCTTTTTTAACGCGGTTGCAAAACTTTTCAATGACGACCTTAGGGTCTTCCCCTTTGAAAATTTTGTTTAACGCTTTCTCTCTTACGTCACCCTTTAAACTGTCGATAGCCTTCATATCTTCGATTGAAGTAAACCGACCTGCGGTAGCCAATTGCTGTACATCATCACCCATTTTTAGCGGCGAAAGGTACTTGCTAAGCCACGCATTAGACTTACCGCCGCAGAGTTTTAATAGGTCTGCTTTCGGTATATTTTGATCAATACGTTTTTGCAGTGCTCTTGCCAACTGCATCAGCCCGAGGGGATTACGCACGACGTTTTCGACAAGTCTATCGATGCTTACTTCGTTCTCAGTGGCTTTTTTTCTAATAACAACCGGCACCAACTCCAATTCTTCAAGAATTGCGGCACGTTGACGGTGCTCCCCTGCAATAATACGAAAAACCCGTGGATTATCGGTAGGTACAACCTCGATAGCCGTGCGGATTCCGTATTTTTTACCGTTCACAATTGTTGAAGCAGAATCAGCAATTTCTTTAACTTTTGCCTTTGCTTCGTCTGTATCCCAATAGCCTTCGCCGCGATCCTGTCCGTCCGGATCTGCAACTAGCCAATTAGGATTTAGGTAGGTGTACTGGTCATCGCCAATTTGCTCTTGCAAATTGCCCAATGCGGTACCTAAATCTTTCATAGTTGCGCTTTCCATCATCAATGCCTTATTTAAACAAAATATCGGTTATTTTTTGAGAGACATTTCCAAGTTCCAACATGGATCTTGGATCAAGGTCGATATCGATACCACCTTTTCCGTCTCTTAATTTTTTAATCGCTTCGCGCTTACCAATCAGACCTAAAATCTTGTTATCGAGATTCAAGCTAATGAGTAGGTCGCGTAGAGAATAAAATGCGTCACGCTCTGAACGTAAAATTGGTTCACCATTTTCTGTTGCAATTCCGTCAACTTGGTTTCCAATAAGCCCAATTAAAATCATGTTCGGATTGAGCGCTCGCCAAACCGGTTGCATTGCTTTAAACAATTGCACCAATGCTTGAAAGCTGTACTCATCCATAATTGTAGGGATTACCACTCCATCAGCAGCGATAAGCCCCATGGTCACACGCGTTCCCAGTGTTCCAGGGGTGTCTAGAATTATTTCGTCGTAATCTGAGTAAAATTTTCGAAGATTATCACCCAAGTAAAACAATTCTTCGGTGTTGACCGATTTATCGAGTTGCAATAAATCGTTAGTCGCCGGTAATAGGTCAAGATTTTCACTAATTTTAAAAGGTTCGATTCTTTCACCTTTAAAAACGTTGTAGATATTGGGCTGCCCAATCAGTTCGTTCAAGGATCTGAAGGAGCTGGTTAAATTTCCCTGATTATCGAAATCACCTAAAAGAACCCTGCGGCCTTGGCTCGCACGTAACATAGCCAATGCAATGGCGGTCGTCGTTTTACCGACGCCGCCTTTACCATTAACAATTGAAATAATCTTCATTTTACTACCCCGTCTGCTGTCAAAAAAAATTACCTTATTCGTTACCCTTAAAATTACCTTTTTAATTACCCATTAGCAACTTATTTTTTAAATAATTTTGCTTTTTCCAATGTTATCTTTGACAGCAGGGCGTCAACGTCCGCTTCCAGCGCCGGAGGGTAGAACGTGTTCAATGGCTTCCAGCCTTCAGGGCACTCCTTATCCAAATACTTTTGGCGAATATCTCTAGCGCGTCGTCCCAATATCTGAAACCCTGATAAACCTACGGTTTCAGCGGCTTTTTCATAACTGTACCCTTTTGAAAGCACCAAAATCAGTGCAGCCTGTAAATCTTGATTTTTAATTTTTGAAGTTGCGATTAAATTTAAAACTTGATCTTCCGGGATCAAAACTTTGTTAGTCATTTTGGCGTTGCTTCCTGGAGGTAAATGCTTGACAAAGTGTAACATAAAGGGTAACAAACCCGCAATTTACACGTTTACTTGAAAAACCTGTATTTTTACTCAAGTAAAATTCAATTTCCTTGCTGCTTCTCCTTCTCACGAGCGTACACCGCTAGCTCTGATAACTCGCTGTCCGTAAGGTTCACATGCTCCCCGTTTAAAAAAGCGTCGAATTTAACAAATTTTTGTGCCATTTTTGAAATACTTTTTTGTTTCAATTCTCGACAACTGGTTATAGCGTAGGCGCACCATTCCTTAATCGTCATGTGCGCATATTTAGGATTAACAGCCATTACAGCGATATCTCCCGCAAGCAACTCCGCATCCTGCAAGGGAATTGCTTGCCCTAATATCACTCTTGTTAGTCTAGCCCTGTCGTTATAACCAAATTTCGGCGTAACACCGTCAGATGAATTAATTTTTTCGAAAACTGCGAGCGTTCCACATATCACCTTAAAAGCGGCTGCGCCGCCGCGTTGCGAATCATTGGCGTCATTAGTCATGTGTTTGTCACCTGTTTGCTTGAAGTGGGGCAGGGGCTTGCAAGGCACCACGTAAAGGCCCGCCCTAGGGGCGGATATCTGATTACTACCAAAATTGACACATTCGGGATGGCCGCTAGGGGCGTCCAAAGTCGGCGCGGTATTGGCGGCGCTTTCATCGAAAAGATGGCCGTAGCGCGCTGATATTTGCTGTCTGGTTATTCCGGTGAGGCGAGCAACGGCGGCTTTGGTTGTTGCCTTTCCGTCGGCCTTTAGCGTTGCTATGGCGTCGGTTATGGCTTGCTCTGTGCGGTTGGAGCGTATTTCGTGAGTGCGGCGCGCCGAGAGCCTTTGGCGGGCTTCTAGCGGTATATCTAAACTAGTAAGGTTCATCACGCCCTTATTGGTCGTGTAGTTATCCCAAACCCATTTGGCGACGCTTTTAGCGGTGGCTAATGCTTCTTTAGAGGGTAGGGCGCCCTGCGTCTTGTAAGGCGTTGTAGAGAAGGTGTTGAATGCAAGGGCTTGGTTATGCACCCGTGTTTCCCATTGGCGAAATGAACCTTCACGCGCATGGGCGATATTGGCGTAAGCCCAGTACCGCAACCGTAAAAACAGTATTGAATTGCGACCAGGCTCTAGCTGTTCATCAGGCGCAACGAATTCGATTTTGGGAGACTCAAGGTCTAGGTAGTCAGCGAGTTCGCCAAGGGAATATTCGTGCGGGTGCAGAGATGTGACCGCCCAGTGATCGCTCATTGGGTTTTTAGTTATTCTTCCGGTATATCCAATGTCAGCGCCTAGCCTTTTTGCTAGCGCGAGTCTAACGGCCTTCAAATACCGCTTAGGGTGCGACTTACCATTTTTTCCGGTGCAAACCGGCACAATGGCGTAGCTAATGTGCCCACGGCCAGTTGTTTTGTCTCTAACGATTAAATTGGGTGGTGGTAGCCCTTCGTCAATCCAGGTTCCGCAATCGCCGTGATCGATATCGAATATTAACCAACTAGCCATAGTTGGCGCGTTGGCTTGAATGTACGGGTATTTTTTTGCGTGATATTTCGAGCGAATAAGGTACGCGGGTTTGTCGTCACCGCAATTCGGGTGATGGGGCAAATGATCGTAGAACCGCGTTACAGCGGTTTGCTCGATCACGTCAAAATAGAGGGCCGATTGTCCCATTTAAAGCTCCAAATCCAAAAAAAACGGTTCGGTGGCCTAAAATGGGTTGCAAGCGTTCTGGCCTGATATATAATCAAGCCATTCACGCCGCTGACCATTAGGCCATCGGGTGGGAGCCTCCGCTAGTGATCGTCCGCCAAGATCAAGCACTAGAATCGGGGGCTTTTCTTTATCTGGAGTTTATGAAACCTGCGTTATATAACGCGTAATCTTTTTGAGCATTCGTTAATCCAGGATGTGGTAGAACAAAAAAAGCCCCTGCCGCAAATGCGAGAGGGGCTTTATTTTGTGAGCAAAAATCTATCTGTGTTCTCACACAGGGAATCGCGCCCAACACTAGGTTGGCTATTTTTGTTGCAGCAAACAAAAACATTCGTTATGATTTTCTCGTTTTCCGACGCCTCGTAACTCTCTCGCCAAAGAATCTGTTACGGGGCGTTTTTCTTTTTTAGGCACCTGAAAAGTCGTTTTTAACGGTTATATCGGTGCCGCCTTTTTGTGTAACCACTTGATATAGCGGCAAATCTACCTTTTGCGTAAGAAAAATGCAATATCTTGTGTTTTGGGTTTAAGCAGCCGATAAGGCTGGCTTTCCCTTCTTGTCGTCGATCTTATCCTTACATCCTTTCGAGTAATCACTGCATATCCAAATTTTGCCCTTGCCGGTGACTTTGTTATCGACGCGTCGTAAGGTGCCTGATTTGCATTTGGGGCAATGGTAGCGTTCGGCGGGCTTTCCCTTGTTATCGTCAGCCTTGAACGCACAACCGTCTTTAAATCCCGAGCAGCCCCACCAAAAGCCGCCCCCGCTTGATGGTCGGCGGATAAGATTTTTAGCGCAATCAGGGCAGGGGAACACGGTTCTGGCCGTAGGCACACCGCCTGTGTCGTCCATCGAGTGGTTACAGCTTTCGCCTTGGCATTTCCAATACCACGCTTCTTTGCCTTTCTTACGCTCCAGGAACGCACTATTGCACTCGGGGCACTGGTGAGCTGGTGTTGCGGGTGGAATGTACGGTGATCCGGCTTCGTCTTGGTATTTTTGAGTACATGCACCGCTTTCGTACCCTGTGCATGACCAAAACACATTACCTTCCGCGAGCTTGATTTTTTTAAGCGGTCGTTCGCACGCACCACAACAAAAATTCGAAACTGCGCCTAGCGGAAGCTTTTTAATTTCCTCGGAAATTAAAGAATACGTGTGCTTAACAAGATCACGGTAATCGAATTGTCCGGATGCAACGCGGTCTAGTGCATCCTCCATTTTTCGAGTGTAATTAATTTCAATAAAAGTAAATTTATCAACTAGATTATCGACAACCTTTTCGCCAAGAGGCTGAGCAAACAATTTACGTTTTTCAAATTTAATATATTCACGCGTTACAATGTTTTTGATAATTGCAGCGTAGGTAGACGGGCGGCCAATGCCTTCACGCTCAAGAGCTTTAACTAAACTCGCTTCAGTCAGACGCTTTGGCGGCTGCGTTGTTTGCTCTCTCAGTTTTGAGGATTCAGATTTTAAATTGTCACCGGCAGCCATAACCGGCAACGGGTTTTCAGCCTCGACCTTATCATCTTCATTTTCACTTTCGGCTGCTATTTTCATCCAACCAGGATACGATAAAACTTTCGATTGCCCAATGAATTGCGGGCGTGAAGTAAATCCTTCAACGTCGGCTTTTGTCTCGATGATCGCTAACGAATCTTCAAAAATTGCGGGCTTCATTTGTGAAGCTAGAGCGCGGTTGTAAATCAATTCATACAAGGCTTGCGCATCTTTATCGAGGCCATCAATTTTTTTACTAGAAAAATCTGTTGGCCTAATCGCTTCGTGCGCTTCTTGAGCACCATCTACCGCCTTAAATTTGTTCGGGGTGTCTGGTAAATCGGCTTCTTTTCCGGTTTCCGTAAGATATTCACGTATAGAAGTGATCGCACTTTCCGCAAGATTTAACCCGTCAGTTCTGTGATACGTGATAACACCAAGCTCGTAAAGTGTTTGCGCAATTTTCATAGTTGTGTCAGTCGAGAATTCCAGTGACACAGAAGCGGCCTGCTGCATTGTCGATGTGTTTAACGGTGGTGGCGCATTTCGTAAACGCTCTTTTTGCTCGAACGATAAAACGGTAAATTCCGTTTCGCTGGCAAGACGTTCCGCAGCAGCTCTATCGAGGAAATAGGGCGAATCTTCGGTAATAAATGGCGCGCTGTCCCAATCTGCGTGCCATGATCCAAAAGTTGCTCTTACACCAAAATGATTGGTTTTTACAAAAGCCCGTATTCGTTTTTCAAGATCAACGGCCATGCGCAACGCGACGGATTGGACACGGCCAGCCGACAGTTCATCACCGGTGGCCTTAGATAGCGCGGGCGAAACGGTATAACCAATTATGCGATCTAGGAGGCGGCGGCCTTGCTGGGAATTGACTTTGTTTATATCTATTTTTATTGGGTTTTTAAAGGCTTCTTTTATCGCGTCTTTTGTTATTTCTTTGAACAATACCCGCTTGTAGGTTTTTAAATTTAGCGATTGCTGCAAGTGCCATGCGATTGCTTCACCCTCTCTATCATCATCAGTTGCTAACCAAACTTCGTCAGCATCTTTTGCGAGCTTTCTTAATTCGGAAACAACATTTTTACCGCGTTCAGTAAATTCATATTCTGCTTCAAAAGTTTCAAGATTTACCCCCAACTCTCGTTGCGGTAAATCGCGAACATGGCCCACGGAAGCCTTAACGATAAAATCAGGGCCTAAATATTTCCCGATGGTTTTCATCTTTCCAGGGGATTCTACAATAACTAATGATTTTCCCATTTTATTGCACTCGATTAATGTTTAAGGACTCATTGAAGCTTAAAAACTAATATCGTAGATCGATGATTAATCGAGGCAATAATAAATCGTTCATTCCCTAGTGGAAGGAACAGCAACCAAATAAATCACTTTACCGATAAGAAAAATGATTGTAAAAATAAAAACTATCGGCATCCAAATTAAATATTTTCCGATAAATTTAGCGATCTTTAAATACGGGATATTCTTGATTGTATTCTCATTCATTTGAAAACTCCTAAAAAGAGTTAACACTATTTGTCGAATCTATTTTCTCGCTCTTTTCGCTTTGCTCTCGACCAAAACCAAGCCACTAATGCACAGATTACAACAACTACAAAAACTGCTTCAGCCATTATATTTCCCCTGAAAATTAAGCGATAAAATCCGGACGCGATTTGTGATCTTCCACGGCGCGGATAAGTTCTAAATCTTCGCGAGCGTTTTTTCGTGTTGGATATTCCGCGAACCGTACTATTGTAAATGTAACGAACGTTAGGCACCAAAAAACAAACAAAAACCAAGTGACTAAGTATGCCTCACTGAACGGATAATTGTGGTTTCTACAAAACCCATAGATCATCAGTAAAACTAAAGCGTATGAAATAATATAATTTACTGAAGACGTGAACATTTTTCGTTTAATTCGTTTAAAAAAATCACTCTTCAAAATCTGGTGATGTGCATTAATTGAATGCTCGCTGAAATCACCGGCAGAGCGTTCTATCAACGGAATACTTTTATAGTGGTCGAATGTATCGTCGTCTTTGCTCATAGTCTTTAATTCACTTTGCTTTTATTGACTCTATCGCGTGTTCTACGGCGCGATCTGATTGTACGAGGGCCGGAATCTGTTGCAACTTGTCACAAGGTTCAAGGCTGGGCGATAACTTATTTATGCGGTCAAGCTCTGCGTTGGCTGCTCTGTTAGCAGGATCGGCCGCAACCGCAGTTTCGAGACCAGCGACATAGCCGCTAATGCGGTTTTTGCAAACCCCTTGTACATCTGTAGTTTGAATTTGGGCAGTTGCGCTAATGCACATTGCCGAAAGCGCAACGCATATAATAATTTTAAATTTCATTTTCTACACCTCAATTGTTAATTTAAATTCACAACATTCTGTTTGAGTTTGAATAGGGGATGTTTACACATTCCAAGTATTTCTGGGCGTGGCCTAACATAACCGAACGCAGCTGTCTCTACGCTTAATGTATCGGTAGGCCAGACATTATGGCGCAAATAAAATATATACATTAAATAATCATCTTGAGTCGCAAGATGCGCTGACCGCCACGGAGTGGCTTCTTGATTTGCTAAATAGTCAGTCTTCTCAATTAAGTCTATAACTAACTCTCTATGCTCATCGAGTCGCTTTGCAACGTCAGGGCCAAAATCAAGCTCACTCCGCAATACAAACTCTTTCGACGATAGCGGATTTTCTCGGGCGATGCGGTTTGCTCTTGACCAAAACCAAGCAAATAATGCGCATACAACAACAATGATAAAAACAGCTTGAGCCATCATACTACCCCTTGAAATTACACGATAAATACCCGAAGGAAAATTATGATCTACCACGGACACGTTAACTATCGTTGAGTTTTACTAACATCAATTTGAAAAGTTTGGGCGCTTTCTAAACGCAGTTGGCGGTCAGTTAAAATATAAAATATCAATGCAACATTGAGCGCGAAGCTTACAACCAGAGCAATGAGCACCGACGTGTAACTGTAGGTGTTTTCCCGTATGTTTTCTTTCAACAATTTACTTTTTTGCACTTTGAGAATCCCCAATCGCAAACATGAATGGAATTACAGACAGCGCCAAGATCAAAAATGACCCGACGGTAGGCAGCAGTTCCGACAAATTACGTTCAACCTGATTAACGCTAGTATTTCCAGCAGGCGAACCAAGAAACTCGTTAAATCCAAGATTGAAAACGGTAACAACAATCATTGCGGGAGCTGCATATAAACACAATTTATTTAGTTGGGTACCGCGCACTCGACTTTGGTAAAAGTTAAACGCGGCTCCCAGCAAATAGATAATTGCTGCGGTGATGAATACCCACTTGCTAATCAGTGCTAAACCATCGTTGAAAATAGACAAAAGCGCCGCCAGTGCTGGGAGCGCACAGACGAGAAAATAACTCGACAAGGCGAAGGACAGCAGAATCGAAAAAATTGAGTTTGTATTTTTTGGTTGCATCTTATTTACCTCCTATTAATGTAAACTATTAGAAACATCTACCCGATTTAACATAACTATGATTATGCGCACTTCGGTAAGTCGTTGATATATATATAAAAACAAGTTTCGCATAATGATATTTTCTTTGATACTGACACCAAATGTTTCGGTGTCAGTTATGTCCACCATTCTCTAATCTTCTGGATTCTTTAATTCCTTCCATCCGAGGTAGACAAGACGAATGAAAACCAAAAACATCAAAAACGCTAATACGCTTACACGAACCTGATTATCCTGGTTGTAGTAGAAGGCACCACCAAAGGCAACGACTATGAACGCCAGAAAAAGTAAAAAAGAACGGCTAAACATCATTTTTAATCACCATAGCTGTCGAAAATTTAAGGCTCTACTGCAAATCAAGGTTGCGCTTACCAAGCACAACAATATTCCCTTCAGGGATATGGCTTATATCATCGATCCACTCAGTGATTTTTCCATGTTCCGCGTCGATCAATTTAATTCTTGCTGAGCGCCCAACAATCCAAAAACCACAACGTTGGGCACCAAGCCGAACTGCTGACCAATATGCGGCCTCGTCCTTTTCATCATCACCGGTTGCGATCAAACAGAATGCATCGATTGGCCCTCTTGCTGAGGCGGCGGCCAATGCTTCTGCAAGAGTTGTAAGCTCATCATGTACGTTCATTGACGGACTCCAATTTAGTAGGCGACATTCCAAATGTTGGATAGAACACGCCTATAAACGTGCTAACGATTATTGATACACCAAAAGCAGCGAGCGGTGCCCAGTAAAAAAATCCTGTTACTAGCTTCAAGGTTTGCGTGCCTATTTCAGGCCCATCGAGCATTAATGGCACCACCAGTAAAGTTATAGTGCCGGTGAAAACAGCAGGAAATAATGATTTTAAAATAAACATGTTGCGCGTAAGCGCATACGCGATTATTGCTTGCAATACTGCCGTGGAAACTAGCCACACAACAAAATCAATTTTAAATCCGAAAAGCGAAAGTAAGCTCACGCCAATAATTGACCAAAGCAACATGATTAATTCTCCGACTTATTTGATAATTCTGGATAATCCTTTAAAAGCTCGTCGAGCTTTTCAGGATTAACCCCGCTATCCAACAATTTCTTTTTAAGCGCATCTTTAGTTTTTTTAATGCTCTCTAGCCGTGGAGAAATCTTTTCCAAGGTGTCGAACAGCGGTAAATAAACCTTTTCACCGGCCTTTACTGGCAACTCGTAGCTAGCAGAAACTTTATTAAATTCCATTAAGTCGTTTTCGCAAACCGCGCTATTTACGTCAATGAAATAGTTTTTGCGATCAAACAGATTGTTAAAAAAACCTTCCTTTGGCTCCGCTCTTGTTTTACCCAAAAACTTACATTTTGTTAGTGGATCAATTAGGAATACAGCTAGATCTGCCTCTAAATTGAGATTAGTCTCTGCGATCACGTCGAATTTCGCATTATTGATTAGCCCAGCAATATCTTTAACAGGTATTTGCGCATTTGCATTTATTGCGATAAGCCCTGTAATAACAAAATAGAAAATTGATTTCATTTAATTAAACCTCTGGTGACGGTACTCGATGGTCTTTTTGCTGGCTCTACTTTGGATAACAAGGTTTTAGCAGCAACGCTAGCAGCCTTAATTACAGCCTGCTTTTCATCGCATTTCGCTTGCAGCTTCGCGATTTGTTTTTCAGATTGCGTCCGTTGTGCAGTCAACTGCTGCTCTAATTGCGCAACACGACTATGCAGGGTTACGAACTGCTGAGCAGCGAAAAAAAACGCTTTGCTAGCCACAGTCGCGCCAGTCAATTGCTTCAATTGGCTTGCGAATTTGTCTGTAGCCTCAAATTTTATAAGCATAAATTACCCCTATTAATTGGTACCATTTTACCGTTCTGCAGGGCTTGACCTGGTTTGATCCGGACGCGAAAAAGGTACCTTTTCCACTGGCTTCATTTCGGTACCAAAACAGGCGTGAGCTCCGATCGCGGGTCTTCGCCGGCAGTTGGATAATGGTACCTTTTCCATTTGGACGCATAACCGGTACCTACTCGCGTTTTGCTCCAAAAATAGGAAGTAATTTAGGGAAAATCTTAAAGGTCAGCCCGTGACGCGCTGGGGCTGCATTAATTGCAGGCTGGGGCGGCGTGGGTATTGGGACAGAGGTTGTTGCTTTAGCGGCATTCGCAGAACCATACCCATGAATACGGTCATAAATTTCTTCACGGTGTACTGGTATGCTCTTTGGTGCGTTTACACCAATGCGAATCTGATTACCTTGAACACCTAACACAGTAATGGTCACTTCATCACCAATCATTACTGACTCGCCAATTCGTCTTGTTAAAATTAGCATGACTTCACTCCTTGAACTGATAGATCAAAATAACGATAAACCGAATTAATCCACGTAACAATGTGTGCATTGATATCGAGGAGTTTATTTTTTATCTCACGTAGTCGCGCTTGGTGCTTTATCCAGCCCAGCAAGCCCGTAGCTAATACCTGAACCGTTTCAAGCTCACGCTCCAAGCTGAGCTTGGAATCTTTAAGGCGATTCATCTGTAGCGCAGCTGTATGGGCCACAGCGGATTTACAGGCAGTTTTAACACGTGATAGACATACATCCACAACAACATTTAGATCGAGCGAATCTTGTGCTCTTTTTGTATACTTGTTCATAGCCATTTACCTTCTGTTAAGTCCAATAGGTATTTCGGTTAGTAGGGCGTTGCGTTGCCGCGCAGCGTCCTACGCTTTTTAATTTCGGCGTAGGTTATTTCTTACCCGCTTCCGCGATAATCGCGCAAAATTGCTTAGTCACAGTTTCTTTTGATGCAGCAGTCCCGCCAGACGTTGAAAACGATACTGATACCGTTACTTTAGAATCCGGCGCTGCCTCAACCAAAACGTTTAATGGCGCAGACTTACCAGCACCATAAGACACTTCTTGGCCTGCTGAGATATTTCCGATTTCTTTGTCTGAACTGCTAATTTTCCAGCCATCTTTTACAAGGAATCCGTAAACATTTTTGAATGCCGTAGCGGTATCGCCATCCACTATTGCATTGGTCTTATAAACCTTTCCTTTAAAAAAATTACCATCTACCGTTAAATTCGATTCGCAATCGGCTGCATTTGCATTCAATGCCAAACCCGATACTACTAACGCAATAATTCCCAGCTTTTTCATAAATCACCCTTTGATGGTTGTTAATAAAATTAAATAATTGATCTGAAGTAATAACCCCAACGCTTGTTAATTTCGTCTTCAGTAGGGGTTTCTTTTACTGAAAACCGAAAAGTATTATCAGTGTAAATCAACAGATAACCCCACTCCCCTGCTGCACCCTTGTACTGCTCGATGGGGTTCGCTGGCCATGCGGTTTTTTCGGTTATCTGCTTATCATCACTCATATATAAACCTAACCCTATAAACTCTTGAACTTGCTAAAATTAGTGAGCGCTTCTAGGCGATCATTATCGCCATCGTTCTGCCATCCAACTGTTAATGAATACCATGAGTTATACACACCAGTCGCCCAAGCAAGGTACAAACGCGATTCACTATGCTCTTCTAAATTAACTGCTTGTTGCATATAGAACGTGATTGTTTTCTCTGTATGCTCTGTGATTTGCTTGTATGACCACTTTTTAGAGCTTTTCATTGTCGTATCCAGATTATTGCCGGTAGTTGAGCGTTAGCGAAACAAGGGCGCGTGAGCGCAAAAGTGTGCGTCAACAATTCGTAGAATTTTGTCCACACGTTTAATTAACTTTAATGATTTCTGCATCGTCACACACCAGTTTTTTAAGCTTCTCAAAATCAATGTTCTCAGAAAATCCATTTTCGTATTCCACATTGCACTCTAAGTTTTCTTTGAATCCGCCAAGGTATTGCACAAAATCTAACAAAGTGGATTTACTTGAGCGATTCTTTCTTACCTCCACCAATTTAATCAAACCAAGCGCAAAACTAGTCGCCTTCTCTTTGTCCTTTTTGCGCTGTATGTACCGGATTTGGCGCTGCCTGCTTTGCTCTCTTTTTTCTTCTTCAGTAGTGGTTTTGGGTGGCCCCCTACGGCCTTTCTTTTTGACGGGGAACGCGTCAAGGGTCGATTGATCTTTTGGGTCTTTCATTCCAGGATCTCAAAAATTAACTTGCGTTATATAACGCATATTAAACCACCCTATAGCAGTGTCAACGCTATTTGAGCGCCAGAAGAAAAAATAATTTTATTCACGGTTTATTCAGAATTGTTTTTGAAATTATTTAAAGGGGAAATAAAAAAAGCCCGCACTGGCGGGCTAAAAGCAGTTACATATTTTTGATCGCAGTTTCGACCGAGTTCATACAAAGTATGTACGGATCGCCGGTAAATTTCTTACACTCGTTTCTCGCGTTTTCGGCTCCGATTGTATTTATACAAGCTTCCAATTTGGCCGGATCACTCGCGTATTCATCAAGAGATTTACAGTAAGAGTTTGCTTTAAGGTAGCCCTGAGCTGCAAACATTTCGCCGTCGATACCCAAGCACTTTAACTTTGATTCGCCGCTGAGTTTTTCGCACTCTCCATTTGCTTTAGCAAGCTCTACATAACATTGATCGTGTTCTTTTCCGGTTAACTCGTCACACTCTGAATTTACTACGTTAACGCCTTTCAAGCAGTTCTCGTCTATGTTCCCTGCTTCGTCTTCACATACTGTTGTAGCAACTGTGTTTTTCTTTACTTTTCCATCTTTCTTACACGTAGAGTCTCTTGCAAAGCATTTTGGTGGCTTGTCCCAAAATCCCAAAGTCGCCAAGTAGATTGCGAGGTCTTTTTTATACTGCTTACATTCATCTGACCACTCGCCCATGATCAAACCAAAGTCACACATAACATTTGCGCAAATAAGCTTTTCATCACTTTTCATTGGGCAACTATGGTCTTTGCTTTTTTGCTTAGCATCGCTCTCGAAATCCGCCGCATTGGCACCAATCGAGAAAAATAGCAGGAGAAGGAAAATATTTTTCATTTTGATCTGCCCATTTTTAAATTATGGATTGGGTAGATTTACTCATACCTGAGTTGAGTAAAGATATAGATCATCCTTTGCGGGGAAGTAGTTGAATGGGGTCGGAACGGGGTTTGTTTCTCAACGGCAAAAGCACCCATCTCATTTAACCATGCACAGGGAGTCGGCGCGTAATCACAGGAGGTTTGAGCCTCCGCTCTCTCTAGGGCACTGCCCCGCGTTCTATGTGCGCTGGCCCCGTCACTTGGTATCAGTGGCGAATTGCTCCAACGTCTTAAATATACCAAAAAACCAGCATGAAATGAATAAAAAAAAGCTGGCCAGAGCCAGCTAAAGCACTGAGGTAGCACTGTAATTACAAACCGGTAAAGTTCTGGCGCTGAAAATCAATTAAGCGCTCTACCATATAGCTAATGGATGGTGTTTTTTCATCCGCTGAAGATGGGAAGGCCATCACAGAAACACAGTAGGTAAGAATTTTAGATTTTTCGGAAGCGGTCAAAGTTAGAAAGTCAGTAAAACGGTCTTCCTCAGTGATTGAGTCCAGCCAATCCAGGTTAAGCGTATCCTGGAACGCACCTAGTTCTGCATATGCAACGGTTTGATCAATTCCGTCTGATTCGTGAGGGCAATATCGAGCAGACATCGACAACAAACATTTGCGCACTAACTTTGGTCTTAGAATTGATGTGGCGATTTGATACACCACAATATCAAAGCAAAGGTCGTCATGCGTCAGCAATGCCGCCTGAAAGTTTTGGGCTTCTTGAATAATTAATTCTGCGGTCATTGGAACGCTCTCACTGAATGGTTTACAAAATAATTTGGTATCGAATGCGCAATTCATAATTTCACACCTCAACAATTTAGATTCATTACACGCTGAAGCAGTGGCGACTTTTGGTCGCCACTAATGAATTTAAAAAAGGGAAACTTGTGTTGGCTTGCTGATTGTTATCTGTTGCTTTACTTTTCCGGTAACACACATACAAACCAGTTCTGCCAATCCGATTGATTGCCCCATGTCAACGCCCTGCCCTAATACTTCGTGAGCAAGCGTTTTTGTTAGGCCAGCGATTAATGAAAGCGGCGCTGATTTAATTAAACAATGCTCTGCGGGCGTAAGCATTCGATAGGTTCCATCTTGGCCCGCGATCTGTACGTCAGTAGATCCATTTTTTAAGTATTCTCGGCGCACGGTTGGAGCACTGGTGCTTTGTGGGTAAAGCATTGGTTGATTAGAAAAACCATTACCTTTTTCTTTATCTCTAACCACCTTGTCAAATCGCGCTTGGGTTGGTGTACGCCACTCGTAAGTTTCATCGTTAGCTGGTAACGCGTTCATTACATCAGCGAAAGTGTTGTATTGACGTTGATACGTGGGAAGTGCTTCAGGAATTATTTCAGGAAGGTTTTTATCAATCGCAATAAACCAATAACGGCTGCGATTCTCAAAAGATCCGGATTGTTGGTTATCAAGGGTAAATTCATAAACGTTGTAATTTAATTCTTGAAGCACTCCTTTTAGTATTAAATAAGTGGCCGACTCCTTAGCCTCTCTGACGTTTTCGCTAATAATGATTGCTGGGTTAATTGGCTCTAGTGCTTTAAAAATTCCGTATATTCCTGCTGCATCTTCATGGTCTTCAGCAACAACTCGTTTTTGTTTTGCACGTGACGACTTTGTGTGAACTCTACAACTCATTGAAAATTGAAAAATATCTACCGGTGCTAGTTTGTGCGGTTCCAGTTCTTCCATCTTTCCACTGATTACACTCGTTGTGTTGGTAATCACTGGATTGTTTTTTATGGCTGCGTCTAAAAAACGTTGATCGCGATCTACTACCCAGCTGGTTTTTACAGCAACACCATGCTTTTTAAAGCCTTCATGTATACCTAATGTTGACATACCGACACCGACACAAAATGTTCCTTCTGTAAGCTCGCCGTTGCTCAAATTTTCACGGAATCTCTTTACGCGTTCATCTGATAATTTGCTGACATTGTGCAACGTGATTTTTAAAACGCCTTGCTTGTATTCAGCTTGCACTCGTTCGTGGCCGCCAAAAATTGTGCTGAGTGTTTTATTGCGAATGTAAAGAATAGGTGTTCCGGTAGCTGTTTCGCCAACTGTAAAAACCTCTCCGACGATTGGCTCTTGTGCGTTAACCAGCTCAAGAATAATAGTTTTACTATCGGCTGAGATTCGACGCGTGTATATGGCACCACCTTTAAAACCGTTTCGTTCTAACATCCGGTTTTCAATCCAGATTCGATGCCCTGCCGGTGTTTCTTTGATCTTGTGATAACTGTAATCAATTGCAGCATTCATAAATTTTTCCTCAGTGGTTTTTGCTTTTTAGCTTTGAGAGCGCAGCGCCCCCGCAGCGCTCCTGACCCGCTGGCGAAGCGTGGGGTGTGCAAGTTGCAAGGAAAGCTGGTGCGGGATGGAGGAAGCTGGCGCGGGCCGGAGCGTAGCGACTACACGGGCGACGACTGACACGGGCGGCTTGCAACGCGCTGATGGGGCTAAGCCCCTAAGGCCGTAGAGCAGTTGCGTAGCATCTGCGATAGATTTTTAAGCGGTTGTGCGTAGCTGAACCGCGCTATTAATGTGAACCAGGAGGAAAATAGAGTTACTATATTTTTCGTAACTGAAATAAAAAAGCCGCCCTAAGGCGGCAAAAGGTTAGACAACTATTTGTCGAACCGGCATTGGAGTCGATCTAATTTTGCGTGTAATTTCCTGAGTGCAACCGCGTAAAATCCACTGCTTGATAACTGCATCACTCATCTCAAAAGCCGCATGTTTCCGCAAAATTTGAGTGAGTAAATCAAGCTTCAAACTATAAAGGTATTCAAAAACCTTCGCTGTATCACCAACACTTACCAGCTCTAAATACTTTCTTTCTGCTCTAGCAAGTTCTACGTCTGTTTTAGTATTTGAGTTAATCATCCCAAATCCCCTGATAGGCCACGGCAGGTTGCCCCTGCTGTGCTCACCACTAGGCAGGTGACGCTGGAGTTAGGCCAAGGCGAACTCCATTTGCGTAGGCGCGATAGCGGCAATGTCCGATTTCTTAATCGAATAAACTGCCAAGCTTCCTACGAAAACAAGCAAAATCAAAATGATTATTGCTAGTACAGAATAGAGAAAAAATTTTCTGAATTGACGGAGAATCGACGGTTTTTGTGTTGGAATCAACACAGGTAAATCATCAATTTTTTGTTTGAAAACACCCTTTTTTAGCAAGGGTATAGAGGTGATAAATACTATTGAGATAAGTATCAAGGATGATAGAAATTCCGAAACAATTACGTAAGGAACTTGTATGGCTATAAAAGCATCAAGCAGTAAAAAAAGCAAAACATTTTTGGTTAAAATGTTCTCTGAGGCGTCTATTTTTGATGCAAGAGAAATGTGGTTTAGAAGCATCACTATTGCGTATGTAGAAATGACTGCGCCAAGGCCATAAACGATATTTGCAAATGGATAAGCGAGAAAAATCTTTCCTACTGAGATTGCAAGTAATCCGATCAATAATGGTAAAAATATTTGGATTACAATCTTCTGGCGCTCGGCGTCAATCATTTTAGTAGTTATCTCATGTTCGCTGGATTTGATTCAACGGTTGAATCGATTAAAGGTGATGACACTGTTTCGCTAGTCAGATCCTTTTCGATTATGTTTCGCTTATTCAGGTGAAAAACGCTCGGGTCTTTTAGCTTGGTAGTGTTGCCGCAAGCGGACAACATAAGCACACATACAACGACGATAAATTTCATGTTATTCCCCTAACTTCGTGAAACTTACTAATTTGTTTTTGCGATCAACAACCAGATAATTCTCGGGGCCGATAAGCGTTAGCAAAGCGTCCTCAATGGTCATAGTGCGCTTCATGTTTGCCATTGGTGTAATCCTTTGGCTAGCCAAGGTTTGTGCATCCTGCGGCGCTGGATGCGAGAGCACGAGGCGGTAGCCGGTTGCCTCAAGCAACCAGCGCGCACCTTCATCAACTGTTGTTAAGGTCGGCGGATAATCAGTGCGAATATACAATTTGAGCGGGTCGATTTCGGCCTGCGCTAATTGGCAAAACATTAAGATGCTAAAACTAATTATTTGAATAAAGTTTTTCATAAACATTTCCCCACGGCTTTAAATAAATGTCGTCTTCAATAATGATTTTGAAAGGAGTACCGCTTCGTAAAGTAATCGTTGGCACCAGCGTCAAATAACGAGCGGCCAGTGGTGCAAATTGTTTACGAATCTCTGAGTTGATATCGCCTTGTATGTTTGTCTGGCCGGTGAAATCGCTGGACTGTGGGCTTTCTGTTTCAGAAGCAAGTACCGCGTAGGCTGCTACACCGAGGAACTGTGCCATGAAGTGATAGTTCACTTTATCCTTGATCGCACCGATACCCATGTGATCGAGCGCAGCAGTACGAGAAAAATCAATGCGCTTGCCATTGGGTAAAATTATCCAGGGTACAGTCAAACCCATACGAGCTTGAATTGGCAAATTGATATTAGACGCGGTGACGGTCTTAATTAAAATTTGACTGCCTTTAGGAATCAAAATTATTTCGTAATTAATGTCGTACACGTCTTGCGTAATTATTCCTTTAATCGTTCCGAGGTAATCGCTCATAGTTGTCATCGAGAGAGCGCCATTTAAAACCGTGCCCGTTGGCAACAACGTCAAACCTGTTGTATCACGATTATCGGCTTCTATGTTTGCCCTGGTCATACCGACAATATCGGTTCCGATTGATTTTGATGCAGAGTTAGTAGAATTATTTGAAATGCGTTTAGCCATTGTCTCGCGAACATTTACAGGCTGCGTTTTTTCATTAGTCGCGTTACTTGGATTAAGCGTGCCGTTTTCGATGCTCTCACGATAGCGGCGAACTTCTTCAAGTTTTTGGCGCACTTCCTCTTTTCTTTCTTCAATCGTTGGTTGTTGTTTAAGTGGTTCCGCCAATGATCCGAGGTTAGCAGAACGGCCAGCGGCGCTACCGGCGCGCTGCTGACTGTTATCAGCAATGATCAGTTCCGAACGGGTGGCGCGTGATCTTAATGCGCGAATCCGTTCTTCAGTTTTAAACTGGTCATCCGGTGAAGGTTGATTACCCTTCCCCGCTGTCTCCGCATTAGCTTGGTTATTTAAGCGCTCACGCGCCGCCTGAAGGCGAGCCACACCAGGATTAGTTGCAGGATCAGCTAATTGTGTGGATGGCTGCTGTGGGTCACCAGAAGCGCTTGGTGCGATGCTGCGCCCTTGAGCAGCAGCGTCCCTTTGCTTTTGGTTATCGTTTGCTTTAACGCGGTTATCAACCTGATTAAAAAATCGTTCAGTTGCCGGTGCTGTATTTGGCTGCTCTACATTTTTGTCGGCAACCGGTGGCGGTGTCGGTGGTTGTTTTTGCTTTTCAACGTTTGTCCAAATTGTGGCAACAAGCATGAAAGCCAAAATTACAAAGACACCACCACCCACGCCTATTAACCATTTCTGGATAACAGGTTTATGCGTCGCGATTTTCTCGGGAACGCTTGGGTTAGTTTGCTCAGTCATGATTAGAATGAACCCTCAGTGATATTGTTGTCGCGATTGATTAAAAGTTTTGCTTCGCCATATTTCATTGTGAATTTTGGATAAATTCCAACAATGCGATACATGCGAGAAACATCATCGTAACGAGAATCTACAACTTGAGTTTTTCCGTCCAACTCGGCCTCAACAACAAGCAAACCTTTGTTGTCGTTGATTAATCGAATGTATGTAAAGCGGCCATCATCGTAAACGTCTGAAACAAGATTGCTTCCGATAAATCCGGCCTTTTTTGTTTCCCAGTTGTAACGTGTGTAGATGTGGTAGCGATAACGGCGTAATGCTTCCAATACCGCATTGGACATATCTTCTTTATGAGACGTTTCTAGCTGTTGGTAGCGGGTTTTCCATTGCTCAGATTCAACTTGTGCGCGCTGAATTGTTGGGTGAACAAATTCGTTCAGTGCATTTGCAGTTCCGCCGGTAAATACAGTGCCGCTAATTATTTTTATGCAGCGCTCAGGAGATTCAGTACGTCTTGCTAAAAAGTCAAAACTCATACCGGATTCACCGATAACCGAAATTGTTGTACTCGCCCCTTCTTGCTCAAGTGAATTTGGTTTGAAATAGATGTGATTTCCTGCTGCTTCAACATCCCACAAACCAGGATTACCAACGATTGCTTTTGTACCCTGTAGCATTTTCTCCGGAAGGATAATATGCGTGTAGTTGTGTAGCCTTGCGCCTGCGCTAAATGAACGGGATTCATCCCAACGAATGCTAGCGCAACTTTCTTGGGCCTGCTGTGCAAAAGTTGAGAGTGATACAAGCATGGTAATAGTTAACAATAAAAATTTATTCACGATTTACTCCTAGTCTTTTTTCTGTGCCGGATCGAGGTATTTTTCTTCTTTAATTATTTCAATGCCTATTGGGTTTGCACTGAAATAATCGCGTGATTTACCTTTAAGCTCAGTAGGGCTTAACAGGTGCCAAGTGATTGATAAAATGTAGCTCTTAATTTCAGGATCTTTTTGACCGTTTTTAGCAATTTGCTGTTCGGTGAAATAGATATTTGTTCGTATAACTTCGCCGGTTCCATTACTAAAATCGGCACGTGATTTGTCGTAGTGATCTTTTACTCCAATCTTAACTTCAGTGATCGGATGATCAATTTTAGATAGAACGTCGGCGGCTTTTTGCGCAGCATTAAAGCCGTTTGGTGACGTGAATTCTTCGGCTAAACGGGTATCCATAAAATTTATGGCAAAACCGTAATCGCGGCGAATGGTGGCTGGCAAAATGCCATAACGGGCAACGACATAATCGTCGAGCAATTTATCAACTGTTGCGCGATAGAAGTCTTGAATGTTTTCCGGTTTAGATTCCTGAACATCCCAACTTCCATTTGAATACATTTTTAAATACAAAACTTCTGTATTTACTTCTGCTCTTTCATTCGCATCATTAATGTAAAAACATTGAATAGTTACAATGACAATTAGGAAAACAACAACCAAGTGCCAGCGGTTTTTTTCTGCACGTAGCATCGCGATAACGTCTACTTCGGCTGGCGGCTTCTGAACCGATTTTTCGTCTTTAATGTGTGGCATAACTACCCCTTACCTTTCAACATGCCTGAACTCAATCTGGCGATACTTGCATACGCGGCGGATGGTGATGTGAATCCACCGGCAACAATGGCCGCAAAACCAGAAACGGAAATGGTTAATAAAATGCCGGTGACCATGAAAATAACTAACGTGATTAGTTCAGGACTTGAGTCAGCGGGCATGACAATTTTTGCTGAGGGATGGCCTAAAGTTGCTTTGATGAAAACGCAAAACAGAACCATGACAATGCGAATGAGCATGTTGTAAATAACAAAGCCCATGAATAATTTGAACCAGCCATCAAAGATGTTTCTGGTAGCTTTCAACAACATAAAAGGTACAAAAAAGAAGCCGACAATTTTAGCTAGTGCATATCCCCACATTGCCCATGAAGCGCCGATATACATCATGATTTGTAAAATGGTGCCTAGGACAATAAAAAGTGCATACCACATGATTGTTCCGAGAGCATCGAATATATCGACAGAATCCAGTTCAACCATTGCAAAAGCTTCGTGCACGTAGATGGCCATGAAGTAAGGGTCAGTATTCGATAGCGCAGTCTTTTGAACTGCAAACCCGACAGCATCGAATCCCGACCAAATCCAGCTAGTCAATGAGTCGTACATATTCATGCAAATGAGCGACGCGAAAATTGCAAGAATGGTAAATAAAACATCGACCAAATTAGCAACATTAAACATGTACATGGCTACCGTACTGAAAACCAGCAGGAAAGCGAATGCTGACCATAATGACCATGTAATTTTGCCTAGATCGCTGCTAGCGAGCATTGAGGCTTGGACAATGTTTTTAATTTCATTGTCGAACACACTCAAACTTTCGTCAGCTGGATCTGTAGGCACTGCGGCCCCCGCGTGTAGCGCGGGAAACAGCAGCAGCAAAAGAATTATTATGCGTATCATTTCGGTTGCCTGATTAGTTCAGTTGATAGCGGCGAACGCCAGCTAGTTTATGTGTTTCTAGCCAACTGATTTCACGCTGAATGTCTTCCGCAAATAGTTCACCCGCAACCAATTCACGCGCAAAAACATTGGAGCGGCATTGCTTCTGCAATGCCTCAAGCTCCAATGCTTTTTTGCTCGCATCTTTCTCAGTCAGTTTTGCGTAAGTCGCTTCGGAAAACGGAATCGAACCGCGTTTGGTAAAACGCTTTGCAATTCCAGCTTTACTTACACATGTAGCTAACTGAGCACCTTTTAACGTTGGGCATTCTTTGGCGATTGCTGCTTTTTTGTCTGCATCAACGGTTAAATTATGTTGGTCAATACATGGTTGCTTTTGTGCTAAAACCATTTGTGAAAAACAAGCGATGAAGATAAAAATTATGTTCCGCATCGTAATTACCTCTAAATTAAAAATCGGCTGTGTAACCGCGATCTACAGGAACGTAAGCGCTTTTTACATTGGCAATTTTATTGATTTGGTTATCTACGTATTTCGCTTGTTTTGCGAAATATTCAGATTCCATTTGGTTTGAATAGCTCATTTGCGTTACGGCAATTTCCGATTGCTTTTGCATGTTGTCCAGCACAAGACTGTTTTGGAATGCAATAAATTGGAGAGTCTGCAATTCTGATTCGTCACCGGTTGCAATTGCTTGGCGTGTTGCTTCAGCTTCTAGTGCGTTGGCTTTTAGGTCGTTAATTTGTTCGTTAAATTGCTCAACGCTGTAGGTTTGGCCGGTAATCATTTTTGATTTTAAAAATGCTTGGTTTGCCCTGGTTTCGATAATCTTTTTACTACTACCAGTTACACCACCCTTCATAACATCGCCGACCATATCGCCGATGCCGCGCGTACGCGCATAGACGCCTTTAAGCTTTTCATCAATATCGTGATAGCCAGAATCGTCAAAAATGCCTACGTCAAAATCAGGGCCTTGTGGGTTGTGTGTGATTTTAAAATCGATCATTTGAAGCAATGCGAGATAATCTTTAGCCTTCAATTTATTTTTGAGGCCTGCGATTTGATTCAATGTACTTTCGTACTCAACCATTGTTTGCTCGTAATCAGCTACAAGCTGATTCACTTGTTCGATATTCAAAGTTGTTTGAGTCATCATCTCCGAATAATCGTTTAACTGTGTGGCATAGCTGACAAGGTTTTGAACCAGGGCAGCAATATCGACAGTCGGAATGCCTGTAGCGTTACCATTAACGCTTAGGCTATAAATCAGTACAGCGGATAACAATTTCTTTTTCATGGTGTTAGTCCTCGTAGACAAGTTCGCGATTAAGGTCAATTACAGTTTGTTGAATTGCTTCATCAACAGTTTTACATGAAGCAAAGTTTTTCCTTCTTAAATCCGCCTCCTGCGGCTGTGATGTGTTAATAACGTATTGCTCTGGCTCAACACGTAAGTTAACTATTTTTGCTACTCCTATTTCCGGCTGCCAGATAAACGCTTGTTGCTTCGGCCTCAAATTCGCGATTGCGTCTAGGTGGCCTTCAGTTAAATTTGGAAATGCTTTTTTATATAATTCGCGATCAATTTCAGAATCGGCCATGAAGAAAAATGTTGTAGCTGCTGAACGAATTGCAGGCCAATCATCCACTGCCAAAAATTCTTTTGGCGATTGACTCCAAAGCCCTACCCCACCAAACCATTTACCCCACGTTCTGATTCTTGACACTAAATATTCTGCTGACGCTTTAATTTTTAATAATTCATGGCATTCATCAACATCTAAATATTTTGGCAAATGACGTAAATCAGGATTTTCAAAAAGCCGTGTAACGCGATAAAAAATTTCGTTCATCACAATTGGTTTGACAGCTGGTATGTCTTTCACAGAAGCAAGGTTGAAAACCTGCACTTTCTTATCCAAGCTTCCAATTGCATCTTCGTCGTTATCAAAAAAGTATCCAAATAATCCGCCACGAGTGAAGCGCGCCAATTTTTGGCGAACGCTAATCGAGCAATGATTCACCATTGAACTAATAGATTGCAGGTGTTTTTCAAGGCGCAAGGTTTTAGTTACTGCACTATCAACTTCAAGCTGTTCTTCAAGAGTGAATTCTTTCATTTCCTGCGCATCATTTACTAACAACATAAGTCTTAATTGTGTAGATAAATGCGCTTTGAAGTCTTGATCGTTTTCACCTTTTGCTGTGAAGAATGGATTAAAACCCCGAGTTGCGTCATGACCTGTGCGAAAAATCCCTCCATCGTCACCAAAGAATTCAGCAATTGGTTCTGAACCAGGATCTATGTCGATTGCACTTAAATATCCGCCATACTTTAAAAAGTGGGCGGCTAGAGTATTTTTCGCAAAAGTTTTTCCTGAACGGATTGGCCCAATACCAATTACTACGCAACGGCCACCGATGTACGGTGAATAATAGAACGGCGTGTTGTCGTCAGCTTCAAAGATATACACCGCTTCTTGGCGGTGATTTTTTTCACCCCAATGGCGCAAGCCTTCACTGCTTCGGAAAGCTAAGCTCGCAGCACCGTATTGCGAGGTATTAAAATCCATTTCACGCTTATAGCCTTTATTAAATCCAGGAAAGAAGTTTTCTAACGCCATCAAGTGTCCGGTTTTTTCCCACACAATGTGTGCGCCCGCTTGACTGAGTGATGTATTCATTTCCTTACATTGTTTGCGAAGCTTTTTAATATCAGTATTGAACACCGCAATATGGCTAGAAAACTCTCCTGATTTATCCGGTAAATTTGCCGCTTCATCCAATTCTTTTAATGCATCTTTTGTACTCTGTTTCATGGTTGCCATTTTGTCGGCCGCTGACATTTGTTCGCCGCCTTTCATGGCGCTCATAATTGAAAAGCCATCACGTTCAATTTCTGCTGCTTTACTAAAAAGCATTCTTGCGCGAGCTAGCGCCGACATAGGGCGAAAGCGATTCATTAAAATATAATTTCCGCTTTGCATAATTGGCGATTTTTGCCCAGCCGCAAAAATTCCTTCTGGAACGTATTTATCACCCAACCCAATTACCGACGCGATACGGACGTATACAGGCTCCACGCCATTGATTTTTATAACGTCCATTCCGTCAACAACCATGTGCTGAATATCTCCGTCCGCGATTAGAGCGTCCCAACGCTCACGCGGAACCGGTTCATCAAGTGAGTCAGTTAAATAGTCGGGATTAAAATTAAATATTGCTCTGAATGTTGCCCATAGTTCGTTAATTGATAACGGTGTGCTTGTGGTGTTTAAAAAATCCATCTTGCTACACCAACTTTCTAATTCATCATTTAGTTTTTCGGCGCGCTCATCTAATTCACTGCGATATGCCATCACCGCATTTAAATTGCTTAACTTCTCGTTAATGAGTTGGCGAGATTTCTTACTGAATGGATATGCCCCAATATTTTTAACAGTTTCAATAGTCATTAAATTATTTAAATCTTTATCTGTCGGTATTTCGATGAAATGAAATAATCGAGAGCCAGATAAAACTCTGTGCTTATTAAGAAATTTTTCGCGCTTGCGTGATAAAACTTCTGCGCGTGGGTTATCTCTTTTCTGAAGGCTAATTTTGACACCTTCGTAGTGAATGTAATATTGCGAGAAAATGACAGCATCACCATTTGCCCTAATGGTGTGCTGATACATAGACCTAAATATTTTGGAGTAATTTGAAAAATCCGCTTCCGATTTTCCATCGGGGTCGAATCCATCGCATTCAAAACCACCTAAAAGACCGGCGGATTTTGTGAACACCAAATTTTTGTATGCACCGTAAGCTTGGCAAACTGTGCTTGTTGGTTGTGATGCTGCCATTTTCAATTAGCCCTTCAGGTAAGCGATCCAAGTACCGATGTTCAAAATTACAATTGCGCCTGCTAGCACACGTAAACCCCAACTGATTACGCCTTGAGCTTTTGGTGCAAACATCCACAACGCAACTACGGCAAAGATCGAGAAGAAAGAAACGATCAATACACCAGGGCCTTCTAACAAGTTAACTAAGTCTTGGAAGAATTTACCGACTGCTGCAAAGCCACCGGTTTTAGGTGCGCCAATGTCGTATTCCGCTTTAGCGATTTGCGCGTGCAGGGTTACAAACAACATTGCACAGACAACCGCGAAGCGTTCTTTAACTGTCTGTGGATTTTTAAAAGCGGATAACAGAATTGCGAGATTTTTCATTTTTGCGATTACTCCGATTGGTCAGAAAGTTGAGGTGTGAAGGTTAACGATTCGTCGATATTTTCATCGACTATTTTCACTGAGAGCTTGTCCGGATTTCCTACTGTGTAGAACATCGGCCTAGTCAATGAAGCGGTAACAAAGGCGAACGCGTCAGGGTCGTCTTTGTGAATTACATAGAGTGTGGTAAGAATCACCACACCGAAAAAAGCGCCTAGGTATATGTTGAGAAAACACATAGCGCCCGATATACCAAGGAACCCAATAAAGATTTTGCTGGGGACACCGGCGATTCGCTTTTCATCACGAAAAACCTTACGGTTTTTTAGTGATTCGTTCTTTTTTGGCGTATCCATCGAGAGCTTTACCATTTAAAATTGACTGATTAACAATATCACATATCATATAACTTTCAATATAAAAAGTTATATGATTTTAGGAAATTAACCCAGTAGTTTATTAGCGCGAGCAGGTCACGATATGGCAGAGAAATTCGAGGAAGGGAAACCGGTGAGCATTCCGTTGACTATTAGCGCGGGTTTGCTCAAACGTACCGATGAGGAAACGATTGAGCATATTCGCGGTTCAGGCAAAAAATTCCAGCGCCCTGCCCTGATAAGGGCATTACTGGAAATAGCGCACGAAGCCATCCCTTACATCGACACTACCGGTATCAGTGACGAAACGACACTTAGAAGAGAATTGGTTAAAGCGATTTCACAATTAAGCAAAACCACTAAGTAACAATTTTCTGGCGTTAATATTGAGATTTAGATAATACGTCGTCATGAGCGACATGCGAATTCGTTGAGCGGTCAAACGAGAAAAGCGTCACAACTTCCCCGTCAATAACTTCCGCGATAGCAGTTATCTTGCGACCTAATTTTGGAATTTTGGACGCTTGAATTATTACGTTGATAGAACCCAGCAGTTGTTTACCAGCCAAGTCATAAGAGATTAAGCCTTTTTGGGCGATTAAAAACTGGATGCGGCCTACCGCATCAATTGGACTATTTGCGTGCAGGCTAGTCCAACATCCTGTGTGGCCGGTGTTGATCGCTTGTAAGAAAGCTCCAGCTGCTTCACCGTCCCTAATTTCACCGACAATGATTCTATCAGGTCTTTGTCGCAAAGTGGTTTCAATTAATGTTGACAATGTAACTTTTGTGCCTTTTCTTTTTGGTGCTTCTAAATTTATTTGATTGCGCAAATTTAAATAAAGCTCTTGAGTATCTTCAGCTGTAATTACCCGTTCTTCAGGATCGATAAAAGCGGCTGTGCCGCGCAATACAGTTGTTTTTCCTGAACCAGTGCTACCCGACAAAACACCATTAGCGCCCGCCTCTACTACGCGTTGAATGTAATCAACCATTTGCTGATTGATTGCACCAAATTTAATTAGATCATCCCATGTGAGAGTGACTTTTGGCGCGATGCGCAAAGTCATTGAGCAGCCCATTGGCGATACATCGCGTAGCGTGCAACAAGCGCGGCTTTGATCTGGAAAGCGAGCGTGCAAGATCGGCTCGTCTGCATTCACGGTTTGATTTAGTGCTGTAGCAATTTGCTCGATCAACGTTTGTAAATCTGTCTCACTTGCAAAAGTCGCATCGACTGAATGCATTCCGGTTCGGTCTTCAATTTCGATTTGGTTGTACCGGTTTACCATTATTTCTGTAACACCTTCCGCACCATAGTAAGGAAGTATTGGTTTCATATAATTTTCGACCAGGCGCCAGCGGTGAATGTCTTGTGCTTGCACAGGCCCAAATATGGTGTCGATCATTTGCATTTAGTAACCCTCGTAAACCGGTTCGACCAGGAATTGAATTAAGCCGTGGTGTTCCGGAGATAATTTGTAGTCGCCTTGCTGAAGCTTTAAACGGCGGTTTTGGTCTGGTTTGTATATTGGCCAACTAGGCTGTAAAAATTTTGCTTTGTAATTGTCGGCAAGTGTTTGGGTTGGAAATACATACTCGACGTGGGAGTAATCTTCGTTATTTATATTCCGCAAGTGACACAAAAAGTTGTAATAAACGCGAGCACTATTTTTGTGTGACAACTCGACTTCAAGAGCGATTTTATGATCGCCATATACTAAAAGTGCGTCGGGAACTTTTCCGGCTGTGCCGGTTGATATATGACGCTCTGAAATTGCGGCAACCAATCCGTCCTTGCGGCGCAAGGCGGATAGCTGGACGGTTAGGTCATGAATCTGCACCGCTGGCGATGCAGCACGCCTACGAGCGTGCTGGGAGTCAACCGACGCATGGAGGTAGGCAAGCTCCCTACCGGCGTCTGTCAGCCGGTATACGTGGTGTCTAATGAGTGGTGACTGCATTGGCTCGATTAGTCCGTCGTCTAGGAGCTTCTTAAAAAAACCGCCCTGCCCTCGATGACCATCCAAACCGAGAAGGTCGCACAATATCTGTCGCGTGGAAAAATCGAATTCATAAAGCCAGTTGATAACTGTCTTTATTTTTTCTGTCCCGCGAGCTTTTGAAGTTTTTCCGCCCCAGTGATGTATATCGGTCATTCGTCTTCCTCATCAAAATCGGTTCCGCATTCATTGCAGTTGATACTTAAACCAGACTTACCCCACATATTGATTACTTCACCTTGCAAGCAATCGTGGCTGTATTTTTTTCGATTGGTTGCGCTTTTGTCTTTTGGTTCGGCCATCAGCGCGGACAACTCCGCATCCATTCCGTCGAGCTTGACCGGAAAACGGTCAAGCCAACTTATGATGAATGCATCAGTCAGTAGGTCATCACATGCTTTTTCAAATGGCCCAGAGTCAATAATAAAGTGCGTCATTCGGTCACCGGTTCGCTTTCCTCCGGCTTCGCCGGTATCAGTCGGCATTAGACCGAGTTCTTCCATTTTGTCGGCCCATTCGGCGTTGTGATAACGTCCGCGCCCTGGTTTGCCAAAGTGTTGCTGCCAGAGGTGAATTTGTTCATGTAGAAGCGTACTCAACACCTCCGGAACTGAACGCACGGCAAACCATGCCGGATTCATTGCGATTTCGTCTGTGAGGTCGCCCGAGCGACTCACGAATCTTTTAGTAGAAAAATACCCCAAGGTATTTTTTTCGCGTTGTAAGGTGATTAAGCAATTCGGTAACTCCGAATTGAAAAGCACCTTATTGAAGTGGTCGTATGCCTGCTGTAACTCGGCATAGGCGTCGTGGGTAGGATTCAAAACCTTTTTGTATTGCACAATACAATCCCCTCAATACCGCCAAAAACATAACCCGCCGGAATTAACGCGAAGCGTTGGTAACTCACCAAAGTGAGTTACCTAGCGCAGCACTTCGGCGGAGCCAGTGCGAGCACGCGCAAAGCGCGAACACCCGCAGGGTGTCTGCTTCAGGTTCCAAAAGAACCGAAGCAGTAAGACGCTGCACAAAGCGGCTTCACCGACCAATCGCAGCACCCACGGCGATCAGGAGGTAAGCCAATCCGCCAAAGCGGATTGGCTAGCGCAGCACGACGGCAAAGCCAGTGCGAGCAAGCGCGAAGCGCCAGCACCCGCCTACGGGTGCCTGCGCAGATTTGCGTCCAGCAAAATCAAGCTAGCTGGTGTCGTCCAGACCCAGCGTTGGCAAGATGGTCGCGCCCACGCGGCCAAGCTGGTTTTTTGCGCCCACGCAAAAAGCCTGCGTTCTTGTCTGCGTAGCTGCGTCCAGCAGCGAGAGCAGATTTCGCCCCAAGGCGAAACCTTGCAGGCCAAAGATGCCCTAGCATCTTTGCCGACTAAATCGCCCCAGCGATTTGGGAGGAGCGCCTGCGCGCCCTCGCCCGAGCAAGCGGCGGCAATTAGTTCGTAGGGCAGCGAAGCGGGGCCCCTACGGACTTATTGCCGAACTGAGCGCAGTCGGGCCAACCGCTTTTTAGAAACGACAGTTCCCGAAGGGCAAGTTTGAAAATAACTAGGGCGGCGAAGCAGGGACCCGAGTTAGTTTCGAACGCAGTCGAAAAAGCGGTTGGCCCGACTGCGAAGCAGTCGAAAGGCGA
>Ga0114940_10000178_pt1 | contig 38518 bp, 42 predicted proteins | sample ColdCreekSource_FD_87195 | JGI IMG/M metagenome (GOLD analysis project Ga0114940, IMG submission 87195) | Groundwater microbial communities from Cold Creek, Nevada to study Microbial Dark Matter (Phase II) - Cold Creek Source | ecosystem: Environmental > Aquatic > Deep subsurface > Groundwater ...
TCAAACAATATCGAGCGATCGCCACCCGTTATGACAAGCTAGCTGTCAACTTTTTGGGTGCGATTCATTTGGCTGCTGCTGTCATCTGGTTGAATTAGTTTTAATTGATGACACGCCCTAGCAGAATTTTCCCAAGAAGTGCCATCCGCCCAGGAATTTCGGCAGCAACTACAGGGAGATCTGACTCGAAAACTCGCCCCCCCAGTACCTGCCGTATTTTCATTAGCCATGTCTGAAAAAGCGATCGCTATTCTGCAACAGCAAGAAATTACCGAAACCATTCCAGGAACTATCCTTCAAGACTTTCAAACTCTCTTGGATTTTATTGGTCAAGAGGGAATTGCGGTAGGAGGTAAGCTGAATCTAATTTCGATGAAATCCTTAGCCCAGATCAATCAACAGCTAGCGGAACCAATTCAAACAGATCTTCAGCGTCCCCAACAAAAGTCTTATCCCACCATTAACGGCTTATATTTGCTCTTAAGAGCTACAGGAATAGCTAAAGTAGTTCAAAAAGGGAAAAAATCTCACCTGAGATTAGATTCTGTCATGGTTAATAATTGGCAACAAATGAATCTGACGGAGCGTTATTTCAACCTCTTAGAAGCCTGGTTAGTGATTGCCCAGGAGGAAATGCTGGGGGAAAGGGGACATATGACGGAAGGGTCAAGATGTTTGCAGTATTGGTCGAGGATGTCCCCTAAAGGCGAAAGGTTTCCCGACTATCAGATGCAGCAAAACCTGAAATACTATCCAGGGTTTCATAACCTGGCGTTGATGAAGTTATTTGGATTGATTGAAGCTAGCTATGGTAAACCAGAAGTGGGCAAAGGCTGGCGAGTTAAAAGTGTTAAGCAAACAGCTTGGGGCAAAGCATTACTTAAGGCTGCATTTCCAGATTGGAATCTCCCCATAATGACCTGGGACGAGGAGCAACCTGTAGAACCTCAGTTTGGTAAGCTTCAGTCAGTCTTACAGCCCTATTTTCCCCAATGGCAGAAAATTATCGAACTACCTCAAATTGCTTCTAGTACTGGAATTTACATTTTTAAGGTTACTTGGCATCAGATTTGGCGACGGATTGCTATTTCTAGCGACATGACTCTCTGGGATCTCAGCCAATTAATTTTACAGTCCGTTGATTTCGACTCCGACCATCTGGATCTATTTGCCTACAAAAATCGCCTAGGACTCACTTTGCAGGCATTTCATCCTTATCTGGAACGTTCTCCCTCTACTGACGAGACAAAAATAGTTGATCTACCTCTGGAAGTAGGTTCAGTCATGGAATACCTGTTTGATTTTGGCGATAATTGGGAGTTTCAGCTACTGCTTGAAGAAATTAAACCAGAGGTTCGTATTCTTTATGGAGAGATGATTGGCAGTCAAGGAAAAGCCCCCGAACAGTATCCTGATTGGGGAGATTATTGAATAACTATGCAGTTATGCGATCGCTTTAATTATCTAAACAATAAGATTACTAAGATAAATCTGGAGTTGATAGGATCAATTGATAAAACTTTAAGTTCAGCCATCGATCAAATTTGAACCCAACTTCCTTAATGCTGCCACAGTGAACAAAACCCAAAGATTGATGGAGTTTGATACTGATTTTGTTTGACCCATCAATACCGCCGATCATTGTATGGTAGTTCTGTTGTTGGGCTAACTGTATTAGTTCTTGTAATAGCCTCTTGCCAATCCCGCGATTTCTAAATTTAGCGTCTACGTAAACGGAGTGTTCCACTGAATATTGAAAGGCGGCATAGGGGCGAAAAGTTCCATAGGTGGCAAACCCCATCAAGATCCCGTTACTGTTTTCGATCCCAATGATGGGATAGTTATGTTCTGCCTTAGTCCTAAACCAAGTTTCAATGGTGGCAAGGGTTCTAGGCTGATATTCGTAGAGGGAGGTAGAAGTAGCGATCGCTTCATTAAAGATCGCTAAAATTGCTTGTCCATGTAGATGGAATTGGCAATGGATTACTTTCTCAGTATTCTCTCTATTCATAAAATAAGCAGCGTCATAAAGTTTGTTCTTGTGACGAATCTCACACCTGGATGTAATTGAAATTGCTTCGGTAGAGCCTTCCTTGCAATTATCTTGAGAAATCACCAGTTTTATCGGGATAAAACGTATTTTTATGACTGCTAAAGGTAGTTTCAGGCTAAAACCAAATCGCAAACCAAGCAATAATCGTAGCCGTGGCTTGATCGGTGCTGTTTTGGGAGTTACGTTGATCTTAACCATTGGCAATGTATATCGAGTAGTTAGCTCTTTTGAACAGCAGCAACTTATCTCTCTATCCTCCGATGTTTTTGCTAGTCATAAATACCAACCGATTCAGTTTGGAGATGCCAAGAACCTAGCTCAAAAAGATTTCTCCCAGATCGATCTCCTGGCGCAACAATTAAATTATTCGGGTTCATCTATCCCAGAGTTAGCAGATCTATTAGCCAAAAATGCTCCCACTGAAGCAGACAAGGCGAGAATCATTTACGCTTGGATTACCCAACATATCAGTTATGATGTACCAGCTTTTCATAATGCCATTGAGAACAACAGCTATCCCAATGTTGATCCCGATCAAGTATTACGCGATCGCACCACTATTTGTTCAGGCTATAGCAATCTTTATCAAGCCCTAGCAGAAGCAATGGATTTAGAGTCCGCTATTATCGTGGGCTATGCCAAGGGGGCAACTCCCACCAATGATGTCAGATTTCAGGATACTAATCACGCTTGGAACAGTGTGCGCATAGATGGTGCTTGGTATTTACTGGATGCAACTTTTGGTGCAGGAGCAGTTCAGAATGATCAGTTTGCTTTTGAGTACAATCCTTATTATTTTGCCACTTCTCCCCAGCAATTTCTCAACAATCATTACCCAGAAGATCAAGGCTGGCAACTTTTAGCCCAAACTGCTAGCAGAGCAGAATTTGACAATTTACCTAATATTTCCTCCCGCTTTTATAACCTAGGATTAGCCATCGTCAGTCATAGCAACTATCAAATTACTACAGCCAACCGTCTTGATATCCAAGTTAAAGCCCCTCAAGAGGTAATTGCGATCGCCGAACTCAAGCAAAATAATATAGCCCTGGCTGACAGCACAGTTTTAGTCAATCGTCAGGGAGAAAATATCATGGTGAGTATTGCTCCACCCAATATTGGCACTTACGACTTAACTATTTTTGCCAAACAAAAAGATGACCCTGAGCAATATGGAGAAGTGATTAAATATCAGATCCAATCCACTAATACGACATCTCAATTACCCAAAGTTTATGGTCATTTTTATCAACATCAAGCTAGTCTCATCGAACCTTTATCAGCAAATTTACAACCCAATTGGTCTACCTATTTTAATTTAGTTGTCCCTGAAGCTATTGATGTTCAGGTGGTGGATCTGGAGACTAAACAATGGACGGCTTTGAATAGCTATGGAAGTAATTTTGCGGGGAATGTTGCGATTAAATCGGGTAAAACTGCCGTAATTGCTCAATTTCCTGGAGACGAGCAATATTGGCAATTGATAGAGTATCAGCCAGGGAAGTAGTCTTGATCCCTACGAGAGGAAAACAAAAATCAAAATAATAATGGGGTTATGGGATTAGGGAAAATACCAAATATCTATTTTATTTTTGCTTGGGCGCTGTCCGATGCTCACCAAAATACTTTTCACTACGATAGCGCAACCAAATTCTCAACTGTTGTGGAATTTGCTCTTTTTGTTCTGGAGTCAAAGTATTGTAAAGGGCGATTACGCTCCGCGTAGCCTTCGGATCGCTTTTTCTCTTTCTCCGCGACAAGCAGCATTATTATGAGCAGACCAATAACTCCGAGCCACTCGAGTCCGCCGACATACTTCCTTGACTAATTCTTTGCCCTTTAATTCCTTGTTTTTATTCTTTTTAGCAACCATTTAGTTCACCGATGGAGTTTATTTTCGAGAGAAGCGATGGGGAACATAATTCCTGATTTTTTGGTGGGAGGGTTCAAAGTCTTAAATATTCTGTCCCAAAATCCTTGAATGCCATAATTACCAAGAAAACGAGTGTGATGCAGATCGTGGAAATCCGACGAAATAAAAAATATTGATAACGAACTATGACCTTCGAGGTTGTATGCGTTACCAATTAGAGTCCATGCCAATAGTTGATTCAGATCATAGCCAAATATAAAAATCGGTAATAGATCGGTAATAGTCACAATAATGTATTCCCCCAAACTCTTATGACCAGCGACAAAACTTGAGGAGTCGGCAAACTCATGATGTTTAAGATGTATTTTCTGCCAGAATTTTCTATGTAATGACCAATGGGCAACATAAAAACAAAAATCAGCCACAGCTATTCTCATCAAAAACCAGGTAAAATTCAGTACTAAGTTATTGCCTCGGTGCATCTCTGGCGCGATCGAGAGAATAATTAAGACTGCGATGAAACTCTTAATTTCTCCAGTAACAATCCCTTTGATAGTAAAAGCAGAAACTGGTTTTTTATTTACTTGCTTAACTCTAACATTTAGTTTTCCCCTTAATTGTTCGTTGTTTTTAATTACTTTTTCGATAAACAACCCAATAGTATAAAATGAAGCAGAACCAACGACCCAGTACAATATTACTTGAGTGATAAAGTTGAGTTTAAAACTGCCTAATACTTCATAAAAAAACTGTTGGAAAATTGTGCAAGTAATGGCAACTTTTAGATAAAATTCGCTTTCAAAGCAAAAATTTAAAAGTTTTTGCATGATTTTCTCCTATTTATAAACCGTGTCTAACGCACCGCTGACAACTAAAGAATTTGCCCCCGACAAGCAAGCATTTTCCGTTAGATAACGTTTCCAGGCTTTTGTTCCTGGCTGCTGGGCAAATAGCTGTAACATATGACGGGTGATGGAATTGAGTCTTGTTCCTTTAGCAAGCCAATAGTCGATGTATGGCAACATCCCTTCAACAATCTCTGGTCGAGATTTCGGGATCTTGTCTTCACCAAAAATATCTCGATCTACCGTAGCAAATAGATAAGGACGATCATAAGCTGCTCTGCCAATCATTACCCCATCTACAGATTGTAAATGAGCCTGTGTTTGCTCAATGGTAGTAATCCCACCGTTGATTTCGATCCATAAGTGTGGAAAATCTTGCTTCAGACGATGGACATCTTCGTACCGCAAGGGGGGAATATCACGGTTTTCCTTGGGACTTAAACCCTGGAGCCAAGCCTTACGAGCATGGACGCTAAAGTTAGTACAGCCTGCCTCCGACACAATTCGTACAAAGTTAACCATGTCTTCATAGCGATCGCATTCATCTACCCCAATACGATGTTTAACCGTCACAGGAATTTTTACTGCCTGGGACATTGCTGCTACTGCTTGAGCAACCAATTCTGGTTGAGTCATTAAACAAGCCCCAAAGTTGCCGTTTTGCACTCTCGGACTAGGACAGCCAACATTGAGATTAATGGCATTATATCCCCAATCTTCGCCAATTTTGGCACATTCTGCCAGTAAAGCTGGATTATCTCCCCCAATCTGTAACACCAAGGGTTTTTCGACGGCAGAAAAATCTAGTAGCTTCGGGCGATCTCCGTGGAGAATTGCCTGAGCTGTAATCATCTCGGTATAGAGTAGAGTGCATCGAGTAATTTGGCGCATCAAGTAACGATAATGGCGATCGGTGCGATCCATCATCGGTGCAATACTTAAGGGTAAATTGATTGGCGTTTGATTATTTCGGCTACTGTTCATTTTTGTTTTTAATCTTGGTTAGATTTATAACCGAACAATTTCACGATTCTAATTTTGGAGTAGAAATACCTTTCTTGGATTTTTTCTGAAAGTATGAAGGACATAAATATAATCCCCCAGTTGAACAGCTACCACAGTTCTGTATGGTTCCTTGTCATATTTAATGGCAATTTCAAAGACACCAGATCCAATTTACTATAAAGCTAATTTTAATTGTTACTTTCTGATTTAATCCTTTAAAACAGTCATTGTCTTTTTTAGCTTTAGCTGTTTATAATAGAACGAGCGAGCGATATAAATAATGCAATGCCTAAAATTGTTGATGCTAATCAATATCGTCAAAAGCTATTAAATAAATGCTTCGACCTGTTTGCCAATCAAGGTTATGCTAACGTCACTACAAGACAAATTGCTAAGGAATTAGGGGTTTCTACTGGTACGTTGTATCACTACTTTCCCAATAAACAAGCGTTATTTGAACAGCTTGTAGAACAAATAAGTCTGCAAGATGTCGATATTTTGCGCCAAGTCAATAAAAATCTTAGTGTAACTCAACGAATAAAAGCATTGGGGCTAATTTTGATTGAGCATCAAAAATACATTATTAAGCAAGCTGCAATTTGGGATAATTTTTATCAACAGCAATCTGATCAAGATATTGATAGTAATTCAATATTTAGACAAGCTGATTTGCTTTATCAGCAAGCCATATCAGATTTATTAGATCTTGAAGATCTTGAATTAGCTAAGTTTATTTGGACGTTAGTCGACGGTATCGCGATCGCCAATATCGGTAGTACAGATAGTTCTGCTGGTTCTTCTTTTGCAATTCAAATTCAATTACTAACCCAGATGTTGATTGCCTATTTTGAGAAACATCTGGGAAATTGAAGACACTGCTGACTCCAAGCACAAAACTAGAGAGTAATCTGTCCCCAGTCCTTGGTTTTTATTTATAACGAACGATAGATTTAAAACAATCAAGGTGTAAAATGTTAAATATCTCGGAATTAGGAACCTGGCTAGAAGAAATAGATACTTGGTTTATAGTCATATTTGCCATCTTGGAAGTTGGCATAGATCTTGTTTGCCATAATCAGCGCAATTATAGAGACACCTTGAGGTTAATCTTGGGACGATGATTTTGGCAGTTGCGATCGCTCTTAGTGGTGCATCGGTAATTACTTTAAAGGTTTATAGTTTATAGCTAACCCTAAAACCAATCCTGTTCACTTTCAGGGGAATTTGATTTTTTTGTCTTAAAGCCAAATTCAGGATCTTTTGCTGCGGGATCTGACTGCTCTGATTCCTCTGGCTCGTTCTCACGAGACTGATGCCAGTCCGACAGGTTATTAATTAATTCTTGACTGGCGATCGCCATTTTAGCTGCCTGCTGGAGAGTAAGATCGATATCTTCTTTGGCACGATAGGAAATTTTCTGGGATAGAGATGTATATGATCTATTGGGGGCAGCATCAGCAATATCAACAATATTGGTTGAATCTGAGGCGCGGTATTTTCCCTGACTGGCAACCCTGTCTATAATCTGAAACTGTTCTACTTGAGTGCTAGATTGATTGAGGAAAGGGCTGTTGTTTAAAGCTTTCCCCTGGATATTAAGACAAGTAGCAATGGCTGCGGGCGATTGAGCCGAGGTTTGCCAGAGTAGGCTATTTTGTGGAGTTGAACTCTGCCACAGATATATTTTGTCTGGATTTTGGGAGGGCTGATTTAACTGTTGATTTAATTCTTGGTTTAAGGTCGGAAGTTCTTGATTTTCAGAAGCGATTAGGCTCCGCCTACCCTTCGGGATCGCCCGATTACAAAAGTTGATGGGATAATACTGGCTACGGGAAGGATATCTGCTATCCTGCTCATAGTTTTTAACTAACCAAACTTGTTCAATTTCTTGATAAAGAATTTTAAAGTTATCTAAGCAGTTTTCGCTATAAGCAGGCAAATTCTGGATTTGCTGTGGGGCTTGGGTTACATAGCCAACAAATACATATAGCGGTCTACCTTGATTATCTTTAACGGGATCACCGATCAGGTCTTTGACCATACAGGTAACCCCCACAACCAAGTAATGATCGTTTTTAAACAGCGACCAACGAGGTGAGTCAACTAATTTACGCGCTTGCTGTGTGGTGGCGATAATATGTTGGGATGCCCAGTTAATTTCTGGTGTGGTGAAGTCGTGGGGTAGGGTAATCAAGCGAAAATCTAGATGATAGGTGCGTCCATAAACAATTGCAGCCCACCCTTTAGATTTTTTAGACATCCGCTGTTACCTCACTACCATTGAAGTAGAGAGAAGCCTGGTGTAATTCCTGGGAAAGCAACTTCATATTTTCTTCTACCGTCATAATTTCGGCTTTAGTGGTTTCCAGTTGTGCTGTCTGTTCTTTCAGTTGATTCGCTTTCATGACTTGCACTAGGGGATTCCGCTGTCTAACGGCTTCTACTGCCACGGTTTGGCGATCGCGATCGTCTTTTAGTTTTAAACCATAGCTGCGTAACTGCGAATAAACCGCAAACACCACGGGCAAATGCACATTAACTGGCACAATATTGGCGTTATCAGGATCATCTCCCAGATCTCGACCCAAACTGACAGGACAGATCATCACTAGCCAACCAGAATTAGGGGTAAATAATGCCTGAAACAGCTTTTTGACATCGGCGATAATGGCTTCTCGTTCTCGATGGTGACACAGGTCGTATTTGGTAATAATAATTGCCACAGGAAAAGGTTGCTGAGGATTGGGGTGCTTATTGTTGCTGACATATTGCTGCACAAACTGATTCATGCGATCGCTTTTGATTTCTCGCACTGTATTAGGGCTAAGCTCACTAGTTAAGTGTTCGCCAGAAATACACAGGAATAAACAAGCAGATTCTTGCAGATATTGTACTAGATCGGCAACGTCTTGTTCAGTGGAGCGATCGCTTAGGGCTAAACCACGATAGTCGAGCCACTGAAATCCCATTAATGGTCGGAAGCCATAACTAAAGTCAAAGCCATAATATTCCATCGCCGCGGCGTTCGGGGTAGGCCAGCGGTCTTCTCCCTTGAGGGAAATTAACTTTTCCCATCGCTGAATTAACTCTAAATCTAAGTCCATATCCTTGGCAGCTAGGGTAAATCCCTGGATTCCTGTTTGCATCACGGCATACATTCCCAGTAAATAACTAGTTTTACCTGCTCCCGTCGTACCTAACATGGTGATTTTGATCTCGTTAAGCTTCATATTGTGGGAAATATTAGTTAAAAATAAAAAATATTGTTATTGTTTAAATTATCGGAAAATTGACTAAAAACTGTTTAAAACCAAGTATTTTGTTGGGAGCGTGAATAGACCGATGATTGGGCAGTAGATTTCTTTCCCCTCTCTTCACCAAAAACCCCCCAAACATCTTGAGCAGGATCGTAACAACTCCCCGTCTTAGACCGAGATCCAGACTGGGAAGATAATTGCTTAGGATCTAGATAGAGCATGGCAAAAAAATCTTGTACAGACTGAATTCTTTCCGTTACGTTCATTGCCATTGCCTTGGCGATCGCATTACTCACATGAAGACTTACATGGGGGGCAATCTCTTTAACTGTTTTTAATTCCACTCCTGCGGCTCTTTCGATGGCGGACACAGGGGCTTCCCCTGTCAATAAATGGTACAAAGTCGAAGCCAGGGCATAGATATCGGTAAATGCGCCATATTTCAAGGCTCGACCATACTGTTCTAGGGGAGCATATCCAGGGGTTAGCATGGTAGTGTGCCTAGCGGTGGAAGTGGCATTAAAATCCCTCGCTGCACCAAAATCAATCAAAACTATCCGACCATCATCCGCTAACATGATATTGTCTGGCTTAATATCTCGGTGGAGAAACTGAGCTTGATGCAGAATTTCTAGGGCTTCACCTACTTTGGCAACATGGGCTAGAGCTTTCGTCTCCGACAGTTTTCCTGGTCTTTGCTTGAGAAACTCTCCCAGAGTCTTGCCCTGAAGATACTCCATCACCATATAAGCGGTGTTGTTTTCCTCAAAATAGTAAAAAACCTGAACGATACCAGGATGATTGAACTGACCTAGGGTTTGACCTTCTAATAAAAACTTTTGTTTGGCACTGCTGTAGGTGTCTGAATTCCAGCGACCAGCAGAGACAACGGTGAAACCTTCTCGCCAGCAACCTTCAGGAAAAAACTCCTTGACTGCCACAGCCCGATTTAACCTCGTATCAACTCCCTGATATGTAATCCCAAAGCCACCCTGACCAAGAGGCTGTTCAATACGATACTCTCCGCTTGCTAAACAAGCACCAGGACTCAAAACGCCGTTAACCCTGGTAAATTTGCTCATTAACTAAACTCCTTAACAACTCTTCTCCCCTGATTTGTCACTATCTCAGCTTGAATCTAATTTTTGTACTTTTCATCTTAATCTGGATCTTGTTAGTTTTTTGATTAGCTTAGATCAGTGTAAATACTTATAGTCAATTTAGTTGAAAATCATCTCTGCTGCAATTTGTTAACGTAGTTTAACCATGAAGTTTAGAGGGTTAATTGAGGAAATTAAGGCAGGGACTTAAAGAGTTAAAAAATATTAACTTGCTTGTTGATTCATTAGCAGCAAAGGGCTGATTTATTGGTGGCAAAAAAACCACTAGTAGATTAATTTTCGCTACTGATGACTTCCACCATTAAAATGTTCTAATTGTGAGGGGTATCTGATCGCGCAAACTATAGTCGTAGCATTGAGGAGGATATGACAGATCAGCTAAGGACTAATAAACAAACATTTGATCAGCTAGTTGAAATTGCCAATCAATTTGAACCAAACGCACAAATCAATACTATTCAGCATCATGGTAGTGGCAATATTAATAGTACATTTCTGGTCACTCTAGATCTGCAACCACCATTTATTCTGCAACGTCTCAATACTGCGGTGTTTTGTCAACCAGAATCAGTGATGGATAATATTTGTATTTTATCAGATTACGTCCATCAAATATTAGAGCAGGAAAACTCTGCTTCTTCCCGTCGCTGGTTGATGCCGAGGGTGCTATTAACTCCTCAAAAGCAAAACCATTATGTAGCGAAAGACGGTACTTTCTGGCGGGGGATCAGTTTTATTGATAATTCCCAATCCTTTGATACGATTCAAAATCTACAGCACGCCCAAGAAATTGGCTATGGCTTGGGGATGTTTCACCGTCTGCTGACTAATTTACCCCCAGAACAGCTAGCGGACACTTTAGAGGGATTTCATATCACTCCTGGATACCTCGCCCATTATCATCAAGTGACAGAGAGGATGCAGTTCCAGTCTTCCCCTGAAGTTAACTACTGTCTTCAGTTTATTCGCGATCGCCCTAATTTACCTTATATTCTAGAAAACGCTAAAGCCCAAGGAATACTTCGTTTAAGAACGATCCACGGCGACCCTAAAATTAATAATATTATGATTGACTGCTCCACTCAAGAAGCAGTGGCGATGATCGACCTTGATACTGTCAAGCCAGGTTTAATTCATTATGACATTGGTGATTGTTTGCGATCGGGCTGTAATCCCCTGGGGGAAGAAACCAGTAACTGGGAACAGGTAAAATTTGAACCAGAAGTTGCTCAAGCCATCCTTCAGGGATACTTAGAAGTAGCACGAGACTTTCTGACGAAGAATGATTATAAATACATTTATGACTCGATTCGCTTACTGGCGTTTGAATTAGGACTAAGATTTTTTACCGATCATCTTGAGGGGAATGTTTATTTTAATGCTCATCATGACGAACATAATCTAGCTAGAGCTTTAGTGCAGTTTAAGCTCACAGAAAGTATCGAAAGCCAGCAGCAGACAATTGAGCAGATCATCGCCGATTTGATATGAAAGCTAACTTTGCCCTGATCCCCTTTTCTACAGATACAGCCCCCACAATCTCGATTACGGGGGAGATCGAACGGCAGCAGAACCAATTAACTATTAAATATCAATTAACAGGGCAAATTATAATTCCCCCAACAGTGAATCCCCCGACTCGCCAATTCGATCTTTGGGAAGATACCTGCTGTGAATTCTTTTTAGGCTTAAAAGATTCAACAAAGTACTGGGAATTCAATCTCTCCCCCGCAGGACATTGGAACGTGTATCGTTTTCTCGACTATCGACAAAATCTGCTGGAAGAAAAAGCTTTTGATACTTTGCCGTTTGAGGTATTGCAAGAGAATGATAATTTGTGGCTTAATTTAAAAGTCAATTTGCAGCGAATCATTCCTCCCGAACAAAGTTTAGAGGTGGGGGTGACTGCGGTAATTAAAGATCAAGCCAGTCAATTAAGTTATTGGGCGTTAACTCATCCTGAAAAAGAGGCAGACTTTCACGATCGAGATGCTTTTACGATTTATTTAGATTAAGGTCAATAAATTCAATAACTGCACCCAACAAGTCGATTCTGTTGACTGTTAAATGTTAAATGTTAAATGTTAAATGATTATCCCCACTTAAAAATTGCCGCCCCCCAAGTTAAACCCGCGCCAAAACCAGAAGCAGCGATGGTATCTCCAGGCTTTACTCGACCATCCCTTACCGCAGCATCGAGGGCAAGGGGAATAGAAGCAGCGGAGGTATTACCATACTCAGCTATATTACTTAAAATCTTTGAGGGAGGAATTCCCAGTCGTTTGGCTACGGCATCCATAATCCGTTGATTTGCCTGATGGAGTAACAGCCAATCCAGATCATCGGCGGTTAAGTGCGCCTGAAACATCGCTTTGCTTAGGGCTTCGGGGACTCTAGCAACGGCGAAGCGATATACCTCTCGACCATTCATGGTGATGGGATTATAGGAACCCTGTTGTGCTGTAATGTTGTCTAGGAGGGGTTTACTATCACCACCATAGTTTAAATTTAAAGAATCATTTTGACTGCCGTTACTATACATCCCGCAACTCAGTAGACGGTTATCCGCTACAGCCTGACACACTGCCGCCCCCGCCCCATCCCCAAACAAAATACAGCTAGTGCGATCGCTCCAGTCTACCCAACGAGAGAGTACATCTGCACCGATAATCAGCACATTTTTATACATTCCAGTGGCAATAAACTGGGAAGCGGTAACTAGGGCAAAGAGAAAACCCGAACAGGCAGCAGTTAAATCAAAGGCGACGGCATTAGTGGCACCGATCAAGCCTTGGATGCGACAAGCACTGCCAAATAGATCATCGGGGGTGGAAGTTGCCAGAATAATTAAATCAAGATCCATCGGCGAAATTCCCGACATGGCGATCGCACTTTGAGCAGCAACAGCGGATAGTTGACTGAGGGATTCTTTTGAGGATGCAATGTGTCGGTTTCTCATCCCTGTTCTGGCATTGATCCACTCATCGGAAGTATCTACCATCTGAGCAAGATGATCGTTGGTCAAAATTGACTCTGGTGCGGCAGAACCACATCCAGTAATCGCCATCCCCACTCCCATATTGTCCAATGTCCTACTCCATTACTTGTTTGGGCTATCTATAAAAATACTCGTCTTGTAAGTCTCTAAGGTCTATCTAATTAGCGGTGGCTTCCGTATGGGTCTCCGTTGCCAAACGCTGCTGATTATTAGCTTTAATCTTTTCCAGCACTTCGTTGTCGATCGCTTCTTTCGCTAGGCGAATGGCACTAAACATCGAACCCCGACGAGAACTACCATGACTAATAATACAAATTCCCGCAACACCAAACAACAATGCCCCACCATGTTCAGCACGATCTATACGGCGCTTAATGTTCATCAGATTAGGTTTGAGGATCGCTGTGCCTAATTTACCGCGTAATCCCTGGGGTAATTCTTCTTTCATAATTTGCAACATTACTTCTCCAATCGCTTCGGCAAACTTAAGCACTACATTGCCCACAAAACCATCACAGACAATAATGTCAAACTCCCCCGATAAAACATCCCTGCCTTCTGCGTTCCCCACGAAAGGAATTTGGGGATTATCTGTCAGTAGTTTATGAGTAGACAATGCTAAATCGTTACCCTTAGAAGACTCCTCGCCAATGTTTAATAAACCCACTTTCGGTTCTGAGCGACCTAAAACATACTGACTATAAATCGTCCCCATCAGGGCAAACTGTTCTAAATATTTGGCTTTACAATCGACATTTGCCCCAACATCTAAGACGATCACCGATTTATTAGGAATAATCGTAGGTAAAACTGCACCAATAGCAGGACGTTCGATACCTTTAATTCTGCCTAACTTCAAGAGAGCCGATGCCATTGCTGCCCCAGAATGACCCGCTGACACTACCGCATCAGCCTCCTGTTGCTTGACCAAATTCATCGCCACGTTAATGGAAGCTTTGGGTTTACGGCGAATCCCCATTAAAGGTTCTTCTTTCATGGTAATCACGTCTTCTGCATGAATCACCCTGACATGTTTTGAATCCTGACCACCATGTTTTTTTACCAGAGAGTTTATCTGTGGCTCATCTCCCACCAGTACGACATCTACGCCTAATTCTGCTGAAGCCTGGATTGCTCCAGCAACAATTTCTTCAGGGGCAAAGTCTCCCCCCATAGCGTCCACTGCAATCCTTGCGCGCGTTAATCCCATGTAGCAAATTTTATATAAGCCTTACAAATTTTAACAGTCTGGGGGCAAAGATTCCTAATATTCAGGGAAAAATCGGGGGAAGAATAATGAAAAGTTACTCTCTAAATCTAAAACTGGTTACGATAGGGAATCGTGCCTTTTTTCTTTTTCCCCTTGTTTTTCTCGTAATCAATCTCTTTGAGTTTTTTCATAATGCGACTAAAGTATTCCTGCATGTACTCCTCTAAAGTAGTAGTTTCTTGAGGATTTAAGCCAAAAGTTTGATAAACCTCCTCCATCGATGCATCTTGGGGTTTCCCACTAGCTAAAACCTCCGCAAACATCAGGCGATCTGCGGTGTTTTGTCCCCATTCACAAAAGCGGGTAATTCGACGCAGAATTCCTAAGACGACCAAAGACACCCGAGAAATTCTGGTGTTCTTCCCTGAGAGATTTTCACAAAGGTTCATAATTTCATAAGCACCCCAAGCTTTTGTTCCTACCACAGGAAAAGTTTTCTTGGCGGTTTCAGGCACTGATAAAGCACGAACAGCGAATTTGGCGATATCTTGAGTGTTCATATAGGCGATGGGAGTACTCTCTCCTGACACCCACACCACCTGTTCTTCTAAGATCGGGATGGCGTATTGGCTAATTAGACCCTGCATAAAGCCTGCCAATTGCAGCACCGTATAATTTAAGCCAGACTCAGCCAAAAATGCTTCGGTACAGCGCTTAATGTCCATCAGCGGTACTTCAGGATATTGATCTGCATTCAGCACGGAGAAAAAGACATATCTGTCTACTCCTGCGGCTTTAGTTGCCTGGATTAGATTGACCTTACCTAACCAATCCACATCCTTGGCTCGGAGATTATCGGTAACTCTAGCAGTAGCAGCATCAATCACAGCATCAACCCCTTCTAAAGCAGGAGCTAGAGTCGAGGGATCGCAAAGATCCCCTTTGATTATTTCCGCTCCCCATTCTTTGAGAAAAATTGCCTTGTTGGGATTCCGTACTAAACAACGTACCTCATGGTCTTCATCCAAAGCTTGCCGAGCTACCTGTCTACCCAAGGTGCCAGTTGCGCCAACTACCAATAATTTCATTTAAGGAATTTTGTAATATTTTTTAATGTTTCTCTAAGTATTTTATCAAAGAGTCATTTTTTTATCGATTTATATTTAGATCATGCTTTCCAAGACGGCTCCAACCACTCGATGGTCAGGATCTGCCTTCAGTTTGCTTAAAGCGGCGATCGCTTCTGGCTGGTCATATCGACCCAAAGATTTAGCTACCTGAAGACGAATTCGCCAAGCTGGATCTGCTACCAAAGTTAGGAGTAATTCTAAAGCTGCGGAGGCTTGTGCTGATCCAGTTAATAACCCTAACGCGCTAATACAGGATTCCATCACGGGTTCATCTTCCCCTGTCAGACCAATTTCACAGATTTCTAATAATTCTTGAGGACTTTTTAGATCTACTAGGGCAGCAATGATGCTGCGGCGCACCAGCCAATGATCATCAGACTCATACATTGCCCTCAAATAAGGTACCGCAACTTCACCATAGAAGGAGAGAGAGTTAGCAGCCTCTGAGCGAACATTAGGATCTTGATCTTGATTAATCATGATTAATAGCGCCTCAAAAGCAGCCTCGCTTTGTTTTCGACCCAAACCCATCGCCACAAAGGAACGGACTAAAAATTCTTGGTCGTTGACATGATTCAACAGCAGTGGCGTAGCCTGCTCCGCTTCATAATTCCTGAGTTCCCGAATTCCCTTCATTCTTTGCTGAGGATCGGCATCCTGGAGAGCATTTTTGATTTGTTCTATATTCATTGGCTGTCTTGAGGAAGATATATAGTGAATATATCGTAACTCCCTAGAATAAGACTGCCTTCTCCTGACTTACATCGCCCCGTGTTGATCGGATGCATTGATTGGATTCAATTTATGAAAAGCACATAAAAATTATACAATAATCACATTTAGTGCTATAGTTTCTGTGCAACTTAATATAAAGTTCAGTCAGCCTAGTTTTGTACTCACGTACAAAAGCGGGGAAACCAATTTTGGGGCTTATTTCTACGGAAAATAGAAAAGGACATCTCTCAGTCTTAGCCCGTCAGCTAACCTCGTCGGCATTGAGAGGAGATTGGAAAACGATATTTACGAAGTCAGAGGAAGCCCCGTTGTCTTACGGCGGGGTCTCTCTGACATAGAGCGAAATCTCCAGTAAATTGTTGTCTTCGTTACCCTCCTTCGTTCACAAACTGCTATTTACCTATGTGGCGATCGCACTTTACTTTTTATTTGGGCGATCGCTTCCACATAACTAGTTATCAAGGAGAAAAATAATTATGTTTAAAGTTGGCGATGTTGTTCAACATAAAGTTACCAAGACGTTGGGTAGAGTATCTGGATACGGGTGTCGAATATCAGACAATATTCATTTTATGACCCTCAAAGTTATTCCCTTCAAAGCGAGTTATTGCCAAAACTGTCTTGAGGATACCGTAGATCAATGGTGTGGAGGGACTCTTGATGAGGTTCAGTTGTTTCCCTCAAAAGTCAGCAACCTGAGTTTGGTTGCTTAGAACTGACTGATTTTAATAATTACTTGTTCGGGAATATTGCTCCAGTAATAGTTTTAGAACTTAAGTTTAAACTGCAATTTACTAGTTGCAGTTTCTTTTCGTAGCTGTAGTTATCTATTTCTAAAACAGGCCTTTCTATAAGGAAATCTCAGGAACCATCGCTTAAAGCTGCAAAAGCCCCATCTTTTGAATCACAGCAATAGTAGTAGAATTAATCAACTTATTTTTATGGAAACGACATCAATGAGCGTGCCAGCGATCATAGCAGCAGCAACATTTACGGTGGTGACGATCGCCATCTTGACCGAAAAAATGCACTTGACTACTGCTGCCTTTTTAGGAGCTTTAGTTCTAGTTTTCGCCCATGTCATGAGTCTTACTCAGGCAATGGAATACATCAACCAAAGTCATGCCACCTTAGCTCTGTTCTTAGGGGTAATGATCCTAGTACGGGCTTTTGAGCCGACTAATATTTTTGCTTATTTAGCAACCCAGATGGTGTTGTTAGCCAAGGGGGAAGGTAAACGTTTGGTACTGGGAGTAATTGCCATCACGACTCCCATCTGTGCAGTGCTGCCTAATGCTACTACTGTCATGTTGCTTGCTCCTTTACTGCCGCCAATCGCTCAAGAAATTGGGATCGATTTTGTACCATTGATGATTTTGATGGTTTTTGTGGCAAATAGCGCAGGTCTATTAACCCTAGTTGGGGATCCCGCCACCTTCATCGTTGGTGATGGAATTAACCTAACCTTTAATGAGTACTTAACGAGGCTAAGTCTAGGGGGTGCAGTTGCCGTTGCTTCAATTTTAGTGATGGCTCCCTGGTTGTTCCGTGATATTTGGAACAAGAAACTAGCCGACATGGATACACTACCTCATCCGAAGATTAATCATCCTAGAGTATTGATGTTAGGGGGAGTATTAATCGCGACGGTGCTTACTTTTTTTGTCATTGGTGAAAATTTACCTACACCAATTCCTCCTGCGGCGGTGGCTTTATTAGGTGCATCCCTAGCTTTAGTTTTGGCTAATCAAAGTAAAATTGATACTGTCCATAATATTCTCAGGGACGTTGACTGGAGTACTTTATTGTTTTTCATGTCTACCTTTGTGATTATTGGAGGATTGGAAAAAACAGGAGTTTTAGATAGTATTTCTACTGTGTTGGCGGTGGTTTTAGGGAAAAATATTGCCCTTGGTTCTATTGCCTTAATCTTCTTAGTAGGTCTATTGTCGAGTATTGTGCCGAATATTCCCTTAGTGGTGGCGATGGTGCCACTGCTTAAACAATACGTGGTTAATGTCGGTTTAGCAGGGCCAGAAATACTGAGTCCCGATTTTGCTGGGCAATTCCCACCAGAAGTTCTCCCATTGTTCTATGCCATGATGTTTGGGGCTACTTTAGGAGGGAATGGTACCTTGATGGGAGCATCTTCTAATATTGTGGCGGCAGGAGTTGCCGAACAGCACGGCGACAATATTTCCTTTGGTAGATTTCTCAAATACGGCATTCCCGTAATGCTGGTGCAGCTTGTAACGTCATCTTTATATGTTACCTTCGCTTTTCTCTTGTAAAGGGGCTTTGTCCTAGCTAATAGTTACTAGTCTTTAGCTTCTTGGTGCATTCGCTCTTTGCACGGCGTGTTTTTTGTATGAATATTCACACAAAAAAGCCGCCTTTGGAAACCAACAAGACCGCGATGCACCGCTATTAGCTTTTCAGCAGCTTAATTGTTTTATTGGGAGTTTTGCAATCTAGTCTGCGGATGTGGTCTGGTACAAAGGCAAATTTCAAGTCTTGAGAGTTCGAGTCTCGCCATCCGCACAATAAACGTTAATAAAATAACTTTCCACTTGCCAGTTAATCTCAGTTTAGATAACGTGAGTTCGACAGAAAATTTTTTGTATGCCAATTAGAGAACAATTAGCGATCGCGAGAATGAGGAGTAGCCCTTTTCCCTCACTAAACCATTCCATTTTGTGGCTCATCGGACTCACGTTTCGATATGCTTCTAAGCATAAAAAACAGCGATCGCTAAAAGTGAAGTGCTTCTTAAGTAAATACTAACTACTTTGGAACAGACAGTAGGATAAAGTCCTTCATTAATAACTATCAATAGCAAATATTAGCGAATATTGTGATTTTACTATGTCAACACCTGTATTGGTATTAATAGAAGTATTGATTGTCATTGCCTTGTCCCGCTTAATGGGGCAGGTATGTCGAGCTTTAAAACAACCTTTGGTAATTGGAGAAATTATTGCGGGAATTATGTTGGGGCCTTCTTTGTTTGGTCTAATTGCCCCCGACCTTGCTGCCACTATATTTCCGACGGAAACTATTCCTTACTTAGATGTGCTGGCACAAATAGGATTGATCTTTTTTATGTTTTTGATTGGGTTAGAACTCAATCCCAAATATCTGAAAGGACAATTAGATATGGCGATTTTAATCTCCCATGTCAGTATTTTGGTTCCTTTTGCCCTGGGTTCAATTCTAGCCATCTTGCTGTATCCCCTAGTTTCTAGTCAGCAAGTTTCTTTTACTGCCTTTAGCTTGTTTTTAGGGGCCGCGATGTCCATTACGGCTTTTCCTGTGCTGGCAAGGATTATTACCGAAAATAACCTGCAAAAAAGTAAGCTAGGAACTTTGGCGTTAGCCTGTGCGGCGGTGGATGATGTTACTGCTTGGTGCTTATTAGCGGTGGCGATCGCTGTTACTCGAACCAATAGTATGGTTGGTGCTATTCCCACTATCGTCGAAGCATTAATCTATATTGCTTTTATGATGGTAGTGGTGCGTTGGGTATTACAAAAGTTAGAAATTTACTATCAACGGAAGGGAACTTTAACCCCTCTGGCTTTAGCTTGGATTTATATGGGGGTAGTGGTTTCTGCCTTAATTACCGAATTAATCGGTATTCACCTAATTTTTGGGGCTTTTCTGTTCGGGGCAGTGATGCCCAAAAACGAAGATTTAGTGCAGGAAATAGCGGAAAAAACCGAAGATTTTGTCCTGATTTTCTTATTGCCCGTCTTTTTTGCCTATAGCGGTTTAAAAACCCAAATCGGTTTACTCAACCGTCCTATCCTTTGGTTATTGTGTTTAGCAGTATTGGCAGTGGCTATTATTGGTAAATATGTGGGAACTTATATCGCAGCTAGAGTTTCAGGGGTCGAAAAACGGGATGCTTCGGCTTTAGGCTGGCTGATGAATACCCGTGGTTTAACCGAATTAATCGTCTTGAATATCGGACTCAAGTTCGGAGTAATTTCGCCCCTGTTATTTACCATGTTGGTAATTATGGCATTGGTCACAACCTTAATGACTTCTCCGCTGCTGGAGTCGATTTATCCCAAGCGCTTAATTAGACTTAATACCGTCGAAGATGAAACTGAAAATACCGAAAAACTAGTTCCTGCCTATAAAATTTTAGTTCCTGTAGCCAATCCCAATAGCCAACCAGGACTATTGCAGTTAGCTAGCGCGATCGCAGGAGAAAAAGCGGCGATGGTAAATCCTTTGAGCTTAATTGAACTAGAAGAAGATTTTCTGTACCAAAGTACTCCTGAAGCAGCGGATAAACTAATTACGAAACGGCGTAATAGTATCGAAAAGGTAATTAGCGATCTCCAACCAGAGTCGATTAGAAAAAATATCGTGCCGATTGTTGGTATTGCCCAGGATGTAGCTCGTGAAACCTGCTACGTAGCAACTAACGAACAAGCTAATTTAATTTTAGTCGGTTGGCACCGTTCGGCATTTACGGAAAATAGTCTGAAAGGTAGAGTTGGGCAAATTTTAAATAATTCCCTCGCTGATGTTGCTGTTTTCATCGATAAAAAACCCTATCCCTGGAAATCTTTAGTGGTGGCTTATGCCAATAATATTCATGATGATTTGGCTTTATCTATAGGAATTCGAATGTTGCTTAATGATGGGGAACGTCAATTAAAAATCATCCAGTTTGCTCAAAAAGATCCTGCAACGGAGGGAATCAGTTCGGAATTATGGCAAAGTATCGAAACTCTCCCCGAGACAGTGCGATCGCGAATTGAAATTGCTGCCGTAGAACAGGGAGATCCCTTACAAGCCGTCATTCAAGCATCTGCCACTGCGGATTTAACCGTTGTTGGGACTAGTCATAAGTGGGGCATTGAACGTCAAACTTTAGGACGTTATACCGATAAACTAGCCAAAGAATGTGAGTCCTCGATTTTAATTACTCGTAAATATAACGAAGTAGCCTATCAGCTTAATTCTTTGATCGAAAAAGAGTCGGACAACCTAACCGCAATTTGAGCGTGAAATATTTAACGAGGAACAATGAGTCATTTTAATCCCAAAACTTTGTCATTTTACGGTATCGCCATCGGCAGTGTCTTGATACTGTTTAAAACAGTTAGTGCTTATGGAGAAACTCAGTTGAAAGCACCTCCTCATATTGATGGTAGCTATCAATTTACCCAAGCTGAGAATTTACCTTCTTGTTTACAAGATCAACAGCTAAAACTAAATGTTGATCAATCAGGGATTTATTTGTTTGGCAACCTAGCGATTCAACCTAAATCTGGGGAACAAAACCTGGTAGAAATACCTTTCAGTGGCGATTTTAAGGATAACCGGCTAGTTATGTCTGGTAAGGGTAATGTTCCTAGCTGTGATGACCAGATACAATTAACGATTCAAGGACAGCCTGACGATCATAATTTAGTGGGTCAAGTCAAAGATGATCTGGGGGGAACAGAAGGGAATTTTGTCGCCCAACACCAAAAGGCAGTATCAGAATCTGCCACAGGACACTAACAAGATTTAATTAGATTATTCGCCTCTCAGCCAGGCGATCGCACTTTTGAAAAAAGTCGCTGATGCAATCTATCTAATTACCGATAATAAATTAAATTCTTGACGTATTTCCAGAAGAGAACGATTGAGTAAAGATTCATAATCGAAAAAAGGATAACATTTTCTTGTGCCACGAGTCTTAAACCAGATATAAATTACTTCTGGTAATAATCGCGGTAATACAAACAAAATTGAGCTATACAGCCATAAGACACCATGCTGTTTAATTAGGTCGTCATACATTATGTCTATTGCTGGTCTTATCTTAGGGTTCTTGCGAGCGCTGATATAGTCGCTGAATTTAAAATCGCTCGTCCAAAAACTTAATGGTAATAACTTAATTTCGTCATACATATTAGTGTCGCAACCAAGGACAACATGAGTAATATCATGTGCCAACAAGATTTGACCAAATTCTGGGGGTAATTTCCTAGGATCAGTAATATTAGAATTCATCTCATAATACTCTTCTAATCCTTGCTGCAATGTCTGGGTGCTATGTTTATTGATGTACTTAGGAGGAGAATGTCTAATCATCATTCGATTATTACGATACGATACTGTTTCGTAGTTTTACGATAACATCTATGAGCAAGAATAACCAGAAAACACCAGGAAGACCTCGTAGCGCTAAGTCTCATCAAGCTATGTTAAAGGCTACTTTAGAATTGCTAGGAGAAGTTGGTTTTGAAAACATGAGTATTGAGGCAATTTCGGCTCGTGCTGGAGTGGGAAAAACTACTATTTATCGGCGTTATGACAGTAAAGAGGAATTAGTAGCTGACGCAATTGAAAGCATTAGACAAGATGTTGTGATTCCCGATACGGGAAATCTCCATAATGACCTCGATGAGTTGATTGAAAATGCAGCACAAATCACTCTTAGCCCTCTGGGAAGGCAAACAATAGCGATGATTATCAGTAGTGCTGCCAGCAACTCTCAATTCGCTCAAATTTATTGGACAAAATATCTACAACCGCGACGAGAAGCATTTGAGAAGGTAGTTGAACGAGCCAAAATGAGAAATGAAATCCAGGTTGATGTTGATTCTGGTCTGATATTTGACTCTATGAGTGGAATTATGCTTTACGCCCTTATTTTTCCGCCTAAAACTGAATCTTGGACTAAATATGTTCGGCGAGCCTTACGCTTACTGCTTTAAACAGCATTCTCACCAGATTGATTTTGAATAAAAATCTCTAATCTCTTTGTCTCTAGTAATAATCGAACAGTCTCTACCTAAAGCCATTGCTACCATGATTCGATCAACTGGATCGCGATGCAACCAATGTAAATTTACGCTCTTTACCAAAACATCTTCATTTACTGGCATAATTTGCACCACATCAGACTGTTTAAGAGCGGCTAGGTAAGTATCAAGAGGAACACCCAGATCTAATTTCTGATTCTTAACTTTAATCGCAATTTCCCAAATAGACATTGATGGAGTCATACCATTTTTTTCTCGTTCCATTTTGGCGATCGCGATCGCCGCAGATTGAGAAAATTCTTTTGGATCTAGACTCCACCAAAGTAAAGCACAAGTGTCTAAAATAACGCTCAAATCTCATCACCCCATTCCTCAATAGTAGTACTAGTCGGGTCTTCAAAATATTTAATCCGACCTCGCCAATCTTGAAATAAATCTTCGGTTGAAGGTGCATCCTGAAATTTAGATATTTTAGCGACAGGTTTACCGCGATCGGTCACAATTACTTCTGTATTTGTTGATTCAACTTCTCTGAGAATTTCGAGAAGCTTGCTTTTGAGTTTGCTTTTAGATATTTCCACGGCTTATAACTATAGTCATGACTGTAGTTATAGTTTAATTTATTCTCCACTCAACCAGGCGATCGCACCATTAAAAGCTTACGCGCTCAAGCTAATCATCGATAATCTAATCCTTTAAAGGAAAAAGGAGAATAAAGTCATGCCCAAAGACATTGAAGAAATAATGCGCGATTTCTCACCAGAACGTCGCGCTAAAATTGAAAAAAGAGCATCTGAGCTAATAAATGAGCATATGACGCTTCAAGACATTAGAAAAGCACGCTAACTCACTCAAAAACGCATGGCGCAAATCTTAGGTATTGGTCAAGATAGTGTCTCCAGGCTAGAAAAACGTACAGATTTACATCTTTCTACCCTAAATAATTATATTAATGCGATGGGAAGAAGTCTAAAGCTTGTTGCTGAATTTCCTGATCGCGATCCAGTAATTCTTGATGGACTCGCAGAATTAGACGAAGATGAAAGTCAAAATCCATAGATACTCCCTGATTTCTAATTTATTCTCCACTCAGCCAGGCGATCGCACTTCTGATCCATTCTTCTACATTGGGGTTTTTGAGGAGTAAATTATCTTGGCTGAGGGCAGCTATAACCTGTTCTATTTCTTCGTTGGTATAGCCCAAAGCGAGCAAAGTCATTTCCAAATCTTCTTTGATTTCAGGCTTGGGGGCAAAGACGGCTTCTGGTAGCTCAATTTCCATCCCCGATATTTTGCGCCACTGGGCTAGTTTGCTTTTCAATTCCAAGGCAATTCTTTCAGCGGTTTTCTTGCCCACTCCAGGAGTTTTAGTCAAGGCAGGTATATTACTCGTGACAATTGCCCCAACTAGGTCGGAAATACCCAACGTATCAATCAAGGCGATTCCCAACTGCATGCCGATGCCACTTACGGCAGTTAATTGCCGAAATAAATCCCTTTCCGCTGCGGTAGGGAAACCATAAAGAATTTGCTTGTCTTCCTGAATCTGTAGATGGGTAAATACTTGAATTGCCTCGTCTGCCGAACCATCTAGCTTCTGGGCAAAGCGCGTCGAGATCTGCATCTCATAACCGATGTTGTTCACGTCCAAAATCAAAAACAGGCGGTTTTGAGTTGTTTTAGTGATTTCTACTTTCGTACCCTTGAGGTAACTAATCATTTAGTTATTAGTTCTTTGTTATTAGTTTTTAACTTTTGATGGGCTTTTTTGCTTTAGCTTATAAAAGTAACTGATTGATAGTCAAAAGATAAGTACAAAATGAGTACAAGAGACAAAACTAACTCTTTACCTGAACCTCCAGGAGGGAAGGGACTACCGTTGGTAGGAGAAACGATCGCCTTTTTCAACGATCCTAACTTTAACAGCAAGAGAGTAGCTAAATACGGCAAGGTTTATCAAACTAATATCTTTGGTAGTCCCACGGTGGTTATGGTGGGTGCTGAGGCTAATACTTTTCTGTTTCGTAATGAGAACAAGTATGTGGTTTCTACCTGGCCGAAAAGTACAAGAATTCTATTAGGGTCAAAATCTTTAGCAGTTAATAACGGCAGTTTTCACACTTCTCGCCGTAAGCTTTTGTATCAGGCATTTCAACCTAGAGCTTTGGCGAGTTATCTTCCCACGATGTCTGGGATCACCGATGCTTACCTTAAAAAGTGGTTAGAGATGGGGGAACTCACCTGGTATCCAGAATTGCGGAACTATACTTTTGACATTGCTAGTAATTTATTTGTTAGCACCGAAGGCGGTTCTCAAACCCCCGTTGGACATTATTTTGAGGACTGGTGTGCAGGATTATTCACGATTCCCTTTAATCTTCCCTGGACTAAATTTGGCAAGGCTTTAAAAGCGCGAACCAAGTTATTAGGGAGTCTGGAACAAATTATTTGCCAACGTCAGCAGGGGGACAATCCTGGGGAAGATGCTTTAGGGTTACTAATTCAAGCGAAAGATGAGGAAGGGGATAGTCTTAGCCTCGAAGAATTAAAAGATCAGATTCTTTTGCTACTGTTTGCAGGACACGAAACTTTGACTAGTGCGATCGCTTCTTTTTGTTTATTAACTGCTCAACATCCTGATGTACTGCAAAAACTCAGGGAAGAACAGAATCGTTTAAACTTGACCGGAACGCCGACGGTAGAACACCTGCAATCTATGACCTATCTGGAACAAGTACTAAAAGAAGTCATGCGTCTGATTCCCCCTGTAGGTGGTGGTTTCCGAGAAGCGATCGCCACTTTTGAATTTGCTGGTTATCGTATTCCCAAGGGATGGAATATTCAGTACCAGATTGCCCAAACTCATCAAGATCAGGATTTATATCCCGAAAGCGATCGCTTTGACCCTGATCGCTTTGCTCCTGATATCTCGGTAGATAAGCAAGCCAGCTTTGGTTATATTCCCTTTGGTGGCGGTTTAAGAGAATGTATCGGTAAAGAGTTTGCCCGCCTGGAGATGCGCCTATTTGCCTCTAAATTATTGCAGGATTATCAGTGGGAATTAATCCCTGAGCAAAACTTAGATTTAGTCACCGTTCCCACTCCCCATCCCCGTGATGGTTTGAAGGTTAAATTTAGTCGGCGGGAAGGTGTTGCTCGTTAGGTAATGTTGTAAAAAGCTTACTGTTTTTAGCTTCAAGCTCTAAGCTCTAAGCCTAATATAGAAATTTTAATGACTATCTCGTTAGAGTTTTATTTGCCTGATTTGATGTGTTTACCCTGCATTTAGAGCAAACCAAACTCTTCTACTAAAGCGATCGCTCTAGTAAAATCTTTCCTTGATGGCTTTCTGCTATTGTTGTATGATTATAGGCTTTGTGTCCAAATAGATTGCTTATGTTGTCAGAAGACAAATTAAATCAGCATCCTGGACTTTTTGGCATTAAACACTCTAATAGAGATTTTGCACAAGAAAGAGCCTGGGGAAAAAACTGTTTCAATTCATCATTTCCTGCTTCTTTGTGTTCCTATTTATATCACCGTAATCTTGAAAATATTTATCTCAAGCTAGATTACAACTTACAAGTAGTACATTCAAGTATTAGTACAGCAGAATTCTACAGAATCAATCCCACTTCAGACAATTTATTCTATGCTTTTGAAACACAATTTACCCCTTACCAACAATACCTAATCGGAACTATTCCAGGAGTTGATTTGGTTGTACAAGCTAGAGATACAGGACACTGCTTACAAGGAGTTGAAATTAAATTAACAGCTTTGCCAGATAATACAACTTGTGAGTTATCGGAGAAATTTTACGGATGTGAGATTGTCGTTAGACCTGATACGATTGTTTACCTTGCTTGTAGCATAGTAAAAATATTTAAACAAAATCTAGAAAGCTTGAAGAATCTAATTTTTAATGGCTTTGAAAATATTTTGGATTGGACTGAACCAATGTCCGTGATACCGCAAGTTCCAAATATGCTTAAAATTTTAGATTCGATTGCACTCTCAAGCCTTGAATCTCAAACACCCCTTTTGATGCAACCGATATGGAAAACGGAAGGAAAATCACCAAAACTTGTGGATAATTGTTTAGATATTTTTATATGGAGCAATTTGGCTTTCACCAGACTATTTGTAGATTTAGCTAAATCAGAAACTAATTCACCAAATGGTATTAGAGAGATCAAAAAACATACTAGAACGGTAATTTGGCTATTTAAAATGATTTTAGATTTTAGTATTGACGATTCTTTTAATCATCGAAAAATAATACATAATCTTTCATACAATACCAAGAACGATAAAGCATTTGCAGTAAGTGGTAGAGTAACACATACATATATGAACTCAGAAGTATTAAGACAACCAAGAATCAAAAAAAATGATATTAAAAATATTATTTTAGGTGGAGGTCAGAACTTATTGAGTCCAGAAAGGAGATTTGACGCTATTATTTACAACTCTCCTGATTTATTTAATGAATATAGTGAATAATATTTAATATTTTTATTGTACTAATTGTTTTGATATGAAAGTAGTAGATTTATTTGCTGGTTGTGGGGGTTTATCCCTTGGCTTTCAAAATAAAGGTTTTGATATAGTAGCAGCTTTTGATAATTGGCTACCCGCCATTCAAGTTTATCAAGACAATTTTCAGCATCCAATTTTTCTACAGGATTTGTCAAGAGATGAGCTATATAAATTTATTGCCAGCTTTAATCCAGAGATAATTATAGGTGGGCCACCCTGTCAAGATTTTTCCAGTGCAGGTAAAAGAGATGAAAATTTAGGTAGAGCAAATTTAACCCTATCATTTGCTAAAATCATTTCTCATATTAAGCCAAATTGGTTTGTGATGGAAAACGTTAGTAGAATTGCTAAAAGTAAAATAATTGAACCTGTTTTAGATATATTTCATCAAAACGAATATGGGCTAACATCGGTAATTTTAAATGCTAGCTTTTGTGGTGTACCACAAGCAAGAAAACGATATTTTTTAATAGGTGAATTAGGTGGGCAAGATGATGCGCTAGGATATTATTTTTCTCAAAATCAATCCAGAAAACCTATGACTGTTTTTGATTATTTAGGAAACGATTTAAATATTGAATATTACTACAGACATCCTAGAAGTTATCAAAGAAGAGGAATTTTTAGTGTTCATGAGCCAAGTCCAACGATAAGGGGAGTAAATCGTCCAATTCCCAAAACATATCAGAGACACAAGGGAGATGCATGTAATGTTAACAGTAATCTACGCTCTCTTTCCACTATTGAACGAAGCTATATTCAAACTTTTCCAAAAACATTTAAATTCAAGGGAAGTAAATCAAATTTAGAACAGATGATTGGCAATGCAGTTCCTGTTAAACTATCTGAATATGTTGCTTCATGTATCGTAAAATACATCCAGGATTCTTCTAAAATTCCTAAATATGAACAAGTAGAAAATCAACTAAAATTGTTTGAATATATTGGAAATATTTGATTTTAAGCTAGAGCAAACCAAACTCTTCTACTAAAGCGATCGCCAGTTGATTAATCTGCTCATCTTCTACTTTGTGAGGTAGTTTTGAGATCTCGTAACTATGATCTAGTAGCTCAAATAATCTTTCTGCCTCTCCTAGCACCACTTCGTAGGCAACATTACCCAGACGAATATCAAGTAATTCGGCTGCATCGATTCTCCGACGATCTACGTTAACTTTGCCTGTGGTGAGAATTTCATTGCCCATTCTGACTAAACGGATACAATGAGCAGCGTGTTTAGAATCATAGCCACATTTCGCCTCTAATTCTGCTCGTTGGAGGTTACGGTTTTTGAGCCAAGCTTGATAACTTTTCCAGTAATATAAATCCTTGCGATACTCCTGAGTACGTCGCAGAATATCCATGTAGCGATCCGAAGCTTGAGTTAAGTTTTGTAGATAGGGATAAAATTCCTGGGGTAGTTGATTATTGTTAATTACCCCTTTGAAGTCAATGCGATCGCTAATCAAATCATATAATTCTTGTTGTTCTTCCAGATATTCAATACGATCTTTGATCAACATCCAAAGAAAAGTAATAAAGGCTTTCTCTTCAGACTTATCTAAAGCAGAACTATCGGTTAAATCGTAATCTTCCGCCACGGGTTTTTTACGAGGAGGATTCAATAACCATTTACGATGACTTTTAATTTTACGAATCTGAGCATAGGCATATCCCGAATAGCTATATTTGATTTTCTTACTCAAAAATGCCTCGCGATGCTCCAGTAACTTCTGTCCCACGGGATGAATATACTCATAAAACTCACTAGACTCAAACAGCAATTCCAAAATATTGGGGTTAGCATCTTTAGCCAGTTTTAAATATTTTCTCAGCTCATAAAACACCAGATCCTTGACACCATTGAGAGTTGGAAAATAATTAGAATCTTCTTCCCATCCCCGATCCTTCTGCTCAATGTTTTTCAATCCCAGGTAATATGCCTTGGGAGCAATAAAAATCCCTTTGTAGTCTACATCTGAACCTGGGTTATTAATACCATAACTGTGACTACCAACTTTAGTTAGCAATATTGTTCTGGCTTCTACTTGATGTCTATCCATATTGTTAATTAGCTTCTAGCTTCTAGCTTCTAGCTTCTAGCTTCTAGCTTCTAGCTTCTAGCTTCTAGCTTCTAGCTTCTAGCTTCTAGCTTCTAGCTTCTAGCTTGTATATTACAATAATACTCAGTATTAGCTACGCAAACACCCTCTCGTTCAAACTAGAAGTGGTTTAAGACGCGATCGCCCTGTTTTTTGAGTCTGATTTATCTACAATATACTTATAGCTGCATAGTTATAGCTGTCTAAGCTTAGATTGTTTGAGGTCAATCTCGCTCCAAGAATGTCAATGTTTAGGGATTTTTAAAACCAGCATGATCGATCAATCAAGTCCTTCTAGAAAAAGCACATTAAGTCACTCAAATATTTCACCCCACGTTCATAACGAGGAATCTTTAAGGCAAATTATCAATCGTCTGTCTCGTATTGAAGGTCATGTTCGTGGCATTAAAACTATGGTGAGTGAGGATCGCCCTTGTCCAGAAGTACTCAACCAAATTGCTGCGGTCAAAGGAGCAATTTCGAGTGTGGCTAAAATTATTTTGGAAGCTCATCTAGAAGAATGTTTGATTAGAGCCGCAGATCAAGGAAACCTAGAGACAGAAATTAAAGAATTAAAGGATGCTTTAAATCGATTTTTGCCGTAACTGCCTAGTGCCGCTGCGCGTAAGTCAGAAGTCAGAAGTCAGAAGTCAGAAGTCAGAAGTCACAAAGGCTTTAGCCACATGTAGTATCTAACTGTAAGGCTTTGGGGATTTACAAAAGGTGATCTCATTTACGTCCACGTCTACTAGGGAGTTACGGCAAAAGCTTGAAAGGGATTGGAAAGGTAATCCGCAGTGTTTTTCACCAAAGCGATCGCATTTTCATAAAGCATTCTTTTGGGTCCTAAAATGCCCACACTACCTACGGGAACTTGATCTTGATAGTAGTTAGCGGAAACTAAAGTACAGGTTTGCATTGGTTCAAGGCTATTTTCCCTGCCGATTTTAATGCTTACCCGCTGAAGTGACTCTAATTCGGGAAAGGTCACCCGTTCCCTGCCTCGCAAAGACAGGGCGTGCGGGTGACCGTTGGTGAAAATAATCGGCGATAGCTGCTCTTGCTGTTCTTCTAGTAAAGACAAGAGAGTTTGTACTTGCTGTAATTGCGAAAACTCAGGTTGACGCAAAAATTCTGCTACTCCATGAATTACCATCGGACTAGAACTAGTGCTTTGGAGAGTAAGTTTTAACTGTTCTAAGAGTAGTTGTAAAAAGTCGCTGTATTGAGCAAACTCATTATCTAGATTAGTCCATTTAATTGTCGTCAAATCTGACAAACAACAACCCTTCAATTGACTGTCGAGAAAATTTGATAAAAGCTGTAGTTTATGGCTGATAGTACTTTCATCCACTTCTTCTTTTGCTAGGGGGGACTCCATTAAGATCGATTGGGTTTGATAGGAATCGGTGACCACAATCAACATCACCTGATGAGCAGCCACTCCCACCAATTGAAGATGGCTCAGGGTGCTATTCAGTTTTTGGGGGAAAGTAACTAGAGCAATATAGCCACTCAGGGTAGCCAGAATTTTCGCTGCTCGCTGGAGTAAAGTTTCAAAGTTTCGCGCAATCTGTAACTCTTGCTGTACTATTTTTTGAACTCCCTGGTCAATATTATCGTTAGGCACAAGGAGATGATCGACATAAGTACGATAACCTGAATCCGAGGGGACTCTACCCGCAGAGGGATGGGGTTGATAGAGTAATCCTGCCGATTCTAGACTGCCCATGACATTGCGAATCGTGGCGGAACTAACATTAAAATCGTATTTTTGCGCCAAAGTCTTTGAGGCTACGGGTTCTGCGGTAGCAATATAGTGCTTAATTGTGGCTTTTAATATATCCTGATGCCGAGGGTTCAGTCTTGATTGATTAACCATTAATATATAGGGGAATTAATATTTTTTTAAGATAACTTTAAATTTTTGGCTAAAGTATAGCCTGTTCTGAGGAATAATTGCAGTAACTAGGGTGTATAAATTCAGAAATTAATAACGTCTGATGCTGGAATCAACCATTCGAGCATAGGCATCAATTCCTCCCGCCACATTTTTAACATTACTAAACCCACGCATCGAGAGCCATTGACAAAGTTGAGCTGAACGCATCCCGTGATGACAGACAACAACGGTTGCTGCTTCTGATTTGAGGTCTTGCAAAATCTGTTCTGACCACTGTTCAAACTCGCTGAGAGGATAGAGAGCAAAACCTGGAATAGAGGCAAGATCTGCTTCCCTCCTCTCTCTCACGTCAATTAACTGTAATGATGTACTAGAAGCTAATAAAGTTGCTAACTGACTAACATCTATTTCGGGAATCGACGAATAATACACGGTTACCAAAACTATTGTTAAAAGATATTGTTAAAAAAATCTGTTGATAATTAATCTTCCCTCAGTTCGCTCCCCATTTGTTGTTAATTTTTTTATTGATTGTTTGGTAGTGCTAATCTAAATTAGCTTAAATTGAGCCTAGGGTAGGGGCAAGAAAATAATTAGAAGAAAAATGCTACTTTAAAGCAGTGATCAGAAGGTCAGACATAATGTCTGTAGTGACTTGGGGTTGAATATGCTACTTTTGAAATTTCTAGTAGATAGGTGGAATTAATTAGAATATAAGGAAAGCGGGGGAGGCAGAAAAAAGTTAATATCTTGTATTTTAAGACCCCCAGCTACTTATATATTCAGATAGGTATAGCTATTTAAAGTGCTGGCATAATTCAGCAGTAACTTTTGGGCTTCTTCGGGGGTAATATGTTGATTGTTCAACGCTAACTCGGTTTGATTACTCATGGTTTGGAGCAAGTTTTTGCTGTCGTACTGGACATATTCCAAGACAGCAGCAATAGTATCTCCCTGCACAATGGATTCAACCTGATACCCCGTAGAGGTACTCTTGATATGGACTACGTTGGTGTCGCCAAACAAATTATGCAAATTACCCATAATCTCCTGATATGCACCGACGAGAAACATCCCCAGATAATATGGGGCGGTGGATTTATTGTCTGGAGAAGGTACTAGAGGATGTAGAGCTAGAGTATTTTGGGTTTGCTGGCGATCGATGAATTTATCGATCTTGCCGTCACTATCACAGGTGATATCCGCTAGCACTCCTTTAACAGTGGGTTTTGACTGGAGACGATGGAGGGGCATGATCGGAAAAAGCTGGTCGATCGCCCAACTATCAGGGGCAGAGCGAAAAATGGATAAATTAATATAGTAGGTAGATGCCATAATTTGGGGCAAAGCAGCCAATTCATCAGGAAGATCCTCCACATCTTGCAGCATTGCGGTAATCTGACGACAGCAAGCCCAATACAGTTCTTCTGCTTGCGATCGCTCTACTAAACTCAGATAGCCAAAATTAAATAAGCTCAAGGCTTCCTGTTTAAACTGAATCGCATCGTGATAACTTTCTTGCAGATTGCTAGGATTGATACTCTGATAAGTCTCCCAAAAGTTTTTGATTACTAAAGGTGCAGTCTCTTGAGGAAAACCCAGATTCTCATAGGAAATCTGACTCTTACCCAAAACATCAAATACCAACACCGATTGATGGGAAGCGATCGCTCGACCACTTTCGCTCACCAAAACAGGGTGCTTCACTCCTGATTGGTCACAAGCATCTTTGACTTGAGCCACAATATCATTGGCGTAGTTTTGCATGTTGTAGTTTTTGGAAGCTGGAACGTTAGTTTTAGAACCGTCATAATCTACTGCTAATCCCCCCCCCACGTTTAGATACTGCATATTTGCCCCCAATTTAGCTAGCTGTCCATAGATCTGACTAGCTTCACGGATGGCATTTTTGACGGTACCAATAGCAGAAATCTGTGAACCGATGTGAAAATGTAGAAGTTGCAACCAGTCTAGTTGTCCGACATTTTCTAGCTGGCGTACTATGTGCAGAATTTCCGCTACCGTTAGACCGAATTTAGCGCGATCGCCTGTAGAATCTCCCCAGCGGCCAATGCCCTTGGTGTTCAACTTAGCCCGCACGCCGATGATCGGCGAGATTCCTAATTCCTGAGCAATAGTGAGCAGTAAATCCAATTCTTGAGGCTGCTCAATCACAATGATGGATTTGTGTCCTAATCTGGTGGCGAGGAGGGCAGTTTCTAAATACTCTCGATCCTTATAACCATTGCACATCAATAGAGGTTGTCTTTCTGGAGCTGATGCCAAACAAGCCAGGGCGATCATCAATTCTGGTTTTGACCCTGCTTCTAAACCAAACTGATAGGGCTTGCCATAGTCAACCAAAGCTTCAATTAGCTGACGATTTTGATTACACTTGATGGGAAAAACTCCTTGATATTTACCCTGATAATCATAGCGAGCGATCGCTTTATCCATCGCTGACTGTAGTCTAGCAAGACGATCTGCCAAAATATCGGGAAAACGAATCAATAACGGTAAACCGATTCCTTGTTGACTCAGAGATTCAATGATCTCTACTAATTCTATGGGTTTGCCCTGTAAACCTTCAGGAGAAACCGTGACATTTCCTGAAGGGTTAACCGCAAAATAAGGATCTCCCCAACCCTCGATATTATATAGTTGTTCACTATCAGCAACTGTCCAATCAAGATCCGACACCAAAGGTAGATCAACTACAGCAAGCTCATTTTGTTGAGAGAGAGAACTCGATTCAGATTGGCTATTGAGCATCAAAAATTAATTACAGTGCAACAATCATAATTATTACATTTTCAAACTCTCCCTCAGCAACTTCACTTACCGATGTGCAACTTTATTAAAGTCCCTCTTTTTAAGGGGGATTTGGGGGGATCTTTCCAGGGCTATTTCATTCTAGATGATAGAATAATTTGCTAGAGTAAATAGAAGAAAGCAAAATGTCTCAGGTAGAAATTTTACAGGCATTTACAGATTTTCCAGACGTTCGTAGAAAGCAAGGCAGGAGACATTCCATTCCTCTATGTCTTGCAATATTTACACTAGCCGTAGCAGCGGGAAATCAGGGTTTTTTAGCGATTGGAGATTGGATAGATTCCTATCAAGAACAACTAAAACAATTGTTTGGTGTCCCTCGTCTTCCTTCTTACAGCACAATTCGTAGAGTGCTACTGAAAATAGATTATGCTGATTATTCAGCTAAATTAGCCGAGTTCTTGCAAATTTCTCCAATTGAAGGAGAAACGATTGGATTAGATGGAAAGGTGCTTCGAGGTTCATTTATGGTAGAAAATACCAACCCTGATTGTGAGCCACATCCAGCAATCATGCTAGTAAGTGCCTATTTAGTTGAAAGAGGATTAATTCTCCAGTCACACCAGGTGGACAAAAAAACTAATGAAATAAAAGCTTTACCAGAATTGATTGAATCACTAGCTCTGTCTGGAATAGTATTTGCTTTTGATGCCATTAATACTCAAAAAGCGGTGCGACCCCGCGTCGGCGAAAGACGCAAGGGAACGCGCACCAAGACAAAACCATTGCCGTAATCATTGATAGTGGAAATCATTATTTAGCAGCACTAAAAGGCAACCAACCGACTCTCTACTTTACTATTACACAACAGTTTATTCCACATCAAACAGTCTGTACTGTTAATAAGGGGCATGGTCGTCTTGAGAAGAGAACTGTTAGTATTTGTCCTTTCAATTGTACCAAAGCTGGTTGGAATTCTATCTCAACCGCAATTCGCGTTGAGTCACAAAGAATCACCAGAGATAAACAAGAGACGGAAACTAGATACTATATTTCTGACTTAACTGAAGATGCTAGTAGTTTTGCTCGTCGTATTCGTGGTTATTGGGGAGTGGAAAATAAAGTGCATTACTGTAAGGATGTCACCTTGGGAGAAGATAAATCTCGCATTCGTACTGAACCTTTACCCCAGATTTGGTCAATCGCTCGTAATTTGGCACTTAATCTATATCGAGATGCTGGTTTTAATAACATGGCTCAAGCCAAAAGAAAATCACAATTTGGAATAAAGCATATTTTGTCCCTTTTTAGAATGAAATAGCCCTGGGATCTTTCAACGAATACTGTTAAAGATCGATCCCCCCTAGACCACCCTTGTTAAGGTAGGAAGTAAGTCAAAAAAATTGAGAAAGTTGCATACGGTGTTAACTACACTTATTTATTTGTTTTTGGTAAAAGCTTGGAGACTATAAGCTCCAGATTCTCCCTGAGTATAAGTTTTTGCGGTTACAATATAATTTCCACTAACAGGTAAATCAGCGACAATCTTAGCGTTCCAATTATTAAAGGAGACATCTTCATTTACGTCTAATTGTTTTCCATCAGGAGTAGATAAAATTAACGATGGATCGAAGTCATCACTATTCATTTCAATACTTATCTGTTGACCTTGCTTTCCTTTTAACAAATATTTTTGACAAGCAACATTGAAGTTTTCACAAATATTTTTACTTTCAAGATTACCTGTAACTGATTGACTGTTTAAATGTAATCTTGGTGATGCTAAATTATCCAGTCCTACTTTTGTCGTAACAGCTACTGCTGAAGTAATACCACTCAGAATTAATATTTTTTTGACTAATTTAAAAGAATTTTGAGATTTTTGAGGATTAATTATTGTACTCGCACTGCGATTGCTGGTTAAATTTTGGAGTGCTTGAATAACATTGGTTGCTGACTGATAGCGATCGCGATAATTATGACGCACCATTTTAGTTAAGATAGTTGCCAGACCATCGCTAACTTTTCCATGAGGTTGCCAAACCATTTCCCCTTCCGAGTCTTTATCTAGTCCCCCACCCAAGTAAGGTGCAAAATTAATTCCTGTAATCGCCTGAATCCCAAGCATCCCCACGGCATAAATATCACTACAAAAATTCGGTTGACCATGAAGTTGTTCGATGGGACTATAAGCTGGAGTTCCAATCGCTATTGTTTTTTGCTGGGCTTGAGTAGCTACTTTTTTAACAGCCCCAAAATCAATTAAAACCAACTTATTATCTTGTTTATTTCTGATAATATTTTCGGGTTTTAGATCGCGATGAATAACATTATTATTGTGAACAAAACTTATAATTTCTAATAATTCTAATAAAAATTCAATAACCTGTGCTTCTGAGAAAGATCCCTGAGAAATAAATTCTTCAGCTAAAGTCTCCCCTTCAATATATTCTTGTACTAGATAAAAATCTTCGTTTTCGGCAAAATAAGCTAGTAAACGAGGAATTTGCGGGTGGCTACCTAGATTTTGTAAAATTTCGGCTTCTTGGATAAACAACTCTTGAACTTTCGCTAGTAATTCAGGTTGAGAATTAGCTGGATATAATCGTTTGACGACACAAATCGGATCTCCTGGAAGTCTTGTATCTTTAGCCAGAAAAGTACGCCCAAAACCCCCTTGGCTCAGAACTTGTAGGATCAAATAACGCCCGTCTAAAAGTTGTTGGCTCATAATTGCGATCGCTGATTTATGTTGAGCTACCTAGAATGAAATAGCCCAGGATAGATGTTAACAGTGAAAATCAAGCTAAAAACTCTATTTTCAGCTTCCCATGAATACTTTCTGGTTTTCTCTAAATTTCGTTAAGTTCTCTTCTATACATTTATATTTCTAGTAGGTACTCAAATTCAAGGGTTAATGAGCAATTTCTTTAATCCTCAAGATAACCTACATGTTTCGTAATTGTTACAATTGCCAGATTTATTCAAAGGCGATCGTTGATCGCGCTGTAATGCTCGTAAATACATCAAAACACAGGCAATCGATCCAGCAACGGAAACAAAAATTGTCTTGTATAATTAAGTCAACTAAAATTATCAATAATGAAAACATCAGCATTCCAGCAAGCTATCGAATCAGTTGAAAATTTATCCGTAGAAGATCAAGAGATATTACTAGATCTTCTGCAAAAAAGATTGCACCAAGCAAAAAGAAGCAAACTATCTCAAGAAATTACAGAAGTTCGCCAAGAATTCGCCGAAGGAAACATACGATATGGTTCAGTCGAGCAATTCTTAGCAGAAATCGATCTACCATGAAAATCGGCTGGACACCCAAATCACTGCGCTCTTTCAAACGTCTCATCCGTAAAAACCCGAATCTTAGACCTTCGATCAAACAAACGTTACTACAGTTAGCTCAAGATCCCTTTGATTCCAGTTTACGCACTCACAAGCTCAAAGGAGAGTTAGCCAACGTCTGGTCTTGTTCAATTGATTATAAACACCGAATTTTATTTGAATTTGTCGAAAATCCTCAAGACAACCAAGAAGCTATTCTGCTGCTAAACTTGGGAACTCACGACGAAGTTTATTAGATGTCGGTTTTTAGAGACGCGATCGCCTTCAACCTAAAAAACTCAAAATTCAAAGAACGCGATCGCACTTTTTCAGACAGTTGAGACAAGATTAGCGATCGCGCTATAGAACTTTTGGGCTAACAGCTTTGATACTCTACACTGTATCTATGGTTAACAAGATCAATCACGACCAACTGTTTAAGGAACTTTTAACTACTTTCTTCCTTGAATTCCTGGAGCTTTTCTTTCCCTCGGTGCTGGAATACCTAGACAGTAATTCAATTCAATTTGTAGACAAGGAATTATTTACTGATTTGGTTCAAGGTGAAAAGAAGATCCTCGATATTGTTGCTCTGGTTAAGTTTCAAGGACAGGACTACTCGTTTCTAGTCCACATCGAAAATGAATCCAGCAGCAAAACTGATTTCAATCAGAGGCTCTTTCGGTATTTCTGTAGTCTTTTCCTGAGATATAACCGTCCTATTTATCCAATTGTTGTTTTTTCGTAACTGCCTAGCTAGTAAGATCGGAGAACAGAAAAACCGAAACATTATCCTGGAGTGCGGCAGTAATCACTTCTAACAGGTTAAAACCCTGCTTAGATGCGGTGGAGAGAAAAGA